>JAESGW010000064.1_pt1 | contig 319128 bp, 297 predicted proteins | sample 9269791 | NCBI WGS metagenome assembly JAESGW01 (sample SAMN16773120, study PRJNA677053) | algae metagenome | isolation source: Aphanocapsa lilacina HA4352-LM1 and co-occurring heterotrophs from near cave... | place: USA: Maniniholo cave, near Haena, Kauai, HI | collected 2009-07-28 | reverse complement strand
CCTCACGATCAAGACCTTGATCGAGGCCAAGAAGGCCGGCCAGTTCCGCGCGCTGTGGAAGGACTTCAACGAGTCGGTGAACCTGATGGCCTCGGGCGAGGTGGTGATCCAGTCGATGTGGTCGCCGGCCGTGACGGCCGTGCGCAGCAAGGGCATCGACTGCACCTTCCAGCCGCTCAAGGAGGGCTATCGCGCCTGGGCCTCGGGCTTCGGCCTGCCGGCCACGTTGTCGGGCAAGAAGCTCGACGCGGCCTACGAGTTCATCAACTGGTTCCTCGACGGCTGGGCCGGCGCCTACCTCAACCGTCAGGGCTACTACAGCGCGGTGCTCGACACGGCCAAGACCAAGATGGAAGCCTACGAATGGGCCTACTGGATGGAGGGCAAGCCCGCGGCGCAGGACATCAAGAGCCCGCAGGGCGACGTGATCGCCAAGGCCGGCGCGGTACGCGACGGCGGCAGCTACGAGCAGCGCATGGGCGGCATCGCCTGCTGGAACGCGGTGATGGACGAGAACGAGTACATGGTCCGCAAGTGGAACGAGTTCGTCGCGGCCTGATCCCGTGAGTGCACCCGCCGCCCGCGCGAACGCCGCCACCGCGCCCCTGCATGCCGTGAAGGCGTGGTGGCAGGCGGCGCCGTTCGCGCTGGTGTTCCTGCTGTTCTTCCTGGTTCCGCTGGCGCTGGTGGCGATGGTGAGCCTGTGGAACTTCAACGAGTACGAGCTGATCCCGGCGTTCACGCTGCGCAACTACCTGAGCCTGTTCGAGGGCTGTTCGCGGCTGACCGACAACGGCGATCTCTGCGTGACGCTCAACACCTACCTGAGCACCTTCAAGTTCTGCCTGCTGGTCTGGGGCATCACGCTGCTGATCGGTTTCTCGGTGGCCTACTTCCTGGCCTTCCACGTGCGCTCGTCGACGATGCAGACGGTGCTGTTCGTGCTGTGCACGGTGCCGTTCTGGACCTCGAACGTGATCCGCATGATCTCGTGGGTGCCGCTCTTGGGCCGCAACGGGCTGGTGAACCAGGCGCTGATGGGCCTGGGGCTGGTGCAGCAGCCGGTGGAGTGGCTGCTGTTCTCCGACTTCTCGGTGGTGCTGGCCTTCGTGCACCTCTACACGATGTTCATGATCGTGCCGATCTTCAACAGCATGATGCGCATCGACCGTTCGCTGCTCGAGGCCGCGAACGATGCGGGCGCCTCGGGCTGGCAGACGCTGTGGAACGTGGTGGTGCCGCTGTCGCGCACGGGCATCCTGATCGGCTCGATCTTCGTCATCACGATCGTGATGGGCGACTTCGTGACCATCGGCGTGATGGGCGGCCAGCAGATCGCCTCGATCGGCAAGATCATCCAGGTGCAGACCTCGTACCTGCAGTTCCCGCTGGCGGCGGCCAACGCGATGATCCTGCTGGCCGTGGTGCTGATGATCATCTGGGGGCTGACGCGGCTGGTCGACATTCGCAAGGAGCTCTAGTGACCCCGCACATCAGAGAGAAACGCAACAAGGGCTTCTGGCCCCTCGCCACCGTCTTCGCCCTCTTCGTGCTGTTCCTCTACGGCCCGATGATCACGATCTTCGTGCTGAGCTTCCAGGGTCCCGAAGGCGGCCTGACCTTCCCGCTGCGGGGCGTCTCGCTGCACTGGTTCCACAAGCTCGCCGAGGGCCTGGGCACGGTCGACATCGGCGCCGCGTTCCGGCGTTCGCTCGCGCTGGGCGCCGTGGTCATGGGCTTCACCGTCGTGCTCTCGGTGCTCGCGGGCCTCGCGTTCCGCAAGAAGCTCGCGGGCGGCAACACCCTGTTCTTCGTCACGGTCGCGAGCCTGATCATGCCGTCGATCATCATTTCGCTGGGCATCGGCCTGCAGTTCCGGCTGCTCGACAGCGGCATCAAGGCCCTGCTGACCGCCATGGACGCCACCACCCTGCTCGAGGGCTACGGCACCGCGCTCGGCCTGTTCAGCTCCGCCCTCGGCGCCCACCTCACCTGGACCCTGCCCTTCGGGCTGCTCATCATGTTCGCGGTCTTCAACCGCTTCAACCCGGCCTACGAGGAGGCCGCGCGCGACCTCGGCGCCACGCCCTGGCAGACCTTCCGCTTCGTCGTGCTGCCGCTGATCGGCCCCTCGATCGTGGGCATCGGCATGTTCGGCTTCACCCTCTCGTGGGACGAGATCGCGCGCACCTCGCAGGCCATCGGCGACGTCAACACCCTGCCGCTCGAGCTGCAGGGCCTGACCTCGACCGTGACCACCCCTTCGATCTATGCCCTCGGCACGGTGACGACCGTGGTGTCGCTGCTGGTCATGGCCGCGGCGCTGGGGGCGGCCGCGTTGCTGCGGCGACGCTCCACCCGAAGGGGGTGACCGCTTTGGCGCCGCCCGACCTAAAATCGCGCCCCTACAAAAAAGCAAGACAGAGGCGGGCATGCTGGAAATCGACAAACTCAACGAACTCGCCGAAAGCCACGGCGAGCTGCGCCGTGGCAAGGGCATGGTCACGGGCACCATCGCCATCAGCCTCGCGGTGCTGTGCTTCCTCGGCGTGCTGGTATTCCACTTCCCGCAGTACCTGAGCACGCCCGAGCTGCGCAAGAGCTACAACGTCGACCTCATGCGCTGGGTGCTGCTGATCGCCATGGTGGTCTCGGGCGGCCTCTCGCTGGTCAACATCATCTTCAACCGCACGCGCTGGCTCTCGTCCTTCGCCTTCCTGCTGATCGTGCTGTCGGCCCTGCTCGGCGGCCACAAGGTCCCCGTCAACGACTTCGCCGACAACACCCCCTACATCGGCCTCGACTGGTTCATCCTCGACCTGCTCGGCTCCTCGCTGATCTTCATCTTCATCGAGAAGCTGTTCGCGCTGCGCAAGGACCAGCCCGTGTTCCGCGCCGAGTGGCAGACCGACTTCCACCACTTCGTGGTCAACCACATGATCGTGGGCTTCGTGCTGCTGGCCACCAACCTCATGGTGCACAAGCTGTTCGGCTGGGCCGCCAACGACGGCATCCGCGGCTGGATCGGCAACCTGCCGTTCTGGGCCGGGCTGCTGCTGATCATCCTGGTGGCCGACCTGGTGCAGTACTGGACGCACCGCGCCTATCACGAGGTGCCGGTGCTGTGGCGGCTGCACGCGGTGCACCACAGCGTGAAGAGCATGGACTGGATGGCCGGCTCGCGCCAGCACATCCTCGAACTGCTGATCACGCGCACCCTGGTGCTGGCGCCGATCTACGTGCTGGGCTTCAGCAAGGAAGTGATCGACGCCTACATCGTGGTGGTGGGCTTCCAGGCGGTGTTCAACCACTGCAACGTGAGCGTGCGGCTCGGCCCGCTGCGCTACGTGATCGTGACGCCCAACTTCCACCACTGGCACCACAGCCAGGACCAGGAAGCGCTCGACAAGAACTACGCGGCGCACTACGCCTTCCTCGACTACCTGTTCGGCACCGCGGTGAAGAGCACCAGGCTCTGGCCCGAGAAATACGGCGTGCTCGGCGACTACGTGCCCAACGGCTTCTTCAAGCAGTTGAAGTTCCCGTTCGTCTGGAAGGGCTGATGCGCGCGTTCCGCCAGACCTGCGCGGCCCTCGCTGCCGCGGGCGCCGCCCTGCTGCTCGGGGCCTGCGCCACCCGGCTCGACCTGCCCTCGCAAGACAACGGCCTGCGCCTGCGGGTGCAGAGCTCGGTGATCGCGCCGGGCAACGGCGGCGAGCTGATCGCGGCCGACGCGCTGGAGCCCGGCGACATCCTGCTGACCTCGATCGCCACGGTTAACTCCTTCGGTATCCGGCTGGGCACCTTCTCGCCCGTGAGCCATGCGGTGCTCTACCTCGGCGACGGCCAGATCGCCGAGGCCGTGGGCAGCGGCGTGCGCGCGCGGGCGCTGGCCGAGGTGGTCGACGAGGAACAGATGGTGGTGGCCTTCCGCGTGCCCGGCGTGGACGCGGCCGGCGCCGAACGCATGCGCGCCTGGGCGCTGTCGCAAGTCGGCGTGCGCTACAACACCGTGGGCGTGCTGCTCAACGCCCCCTTCGTGCTGAATCGCCGGCTGTGCGAACTGCCGCTGATGCCGGGCGCGGTCAGCCACTACTGCATGAGCGGCATGGCCATGGTGCAGCTGGGCGCGAGCCGCGACGACCAGTTCTTCTGCTCGCAGTTCGTGCTCGAGGCCTACAACCGAGCCGGCCTGCCGATCACCAGCGCCGACCCGCGCTGGGTCAGCCCGGCCGACCTGCTGCACATGCGCGAGGGCGACGTGCCCTCGATCGCCGCCACCCAGCCGCTGCGCTACGTGGGCCACCTCAAGTACAACCCGCCGCCGGTGCTGGCGGCCGACGGGCCATGAGCGCCGCGCCGGGCCGCCCCAAGCAAGCTCGCACCGCAGTGCGAAGCACGGAGGTCCTTCAATGACCGAGGCCAAGCATTTCGACGCCGTGGTGATCGGCGCCGGCGCCGCCGGCCTGTTCTGCGCGGGCGTGGCCGGCCAGCGCGGGCTCAAGGTGCTGCTGCTCGACCACAGCGAGAAGGTGGGCGAGAAGATCCGCATCTCCGGCGGCGGCCGGGCCAATTTCACCAACCGCGACCTCGACGTGCGCGCGCCGCAGCGCCACTTCATCGGCGAGAACCCGAATTTCTGCCGCTCGGCGCTGTCGCGCTATGCGCCGCAGCAGTTCATCGAACTCGTGCAGAAGCACGGCATCGCCTTCCACGAGAAGCACAAGGGGCAGCTGTTCTGCGACGGCTCCTCGCAGCAGATCGTCGACATGCTGCTGGCCGAATGCGCGGCCGGCGGGGTCGAGCGCTGGCAGCCCTGCCGCATCGGGCAGATCGTGTTCTCGGCCGAAAACGCAGATGGGGCGAGCGTCGGCAGCTATCGAATCGAGAGCAGCCGCGGCCCGATCGAGACGCCGAAGATCGTGGTCGCCACGGGCGGCCTGTCGATCCCGCAGATCGGCGCCAGCGACTTCGGCTACCGCATCGCCGAGCAGTTCGGCCTGCGCATGGTCGCGCCGCGCCCGGCGCTGGTGCCACTGACCTTCGGCGGCGAGGCCTGGGCGCCCTATGCCGAACTGGCCGGGCTGGCGCTGCCGGTGCGCATCGAGACCGGGGCCAGGAAGGAGAAGATGGCCTTCCTGGAGGACCTGCTGTTCACCCACCGCGGCCTCTCGGGCCCGGCCGTGCTGCAGATCTCGAGCTACTGGAAGCCCGGCGCGCCGCTCACGCTGGATTTCGCGCCCGGCGTGGACGTGGCCGCGGCCTTCGCCGAGGCCAAGCTGCGCTCGAGGAAGCGCATCGCCAACGAGCTCGCCGCCCTGGTGCCCTCGCGGCTGGCCGATGCCTGGGTCGGCCAGGACGGCGCGCTGCAGCGGCCGATCAACGAGGCCGCCGACCGCGCGCTGGCCGCGCTGGCCGAGCGCATCGCGCGCTGGCAGATCGTGCCCTCGGGCACCGAGGGCTACAAGAAGGCCGAGGTCACGGCCGGCGGCGTCGATACCCGGGACCTGTCGTCCCAGACGATGGAATCGAAGCAGCCGGGCCTGTATTTCATCGGCGAAGTGGTCGATGTCACCGGCTGGCTCGGCGGCTACAACTTCCAATGGGCCTGGGCGAGTGCCCACGCCTGCGCAAACGCGCTATAATCGCCGGCTAACTTTGGCCTTCCCTCAACGGCCACACACTTTTTCTTGTTGAGGAACCCCGGCCTGGGGCTCTCGATCCTCCCCCGGCCAAATTTCAAATCAACGATTCCTGATGACCACCATCCGCGTTAAAGAAAACGAGCCCTTCGACGTCGCCCTGCGCCGTTTCAAGCGCACCATCGAAAAGCTCGGCCTGCTGACCGACCTGCGCGCCCGCGAGTTCTACGAAAAGCCGACCGCCGAGCGCAAGCGCAAGAAGGCAGCCGCCGTGAAGCGCCACTACAAGCGCGTTCGCAGCATGCAGCTGCCCAAGAAGCTGTACTGACGCACCCTGGCACCGGAGGCAGCGGCCGATTCGACAACACCGAACCCGCCGCCCTCCGCCCCGCCAACTGCCTTCCAGCCGCGCCAGGGAAACCTGCCGCGGCTTTGTTTTTTCCCGCAGGAGACCCCATGAGCCTCAAAGAACAGATCACCGAAGACATGAAGACCGCGATGCGCGCCAAGGACTCCGAGCGCCTGGGCACGATCCGGCTGCTGCTGGCCGCGCTCAAGCAGAAGGAAGTCGACGAGCGCGTCGAGCTCGACGACGCCATGGTCGTGGCCATCGTCGACAAGCTGGTGAAGCAGCGCAAGGACTCGGTCACCGCCTTCACCCAGGGCGGCCGCGCCGACCTGGCCGACAAGGAAGCGGCCGAGATCAAGGTGCTCGAGGTCTACCTGCCGCAGCGCATGGGCGCCGACGAGATCGCCGCCGAGGTCAAGGCCATCGTGGCCGAGCTCGGCGCCGCGGGCCCGGGCGACATGGGCAAGGTGATGGGCGCGGTCAAGACGCGCCTGGCCGGCAAGGCCGACATGGGCCTGGTGAGCGCCGCGGTCAAGGCCGCGCTGACCGGCGCCTGATCGCCATGACCGCCGGCACCGAGGCCGCCGCGATCCCGAAGGCCTGCGCCTGCCTGGTCGACGCGCGCGGCCGGCTGCTGGTGTTCCGCCATCCCGAGGACGGCAACATGCAGCTGCCCAAGGGCACCATCGAACCGGGCGAGTCGCCCGAGTTCGCGGTGCGGCGCGAGCTGCTCGAGGAATCGGGCATCGACCATGCCGGCGCGCTGGTCTCGCTGGGCACCCTGCAGCGCGACTGCGAGGCCGGCGTCGAGGGCAACACCCACCGCCATCCGCAGCTGTGGCACCTGTTCCTGATGCACGCCGAAGCGCCGCTGCCCGAGCACTTCGACCACGTGGCCATGGGCAGTCCCGAGGAGGACGGCCTGGTGTTCTCGTTCAGCTGGCTGGCGCCCGAGGCACCGATCGACGGCTATGCCCTGCCCTACCGCCAGACCATCGAGCGGGTGCGCGCCGCGCTGGCGTCGACGCAGCCCGTCGCGGCCGGCTGAGGAAGGCTCCCGCTCATCCCATGGCCCGCACGGCCATGTAGGCGCCCAGCAGCCCCAGCCCGACCAGGAAGCAGCGCCTGAACACCGGCACCGGCAGCCGCTGGCGCAGCCAGGTGCCCAGCACCATGCCCGCGATCGCCGGCACCAGCATCAGCGTCGAACCGCCGAGCACCGCCAGCGGATAGCCGCCATTGCCCGCGAGCCCGATCGCCAGCACCACGGTCGAGGTGGTGAACGAGATCCCCATCGCCTGGATCAGCGCGTCGCGCTGGAAGCCCAGTGCCTGCAGGTAGGGCACGGCCGGCACCACGAACACCCCGGTCACGGCCGTCACCAGCCCGGTCGCGATGCCGACCAGCGGCCCGAGCCAGCGTTCGTGCGCGGGCGCCACCTTGAGCTGCCGCCCGGTCAGCCCCCACAGCGCATAGGCCACCAGCGCCACGCCGAGCGCCACCGAGGCCCAGGCGCCGGCCGGCACGCCCAGCCACCAGGCGCCGCCCAGCGTGCCCGCCACGATCCCGGCCTGCATGCCGCCGATGCGCCGCAGCACCGGCAGGAAGCTCGCGCGCGGTCCGGTCTGCCAGACGTTGGTGACCAGCGAGGGCACGATCAGCAACGCCGCCGCCTGCACTGGCCGCATCCACAGCGCGAGCAGGCCCATCGACACCGTGGGCAGCCCGAGGCCGATCACGCCCTTGATCACGCCGGCCAGCAGGAAGACCGCCGCGGCGGCGATGCCGTGCCCCGCGAGGCCGGCCAGTTCGTTCGAGAAGGAGGAAGACGTCATCGGCGCGCAGTCTGCCGGCCGCGGCGCCGGCCGGGAATCCGGTATTCGCGCAGCGAGCCTCAGGCACAGACTGAGGCCGGCGTGCTACCTTGCGGGCTCACCATGCGATTCGATCTCACTGACCTGCGGCTCTTCCTCCACGTCGTCGAGGCCGGCAGCCTGACCGCCGGCGCGCAGCGCTCGCACATGACGCTGGCCTCGGCCAGCCAGCGCGTGCGCGGCATGGAGGACGCGCTCGGCACCCCGCTGCTCACGCGCCATGCCCAGGGCGTGCGCCCCACCGAGGCCGGCCGCACCCTGCTGCACCATGCGCGCGTGGTGCTGCAACAGATGGAGCGACTGCGCGGCGAGCTCGGCGAATACGGCCAGGGCCTCAAGGGCCATGTGCGCTTCCTCTGCGGCACCTCGGCGCTGACCGAGCACCTGCCCGAGGTGCTGGCGCGCTTCCTGGCGCAGCATCCGCGGGTGTCGATCGACCTCGAGGAACGGCCCAGCCCCGACACCGTGGAGGCGCTGCGCGCCGGGCTGTGCGACATCGGCATCGTCTCCGACGCCATCGACACCGAGGGCCTCGAATGCCATCCGTTCCGGCGCGACGACCTGGTGCTGGTGATGCCGCGCGGCCATGCGCTGGCCGGGCGCCGGCGCGTGAAGCTGGCCGAGGTGGTCGACAGCGAGTTCGTCGGCCTGCCCGCCGACAGCGCGCTGCAGCAGCTCGTGACCATGCATGCGCGCGCGCTCGGGCGCCACCTGTCCTACCGCGTGCGGGTGCGCAACTTCGAGGCCGTGTGCCGCATGGTCGAGCAGGGCATCGGCGTGGGCATCCTGCCGCAGACCGCGGCCGCGCGCTGCGCGCGTTCGATGAAGATCGCACGCGCCTCGCTGGCCGACGCCTGGGCCGAGCGCACGCTGATGGCCTGCGTGCGCAATTCGGAGGAGCTGCCGCTGAACGCGCGGCGCATGCTCGCCTACCTGCTGGAGCCGGTGGAGAAGCCTTAAGCCCCGCGCGTGACCGGCCGCCCCTGCGCCGCGCGCGCCGCCACGAAGGCCTCGAAAGCCTCGGCGCTGGTCTTGCGCGGGCGGTAGCCGAAGCGCTCCTTCAGCGCGGTGTTCGACAGCACCGGCCGGTAGCGCAGGAAGTCGAGCTGCTCGGGCCCGTAGCGGCTCACGCCGAGCGCCGAGCCCACCGCCAGCGCCGTCTTCAGCACGCCCGCGGGAAAGTCGACGGTGCGCTTGCCCAGCCGCGCCGCGATCTCGTGGATCGGCAGCGCGCCATCGCCCGCGAGGTTGTAGCAGCCGGACGGCGCGCCGCCCTCGAGCGCATGGGCGATGGCGCCGGTCACGTCCTCGTCCCAGACGAAGACGAAGGGACTCGCGCTGCCGCGGATCGCGATCAGCCGCCGCTTCTCGAACAGCGCCGTGATCTGGTTGTCGACGCGCTCGCCGAGGATGGTGCCGATGCGCAGCACCGTCTGCGCCAGCGAGGGATGGCGCGCGCGCCAGTCGGCCAGCAGCTCCTCGACCTGGCGCTTGTGGTCGGCATAGGCGAACACGGCATTGCCGCGCAGCGGCTGGCGCTCGTCGATCCAGGCCGGGTTGTCGGCGTGGTAGCCGTAGGCCGCGCCGCTCGACGACACCACGATGTGCGCGACCCGGTACATGGTGCAGGCCTTGAGCACGTTGCGCGTGCCGCCCACGTCGACCGAATGCTCGAAGTCGCGGTTCGAGTCCCTGCCCGGCGTGACGATCGAGGCCAGGTGCACCACGGTGTCGATGGCATGGTCGGCGAAGGCCTTGCCGATGCCGGCCTCGCGCACGTCCTGCGCCAGGTAGGCCACGCCCGGCAGCCGGCGCTCGCGCGGCACCTCGCGCACGTCGAGCGCCACCAGGCCCTCGAGCTGCCCATGGCCGAGCCTGGGCGCGAGCGCGGCCAGCACGCCGCGGCCCAGGAAGCCGTCGGCGCCCGTTACCAGCACGCGGCGCGCGGCGGCCGTCATGGCGTCGCGGGCCGGCGACCCCACCAGCTCGCGAGCGCGAGACCCGCGATGATGTCCCAGAAGCCCCAGACGCCGGCCACCACGGCCATGCCGCCGAGCCCGCCGAAGAAGCTGAAGATCAGCACCAGCCCGAGCCCCGCGTTGCGGATGCCGACCTCGATCGCCACCGCGCGCCGGTCGTAGTCGGCCAGCCCCGACAGCCGCGCGCAGAGATAGCCGGTGCCGAAGGCCAGCGCGTCGTGCAGCACCACGGCCAGCAGCACCAGCCCCACGTAGTCGAGGAAGTAGCGCCAGTTGCCCGCGATCGCGCCGACGATGAAGGCGATCAGCGCGAGGAAGCTCAGGATCCGCGCCGGCTTCTTGATGCGCGCCGTGAGCCCCGGCAGCCGGTGGGCGCATGCCACGCCGAGCACGAAGGGAATGCCGATGATCATCACGATGTGGCCCAGCATGTCGAGCGGGTCGAGCGCGATGGTCTGGAGCAGCGGCGCGGCGGTCGGATGCAGCCCGCCCCAGAAGGCGAAGTTCAGCGGCATCAGCACGATCGACAGCGCGTTCGAGATCGCGGTCATCGACACCGACAGCGCCACGTTGCCGCCCGCGCGGTGCGTGAGGATCTGCGAGATGTTGCCGGGCGGGCAGCAGGCCACCAGGATCATGCCGAGCGCGATGCTCGGGGCCGGCTTCAGCAGCAACGTGAGCGCGAAGGTCACGGCCGGCAGCACGATGAACTGCGCGCCGATGCCCACCGCCATCGCGCCGGGCATGCGCGCCACGCGCTTGAAGTCCTCGATGCGCGTATCGAGCGCGATGCCGAACATCAGGAAGCCCAGCACCACGTTGAGCAGCACCAGCGAGGCCGGGTTGAAATGCAGGCGGATCTCGTCGACGGGCAGCATGGGCGCTTGTCCTTTTTCGTCGGCTCAGGAAGGATCGGCCAGCGCCGCCGAGGCGGCGCGCACCGCGGCGCGGTAGGTGTCCTTGTGCACGTAGTAGGCCATGCGCTCGAGCTGCAGGTACCTGTAGCCGCCCGACAGGTCGGGCGGCGGCCCCTTGGCGGCCGCGCGCAGCGCCGCGGCCTTGGGCGATCCCGCTGCCTGCGCGCGCAGGTAGCGCGCCACCAGCTCGGCCTGCTCGTAGCGCCCCTGCCAGCCGATGCCGCTGGCCTCGATCATGCCGAGCACCGCGAGGTTCTCGAAGCGCGGCGAGAAGATGTTGAGGTACAGCCGCGGCGCCATGCCCTGCCAGTCGAGCAGCGCGCGGTCGATGAACGGGTAGTGCAGCGCATAGCCGGTGGCGGTGAGGATCAGGTCGTAGTCGCGCGTGCCGCCGTCCTTGAAGTACACGGTGTGGCCGGCCAGCCGCTCGACGTCGGCGCGCACCGCGATGTCGCCATGGCCGATGTGGTGCAGGATCAGCGAATTGACGATCGGATGCGACTCGTACATGCGGTAGTCGGGCTTCGGAAAGCCGAAGCGCGTGGGGTCGCCGGTGAACCACTGCAGCACCATGGCGTCCAGCCGCTGCTTGAGCCATGGCGGCAGCGGCTTGCTGCCGCCGAGCGTGTCGGCCGGCTTGCCGAACACGTACTTGGGCACGAAGTAGTAGCCGCGCCGCACCGAGATATCCACGCACTTCGCGTAGTGCACCGCGTCGACCGCGATGTCGCAGCCCGAGTTGCCCGCGCCCACGATCAGCACCCGCTTGCCCTTGAAGATCTCGGCATGCTTGTAGTCGCTGGTGTGCAGCAGCTCGCCCTCGAAGTGGCCGTCGAAGCGCGGATGCTTGGGCTCGGACAGCGTGCCGTTGGCGATCACCACGCCCTTGAATTCGAAGGTCTCCACGCCCTCCTCGCCATCGCCGTCGGCCGGACCCACGCTCACCTGCCAGGTGGTGTCGGGCGCGTTGGAGGTGGGCTCCACGCGCAGCACGCGCGTGCCGAAGCGGTAGTGCTCGCGCAGCCCGAAGCGGGTGGCGAAGTCGCTGAAGTAGCGGCGCAGCTCGCGGTGGCTCGGGTAGTCGGCCACCGTGTCGGGCATCGGGAATTCGCTGAACTCGGTGGTCCTCTTGCTCGAGATCAGGTGCGCCGAGTGGTAGACCGTGGAGCGCGGGTTGTCGATGTCCCACAGCCCGCCCACGTCGCTGTGCGCCTCGAAACCCTGGAAGGGAATGCCGTGCTTCTGCAGGTTGCGGGCACCGGCGAGGCCCGAGGGGCCGGCGCCGATCAGCGCGATCTGTTCGTGGGTGGGCACTGTCGCTGTCACGTTGGCGGCGAGCCTTCCTTCGGCGTTGGCGGTGATGAAAAGGGTGGCAGCCCGGGGATCGGCGTGGCGCCGGCCTCGCCCGCGCGCGGCTTGCGCGGCTGACCGCTCAAGAGCCGGTCATGCAGCGCCTCGGGCAGGCAATCGAGCGCCTTCGAGAGCCAGCCGATGCGCCGCGGCAGCACGATGCGCTCGCGGCCCGCGGCCACCGCCGCGAGCGTGCGGCGCGCGGCCTCCTCGGGCTCGAGCAGCCCCGGCATCGCGAAGCGGTTGCCCGCGGTCAGCGCGGTGCGGATGTAGCCCGGGCTCACCGTGTGCACCCCGACGCCGCTGCCGCGCAGCTCGGCGCGCAGGCTCTCGAGGTAGCGGATCAGCCCGGCCTTGCTCGCGCAATAGGCGCCGTTGCCCGGCATGCCGCGCCAGCCCGCGATGCTGGCCATGCCGACCAGCGCGCCGCGCGCCTCGCCGCGCATCGCGGCCACGAAGGGCTGGAAGGTGGTCGCGGCGCCCAGCAGGTTGATCTCGAGCATGCGGCGCAGCACCGCGAGGTCCTCGGCCTGCGCGGTGTCGAAGCCGCCGGCCACGCCCGCGTTGGCGATCACCAGGTCGGGCGTGCCGGCCCGGGCCATCCAGTCGGCAGCCATGGCCTGCATCGCCACCGTGTCGGCCACGTCGGGCGTGTAGACCGCGCAGCGCCCGGGCGCCAGCGCCTCGAGCGCGCGCAGCCGTTCGCGATCGAGCCCCACCAGTGCCACCTGCGTGCCGTCGGCGATCAGCCCGCGCGCCAAGGCCTGGCCCAGGCCGCCACAGGCGCCCGTCAGCACGGCATTGCGAAAGCGAGGGGGCATCGGGGAAGCGCGGCTCGAAAAAAGATGCGCCCCAATGTAGCGGCGCGTTTTACCGCGCCGCCCCGGCGTTTTCCCTTGCACGCCGGGCCGCGGGGGCCGGCGCCGCTCAGGCCTCGGCCGGAAACTCGATCTGGATCTTCACGTCCGTCGCCCGCCCTGCCGCGGCCTCCTCGAAGGCGCGGATGCCGTCCTCGAACGCGAAGGTGCGCGAGATGAAGGGCTTGACGTCGACCTGGCCCGAGGCGATCAGCGCGAGTGCGCGCGGGAAGATGTTGGCGTAGCGGAACACCGACTCGATGCGCAGCTCCTTCGCCTGGATCGCGACGATGTCGAAGGCCACCGGCGCCGGCGGAATGCCCACCAGCACCACGCAGCCGCCGGGGCAGGCCAGCTCGAAGATGCCCTCGAAGGCGCGCACGCTGCCGCTGGCCTCGAACACCGCGTTGGCGCCCCAGCCGTCGGTCAGCTCGCGCACCGCGTCGGCCAGCTGGCGCTCGCGGATGTTCACCGTGCTCACGGCCGGGTTGTTCGCGAACAGCGCGAGCTTCTCGGGCACCAGGTCGGCCAGGATCACGCGCGCCGCGCCGCCGGCGAGCGCGGCCAGCACGGTCATCGCGCCGATGGTGCCGGCGCCCACCACCACCGCCACGTCGCCGGGCTTGAGCGCGGCCTTCTTCGCGGCCTGCAGGCCGATCGCCAGCGGCTCGACGATCGCGCCCTCGGCGAAGCTCACGTTGTCGGGCAGGCGGAAGGTGAAGGCCGCCGGATGCACCACGTAGGGCGTGAGGCAGCCGTGGATCGGCGGCGTGGCCCAGAAGCGCACGGCCGGGTCGAGGTTGTAGATGCCTTCGCGCACGGCGCGCGAGTCGAGCTGCGGAATGCCGGGCTCCATGCAGACCCGGTCGCCGGGCCGCAGGTGCGTGACCTCGCTGCCGACCTCGGCCACCGTGCCCGAGGCCTCGTGGCCGAGGATCATCGGCTGGTCGACCACGTAGGGCCCGATGCCGCCGTGCTGGTAGTAGTGGACGTCGCTGCCGCAGACACCGACGGTGTGCATGCGGATCTTCACGTCGCGCGGGCCGACCGGCTGCGGCGGCAGCGCGATCTCGCGCAGCGCGAGTTCGTGGGCTTTCTCGAGGACAAGGGCTTTCATGGAAGGTTCTTGCAAAGGGTCGATCGGGTATTCAGTGCAGCGCTTCGGCCGCGGCGCGCCGCAGCGAAGCACCGGTCTGCGCATCGAACAGGTGGAGCTGGGTCGCGTCGATGCCGAAGCGCACGCGCTCGCCGAGCCGCGGCGCCTGCGCCGAATGCACCAGCGCGGCGATCTCGCTGCCCGGGCCGTCGCCGATGCTCACGAGCACCTCGTTGCCGAGGTACTCCACCAGCTGCACCTGGCCCACGAAGGCGCCCGCGTCGTCGGGCCGCGCGAGCAGGTGAGCGGGCCGGATGCCGAGCGTGACGCGCTCGCGCCCCTCGAGCGCGAAGCGGCGCGCATCCACGCGCACCGTGCCGCCGTGCCCGCGCAGCACCGCGCCCTCGTCGCCGTGCGTCACCGTCATCTCGAGCAGGTTCATCGGCGGCGTGCCGATGAAGCCGGCCACGAAGGCCGAGCGCGGGTTCTCGTAGATCTCGCGCGGCGAGCCCACCTGCTCGATGCGGCCGTCGCGCAGCAGCACGATGCGGTCGGCCAGGGTCATGGCCTCGTGCTGGTCGTGCGTGACATAGACCGTGGTGGTGCGCAGCGTCTGGTGCAGCCGCGCTATCTCCACGCGCATGTGGTTGCGCAGCTTGGCGTCGAGGTTCGACAGCGGCTCGTCGAACAGGAACACCTTGGGCGTCTTGATCATCGCGCGCGCGATCGCCACGCGCTGCTGCTGGCCGCCCGAGAGCTCGGTCGGCCGGCGCTCGAGGTAGCGCTCCAGGCCCAGCGTGTCCGACACCTCCTTCACGCGGCGCGCGATCTCGCTCTTCGGCACCTTCAGGCGCTTGAGCCCGAAGGCGATGTTGTCGCGCACGCTCATGTGCGGATAGAGCGCGTAGTTCTGGAACACCATCGCGATGCCGCGCTCCTGCGGCGGCAGGTCGTTGACGCGCGTGCCGCCGATCAGCAGCTCGCCGCCGCTGATGTCCTCCAGGCCCGCGAGCATGCGCAGGATGGTCGACTTGCCGCAGCCCGAGGGGCCGAGGAAGACGACGAACTCGTTGTCGCAGACGTCGAGGTCGAACTGGTGCACCACTTGCGTGTCGCCGTAGCGCTTGATGATCTTGTGACAGCTGATGGCGGACATGTTGTTGCGTCTCTCTGAAAGGGGATGCGCGGTCTTCATGCCGCGTCGCGCTTGCGCTTGAAGGCCGCGTTGAGGAAGCCGCTGAGCACGCCGATCATCAGGAGCGGCGGCAGCGACAGCAGGATCACGGAGGCATTCAGGATGCCCCAGGGCACGTCGCGCCCGAGCTGGCTCAGCTCCGAGGCCACGATGGGCAGCGTCTTGGCGTCCGAGGTGGTCAGCATCAGCGCGATCAGGAACTCGTTCCACACCAGCACGAAGCCGAAGGCGATGGCGCCGACCAGCGAGCGCGCGGCGATCGGCAGCGCCACCTTGAAGAAGATCGCGTAGGGGCCGTAGCCGTCGACGCGGCCGGCCTCCTCCACCTCCCGGGGCACCGCCTTGAAGGCCGGGATCGCGAGCCAGATCACGGTCGACAGCGTGAGCAGCGTGTAGGTCACGATCAGCGCGATGCGCGTGTCGTAGAGCTCGAGCTGCAGCCAGATCACCATCAGCGGGATCGCCACCGCCACCGGCGGCAGGAAACGCATCGACAGCACGAAGAACTGGATGTCGTCGGCGCGCCGCACCGGGTAGCGCGCCAGCGCATAGGCCGCGGGCAGGCCCAGCAGCGCGCCGATCAGCACGGCCGAGCCCACCACCACGAGCGAGTTGACGAGCCCCTGCGCCACCGCCTCGCGGCCCAGCACGTAGGCATAGTTCTCGAGCGTGGGCGTGAAGAGGAACTTCGGCGTCGCCGAGACGATGTCGACCCGGTTCTTGAACGAGTTGAGGAAGGTCCAGAGCACCGGCACCAGCGCCGAGAGCGCAGCGGCGGCGAGCACCAGCCGCGCCACCAGGGTGCCGAGGCCCAGGCGCCGGCGCGCGGCCGGGCGGATGGCGGGCGCGTCGCCGGCGCGCAGCACGGGCGCGGCGGAAGTCGTGGCGGGGGTCATGCGGGCCGGGTCCATTTCCAGAGGTAGGTGAAGGCCACGGTCGAAGCCACCATCATCAGCACGGCCATGCTCGAGGCGTAGGAGATGCGGCCCGACTCGATGAAGCCCTGCGAGAAGGCGTACATGTCGAGGGTCTCGGTCGAGATGCCGGGGCCGCCGCGCGTCATCACGTAGATCAGGTCGAAGGCGCGCAGCGACTCGATCATCTTCACGAAAGTCAGGCTGATCAGCGGCGCGCGCAGCATCGGCAGCGCGACGAAGGCGTAGACCTCCCAGGGCTTCGCATGGTCCATGCGCGCCGCCTCGAAGGGCTGCGGCGGCAGGGTCTCGAGCAGCTTGAGCACGATCACCGCGAAGAACAGGCCCCATTGCCAGACGTCGACGAAGGCCACCGTGAGCAGCGCCGTGAGCGGCTGCGCGAGCAGGTCCAGCGGTTCGCCGGTGATCGCCTTGTAGGGCCAGGTCAAGAGGCCGAACAGCGGATGGAAGGCGAACTTCCAGACGAAGGCGGCCGACACGCGCGGCAGCAGCACCGGCACGATGAACAGCATGCACAGCACATTGCGCCAGCGCGGCGTGGCGCTCTGGAACAGCAGCACGCCGAGCAGCACCGCGAGCCCCATGGTGGCGCTCACGGTCAGCAACTCCCAGGTCAGCGAGACGCCGACCGAGTTGAGGAAGCGCCGGTCCGAGAACAGCTGCAGGTAGTTGGAGAACCACACCCAGCCGATGTCGGACTGGCCGAGCTCGCGGTCCTGCAGCGACACGGCGATGGCGAACACGGTGGGCACCAGCGCCAGCACCGCGAGCACGAGCAGGCCGGGGCCGATGAAGACGAGCGGCAGTCGGGTCTTGTGAAGGGTCATCGCGGGACTCGCAAGGAACGCGGGGCCGGGCGGCTCACTTGCGGCGCCGCGCGATCAGCTGTTTGGCATAGCCGTCGAGCTCGTCGAGGCCGGCCTGGATGTCGGTGCGCGAGCCGGTGATCAGCTCCTCGAGGATGATCCCCCAGCGATCGCCGAGGTCGGGCCAGGCCGGGTCCTGCCAGAAGTTGACCGCGGTGAGCTTGCCGGTGTCGGCCAGCGCCTTGCCGAGGTCGGCGCCGTAGCGCTTCGCGAACTCGGGACTGCCCAGCACGCTGGTGCGGTTCAGTTCGCCGAACTGGCCCTCGGCGAGGCGGCGCTGCTCGTTCTTCTTCGAGGTGGCCCAGGCGATGAAGAGGCCGGCGCACTTCTTCGCCTCCTCGCTCTTGTTGGCCTTGGCGCCGATCGCCAGGCCGTGGCCGTAGCCGCCGCCGGTCAGCGGCGCTGGCGGCGTGGCATAGGCGATCTTGCCGATCACGGTCGACATCTTGGGATCGAGCGCATTGCCCGCGAGCGGCGTCGACTCGACCAGCAGCGCCACCTTGCCCGCGAGGAAGGCGCCGGTGGCCTCGTCCCAGCCGCCGGTCTTGGTGCCGGGCGCCGAGTACTTGAAGAGCTCGAGGTAGGTCTGCGTGGCCTTGAGCGCGGCGGGCGAGTCGAACACCGGCTTGTCGCCGTCGAACCACTGGCCGCCATAGCCGCGGAAGTACGGCATCCAGCGCCACACGTTGGCGCCCGAGCCGCGCTGGCCGCGCAGTGCCACGCCGTAGACGCCGTTGGCCGGGTCGTTGAGCTTCTTCGCGGCGGCCACGAATTCCTCGAGCGTGGCCGGCGGCTTGATGCCGGCCTTCTCGAGCAGGTCCTTGCGGTAGACCATCAGGTCGCCGCCGCCGGTCAGCGGCGCGAACCAGGCCTCGCCCGCGTAGGTGGCGACCTTCTGGCGGCCGGGATCGAAGTCGGCGTAGTCGTAGTCGGCCGGGTAGTACTTCGCGAGCGGCACGATCCACTTCGACTGCGCGAACAGCGGCACGTTGGCCTCGTCCACGTAGTAGACGTGGTACTTGCCCACGGTCGAGGCATCGGCGCGCGTCTTGGTGCGGCGGTCGTTCTCGTTGAGGTTGTCGATGCTGAACGAGGCGCCGGCCAGGGCCTTGAACTCGTCCTTGTACTTTTCGAGCAAGGTCAGGCCGTCACGCGGCTGCGCCAGCACCCGCACGTCCTCCTTGCACATCGCGCCCTGCGCCAGTGCGGCACCGGCGGCTCCGGCCGTCAGCAGCGCCACGAGCAGCGTGCGGACGCGGGCGCGCCTCCCTGCGGATTCCTTGAACATCGCTTGTCTCCGTTGAACTTGTTGCGGATCGCCGGCCGAAGCCGGGGAACAAGCCCGCCGTGCCGGGCGCCCTGTTTCGGGGACAGCGCGACGGTGGCGGGACGGGTGAAGCGTATGCAGCGGCTCAGCGGCGCCGCGTACCCCCCAAACGGGGTACTGGTACTTTCATGACCAGGCCGACTGGGGTTTTACCGGGGTCGTGGGCGGGTAGTGGACGGTGCGCAGCCCGAAGCGCTCCTGCGCCTGCTGGCGGTAGGCGCTGGGCGTCATGCCCTTGTGCTGCAGGAAGCGGCGGTTGAAGTTCGCGATGTTGAAGAAGCCGACCTCGTAGCAGATGTCGCTGACCAGGCGGTCCGAGGTCTGCAGCATCTGGCAGGCCTTGGCGATGCGCAGCCGGGTCACGAACTCGGTGAAGGTGCTGCCCATCTGGCGGTGGAAGTAGCGCGAGAAGCTGCTCTCGGCCATGTTCGCGATGGCGCTGACCGAGGCCAGCGAGATCTCCTCGGCCAGGTGCTCGTCGAGGTGGTCGAGCACGCGGCGCATGCGCGTGCTGGTGGCCGGGTCGCCGTCGGAGGGCTCGTCCTCGCTCGAGATCAGGCGCCAGTCCTCCCAGCGCGCGAGCTCGTGCAGCAGGCCGATGAACTCCGCCAGCCGCGCCATGCCCTCGTGCGCCTGCACGCGCTGGAAGCGCTCGCGCGCCACCTCGCCGATGCCGAAGAACTCGATGCCGCGGCGCGCGCGGTCGAGCATCGGCAGCACCGCGTCGATCTCGGGGAACAGCGCCGAGCCCTTGCGCAGCGGCTCCTCGCGGAAGTGGATCACCATGCTGCGGTCGGCGATGCCCTCGGCCGGCACGTCGTCGGAGATCCAGGTGTGCGGCAGCCGCGATCCCACCAGCGCCACGTAGCCGGGCTCGAAGCGCCCGATGTGGTTGCCCACGAAGGCCTGGCCGGTGGTGCGGTTGATGATCTGCAGCTCGTACTCGTCGTGGTAGTGCCAGCAGTCGAAGGGCCAGGGCACGCCGTGCTGCAGGCAGCGCACGGTGCCGCCGCCCGCGGGCTCGAAGCCCAGGCGCGGGTCGCGCAGCAGTTCGTGTTCGAGTTCGGGTTTGCGGGCGGCGCGCTGGGGTCGGTTCATCGTTCGTTGTCTCCCTGCCATCAGGGCCGCCAACCGGATGCCGCGACCGCGGCGCCCATTCCCCGGGGGATCAGGCGCCAGCGACCTTCATGCGGTTGACCAGCAGCGAGCCCGTCGTCTTGGCGCCGAAAGTGTAAGCATCGGCCCCGATGGCTTCAATCCCCATCAGCATGTCCTTGAGGTTGCCGGCGATGGTGATCTCCTCCACCGGGAACGCGATGCGGCCCTTCTCGACCCAGAAGCCGCTGGCGCCGCGCGAGTAGTCGCCGGTCACGTAGTTCACGCCCTGCCCCATCAGCTCGATGACGAACAGGCCCGTGCCCAGCTTCTGCAGCATGGCGTCGAGGTCGTCGCCGGCCTGCGTGAGGCGCGAGCTCAGCACCAGGTTGTGCGAGCCGCCGGCATTGCCGGTGGTCTTCATGCCGAGCTTGCGCGCCGAGTAGGTCGAGAGGAAATAGCCCTCGAGCCGGCCCGCGTCGACCACCTTGCGCGCGCGGGTGACCACGCCCTCGTCGTCGAAGGGCGAGCTGCCCTTGCCGCGCAGCACGTGCGGGTCTTCGCTCACGTCGACGTGCGAGGGCAGCACGGGCTTGCCGAGCGATTCGAGCAGGAAGGTGCTCTTGCGGTAGAGCGCGCCGCCGCTGGTGGCCTGCACGAGCCCGCCGAGCAGGCCCGCGGCCAGCGGCGACTCGAACAGCACCGGGCATTCCACGGTCTTGATCTTGCGCGACTTCAGCCGGCTCAGCGCGCGCTCGGCGGCATAGCGGCCCACGGCCTGCGGGCTCGCGAGCTCGTCGGCCGAACGCATCGAGCTGTACCAGGCGTCGCGCTGCATGTTGTCGCCCTTGCCGGCGATCGGCGCCACCGAGATCGAGTGGCGCGAACTCGCGTAGCCGCCGCGGAAACCGTGGGTGTGGGCGCTGAAGAAGTGGCTCTGCTGGGCCGAGACGCCCGCGCCTTCGCTGTTGGTGATGCGCTTGTCGGTCGACAGCGCGGCCGCCTCGCACTCGAGCGCCAGCTTGGCGGCCTGCTCGCTCGTCACCGCCCAGGGGTGGAACAGGTCGAGGTCGGGATGCTCCTTGGCGATGTCGGCCTCGTCGGGCAGGCCGCTGACCGGGTCCTCGGCCGTGAAGCGCGCGATGTCGTAGGCCGCCTGCACGGTCTGGGCGATGGCCGCCTCGGAGAAGTCGGAGGTGCTGGCATTGCCGCGCCGGTGGCCGACGTAGACGGTGACGCCCAGCGACTTGTCGCGGTTGCGCTCGACGTTCTCGAGTTCGCCCTTGCGCACCGAGACGCTGAGGCCGCAGCCCTCGGAAGCTTCGGCCCCCGCGTTGGTGGCCCCCAGCTTCTTGGCATGGGCCAGGGCCGAATCGACCAGGTTTTCGAAGAAGGAGCGGCTGTAGGCGAAGCCGGAGTCGGCGCGCGAGGAAGAGGTCGTCATGTGGGTGGCTATGATACTTGCGCCCCCCGTTTCCCGTTTGGCACCGTTTTCCCCTCGGTCCCGCCGCGTTGCACCGCCGCGCGGCGCGGCACAGAATCCATCCCCATGTCCCGCAAACCCAAAAAAGGCTACTTCGTCCGCGGCCAGTTCGTCGCCGAAGGCAGCGAACTCGACCTGGAGCTCAAGCGCGAGCTCAAGGGCACCGACGACGCCAGCCGCACCGACCTCAAGCGCGAGAGCGCCGAACTGCAGAAGCTCGGCGAAGAGCTCATGACCCTGCGCGCCGCGCTGTTCGACGCGCTGCCGCTCGACGAGAAGCTGGTCGAGGCGATCCGCGAGGCCAAGCGCATCACCAACTTCGAGGGCAAGCGCCGCCAGATGCAGTTCATCGGCAAGCTGATGCGCAAGCTCGACGAGCCCACGCTCGAGGCCGTGCGCGCCGCGCTGGCCGAGCAGTCCAGCGGCCCGGCCGCCGAGACCGCGCTGCTGCACGAGGCCGAGCGCTGGCGCGACCGCCTGATCGCCGACGACGATGCGCTCGGCGGCTGGATCGAGACCCACCCGGCCACCGATGCCCAGCAGCTGCGCGCCCTCGTGCGCCAGGCGCGCAAGGACATCAAGGCCGGCCCGGCCGGCGAGGCGCCGCGCCAGGGCAAGGCCTACCGCGAGGTGTTCCAGCTCGTGCGCGAGCAGCTCGCGGTGCATGGCGGCGACGACCATGCGGCAGCCGCGGCGGCGCAGGACCGGGAGGAGGACGCATGAGCGGTTTCGATCCGGTACGCATCGGCATCGTCTCGATCAGCGACCGTGCCTCGAGCGGCGCCTATGAGGACAAGGGCCTGCCCGCGCTGCAGGACTGGCTGCGCCGCGCGCTCAAGAATCCGATCGACTTCGAGCCCCGGCTGATCCCCGACGAGGCACCCGGCATCAGCGCCGCGCTGATCGAGCTGGTCGACGCCGGCTGCTCGCTGGTGCTGACCACCGGCGGCACCGGCCCCGCGCTGCGCGACGTGACGCCCGAGGCCACGCTGGCCGTGGCCCACAAGGAGATGCCGGGCTTCGGCGAGCAGATGCGCCAGATCAGCCTGCGCTTCGTGCCGACCGCGATCCTCTCGCGCCAGGTCGCGGTGATCCGCGACCAGAGCCTGATCATCAACCTGCCGGGACAGCCCAAGTCGATCGCGGAAACGCTCGAGGGCCTGAAGGACGCCGAGGGCACGCAGCTCGTGCCCGGCATCTTCGCGGCCGTGCCCTACTGCATCGACCTGATCGGCGGCCCCTACCTCGAGACCGACGACACGGTCTGCAAGGCCTTCCGCCCGAAGTCGGCGATCCGGCCCGCGCGCTGAAGCTTCAGGGCTGGACCGCCGCGCCCCGGGCCTCGAGCTCCTTGAGGCAGGCCTGCACCGCGGCATTCGACGCCTGCTCGTAGCAGCGCGAGGCGGCCGCACGCAGCTGCTTCTGCTGCTCGCGGCGCTGCTGCGCGTTGTCGAGCTGCCAGGTCATGAGCCATTGCATGGCCAGCGCCAGCGCGATGCCGAAGCCGATGGCGGCGCCGACCACCGTCGAGCGCCAGGTCCTCGTGGGGGACGCGGAATCCGCGGGCACCGATGCCGCGTCGAAGGCCATCGGCGAATGCGAGGGAGCGTCGCTTCTGCGGCGCCGCGGCTCGCGGGCGGCGGCCTCGATGGAAGGCGAATAAGACTGGCGGTGGCTGCGGCTCATCGGTCCTGTGTGCTGTGATTCGCGGCGGATTGTGCGCCATCCGCGAGTCACGGACTGCTCAGGCGCCGAAGCCGTGTGTCTCCCCCGCCTGCTCGCAAGGCACGCGCTCGGCCTGCACGGTCGAATGGTGGATGTCGAAGCGCTCGGCCAGCAGCGCGCGCAACCGCTGCACCAGCGGCGCCAGGTCGTCGACACCGGGCGCGCTCACCACGTGCACGCTGAGGCTCACCTTGCCGCTGGACAGCGCCCACACGTGCAGGTCGTGCAGGCTGGCCACGCCCTCGCTCGCGAGCAGCGCGCGCTCCACCTCGGGCAGGTCGACCTCGTCGGGCACGCCCTCGAGCAGCACGTTGAGGCTCTCGCGCAGCAGGCGCCAGGTGCGCGGCAGCACCCACAGGCCGATGGCCACCGCGATCAGCGAATCGACCCAGGCCCAGCCGGTGAAGCGGATCACCAGGGCGCCGACGATCACGCCCACCGAGCCCAGCATGTCGGCCCAGACCTCGAGGTAGGCGCCCTTGACGTTGAGGCTCCTGTCCTTGCCGCTGGCCAGCAGGCGCATGCCGATCAGGTTGACGACCAGCCCGCCCGCGGCCACGAGCAGCATCATGGTCGACTGGATCTCGGCCGGCGCCGCGATGCGCCGCCAGGCCTCGTAAAGCACGTAGATCGCCACCAGGAACAGCAGCACCGCGTTGAGCACCGCCGCGAGGATCTCGAAGCGGTGGTACCCGAAGGTACGGCGCCGGTCGGCCGGCCGCCGGCCGATGCGGATGGCGGCCAGCGAGATCGCCAGCGCCACCGTGTCGGTGAACATGTGGGCGGCATCGGACAGCAGCGCGAGGCTGCCCGAGACCAGCCCGCCGACCACCTCCGCCACGAGGTAGGTCGAGGTCAGCAGCAGCGCCCAGCGCAGTGCCTTCTCGTTGGCGCCGGCGCCGTGCGAATGCTCATGGGCCATGGGATGCCTGCGGTTCGGGGTCGATGGGCGCGCCCTGCCGACGTTCCAGCAGCGCCGCTTCGTCCTCCTCGTCGTCGCGCCGGTGCGCGATCCGGTAGAGCAGCGGCAGCACCAGCAGCGTGAGCGCGGTCGAGGACAGGATACCGCCGATCACCACCGTGGCCAACGGCCGCTGCACCTCGGCGCCGGTGCCGGTGGCGATGGCCATCGGCACGAAGCCCAACGAGGCCACCAGCGCGGTCATCAGCACCGGCCGCAGCCGGGTCAGCGCGCCCTCGCGGATCGCGGCATCGAGCGGCAGGCCGCCCTCGCGCAGGTTGCGGATGAAGGACAGCATCACCAGCCCGTTGAGCACCGCCACGCCCGACAGCGCGATGAAGCCCACCGCGGCCGAGATCGACAGCGGGATGTCGCGCAGCCACAGCGCCACGATGCCGCCGGTGAGCGCGAACGGGATGCCGGTGAAGACCAGCAGGCCGTCCTTGAGGTTGCCGAACATCGCGAACAGCAGCACGAACACCAGCATCAGCGACACCGGCACCACGATCTGCAGCCGCTTCGTCGCCGACTCGAGGTTCTCGTACTGGCCGCCCCAGTCGGTCCAGTAGCCCACGGGAATGCGCACCGACTGCATCGCCTGCTCGGCCTCGGCCACGAAGGATCCGAGGTCGCGCCCGCGCACGTTGGCGCTGACCACGATGCGGCGCTTGCCGTCCTCGCGGCTGACCTGGTTGGGGCCGGGCGCGACCGACAAGGTGGCGACCTCGCCGAGCGGGATGAAGCTCAGCCGCTGGCCTTCGGGCGCGGCGCCGGTGGCGCCCTGCACCGTGCTGCCGGCAACGCCCGTGGGCGCGGCCGTGCCGCGCGGCAGCGCGATCGGCAGCCGCTGGATCGCCTCCAGGTCGGTGCGCAGGTTCTCGGGCAGGCGCACCACGATGCCGAAGCGCCGGTCGCCGTCGAACAGGGTGCCGGCCTCGCGGCCGCCGACCGCGGTCGAGATCGCGTCCTGCACGTCGCCCACGTTGAGGCCGTAGCGCGCGGTCTTGCCGCGATCGATCTCCACCGTGAGCATCGGCAGGCCCGTGGTCTGCTCGACCTTGACCTCGGCCGCGCCCGCGATGCCGTTGAGCACGCCGGCCACCTGCGCGGCGGTCTTCTCGAGCACCGCCATGTCGTCGCCGAAGATCTTCACCGCCACGTCGCTGCGCACGCCCGAGATCAGCTCGTTGAAGCGCAGCTGGATCGGCTGCGAGAACTCGTAGTTGTTGCCCGGCAGCTTCTCGACCTCCTCCTGCACCGCCACCAGCAGCTCGGCGCGGCTGCGCTTGGGCGTGGGCCATTCGCTCTCGGGCTTGAGCATGATGTAGCCGTCGGAGATGTTCGGCGGCATCGGGTCGGAGGCGATCTCGGCCGTGCCGGTGCGCGCGAACACGCGCTCGATCTCGGGGAACTTGGCCTTCAGCGTGCGCTCGAGCTGCTGCTGCATCTCGACCGACTGCGTGAGGCTGGTGCCCGGGATGCGCAGCGCCTGGATCGCGAAGTCGCCCTCGCTGAGGCTGGGCACGAACTCGGTGCCCAGGCGCGTGGCCAAGAGGCCCGAGAGCACCACCGCCACCGAGGCCAGCGTGATCACCAGCGGCTTGGCGTTCATCACGCGCGCCAGCAGCGGCTCGTAGGCGCGGCGCGCCCAGGTCATCAGCCGGTTCTCCTTCTCGCCGACCTTGCTGCCGATGAACAGCGCCACGGCCGCCGGAATGAAGGTGATCGACAGGATCATCGCGCCCAGCAGCGCGATCACCACCGTGAAGGCCATCGGGTGGAACAGCTTCCCCTCGACGCCGGTGAGCGCGAAGATCGGCAGGTACACGATCATGATGATGAGCTGGCCGAACAGCAGCGGCCGGCGCGCCTCCTGCGAGGCCGCGAAGACCTCGTGGAAGCGTTCGCTGCGCGTGAGCGGCCGGCCCTTGTGGGCCTGCGCATGGGCCAGGCGCCGCACGCAGTTCTCCACGATCACCACTGCGCCGTCGATGATGATGCCGAAGTCCAGCGCGCCCAGGCTCATGAGGTTGGCACTGATGCGCTGGTTCACCATGCCGGTGAAGGTGAACAGCATCGACAGCGGGATCACCAGCGCGGTGATGACGGCCGCTCGGATGTTGCCGAGGAACAGGAACAGGATCGCGATCACCAGCACCGCGCCCTCGAGCAGGTTCTTCTTCACCGTGGCGATGGCCTTGTCGACCAGCACCGTGCGGTCGTACACCGTCACCGCCTTCACGCCCTCGGGCAGGGTGCGGTTGATCTCCTGCATCTTGCGGTCGACCGCCTGCGAGACGCTGCGGCTGTTCTCGCCGATCAGCATGAACACCGTGCCCAGCACCACCTCGCGGCCGTTGTCGGTGGCGGCGCCCGTGCGCAGCTCCTGGCCGATGCCGACCTGCGCCACGTCGGACACGCGCAACGGCACGCCCTGCGCGTTGCCGAGGATCACGTTGCCGATGTCCTCGGCCGACTTCACCTGGCCCGGCGCGCGGATCAGGTACTGCTCGCCGCGCTTCTCGATGTAGCCCGCGCCCACGTTGGCGTTGTTGCGGTCGAGCGCGGTCACGATGTCGGTCATCGTGAGGCCATGCGCGAGCAGCTTGGCGGGATCGGGCGCGATCTGGAACTCCTTGGCATAGCCGCCGATGGAGTTGATCTCGGTCACGCCCGGCACGTTGCGCAGCTGCGGCTTGATGATCCAGTCCTGGATCTCGCGCAGGTCGGTCGACGTGTAGGGCTGGCCGTCGGGCCGCTTCGCGCCCTCTTCCGTCTCCACGGTCCAGAGGTAGATCTCGCCCAGGCCGGTGGAGATCGGCCCCACCACCGGCGAGATCCCCTCGGGCATCTTCTCGCGCGCCGACTGGATGCGCTCGTTGACGAGCTGGCGCGCGAAGTAGATGTCGGTGCCGTCCTTGAAGATCACGGTCACCTGCGACAGCCCGTAGCGCGACAGCGAGCGCGTCTGCTGCAGGCCCGGCAGGCCGGCCATCACGGTCTCGATCGGGTAGGTCACGCGCTGCTCGGTCTCCAGCGGCGAGTAGCCGGGCGCGGCGGTGTTGATCTGCACCTGCACGTTGGTGATGTCGGGCACCGCGTCGATGGGCAGCTTCTGGTAGCTGAACACGCCGAGCGCGGCCATGCCCAGCACCGCGAGCAGCACCAGCCAGCGCTGCTCGATGGCGAATCGGATCACACGTTCGAACATCGTGCGTCCTCAGTGGGTGTGGGTCGCAGAGGCCTTGCCCTGCTGCGACTTGACGACGAAGCTGCCCGCGGCGGCATAGGCCTGGCCCGGCTTCAGGCCGCCCGTGATCTCGATGCGCTTTCCGTCGCTGCGGCCGGTCTGCACGGCCTGCGGCATGAAGCCGCCGGGCACGCGCAGGAACACGGTGGGCTTGTCCTCCACGCTCTGCACCGCCTCGGCCGACACCGTGACCGGCGCCTGCAGCTCGGAGGCCACCAGCTCGACGTTGACGAACAGCCCCGGGCGCCACACGCGCTGCGGGTTGTCGAGCGTCACGCGCGCGGTCGCGGTGCGCGTCTGCGCGCCGAGCAGCGCGCCCACGTACGAGACCTTGCCCTGCGCCACCTGGTCGAAGGCGGTGGAACGGATGTTGACCGTCTCGCCGGTGCGCACCAGCGGCAGGTGCTGCGCGGGCACGCTGATCTCGGCCCAGACGGTGGACAGGTCGGAGACTGTGAAGACGTTGGCGTCTTCCTTCACCGATTCGCCGAGCGAGATGTGCTTCTCGACCACCAGCCCGTCGAAGGGCGCGCGCAGCTCGTAGCGGCCCAGCGCGCCGCCGCCCGAGCCCGGCACGGCGCCGAGCGCCAGCAGCTTCTGGTTGGCGTTGGCGACCGCGATCTGCGCCTCCTGCATCGCCTGCTGCGCCTGCAGGTAGTCCTGCTGCGGCGAGATCTTCTCCTCCCACAGCTTCTTCTCGCGCTCGTAGGTGCTGCGCGCCAGCTCGAGCCGGCGCTGCGCCGACTGCAGCTCGCTGCGCTGCTCCGACAGCGCCGGGCTCGAGATCACCGCCAGCACCTGGCCGCGCCGGACCTCCTGCCCGAGGTTGGCGGGCACGCTGTCGACCACGCCCGGCACGCGCGGCACCACGTGCGCCGTGCGGTCCTCGTTGAAGCGGATCTCGCCCGGTAGTTGCAGCGCGGTACGGATATTCGCGGGGCCGGTGGTCTCGATCGCCACGCCGGCGGCCTGGATCTGGGCCTCGGTGAAGGCGATCCTGCGGTCCTCGCCCTCGTGCCCGCCGGCGGCGGCCTTGGGTTCGGCCTTGGTCTCGCCCTTCGCTTCGCCTTTTGCTTCGCCCTTGGCCTCCTCCTTGGCCCCGTGCCCGTGGCCGTCGTCGCCGGCCGCGGCCTTCTTCTCGCCCTTGCCCTCTTCCTCGTGGTGCTCGCCATCGGCATGGCCCTTCGCCTCCTCGTGGTCATGGCCATGGCCGGCGGCTTCCTTGCCGCTCTCGTGGTGCTCCTCGTCGGCATGCGCGGCCGACTCGGCGTGGCCGCCGGCGGGCTTCGACGGTCCTCCGGTGCGCAGGATCAGCGCGCCGACGACCAGCCCCGCGGCCAGTACGGCGGCGATCGCGATCCATTGCTTGCGGCCCACGGCGGGCGCGGCGTTCTTGCGTTCTTGTTCGATGCTCATGGGAAACCTCAGCGGGTGACAGCGGAATGGGGGGTGGCGGCGGGAATGGCGGCCACGGGGGCCGGGGTGGCGAGGTCGTCGGACAGGCCCTCGGTGCCGAGCAGCCGGTCGAGCTCGCCCGCGGCGCGGTGCGCCTCGGCCAGTGCCAGCAGGTACTGCGCGCGCACCTGGAACAGCGTGCGCTGCGCATCGAGCGCCTCGAGGAAGCTGAACTTGCCGAGTTCGAAGCCCTTGGTGGCCGCGCGCCAGGCCTCGGCCGCGCCGGGCAGCGCGTCGCGCTGCAGGGTCTCGGCGGTGGCGCGCGCCGAGCGCAGCCGCTCGCCCGCCTGGGCCAGGTCGGCGCCGAGCTGCAGTTCGGCGGCCGCGAGTTCGTCGCGCGCCTTCTCCTCGCGGCTCAGGGCCTCGGCGAGGTTGCCGCGGTTGGTGTCGAAGATCGGCAGCGGCACCGACAGGCCCAGCACCACCTGGTCACGGCGCGAACCGCCGGTGCCGCCCTCGCCCTCGGAAGCCGGCACGCGCTTGGCGCCCAACGACACGGTCACGTCGGGAATGCGCTTGGCGCGCTCCAGCTCGGACAGCGCGCGCCGGCGCTCGACCTCGAGCCGCGCCTGGCGCAGCGCCGGCGCCTCGGCGCGGCGCAGCGCCACCTCCTGCTCGCTCATCGGCTGCGGCAGGCCATCGACCGCGCCTTCGACCTGCGTGAAGCGCGGCGCCGGATTGCCCCACAGCGCCGCGAGCTGCTGGCGCGCCGTGCGCAGGGTGCCCTCGGCCTGCATCAGCTCGACGCGGATGCCGGCCTCGGCCACGCGCGAGCGGGTTTCTTCGAGCGGCGAGACCTTGCCGGCCGCCACGCGGTTGGCCGCGGCGCGCGTGGCCGCCTGCGCGAGGCCCACCGAGTCCTGCGCCAGCCGCAGCCGTTCCTGCGCCGACAGCACCTCGAAGAACAGCGTGATCGCGGTGGCGCGCAGTTCGGCGCGCTTGGCCGCGAGCGCGGACTCGGCCTGGTCGCGCGCGCGTTCGGCCGCGCTCACGCGCGCCGCGCGCTTGCCGCCGAGCTCGATCGGCTGGCGCAGCTGGACGGTGGTGGTGCGGTTGTCGCGCCGCGTGTCCTCGAGCGTCACGTCGAGCGTGGGATTGGGCCAGGCGCCGGCCTGCACCAGCGCGCCATCGGTGGCCTCGCGCTCGCGCCGGGCCGCGAACAGGCCCGGGTTGGCCTGGAACGCCAGCGCGAGCGCGCTGCGCAGGGTCAGCGGGCCCGCGGGCTCGAGGCTGGCGGAGGCCTGCGATGAGGCAGCAGAAGTGGAAGTGCCGGTCGCGGCCTGCTGCGTGGGCAGCGAAGGCTGGGCGAAGACCGGGGGTACCGCCAAGGCCAACACGGCCAGCGGCACGAAGAGCGTGCGCATCGGATTCTCCTGGGTTGCGAAACAACGAACGGGAAAATCCGGCGAGAGCTCAGTGCATGAACGGTGTCAGTGCGGAAAGGGAAGGAAGGCTTGCTCTCGCCGGATCAGGCGGCGAGAGTCCATGCGGGGCGCACGGGCACTTCGGGGATGTGGGAGTCGAAGGACTCGGCGAGCACGGCGCGCGGGCCCTGCGGAACGAAGGCGATGCCGGGCACTTCGGCGGGCGCCGCCACGGCATGCTGCGCATGACCGAAGTGGCACAGGGCACAGTCGCCGATCGCGGGATTCGGCACGTTGCCGGCGTCCTTCGACGTACCCGCGTCGGCGTGGCTGCGGTCTTCGGCCGCGTTGCCCGGATGCTCGTGGTGGCCCCAGTGCTGCGTCTGCGCGTCCTGTTCGTGCGCGCAATAGGCGGCCGACATCGCCCAGCTGTACTGGAGCGGAAGCAGGAACACCAGGAAGATCAACAGCCAGCGGCGCATGGGAGCGGGAGTATATCGACGGCACCTGCGTTGCCGGGCCTCTCAAGACCCCACGGAACGCGGGTGCAGCGCAATGTACGACGCCTCAAAAGGGCTTTGTCCGTCAGACGGATTACGAATTTGTAACCCCCTGCGGAGCCCCTGTTTCATTACCATCCGGCGATGCGAATTCTTGTGATCGAGGACGAGCCCAAGCTGGGCGACTACCTCAAGAAAGGCCTGGAGGAGAACGGTTACGTCGTCGACATCGCGCGCGACGGCATCGAGGGCCGCTACCTGGCCACCGAGGGCGACTACGGCCTGATCCTGCTCGACGTGATGCTCCCGGGCATCGATGGATTCGCGGTGCTCAAGGCGATACGCCGCACCAAGAACGTCCCGGTGCTGGTGCTGACCGCGCGCGACAAGGTCGAGGACCGCGTGAACGGCCTGCAGCAGGGCGCCGACGACTACCTGGTCAAGCCCTTCTCGTTCTCGGAACTGCTCGCGCGCATCCAGGCCCTGCTGCGCCGCGGCCAGGCCCAAGACGCCACCGTGTTGCGTCTGGCCGACCTCGAGCTCGACCTCGCGAGCCGCAAGTGCCAGCGCGCGCGCAAGCGCGTCGACCTGACCTCGAAGGAATTCATGCTGCTGACCGTGCTGCTGCGCCGGCGCGGCCAGATCCTGTCGCGCACCACGCTGGCCGAGCAGGTGTGGGACATGAACTTCGACAGCGACACCAACGTGGTCGAGGTGGCGATCCGCCGGCTGCGCGGCAAGATCGACGATCCCTTCGAGGTGAAGCTGCTGCACACGGTGCGCGGCATGGGCTACGTGCTCGAAGACCGCTCCTGGGCCTGAGGGCCCGGTCTCCCGTCCCTCTCCCGGCGAGCATGCGCGCCCCCTCCATACGCCGCCGGCTGTCGCTCTGGTTCGCGGCCCAGACCTTCTTCGGCCTGAGCGTGGTGTGCCTCGCGGTCTACCTCGTCACGGCCTGGAACTTCGGCGCCAAGCAGGACACCGAGATCGCGCACAAGGCCGAGCTGGTGCAGCACCTGCTGGCCGAGAGCGAGAAGGCCGGCGATCTCTCGACCCTGCGGCACAAGCTCGAGGACTTCTTCTCGATGGAGGACGAGTTCAGCCTCTCGATCGTCACGGCCACGGGCGACACCATCTTCCGCTCCGCGCCGCCGGCCGGCGGGCGCTGGGTGCGCAGCGACCTGCGCATGCCGTGGCGCGCGCCGGGCGCGCAGGCCGCGCCGCTCACGGTCTCGATCGGCATCAGCGTGGCCAACGACGCGCGCCTGCTCGAGCGCCTGGCCTGGACCCTGCTGGGCGCGGTGCTGCTGGGCACGGCGCTGGTCTCGCTGACCGGCTTCTGGCTGGTGCGGCGCGGCTTGCGGCCACTGAAGGCGCTGGCCGAGCGCACCGCGGCGATGGCGCCCGACCGGCCCAACGAGCCGATCGACGCGCTGGCCTTCGCCGAAGAGCTGCAACCCTGGATCACGCAGTTCAACGCACTGCTGTTGCGCGTGCAGCGCGCCTACGTGCAGCTCGAGTCCTTCAACGCCGACGTGGCGCATGAGCTGCGCACGCCGCTGGCCAACCTGATCGGCTCGACCGAGCTCGCGCTGACCCGGCCGCGCGGCAACGAGGAGCTGCAGGCGGTGCTGGCCTCCAACCTCGAGGAGATCGGCCGCCTCTCGGGCATCGTGACCGACATGCTGTTCCTCTCGCAGGCCGAACGCGGCGGCGCGACGCGCTCGCGCGCGACCGTGAGCCTGGCGGCGCAGGCGGTGGACGTGATCGACTTCCACGACGCGATGCTCGAGGAGGCCGGGCTGCAGGCGCGCGTCGAAGGCGATGCCAGGGTCGACGTCGATGCGGCGCTGGTGCGCCGCGCGCTGTCGAACCTGCTGGGCAATGCCATCCGCTTCGCGGCGCCGGGATCGACCGTCGCGATCGAGATCGGCCCCGACAGCGGCCCGGGCAGCCAGCGCGACGCGATCGCGCTGGTGCTCGTCAACCGCGGCGCCGCCATCGCGCCCGAGGTGCTGCCGCGGCTGTTCGAGCGCTTCTACCGCGCGGCCCCGGCGCGCGACGGCTCGGCCCGCCACCATGGGCTGGGCCTGTCGATCGTCGAGGCCATCGCGCGCATGCATGGCGGGCGCGTGTTCGCGGCCAGCCATGACGGCACGACGCGCATCGGCTTCACGGTGCCAACGCAACCGTGACGCGCGGGCGCTCGGCCGCTTTCGGCCGCTGACGCCTTTCTTCTTCATCGCACACGCAACGCCCGAGAACTTTGGGCTTCTTTCGCGGAACTGCGCGTACCTTTCGTCGGCCAAGCCGGGTTTATCCCGATACGGCGCGGGCGCCGCGCCCCCAAGAATCCGCCCTCAATAAAAAGCACGGACGTTCGTTTTATTAACCGGCACCCAAGGAGATGAGCATGAATGGATTTTTCGGTGGCCTGCTGCGCCGCCTGGCGCTTTCCACGGTCTTCGCCCTGCTGGGCCCCCTGAGCCTTCTGGGCATCGCGGCGCCCGCGCAGGCGCAGGACACCGCCACCCAGACCAGGTACCCCATCGTGCTCGTGCACGGCCTGTTCGGTTTCGATTCGCTGTTCGGCGTCGACTACTGGTACGGCATTCCCTCGGCGCTGCAGCGCAGCGGCGCGCGCGTGTTCGTGGCGCAGGTGTCGGCCGCCAACAGCACCGAGGTGCGCGGCGAGCAGTTGCTCGCCCAGGTGAAGAACATCCTGGCGATCACGGGCGCCGCCAAGGTCAACCTGGTGGGCCATTCGCACGGCGGCCCGACCATCCGCTACGTGGCGGGCGTGGCGCCGCAGCTGGTGGCCTCGGTGACCTCGGTGGCCGGTCCGAACAAGGGCTCGCGCGTGGCCGACATCCTGCGCGGCACCGTGCCGGCCGGCTCGCTCGGCGAGAGCGTGCTCAACGGCGCGGTGAATGCCTTCGTCGCGCTCATCAACCTCGGTTCGGGCGGCACCGGGCTGCCGCAGATGCCGGAGGCCGCGCTGAACTCGCTGACCGCGGCCGGCTCGGCCGACTTCACGCGCCGCTTCCCGCAGGCCGTGCCCACGGGCTGCGGCGACGGCGCCGAGGTGGTCGACGGCGTGCGCTACTACTCGTGGACCGGCAAGCAGCCCGTGACCAACCTGCTCGACCCCAGCGACGCTTCGCTCGGCCTGCTGAGCCTGAGCTTCGGCGAGACCAACGACGGGCTGGTGGCCGTGTGCTCCTCGCGGCTGGGCAAGCACCTGGGCGACTACCGCCAGAACCACCTCGACGAGGTGAACCAGCTGCTCGGCGTGCGCGACTGGCTCGCGCCCGACCCGGTCGCGCTGTACCGCCAGCACGCCACCCGCCTCAAGCAGATCGGCCTGTGACGCGCCGCTGGCCCCTGGTTCTGGCCGCGGCCGCGGTGGTGGCGCTCGGCGGCTGGTGGTTCGGCATGTCGGGCCCGGCGGAAAGCGAGGCGCGCACGGGCGAGGCCGCGTCGGCCGGTCTCGCGCCCTTGCCGCGGGCACCCGCGGTCACCGCGCCTGCAGCCATCGCCGACAGCTTCCTCACGCCGAACCTGCGCGACCGCATCGAGGCGCTCTTGCTCGAGGCCGGCGAGGCCGCGAGCCCCGAGGACCTCAAGCGCCGCGTCGAGGCGCTGGTGCCCGCGCACTTCGCGCCGCACGAGGCGGCGCGCGCCCGGGCGCTGCTGGGCCGCTACGTCGACTACCGCGTGGCGCTCGGCGCGCTGCAGCTGCCGGCCGACCTCGGCGATCCGCGCGCGCTGCGCGACACGGTCGAGGCGCGCCGCCGGGTGCGCGAACAGCACTTCATGCCCGACGAATACCAGGCGCTGTTCGGTGCCGACGACGACTTCGACCGCTACAGCCTCGCGCGGCTCGAGATCGAGCGCAACACCGGTCTCACGCCCGCGCAGCGCCAGGCCGCGCTCGAGGACAACGAGCGCAGCCTCGGCGAGACCCAGCGCGCGCAGCGCGCCCAGACCGTGGCCCAGCTCCAGGTGGCCTCGCAGACCGCGGCGCTCGAGGCGCGCGGCGCCAGCGACCAGGAACGCTTCGCCGAACGCAGCGCGCAGTACGGCGCGCCGGCCGCGCAGCAGCTCGCGCAGCTCGACCGCGAGGAGCGCGACTGGCAGGGGCGGCTCGCGCAGTACGCGGCATTGCAATCGGCCAAGGCCGACGCGCAGTCGCTCGAACAGATGAAGCAGCAGCTCTTCACGCCCGAGGAACGGATGCGGCTGGAAGCGGCGCTGCAGTTGCGCGCGCAGGCGGCGGCCGCGGCGCCGTCGATGACGCCGCGCTAGGACTCCACGCGCGCCGCCTCGGCCGCGCGCGCCTCGCGCCCCATCACGAGGTTGATCAGCGGCCCCGTCATCGCCGTGGTCGCCAGCGCCATCACCAGCAGCATGGTGAAGAGCTCGGGGCCGATCAGGCCGACGTCGAGGCCGATCTTGATGACGATCAGTTCCATCAGTCCGCGCGCGTTCATCAGCGCGCCGGTCGCCAGGCTGTCGCGCCAGCCGTAGCCGGCCAGGCGCGCGCCGATCGCGCCGCCGGCCAGCTTGCCGACGCTGGCGACCGCGACGATCAGCAGCAGCGCGCCGATGCCGGCGCCCGAGAAGGCGCTGGCCGTGGTGCCCAGTCCCGCGAGCGCGAAGAACAGCGGCATCTGCAGCACGATCGACAGCGGCTCGATGCGCTCCTGCAGCGAACGCAGCAGGCGGTCGTCGCGCGGCAGGCAGGCACCGAACAGGAAGGCGCCGAACACCGCGTGCAGGTGCAGCCATTCGGTGAGCAGGGCCGAGACCAGCAGGCCGATCATCAGCGAGGCCAGCACCGTGGTCGAGGGCTCGCCGTCGGGCGCGCGGGTGCGCAGCAGCCAGGCATAGGCCGGCTTCAGGCCGAGGAACAGGAAGGCGAACAGCGCGACCGCGCCGCCGCCGGTGCGCAGCAGCCCGAGGTAGCCCTCGCCCGCGCCGGCCAGCGCCACCACGAAGGCCAGCAGCACCCAGGCGAAGACGTCGACCACCGCGGCCGCGCCCAGCGAGAGCTGGCCGAAGGGGGTGCGCGTCAGGCCGCGGTCCTTGAGGATGCGCGCCATCACCGGGAACGCGGTGATCGACAGTGCCGCCGCGATGAACAGCGCGAAGGGCCAGAAGCCCACGCCGGCCGGTGCCAGCGAAGGATGCAGCGCGGGCGCGATCGCCAGGCCCAGGCCCAGCGGCGCGACCACGCTGGCGATGCCGACCCAGCCGGCCGACTTGAGCTGCGCCTTCACGCCCTGGGAGGCGCGCAGCTCGAGGCCGACCACGAACATGAACAGCACCAGGCCCACGGTGGCGAGCGCCGACAGGCCGCCCAGCGACTCCCTGGCGAAGATCTGGCCATGCAGCGAGGGGAACAGCGCGCCCATGACGGCGGGACCCAGCATCAGGCCGGCGGCCATCTCGCCGACCACGCCCGGTTGGCCGAGATGGCGCAGCACCCAGCCGCAGACGCGGGCCGTGCCGAGGATGACGATGAGTTGCAGCAGCAGCGTCGTGGTGGACATCGGCGGATGTTAAGTCCCGCCGCGTCCGGCCTCGGTCCACAGCGCGGCCATGGCGCGCAGCAGCGACTCCTCGACCACCGGCTTGAACAGCACCGGCACGCCCGACTCGCGCACGCGCTGCAGCCGCGGCGGCGCGGTCTCGCCGGTCACCAGCAGCAGCGGCAACCGGCCGCCCTGGCTCCGGCGCAACCGCAGCCCGGCGTCGAGGCCGTCGGAGCCGTCGGCCAGCCGGTAGTCGCACAACAGCAGGTCGTAGGGCCGGCCCTCGGCGCCGGCGCGCGCCAGCGCCTGCGCGGCGGCGGCCTCGTCGGCCACCGCGTGCAGGTCGATCGCGTGCTGGCGCAGCAGGCCGGTCATGGCATCGCGGATGTCGGCCTCGTCGTCGACCAGCAGCACGCGGCGCGGCATCGGTTCGATGCGCGGCATCGGCGCGCGCGGCCCGAACGAAGGCGCGGGCGTGAAGGACTGGCGCCATGGCGGCGCGGCCGCGACGGCGGGCGCGCAGGCCTCGTCGCGCGCCGGCGCGGCGGGCACCACCACGCGCACGTGCGTGCCCCGGCCCAGGCGCGAATGCATCTGCACCGGATGGCCGAGCAGGCGAGAGAGCCGCTGCACGATCGCCAGCCCGATGCCCAGCCCGCGCGAGCGGTCGCGGCCGGGGTTGTCGATCTGGTAGAACTCCTCGAAGATCCGGCCCGACTGCTCGGGCGCGATGCCGATGCCGGTGTCGCGCACCTCGATCCACACCACTTCGCCGCGCTCGCGCGCGATCACCGACACCCCGCCGCGCCAGGTGTACTTGAGCGCGTTGTCCATCAGGTTCGACAGCATGCGGTGCAGCAGTTGCGGATCGCTGCGCACCCACAGGCCGCTGGCGCGCACGCGCAGCTGCAGCTGGCGCTGCTCGGCCTGGGCCGAGAAGGTGTGGTTGAGCGTGAGGAACATCGCATCGAGCGGCACCGCGTCGAGCACCGGCGCGACCACGCCGGCATCGAGCCGCGACACGTCGAGCATGGTGTCGAGCGAATGGCCCAGCGCATGCACCGCGCGCATCAGCCGCTCGGCGTTGCGGCCTTCGGGACGGTGGCGCAGCTCGTTCTCGAGCGCCGCGCCGAACAGCGCGATCGCATGCAGCGGCTGGCGCAGGTCGTGGCTCGCGGTGCCGAGGAAGCGGCTCTTCTCCTGGCTCGCGCGCTCGGTGGCCACCACCTGCTCGCCCAGCCGCGCGGCCAGCACCTCGTTGCGAAAGCGCAGCCGCAGCGCCTCGTCGAGCACGCGGTGCTGGCGCGTCGCGATGCGCAGGGTGAGCACCAGGTGCACCGCGCCGAACACCGCGAGGAACAGGTGCACGCCGTCGCCCTGCCAGGCCAGCGCGAGCACCAGCCCCACCATCATCGGGATGCCGTAGCCGTACAGCGCGGGCTTGAGCGAGCACAGCGACTGCATCGAGCGGGTCCAGCCGCTCATGATGACCACCACCAGCAGCGTGGTCGTCACCAGGTCGTCGGGCGCCATGAAGAAGGCCGGCACGGGGGCCGCGACGAGGCTCAGCAGCGTGACCTGCGCGGCATAGCGGCGGGCCCAGGCCGCGCTCATGGCATCGGGGATGCCGGCATGCCAGCGCGGCGCCAGCAGCACCGCGAGATCGGTGGCGACCACCAGTCCCAGCCACGACAGCGCGGCGACCGAGCTGCGCTCGAAGGTGGCGACGCCGAGCGCGATGGCGAAGCCGATGTGGGTGGCGACCGAGACGTTGCGCGAGCCGTAGAACGAACCCAGGTGCTCGCGCAGCACGCGCTGCGCGAGGGCACGGTCGAGGGGCTCGCCGTTCGGGTCGCGGGCTGCGGCGCTGGTCATCGGGACGATTCTGGGGACCGCCCCCGGTGCTCGGAAGTGCCCTAAGTCATGGGACGAACCAGCGGTCGGCCCACTGGTTGAGCGGCTTCAGCCGCCGCACCAGCTCGGCGCCCGACTCGGTCAGCGCATAGCCCGCGTCGACCAGCGTCACGATCCCGGTGGCGCGCAGCTCCTTCAGGCGGTCGTTGAGCACCGAGGGCGACATCTCGCCGCAACTGGTGCGCAGCGCGCGAAAGCTCTGCGGCTGGCCGTCGCGCAGCTCCCACAGCACGCGCAGGGTGCCCTTGCGGCCGAGCTGCTCGAGCAGCCGCATGACGGGGCGGCGGTGCGCCGCGGGGGCTTCGGCGGGATCGTTCTCTTGCATGGTCGGGGGCGAGTCGCGTGCGTTACTTCGCTACGCATTTCGTAGCGATAGACTGGATCATCGCTACGGATTTCGTAGCGATTTCAAGCCATTCTATGCAAGGAGCCCCCATGACTGCAGAGACCGCGCCCCGCATCCCGCCGCTCGAGGCGCCCTACCCCGAAGGCATCGCCGAACTGCTCGCGCGCATGACGCCACCGCAGGCCCCCGAGGTGCTGGCGCTGTTCCGGGTGCTGGCCGTGAATCCCCGGCTCGCCGAGCGCACGCTGGAGCTGGGCCGCCACTTCCTGGGCCGCAAGGCCTCGATTTCACTGCGCGAGCGCGAGCTCGTGATCCTGCGCGTGTGCGCGCGTTGCGGTGCCGAGTACGAATGGGGCGTGCACTGGAGTGGCTTCGCCGACGCGGCCGGCCTCGGCGAGGCCGAGCGGCGGGCGACGGCCGGGCGCGACGCGGACCTGTCCCCACTGCAGCCGCGCGACGCCCTGCTGCTGCGCATGGTCGACCAGTTGCACGACACGGGCCACATCGACGATGCGCTGTGGCATGCCCTCGGCGGGCACTGGGACCACGCGCAGTGTCTCGAGCTGATGATGCTCGCGGGCTGGTACCACGCGGTGAGCTACGTCTGCAACGCGGCGCGCGTGCCGCTCGAGCGCTGGGCCGCGCGCTGGTAGCTCAGGCGCCGTTCCTCTCGGCGCGCATCAGGCGCAGCCCGTTCGCCACCACCAGCAGGCTCGCGCCCATGTCGGCGAACACGGCCATCCACATGGTCGCGCTGCCGAACACCGCGAGCACGAAGAACACGCCCTTGATGCCGAGCGCCAGCGTGATGTTCTGCCACAGCACCGCATGCGCGCGGCGCGACAGCCGGATGGTCTCGGGAATGCGGCGCAGGTCGTCGTTCATGATGACCACGTCGGCCGCCTCCATCGCGGTGTCGGTGCCGGCGCCGCCCATCGCGAAGCCGATGTCGGCCTGCGCGAGCGCGGGCGCGTCGTTGATGCCGTCGCCGGTCATGGCGGCCATGCCGTAGCGCTGCTGCATCGCCTTCACGGCATCGAGCTTCTCTTCGGGCAACAGGTTGCCGCGCACGTCCTCGATGCCGGCATGCGCGCCGATGGTCCGGGCGGTGGCGGCGTTGTCGCCGGTCAGCATCACGGGCACCACGCCGAGCGCGCGCAGTTCGGCCACGGCCGCCTGCGACGAGGGCTTGATGGTGTCGGCCACGGCGAACAGCGCGAGCACCGCCTGCGGCGAGGCCAGCAGGGTGACGGTGCGGCCGGCTTCCTCGTGGCGCTTCAGCGCGGCCTCGATCGCGGGCGTGCAGAGGCCGCGTTCCTCGATCAGCCGGTGGTTGGCCAGCGCGTAGCGTTGGCCGCCGTGCACGGCTTCCACGCCGCGGCCCGGCAGCGCCGCGAAGTCCTGCACTTCCTCGAGCGCATGGTCGACCGACTTCAGCCCCTCGGCGATGGCCCTGGACACCGGGTGGTCGGAGCGCCCCGCGATGCTGGCCGCGATGGCGAGCACGGCCGCGTCGCCGCCGGCCGTGGCGCCGAGCACCTCGGACTCGACCAGCCTGGGCTTGCCCTCGGTGATGGTGCCGGTCTTGTCGAGCGCCACCGCCTTGAGCTTGCGCGCCTCCTCGAGGTAGGTGCCGCCCTTGATCAGGATGCCGCGCCGCGCGGCCGAGGCCAGCGCGCTCACCACCGTCACCGGCGTGGAGATCACCAGCGCGCAGGGGCAGGCAATGACCAGCAGCACCAGCGCCTTGTAGATCGCCTGCAGCCAGGTCCAGTCCATGAGCCAGGGCGTGAGCAGCGCGATGGCCAGCGCGAGCGCGAACACGGCCGGCGTGTAGATCGCGGCGAAGCGGTCGACGAAGCGCTGCGTGGGCGCGCGCGTGCCCTGCGCCTCCTCCACCGCGTGGATGATGCGCGCCAGCGTGGTGTTGGCGGCCACCGCGGTGACGCGGAACTCGAGCCCCGCGGTCTGGTTGATGGTGCCGGCGAAGACGGTGTCGCCCACGGTCTTGTCGACCGGGATGCTCTCGCCCGTGACCGGCGCCTGGTCGATCGCGCTGCTGCCGGCCGTGACCACGCCGTCGAGCGCCACGCGCTCGCCCGGGCGGATGCGCACCACCGCGCCCAGCGGCACCTCGCTCGCGGGCACCGTCCGCCAGCCGCCATCGGGCTGGCGCACCTCGGCCTGCTCGGGCGCCAGCGCCAGCAGGCTCTGGATCGCGTTGCGCGCGCGGTCCACGGCGCGTGCCTCGATCAGTTCGGCGATCGCATAGAGTGCCATCACCATCGCGGCCTCGGGCCACTGGCCGATGAAGAAGGCGCCGGTCACGGCCACCGCCATCAGCGCATTGATGTTGAGCCGGCCGCGCACCAGCGCCGCGAAGCCCTTCTTGTAGGTGTCGAGCCCCGCGAGCGCGATGGCCGCGAGCGCGAGTCCCATCTCGAAGGCCATGAAGCCCTTGCCCTCGAGCGCGAGGAAGGAGATGGACTCGGCGCCGATGGCGAGCACCAGCGCCGCGACCAGGCGCGCGAGGCCGGCGCTCTTCCAGCCCGCGGGCTCGATGGCGCGCGCCGCGCCCGGCGCGGGCGCGGCCACCGGTTCGGGCTTGAAGCCGGCCTTGCGGATCGCCGCCAGGGCCTCGGCCAGCGCCGCTTCGTCGGCGGTGATCGCCATCGTGCGTTCGCCGAGCCGGAAGCGCAGCGCGCCGATGCCGGCCACGGGCTCGAGCGCGCGGCGGATCTCGGACTCCTCGACCGCGCAGTCCATGGTGGGAATGCGGAACAGCGTCGCGCCCTTGGGCAGGTCGGCCGCCTCCGGCGCCGACACGAAGGCCGACACCGAGGCCGAGCCGCAGCCCGTGTGGCTGCAGCAGGCGTCGTGCGCCGGCGGCGCGGCCGCGGGCGCATGGTCGTGATCGTGCGCATGGCCGTGGTCGTGGCCGTGCGCGCCGGCGGTCCGGATATCCCTGTCGAGCGTGTTCTGGTTCGTCATGGGCTCGATTGAAAACCCTGAAGCAGGTGTAGAGTCAAACGCAGTGCCCCCACCCGCTGGCGGGGCTTCGCCGGCCCACCCGGCCCGCCCTCCTCGCCAGCCTTCCATCTGCCGCATCATGAAAATCGGTGACCTGGCCAAGGCCGCGAACACGCCCGTCGAGACCATCCGCTACTACGAGCGCGAAGGCCTGCTGCCCGCGCCCGCGCGCACCGAGGGCAACTACCGCATCTACGGCGAGGACCATGCGCAGCGCCTGGGCTTCGTGCGCCGCTGCCGCTCGCTCGACATGACGCTCGACGAGATCCGCAGCCTGCTGAAATTCCGCGATGCGCCGCAGGAGGACTGCGGCGAGGTCAACCAGCTGCTCGACGACCACATCGGCCATGTGGCGGCGCGCATCGCCGAGCTGCGCACGCTCGAGAAGCAGCTGAAGGCGCTGCGCCGGCAATGCGGCGGCGCCGATGCGGCCCAGCCCTGCGGGATCATCCAGGAGCTCGACGCGGCCGCGCTCGAGCCCGAGGGCTTCGGCCAGCACGCGGGGCACGTGCACGGCGCGCTGCACGCGCCCGCGCGCCGCTAGCGGCCGGGCCCGGGCTTCATCCGCAGAGCTCGATCCAGCGCCGAAGCCGGCCCGCCACGCGCGGTGTGTTGAGGCGGGCGACCGAGCCTTCCATGTCCTCGCCGCCCTCGACCTGGCACAGCAGCACCACCTCCTCGCGTGCGGCGCCGGTGCCGAAGAATCCCTCGCCATCGAGCTGCGCCATCGCGGCGATGCAGGCCTCGAAGAGGCCGTCGTGCAGCACGTCGAAATCGACGCCGCAGGGCAGGTCCTCGCGGTGGCAGGCCAGGATCATGCGGTAGGCGATGTCGAGGAACTCGCCGCCATCGTCGTGGGACCACTCGCCGGAGCTCCAGATCTCGCTCTCGTCCTCCATCTCGCCCGGTTCGCCCAGGGCGAGGTCGCTGGCGGCATGCACGATCGTCATCGCGCTCTCGTCGCTGCCCAGCGCGAAAAGCCGGAAGGTCCGCTCGGGCTCGGCCGCGCGAATGGCCTCGAAGGCGCGGCGGGCGCCCTCGCGGATCTCGGTCGTGAGCAGCACGAAGTCGACGCGGGCCGGGTCGTGGATGCCTTGGCGCACCCGCTCGTAACCCTGGGCCTCGATCTTGCTGGTGCGCTGCGCCAGGGCCTCCATCGCGGCCTGGGGGCTGGCGAACTCGGCGACGCTCGAGCGCCCCCAGGTCTGCACCTTGCCGCTCGCGGCCCAGAGCGAATTGCCGAACTGCCGCAACTCGTGGAAGTCGGTGGGCCGCTCGTCCTCGAAACGATGGAACAGCGCCCAGCTCACGTCACTTCCCCACCAGCTGCGTGAGCTTCTCCGCCTCGAAGCACTCGTCGCGCGCCGCGTCGCCGGGCACGCAATCCCTGGTGCCGGGATGGGCCGAGAGCTTCTCGATCGCCTGCCACAGCAGCGCGATCTGGTGCTCCTGGCTCGAGGCGTTGTCGATCAGGCCGCGCAGCGCCTGGCTCAGCGGGTCGTCGTCCTGCGTGATGCCGTAGGCGGTGAATTTCTGCGGCACGGTCACGTCGGCGCTCTCGCCGGCCTTCGAGGGAATGATGCGCGCCGGGATGCCGACCGCGGTCGCGCCCGCCGGCACCGGCTTGATGACCACCGCGTTGCTGCCGATCTTGGCGCCGTCGCCCACCACGAAGCCGCCCAGCACCTTGGCGCCGGCGCTCACCACCACGTTGCGGCCCAGCGTCGGATGGCGCTTGGTGCCCTTGTAGAGCGAGGTGCCGCCCAGGGTCACGCCCTGGTAGATGGTGCAGCCGTCGCCGACCTCGGCGGTCTCGCCGATCACCACGCCCATGGCATGGTCGAAGAAGACCTCGCGGCCGATCTTGGCGGCCGGGTGGATCTCGATGCCGGTGAGCCAGCGCGCCACGTGCGCGATGAAGCGCGCGGGCCACTTGAAGCCATGGTTCCAGCAGGCGTGGGCCCAGCGATGCAGCACCACGGCATGCAGGCCCGGGTAGACCGTGAGCACCTCCCAGGCGCTGCGCGCGGCGGGGTCGCGTTCGAGGATGCACCGGATGTCGGCGCGCAGGCGAGAGAACATCGCTGCCTTCGTATGTTTTGGTTATGACGATAGGGGCCGCGCAGTCTATAGCCGGGCCTCATCGCGTACGGACGATGGGGTTTTAGCGCCGGATCTTGCCGGCCGCGGCCTCGCTCATCGCCTTGGCGATGCCGCGCAGGATGTGGATCTCCTCGGCCGTGGGCTGGGCCCGGTTGAACAGCTGCTGCAACCGCGGCATCAGCTTCTTGGGCGCCTCGGGATCGAGGAAGCCCACCTCCACCAGCGAGCGCTCCCAGTGCTCGAGCATGCCGGCCACGGCCTGGGCATCGGCCGCCGGCGGCGGCGCGACCGCGTCGCGCGCCGCGAAGCCGCCGAGCGCGAGCCGCCATTCGTAGGCGATCACCTGGATCGCGGCGCCGAGGTTGAGCGAGCCGAAGTTCGGGTCGGTGGGAATGCTCAGCGCGACGTGGCAGCGGTAGACGTCCTCGTTGCGCATGCCGAAGCGCTCGGAGCCGAACAGGAAGGCCACGTGCTCGTCGCCCCGCGCGGCCAGCGGGCCCAGGTGCTCGCGCGGGGTGCGCGTGGGCGGGCCGAAGTCGCGCGGCACCATCGCGGTGGCGCACAGGTGGGTCACGCCGTCGAGCGCCTCGTCGAGCGTCTCGACGATGCGCGCATTGGCCAGCACGTCGAGCGCGCCGCTCGCGCGCTGGATGGTTTCCTCGCGCCGCAGCACGTTGGCCCAGCGCGGCGCGACCAGCACGAGTTCGCCGAAACCCATGGTCTTCATGGCGCGGGCGGCGGCGCCCACGTTGCCGGCGTGGCTGGTCTGGATCAGGATGAAACGGGTGCGCATGGAGGGGTGGGGAGACAGGGAGCGGCCGAGCCGGTAAAATCCCCCGATTCTCGCCGCCCGCATCGCCGGGCCGGTTTCCGGGTCCTTCAGGGACCCACCCCCCAGTTCTTCCAGTCAGTCAGGAACGACAGCCGTGGCCGCCCGGGCCTTTGCCGGGGCCGCGCAGGCGTTCCGCTCACGCTCACAATTCAGAATGTCGTCCCCCAACCTGCATCCCATGCTCAACGTGGCCGTGAAGGCCGCTCGCGCCGCCGGCGCCATCATCAACCGCGCCGCGCTCGACGTCGAGGCCGTGCGCATCTCCCAGAAGCATGTGAACGATTTCGTCACCGAGATCGACCACGCGAGCGAGCAGGCCATCATCGAAACGCTTCTCACGGCGTATCCGGGGCACGGCATCCTGGCCGAGGAATCGGGCTCCGAGCACGGTGCCAAGGATTCCGACTACGTCTGGATCATCGATCCGCTCGACGGCACCACCAACTTCATCCACGGCTTCCCGTTCTACTGCGTGTCGATCGCGCTGTCGGTGCGCGGCAAGATCGAGCAGGCCGTGGTCTACGACCCCACGCGCAACGACCTGTTCACCGCCACCAAGGGCCGCGGCGCCTACGTCAACGACCGCCGCATCCGCGTCTCCAAGCGCACCCGGCTGTCCGAGTCGCTGGTGGCCACCGGCTTCCCGTTCCGCACCGGCGACAACTTCAAGCAGTACCTGGCCATCATGGCCGACCTGATGCCGCGCATGGCCGGCCTGCGCCGTCCCGGCGCGGCCGCGCTCGACCTCGCCTACGTGGCGGCCGGCTACACCGATGCCTTCTTCGAGACCGGCCTCAACCCCTGGGACGTGGCGGCCGGCTCGCTGCTGGTGACCGAGGCCGGCGGCCTGATCGGCAACTTCACGGGCGAGCCCGACTTCATCGACCAGCGCGAATGCCTGGCCGGCGCGCCGCGCATCTACGGCCAACTCGTGCCGCTGCTGGCCAAGTACTCGAAGTTCGCGAGCGTCGACGACAAGCTGCGCGCCAGCGACCGCGTGCGCGCGATCGCCGCCGCGAGCAAGCCCCAGACCGAGGGCTCGGCCGACATCTACGCGCGCAGCACCGTGACCGAGATGGGCCCCGCGGAAGACGCCGAGGCGCCCGCCGCCGCCGCTGCCCCGGCCAAGCGCAAGCTCACCCGCATCCGCCGCGACGCCCCCGCCGCCACCGGCCCGTTCGAGGGCGACGCTTCCGCCAAGTGATGGCAGGGGCCCGCGCCATCGGCGGCGAGACCCAGGCCTCGGTGCTGCAGCAGCGCCTGCGCGCCGCGCTGCGCATCGCGCTGAGCCACTACGTCGCCAGCGGCCTCACGGTCGCGCTCGGCCTGCTGTTCATCTCGGGCGGCGTGCATTTCTGGCTCGGCACCGTCGCGGCCTCCTCGGCCGCGGTCGGCGTCATCGTCACCGCGCCGCCCGACCTGCCGGGCCCGCGCCGCGGCAAGTTCTGGCAGATGCTGCCGGCGCCGCTGATCGGGCTGCCGCTGTTCTTCGCCGTGCAGATGCTGCACGCCGCGCCGATCCGGCTCGGCCTGCTGCTGGTGCCGGCCACCTTCTTCGCCTTCCTGGCAATGGCCTGGGGCAAGCGCGGCATCCCGATCGCCATCGCGGTGATGTTCTCGATGATCTTCTCCATGGCCACGCCCACGCCGCACGGCATGGCCGAGGCCATCGAGCGCACCTGGCACTTCGGCCTCGGCGCCGGGCTGTACGTGCTGTGGTCGGTGCTCGCCAACCTGATCCTCAACACGCGCTTTCGCGTGCAGTCGGTGGCCGACGTGCTGTATTCGCTGGCCGCGCTGATGCGCACCGAGGCCAGCCAGTTCACGCCCAAGGACGAGACCGGCGACGTGCGCGAGACCCCCGCGCCGATGCTGGGCCGCCTGTTGCGCGAACAGGCCGCGCTGGCCGACCAGCTGCAGGCCACGCGCGACATCGTGCTCGAGTCGCCGCGCACGCCGCGCCGCCAGCGGCTGGCCGCGATGCTGGTGATCGTGCTCGAGATGCGCGACCAGCTGCTCGCGAGCGAGCTCGACCTCGACGCGCTCAAGACCCATCCCGCCCATGCCGACGCGCTGGTCGAGATGCGCTGCGTGCTCGAGGAACTGGCCGACGACACCATCGCGCTGGCCGACGCGCTGCTCATGGGCCGCCATCCGCACCTGGTGGCCGACCGCCGGCCGCGCCTCGCGGCGATCCACGTCGATGGCGAAGACTCTGCCTCCGGCCATCCGCATCCGATGCTGCCCGGCCCCAACGCCGCCATGCTCGCGCGCGGCCTCGCGAGCCGCATCGGCCACATCAACGACGAGGTGCTGCGGCTGTCGGCCATGGCGCGCGGCGACGCCGAGCCCAACCTCGCGGTGGTGCGCGCCAACTGGCAGATGTTCGTGAGCCCCACCGACTGGTCGTGGCGCCCCTTCTTCACCCTGTGGCGCTGGGACGCACCGCCGCTGCGCCACGCGATCCGCGCCGCGCTCGCGATCGCCGCCGGCTACGCGGTCGCGGTGTCGATGCCATGGGGCTCGCACGACTACTGGATCCTGCTGACCATCGTGGTGGTGCTGCGCGGCAGCCTCTCGCAGACGCTGGAGCGGCGCAACCACCGCGTGGCCGGCACCCTGCTGGGCTGCGTGCTCGCGGTCGGCCTGCTGTCGGCGCACCTCTCGGCGCTCGGGCTGCTCGCGGTGCTCACCGTGGCGCAGGCCATCGCCCACAGCTTCGCGGTGCGGCGCTACCTGATCACCGCGGTGGCCGCCACCGTGCTGGGCCTGCTGCAGGCCCACATGCTCAACACCGGCGCGGCACCGCTGTTCGCGCTGTTCGAGCGCATCGCCGACACGCTGATCGGCGCCGCGCTCGCCTGGGCCTTCTGCTACGTGCTGCCCTCGTGGGAACGCGGCCAGATCCCGGCGCTGGTGGCGCGCGTGCTGACCGCGCAGGCGCGCCATGCGCGGCTCGCGCTGGGCCTGGGCCAGCTGCAGACCGTCGACAGCAGCCCCGAGCTCGAATGGCGGCTCGCGCGCCGCGAGGCCTTCGACAGCCTCTCGGCGCTGGTGCAGGCCACGCAGCGTTCGCTGTCCGAACCGCGCGCGGTGCGGCCGCCGGTCGAGCCGCTCGAGCACCTGCAGGCCCACAGCTACCAGCTGCTGGCGCAGCTCAGCGCGGTCAAGTCGATGCTGGTGCTGCGGCGCGACCGCCTCACGCCCGGCGAGGTCGAGGGGCCGCTCGCGCGCACCACGCAGCGCATCGAGGCCGCGATCGGCGCGGTGCCCACCTCGGGCCCCACGCAGCCCGAGAGCACCGCCTCCACCGCCGTCGGCGGCCCGATCCCGCTGCCCGATCCCTTCGACAACGACATCAGCCCCTGGCTGCTGCGCCGGCTCGACCTGGCGACCGCGCTGTCGACCCAATTGCGAGACGATGCGGCCCGAATTCTTCAAGCATTGAACGAACAGGAAGCTTCGGGACTCGCATCGGCATGACCCTGATGCAATCCATCCTCTCCCATCCCTGGTTCGGCACCTGGCTGGCTGCCGTCATCGCCGTTCCCGTCGCCCTCGTCGTCCACCGCATCGGCGGCATGGTGCTCAAGCGCATCACGCGCCCCGCGCCCGCCATCCACGCCCTGGTGGTGGCCTGCCATGCCCCCGCGCGCGTGGTGCTGCCGCTGATCGCGCTGCAGATGGTGTGGCAGGCCACGCCCGAGGACCTGCGCTACATCGCGAGCGTGCGCCACCTCAACGGCCTGCTGCTGATCGCGGCCACCACCTGGCTCGCGCTCAAGGCCATCGGCGGCTTCGCCGACGGCGTGCTCGCGCAGCATCCGTCGGACATTGCCGACAACCTGCAGGCGCGCCGCGTGCTCACCCAGACCCGCGTGCTCGCGCGCACCGCCATGACCGTGGTGGTGATCGCCGGCGGCGCCATGATGCTCATGACCTTCCCGGGCGCGCGCCAGGTCGGCGCCAGCCTGCTGGCCTCGGCCGGCGTGATCGGCATCGTGGCCGGCCTCGCGGCCAAGCCGGTGTTCAGCAACCTCATCGCCGGCCTGCAGCTCGCGCTCGCGCAGCCGATCCGCATCGACGACGTGCTCGTGGTCGAGGGCGAATGGGGCCGCGTCGAGGAGATCACCGGCACCTTCGTCGTGCTCAAGATCTGGGACGAGCGCCGGCTGATCCTGCCGCTGACCTACTTCATCGAGAAGCCGTTCCAGAACTGGACCCGCCACTCCTCGCAGATCCTCGGCTCGGTGTTCGTCTATGCCGACTACGGCATGCCGCTGGCGCCGCTGCGCGCCGAGGTCGAGCGCATCGTGAAGGCCTCGCCCGAATGGGACGGCCGCTTCTTCAACCTGCGCGTGACCGATGCCACCGAGCGCACCATGCAGATCCGCGTGCTGTGCACCGCCGCCACCTCGGGCATGGCCTTCGACCTGCGCTGCAACGTGCGCGAGGGGCTGATCGACTTCATGCAGCGCGAGTACCCGCAGCACCTGCCGAAGGTGCGCGTGGGCAACGACCACCCGGCCGAGCGCGAGCCCGGCCCGCTGCAGCCGCAGGCCGTGGCCTGAGCCGCGCCTTCCATCCCGAGCGTGCCGCGTTGAAGCCCGACCCCGAACCCAAAGGTCCGCTGGTACGCGCCCTGCTCCATGCCTTCGCGGTGCTGTGCCTGGCGCTCGGCCTCATCGGCGTGGTGGTCCCGGGCATGCCGACCACCGTCTTCATCCTGCTGGCCGCCTGGGCCGCGGCGCGCAGCTCGCCGCGGCTGCATGCCTGGCTGCTCGGCCACCGCATCTTCGGGCCGCTGCTGCACAACTGGGCCCACGGCCGCACCGTGAGCCGGCGCGCCAAGTGGAGCGCCACCGTCACCATGGCGCTGTGCGCCGTGATCGTCTCGTACACCGCGCACCGGGCCTGGACCGCGGTGCTCGCGATCGGCTGCATGGCGGTGGTGCTGGCCTGGCTGTGGTCGCGGCCGCTGCCACCGCCCTGAACCGCGCCCCTCCGCGTTTCCCCGTTTTCCCGCCCTACGCCATCCGACTCGCCAGCGTCGGCCAGAAAGGAAGAACGACATGAAGACCGAAGGCATCGACGCCGCTCCCGACAGCACCGCCGCGCGCGTCGCGCTCTGGCGTGCGCTGCATGTGGAGGCCGACGCGCCGCCGCATGTGCTCGACGATCGGATCGGCCTGCGCTTGCTGGACCCGCCGCCCGGCTGGCGCGAGCGTGGCGACATGGACCCGGACTTCACCCGCCCCTTCCGCGCGTCGATCGTGGCGCGCGCCCGCTTCATCGAGGACCTGGTCGCGGAACACGCAGCCCTCGGCACCGACCAGTACGTGATCCTCGGCGCCGGCCTCGACAGCTTCGCGCAGCGCCGCCCCGAGCTCGCGTCGCACCTGCGCATCTACGAGATCGACCGGCCCGGCCCGCAGGCCTGGAAGCACCGGCGCCTGCGGGAACTGGGCTTCGGGCTGCCCGAGGGGCTGCGCTTCGTGCCGGTCGACTTCGAGGCAGGCGCCTCGTGGCGCGACGGGCTCGCGGCCGCCGGCTTCGATGCCAAGCGGCCCGCCATCGTGGTCTCGACCGGCGTCAGCATGTACCTGAGCCGCGAGGCCAACCAGGCCACCTTGCGCGAGGTCGCGTCGTTCGCACCGGGTACGCGCTTCGCGATGAGCTTCCTGCTGCCGCTCGAGATGGCCGACCCCGCCGTGCGTCCCGGGCTCGAGATGGCGGTCAAGGGCGCGCGCGCCAGCGGCACGCCCTTCGTGAGCTTCTTCGCGCCGCAAGAAGCCGTGGCGCTCGCACGCGACGCGGGCTTTGCCGAAGCGACGCATGTCTCGGCCGCCGACCTGAGCGGGCGCTACTTCGCGGATCGAAGCGATGGCCTGCGTCCGCCCGATGGCGCGGAAGACCTGCTGGTCGCAAGCGTCCAGGGGTCCTAGGCGCCCTTGCGCATCGACGGCAGCGCGAGATTCGTGAACGCCCGCAGCAGCCACTCGACCGGCCCGTAGGCGAAGCGCCCCATCCACCAGCGGCTCAGCGGCAGCTGGCAGCCGAAGATCGCGAAGGCGATCCCCATCGCCGCGAGCGGCGGCGTCGCGCCGATCCAGCGCAGCCCATAGGCCAGGAACAGCCAGGCGCAGACCGCCGACTGCAGCAGGTAGTTCGACAGCGCCATGCGCCCCGCGGGCGCGAGCCAGCTTTCGAGCACGCGGCCGCGCGGCGTGCGGAACAGCAACACCAGCGCGCAGGCATAGGCGGCGCTCAGGAACGGTGCCGTGAGCAGCGTGACCGAGAGCCCGAGGAAATCGCGCACCGCGCCATCGACGCGCAGTGCCGACTGCGCATAGAAGGCCGCGCCCGGTAGTCCCACCGCCAGCCCCCAGGCCAGCAGGCGCCGGAACAGCGGCAGCCGCGCGCCGGTATCGGCCAGCAGCGCATGCCGCGCGGCGACGAAGCCCGCGAAGAACATCGCGAGCGCCGTCGGTGCCTGCACCAGCGCCGTGAGCCACCAGATCTGCGACAGCTCGCGCAGGTGCTGCGCGATCACCGTCATCGGCGTACCGCGGTAGGCCGCCAACGCGGAGACGGCTTCCGCATAGGCGCTGCGCAGGTCCATCGATCCGCCGCTGAGCGCGAGCGACAGCAGCGCGCTGAAGGCGGCCCACAGCAGCGCGGTGCCCAGCACCAGCGCGATGCCGGCACCCAGCAGCAAGCGGTCGCCGCGCCTGTGCAGCAACAGCAGCACCACGCCGATCACGCCATAGGTCGTGAGGATGTCGCCCTGGTAGAGCAGCACCCCATGCGCCACGCCCAGCAGCCACAGCGCCAGCAGCCGGCGCGCCATGCGCGGTGCGAAGGCGCGGCCGGCGCGCTGCGCGGCCTCCTTCTGCAGCTGGAAGCTGTAGCCGAACAGGAACGAGAACAGCAGGTAGAACTTGGTCTCGAAGACGAAGGTGCGAACCCACACCGCGAGCCGCTCGGGCAGCGAGGTCGCGAGCGGATCGGGCAGCCCCATGCCGTAGTAGGTCGAGGCGAAGGTCGCGATGTTGACCACCAGGATGCCCAGCAGCGCGAAGCCGCGCAGCGCATCGACCGTGGTCTGGCGCCGCGGCGCGTCGGGCTCGCTGACTCCCTGCATGCGGCGCTCAGGCCACCGGCGCGCGCTTCGGGTCGGTCACCGGGCAGTGGCCATGCACCTCGAGCAACCGCACCAGGTCCTCGGAACTGCGCGCCTTGGCCCAGTCGCGCTCGGTGTCGGAGATGCCCACCACCTGCAGGAAATCGAACTTGCCCGAGTCCAGCTGCGCCGTGGCCGGATAGTGCTTCGGCTGCGCCAGCACCACATGGCGCAGCACCGAGGCGGCCTTCTGCCCGATCGGCCCACCCAGCGGGATGCGGTCGCCATAGTCCAGCGGCGGCTTGTCTTCGCCGAAGCGGCCATGCGCGAGCAGCACGTTGTAGGCCAGCAGCTTCTGCAGCAGCTTGATCGGCCAGGTCTCGCCGGCCTGCGACGGCACCTCGAGCACGAGCTCGGTGCCGATCCACGAGTAGTCCTCGGGGTCGTAGTCGGCGGGCTCGCCCTCCCAGGGCGTCGAGCCGCCCGAGCTCGCGTAGAGCCAGGAGTTGCGCAGCGGCGTGGGCTCGAACTCGAACACACCCAGGTGCAGCCAGCGCGGATCGATGTCCTGCGCGCCCAGCGCCGAGAAATCGTCGGGGCCCAGCACGAAGATGCCCTTGCGCTTCTCGCCGAAGAGCTGGGGGTAGAGGACTTCCTCGCGGTATTTCCAGACTTCTTCCATCGAACTCATCGGGCTGCTCCTCGTGGTTGGCCGACCGGGCCTCGGTCTCGGGCCATTCTGCCCCGCGCCCAAGACGGAAAGGGACTCAGGCTGCCGTGCCGGTGGCCTTCAGGGGCCGGTCGACCAGCGTGTCGGCGAAGGTGCCGAACCAGCAGATGCGGCCATACTGGCTGAACGAATAGAGCCCCACCCTGTGGGGATCACGCTCGAAGTCGGCCGGCAGCGGATGCGGCACGACGCGCCGCTGCAGATGGCTCTTGATCAGGTAGTCCACTTGCCGAACCGCGAGCTCCTCGTTGCCGGCCGACGCCCACACGCGAGGAATCCTCAGCCGTTCCTCGTCCATCTCGAACTCGGCCACGAAAGCCAGCGCGGCCGTCCAGCTGCGCGCGAAATAGAGGCGGCCACCGTAGAGATAGATGTCCCACTTCTCCTCCATCGCCGAGGCCTTGAACAGCACGCCTTCGGTCGGCGGCTCCTTCGCGTCGTAGGCCAGGCTGCATTCCAGCGCCACGGCCTGCGCGGGAAGCTGGCCGATGTGGGCCGAACCCGGGTCCGTCCGGCCAGCCGAGAACTGGGCCGCGATGCCCGGGTCCTTCGTGGTGGAGATCATCGACCGCGCGAAGGCCGCGCAGTCGTAGCCCTCGAAGACGAACGGATTCGCCGGATCGTCGGCGGACAGCAGCCGCACCGCCTCGTCGGGCGGGGCGGGGGCCTGGGGCGCCGCCGCTGCCGCTGCCGCTGCCGGTGTTGGAGTTGGCGTTGGCGCCTGCGTGGTTGCCGCCGCCGGTCGCGCGCCGAACAGCGCTTTGATCTTCTCGAACATGATGTCCTCTTCTCTCGTTGGATCGCGGTGCCCGGTCTCAACGCACCGCGTGCCTGCCCCGGTCCGCCTTCGGCAGCACCGCCTGCGCCACCATCCGCTCGGCCCGCTCCTGCAGCCGGTGCAGCGCCGCATCGAAGCGCTCGGCCTCGCCGGCGTCGAGCGCGCCCATCAGCTCCGCGTTGATCGCCGTCACCAGCGGAAAGAGTTCGTCGTAGAGCGCCTGCCCGCTGTCGGTGAGCCGCAGCCGCACCTGCCGCCGGTCGCCCGCGCGCGCCACGCGCGAGACCAGTTTCTTTTCGACCAGCGAACCCACGGCCTTCGAAGTGCGCGCGCGGTCGAGCTGCGCATGCTCGGCGAGCTGCGAGGAGCCGAGTTCGCCGCGGCTCGCGAGCGTGGCGATCAGCCGCCATTCGCGGCGCGTGATGCCGAAGCGGCCCTCGCACAGGCGGATCACCATGCTGCCGGCCACCGCGAGCAGGCGCGAGAGGCGATAGAGCAGCAGGTCGTCGAGCGGGCGGCGCGGCGCCGCGTCGGCGTCCACGGCCGTCCTCGCGGTGGCCTTGGCCGGCTTGCGGGCGGTCGCTTTCACGGGCACTTCGGCGGGCATGGGCATCTCGCGCGGGTAAATCCGGGGAATGGTTGATTTGATCAATCGACTGTAGCGTCTCCAGAATCGTCCGCAGCCGCGGGCACACGACCCGCCAGAACGGCGCCATTCGGAGACTTCGCCCCATGCCTTCCCCCTCGCACGCTTTCCACCTGCCCGCCCCCGGCCGCCGCCGGCTGGTCGCCGCGCTCGGCGGCCTCGCGCTCGCGCCCGTCTTGTCGCGCGCCCAGGGCTTCGTGCCGGGCCAGCCGATCAGGGTGCTGATCGGCGTGCCCGCGGGCGGCACGCAGGACGTGCTCACGCGCGCCATCGCGCAGGAGGTACGCGACAGCCTCGGGCCGCTGATCGTCGACAACCGCTCGGGCGCGGCCGGCCGTATCGCGGTCGAGGCGGTCAAGACCGCGCCGCCCGACGGCCACACGCTGCTGCTGGGCACGGCCGGCATGATGACCATGTTCCCGAGCGCCTACCGCAACCTCTCGTACGACCCGATCAAGGATTTCGTGCCGATCCTCAACGCCGCGCGCTTCGAGCTCGCGCTGGTGCTCAACAAGGACGTGCCCGCGAACACGCTGCCCGAGTTCATCGCCTGGGCCAAGGCGCAAGGCGACAAGGTCAGCTTCGCCTCCTACGGCGCCGGCACCCCCTCGCACTTCCTCGGCGAGATGCTCAACCGCGCGGCCGGGCTGAAGATGGTGCACGTGCCCTACCGCGGCTCCACGCCCGCGCGGCAGGACGTGATGGGCGGCACCGTGCCGGTCTACTTCGACACCGTGGGCGGCGCGCAGCAGATGCTGCCTTCGGGCCGCGTCAAGGTGCTGGCCACCAGCGGCGAGAAGCGCTCGCCGCTGATGCCCAACCTGCCGAGCTTCGTCGAGGCCGGCTACAAGGACGTGGTCGCCACCGCCTGGTTCGCCTACTACGCGCCGCTGAAGACGCCGCAGCCCGTGGTCGAGAAGCTGCGCGCCGAGTTCGCGCGCGCCGTCAACAAGCGCGAGGTGCGCCAGATGCTGCTGCAGAACGGCATGTACCCGGTGGCCGACACGGGCGACGCGCTCGTGAAGACCATGCGCGAGGACACGGCACGCTGGGCCGGCATCATGAAGGCCGTGAATTTCCAGGCCAACGACTGACCCCCTACATCCATCAAACGCAAAGGAGGAAGAACCCATGCACCCGAAACACAAGATCACCCGCCGCCTCGCCGGCCTGATGGCCATCGCCGGCCTCGCGACGGCGTTCACCGCCACCGGCGCCGCCGCGCAGTCGCTCGACGGCCCGCTGCGCATCGTCGTGGGCTATGCGCCCGGCGGCGCCACCGACCGCGTCGCGCGCATCGTCGGCGACAAGCTCGCGTCCAAGCTCGGCGTGCCGGTCATCGTCGACAACAAGCCCGGCGCGGGCGGCCGTCTCGCGGCGCAGCAGGTCAAGGTCACGCCCGCGAACCAGAACGTGCTGATGCTCGCCAACCCCGCCGTGATGGTGGTGGCGCCGCTGGTCTTCAAGGACAACGGCTACGACGCCGAGCGCGACTTCGTGCCGGTCTCGCACGTCAACGACTACGACTTCGCGCTCGCCGTGTCGCCCACGCTGCCGGTGCGCGAACTCAACCACCTGCTGGCCTGGATGCGCGCCAACCCGCAGCAGGCCAACGTGGGCGTGCCGGCCACCGGCAGCCTGCCGCACTTCTTCGGCCTCATGGTCGGCGAGAAGGCCAAGGTCCAGACCCAGGTCATCGGCTACCGCGGCTCGGCGCCGCTGCTCAACGACCTGATCGGCGGCCAGGTGCCGATCGCGGTCGACACCGAGGACGTGGTGATCCCGCAGCACGACGGCGGCAAGCTGCGCATCCTCGCGATCTCGGGCGCCAAGCGCTCGCCCTTCGCGCCCTCGGTGCCCACCTTCAAGGAAGCCGGCCTCGACCTCGCGGCCAGCGGCTGGAACACCTTCTTCGCGCCCGTCACCATGCCGCGCGAGAAGGTCGAGCGCCTCGCCACCGCGATCCGCGAGGTGATGCAGGACCCCGACACGGTGCGCAAGTTCACCGACTCGAAGATGACGCCGGTGGTCAGCACCCAGGCGCAGACCGCCGCGATGCTCAAGGCCTACCGGCTGCAATGGGGCCCGGTGGTGCAGAAATCGGGCTACCAGCCCTGACCCTTTCCCGGCCCATCGGGCCCTCGACACCATGACAAGACCCAACATCATCTTCATCGTCGCCGACGACCTCGGCTATGCCGACCTCGGCTGCTACGGCGGCCGCGACGCCGCCTTCGGCCCGGTTTCGCCGGTGCTCGACGGCCTCGCCGCCAACGGCCTCAAGCTCACGCAGGGCTACGCGAACTCGCCCGTGTGCTCGCCCACGCGCTTCGCGATGATCACGGCGCGCTACCAGTACCGGCTGCGCGGCGCGGCCGAGGAGCCGATCAACAGCAAGAGCCGCGGCAGCAGCACGCTGGGCCTGCCGGTCGACCATCCCACCCTGCCCTCGCTGCTCAAGGCCAGCGGCTACCGCACCGCGCTGATCGGCAAGTGGCACCTCGGCTATCCGCCGAGCTTCGGCCCGCTGCGCTCGGGCTACGAGGAGTTCTTCGGCCCGATGTCGGGCGGAGTCGACTACTTCACCCACTGCGACTCCAGCGGGCGCCACGACCTCTGGTATGGCGAGGAAGACAAGCAGGAAGAGGGCTACCTCACCGACATCCTCTCGAAGCGCGCCGTCGACTTCGTCGAGCGCATGGCGCAGCAGCCTGCGCAAGAGGCCAAGCCCTTCTTCCTGAGCCTGCACTACACCGCGCCGCACTGGCCGTGGGAAACCCGCGACGACGCCGGCAAGGCGCCGCTCGTGAAGGACAACCTGTTCGACCTCGCGGGCGGCAACATCCACGTCTACCGCCGCATGATCCATCACATGGACGAGGGCATCGGCTGGATCATGGCCGCGCTCGAGAAGCACGGCATGGCCGAGAACACGCTGGTGGTCTTCACCAGCGACAACGGCGGCGAGCGCTTCTCCGACAACTGGCCGCTGGTCGGCGGCAAGATGGACCTGACCGAAGGCGGCATCCGCGTGCCATGGATCGCCCACTGGCCCGCCGTCATCGCGCCCGGCGGCGAGAGCGCCCAGCACTGCCTGACCATGGACTGGTCGGCCACCATGCTCGACGCGGCCGGCGTGCAGGCCGATCCGGCCTATCCGCTCGACGGCGTCTCGCTGATGCCCGTGCTGAAAGACGCGAAGCACGGCTTCCGCCGCCCGCTGCACTGGCGCATGAACCACCGCGGCCAGCAGGCGCTGCGCGACGGCGACTGGAAGTACCTGAAGGTCGACGGCAACGAGTACCTGTTCAACATCCCCGCGGACGAGCGCGAGCGCGCCAACCGCGCCAAGCAGGAGCCCGAACGGCTCGCGGCGATGCGCGAGGACTGGCTCGCCTGGAACGCGACCATGCCGCCGATTCCGGAGGATGCGACGGTGAGCCTGGGGTATTCGGTGAAGGACATGCCGCAGCGCTGAGTTGCGGCGCGCTGAGCCTGGCGGGACTAGAGCTTCTCGGCCAGCGCCTTCGACTGCGCCTCGAACTTGGCCGGGTTCGAGGCCTTCAGCTTCACGAGGTTCTGCAGCTTCCACTGGATGGCCGGCATCCCGGAAAGATGCGGCACATCGAGCCGCTCCCAATCGGGGGCGGCATTGGCCAGGCTCAGGAGGAAGGCCCGCTCGTCCGCATCGAGGCCCTGCTGGAGCGTGGCGATCATCCGGTCGCGCGCGGCCAGCAGCGCATCCGGTTCCACGGGCTCGGTGGTCATGCCCACGAAGTTGCTTTCGAACGCCTGGCGCACGTCGCGCAACGGCGGAAACAGGACCTCGTCGATCGGCCTGTTGTGGCTCGCCAGATAGACCACGAAAGCACGACGGATGCCATCGGTGATACCGCCGTGCGCCAGCAGTTGCATCACGTCGAAGAGATCACGCGGATGCTGGCGGTCCATGGCGGCGACCAGCTTGCCGCCATAGACGTCTTCGAGCGATACCACCGGGATTTCCAGCTCGGCCTGCAGCACTTCCTGCGCCTTGACACCCAGCCCCGTGAGGGCGACTGGTCGCACGGTTCCGCGCATCACGTAGTTGACCTCGACCTTGACCTCGATGCCGTCGCGCTTCACCAGGAGCTTGCTCTCGCCCGCATCGGGCGCGCCCGCGAGACGGGTATGGAAACCTCTGCGCCCGAGCGTGGCGGCGGCCTTGCCGAGACGCGTCTTGATCGTGTCGAGCGCCGCTTCGCGCGACAGCGTGTGGTCGGGCAGGACGAGGTCCAGGTCGACCGACAGCCGCGGCATGTCGCGCACGAAGAGATTGATGGCCGTGCCGCCCTTGAGCGCGAAGGTGTCGTCCTCGAAGACCAGGGGCGCGACCTGCGTCAGCAGGCGTGCGGTCCGCAGGTAGATCTCGTTCACGACTTCAGGACCAGCAGGCCCTCGCGGGTCTGGCCGACCCAGGGCCGGTCGCCACCGGTCGGCAGCTTGGCCGGGTCGAGCTTCTTCACCCACGGCAGCGACAGCTCGCGTCCGAGCTGAAGGCACAGGCGCACCGTCTTCACGCTGGTGCACTGGCGCAGCAGTTCCGCGAGCACCGAGGGGCGCAGGCCGTAGGCGCCCTCCGCCAGCTCGCGCGCCTCCGCCAGCGGCTGGCGCACGCCCACCTCGCTCAGCAGTTCGAGAAACGCGTGCTCGGGCGCCGACACGTTCGGCGCCTCGGCACGGCCCTCGAAAGGGCCCGCGTGCCGCATGCCGGTGACATCGCTGCTGAAGAGGTGCTTGCGGTGGTAGTCAGCGGCGAAGACCCGGGTGAACCAGTCCGGCAGGCTGGCCGACTCGAGGCCGTAGAGATGCAGCATCGGCGCCTGCGAAACATGGTGGCGCACCCCGTGCCAGTCGAGCGCCGATTTGCCGCCCACATGCAGGCCGGGAATCTGGCGCTGGAGCAGCAGCAGGCTCGGGTCGCGCTGCAAGGGCGTGTCGGGACGGCAGTACACGCCGCGCGCCAGCCGTACCAGCCATCCCGCGCGCACATAGTGGACGGCGAGGTCGCCGGAGATACCCTCGCGCGCCAGGTCCTCCGTCGTGACAGGGGTTCCGCCCGGAAGCTGGCTCAGGAGAGAATTTAGTTTTGACCGATTTGTCGTAGTCACACTACGATTATTCAGACAATTCGAAGCACCGGCAAGGCTTCGATTTATCCTACTTATCGTAGCCTGACTACGATTTCACGAAAAAATCAAAATCATCCGGTCACGTCGCCTCGGATTCCACGGTCGTCCTGGACATCCCCAGGCTCCACAACCTCAGCGCCACATGGATCTCCAGCGCCCGGCTCGCGCTGCCCCAATGCCCCAGCAGTTCCTCGACGCTCGCGAGCCGCTGACGCACGGTGTTCACATGGATGCCCATGCGCGCCGCGGTGGTCTTGGCGTTCTGGTTGCAGTCGAAGTAGGCCAGCAGGGTCGACGTGAGCTCCGCGCCGCGCTTCCTGTCGTGGCTCGTGAGCGCGCCGATGGTGGCGTCGAGGAAGGTGTTGAGACTGCCCTGGTCGTGGGTCTCGAACAGCACCGAATAGAGCGCCATCTCGTTCTGCCCGACGATGGCGCCGCGCATGCCCAGGCGCCCCAGCACGGGCAGCGCGCGGCGCAGCGCGGCATACAGCGCGGGCATCTCGGCCGGCGACTGCACCGGACGCGACAGCACGCCGCGGTAGGCATCGCCGAGCTCGCGCCGCGCGAAGGCGGTGACGGCCTCGAGCACGTCCTGCGCGCGGGTGGCGGCGCAGACGATGGCGAGGGCGCCGTCGACCTCGTCGAACACCTGCTCGGACATCGGCGTGCCGGCACGCAGGCGCCGGGCCCAGAAGCCGGGCCGATGCTCGGCCATCTCGACCACCATCAGCGAGATCGGCTGCGACAGGTCGAGCCCGAAGCGCTCGGCGCGGTCGCGCGTGAGCGCGGGCTCGTCCTGGCGCGGCGAGATCAGGGTGCGCAGCAGTGCCGCCACCTCGCGGCTCTTGCCGGCCTCCACGCGCTCCTGTGACAGCAGCACGATGCCGATGATGCTGGAACTGCGCTCGAAGGTGCGCAGCGAGGTCTCGCGTAGGTCCTGGTGCCGGAACAGCAGCACGGCACCGAGCACCTCGTTGCCGCCGAGCACCGCGATGGCGCGGCACAGCTCGCCGTCGCGCTCGTAGGCCACCACCGAACGGCCGGCCTGCCGGCTCTCGCGCAGCGCCTTCGCGAGCGCGGCGCTGTGCTCGTCGTTCGGCGCATGGGCGTCGGCCGCCGTGCCCTCGTAGCCCGGCGCCAGCGCGCGGCCGATGACCTGGTGGGCCTCGTCGAGCACCAGCACGCCGCCGTTGAGCAGCTGCGCGATCGACTCGCACAGCGCGCCCAGCGACGCGCCCTTGGCCAGCAGCGAGGTCAGCTGCTCGTGCGCCTCGGCCGCGCCCTGCACGTCGCGCACGTGCCGCTCGAGCTCGCCGCGCGCCTGGTCGGCATGCGCGAGCGCGTCCTTCGCTTCGGCGAAGGCCTTGGCGTTCTCGATCGCCACCGCCGCATGCGCGGCCAGCGTGCAGAGGATCGACACGTTGAGCGCCGTGTGCGTGCGGTGGTAGCGGTCGGCCACGAACAGCAGGCCGATCACCTCGTCGTCGCGCATCAGCGGCGCGCCCACCAGCGCGGCCACGCCCTCGTCGCGAAAGATGTCGTCGAGCGTGGGGTCGTGCGCGAAGCGGTTGTCGTGCAGGTAGTCGGGCGTGAAGAAGGGCAGCCGCGTCGTCATCACGATGCCCGCGATGCCGAGGTTGCGTCCCACGGTCATGCGGCCGGTGCGGTCGGAGATAGCGCCGTCGGCCACCACCACCTGGAACGCGCCGGTCGCGCTGTCGTAGACCGTGAGCCAGCAAAGGTGCGAGCCCATCAGGTGGCGCGCGCGCTTCACGATGGTCTTGAGCAGGCCCGTGAGGTCGAGCCGGCCCGAGAGGTCCTGCGCCGATTCGATCACCGCGAGCATGCCGCGCTCGCGCTGCTCGTGCAGCTCGAGCCGGTTGCGCAACGCCATCGCCATGCGCACCAGCTCGACCAGGCTGGACTTGCGCCGCAATGCATCGGGCAGGGCTTCCACGGCCGCGAGCCGGCCGGCGAATTCTTCCGCGGGTGCATTCCGGTGCAGCAGGCCGATGAGTTCGGCGGCGATCTCGTCGGCCGCCTGCTCGCTCGCATCGCGCGAGGAGCCCGCCGCGCGCGGTCGTTCGGTGGACAGGGATGACATAGGGCCGCGAAGGCTAGCAGAACGATGCGGCCATGCCCATGGGTCCGATCCCTCTCCCCTCGCGCCGCGATGGCGATCGCGAGCACCGCATCACATCGGGAGGGGGTCGCCAGTGTGCGCGACGCACATAGTTTTGAAGCGGTGCTTTCAAGACACTGACCGTGAAGCGAGAGCGCCATGGCGCCCGCATGGACACAACGAGACACCACAGGAACCCATGAGCATCATCGATTCACTGCGGCCCGCGCCTGGCCTGCGGGTGCTGATCAGCGCGGGCGCGTCCGGCATCGGCGCGGCCATCGCGCTGGCCTTTCGCGAGACCGGCGCGCGCGTGCATGTCTGCGACATCGACCGCATCGCGCTAGACCGCATGGCGCGCGAGGCGCCCGAGATCACCTCGAGCATGGCCGACGCCTCGGTGCCCGAGGACGTGGCACGCGTGTTCGACGACGTGGAAGGCGCGCTCGGCGGGCTCGACGTGCTCGTCAACAACGTCGGCATCGCCGGCCCCACCGGCGCGCTGCAGGACCTGCAGCGCGGCGATTGGGAGCGCACGGTGGCGGTCAACCTCAACAGCCAGTTCTATTTCGCGCAGCGCGCGATCCCGCTGCTCAGGCGCTCGCAGGCCAACCCCTGCCTGATCGCGATGAGCTCGGTCGCGGGCCGGCTCGGCTATCCGTTCCGCACGCCCTACGCCTCGACCAAGTGGGCCATCGTCGGCCTCATGAAGTCGCTGGCCATCGAGCTCGGCCCGCATGGCGTGCGCGTCAACGCGATCCTGCCGGGCACGGTCGAGGGCGAGCGCATGAACAGCGTGATCGGCGCGCGCGCCGCCACCGCGGGCGTGTCGGTCGAGGCCATGCGCGCCGAGTACCTGCAGAAGATCTCGCTGCGCCGCATGGTCACGCTCGACGACGTGGCGGCGATGGCGCTGTTCCTCTGTTCGCCCGCGGCCCGCAACCTCACGGGCCAGGCGATCAGCGTCGACGGGAACATGGAATACCTCTGAACGCCGACGAGCGGCCCACCCCTTTTTTTCAAGAAGCATGGAGACATCAATGCGCAGATCCGCCCCCTTCCCCTTCTCGTTCAACGCCGCCGCGTCGGCCCTGGCCTGCTCGCTGGCCCTGCTGTCGGCCGGCGCCTCGGCCGCGCCCGTGAAGATCGGCGTGCTCGAAACGCTGTCGGGCCCGCAGGCCTCCTCGGGCCAGGCCTACCGCACGGCCGTGCGCTTCGCCATCGACCAGATCAACGCGGCCGGCGGCTGGAACGGCGAGCCGGTGCAGCTGCTCGAGTACGACAACCAGGGCGGCCCCGCGGGCGCGGCCGACAAGCTCAAGGCGGCCGCGGCCGACGGCGTGCAGCTGATCGTGCAGGGCGCCTCCTCGGCCATCGGTGGCCAGATCACCGAGGACATCCGCAAGTACAACCTGCGCAATCCCGGCAAGGAGATGATCTACATCAACGTGGGCGCCGAGGCGCTGGAACTCACGGGCGAGAAGTGCAACTTCCACCACTTCCGCTTCAGCGGCGACGCGCAGATCCGCACCAAGGCCCTGGTCAGCGCGATGAAGCAGGCCAACGCGCTCGGCACCCGCGTCTACTCGATCAACCAGAACTACTCCTGGGGCCAGGACATGGAGCGCGCCATCGTCGACAACGCATCGGCCGGCGGCTACCAGGTGGTGGAGAAGACGCTGCACGACGTCAACAAGGTGCAGGATTTCGCGCCCTACGTGGCGAAGATCAGCGCCGCCAAGGCCGACTCGGTGCTCACCGGCAACTGGTCGAACGACCTGCTGCTGCTGATGAAGGCCTCGAAGTCGGCCGGCCTCAAGGTGCGCTTCGGCACCGTCTTCCTCGACCAGCCCGGCAACATCGCGAACGCGGGCGATCTCGCGGTCGGCCATTTCGTGGCCCACACCTTCAACGCCGAGGCCGCCGGTGCCGAGGGCGAGCGCTTCGTGGCCGACTACAAGGCCAAGACCGGCCACGCGCCGGCCTTCATCGAGCCGCAGACCGTGTTCGGCATGGCGATGGTGGCCGATGCGCTCAAGCGCACCAAGCCCGAGAACGGCGCGCTCAACGTCAACGCGCTGGCCCGCGCGATCGAGACCGCGAAGATCAAGACCCCGATGGGCGAGATGAGCATGCGCGCCGCAGACCACCAGGCGCTGCTGCCGATGGTGGTGTCGACCGTGACCAAGGACGCGCGCTACAAGGCCGACGACACCGACATGGGCTTCAAGCCGGTGAAGCGCTTCACGGCCGAGGAAGCCTCGACGCCCGCGCAGTCGAGCTGCGCGATGAAGCGCCCGGGCTGAGCGCCCGCGCGCTCCTCTCCCCGGGGCCGCGCCGCGCGGCCCCGTTCCCCGAATCCCCTCCCCGGCGGGACGCGCGCGTCCCGCCGGCGCAGCCTCGGCTGCTCGCAAGGACACCCATGGACCAGCTCATCGTCTCGCTCATGAACGGCATCGTCTACGGACTGCTGCTGTTCATGGTGTCGGCCGGCCTCACGCTCATCTTCGGAATGATGGGCGTGCTCAATTTCGCGCATGCCTCGTTCTACATGCTCGGCGCCTACTTCGCCTACACGCTGCAGGGCACCATCGGCTTCTGGGCCGCGGTCATCGCCGCGCCGATCCTGGTCGGCCTCATCGGCGTGGTGGTCGAGCGCTTCTTCCTGCGCCGCGTGCACCACCACGGCCATGCGCACGAACTGCTGCTGACCTTCGGCCTGTCGTTCATCATCGCCGAGACCATCAAGCTGTTCTTCGGCAACTTCCCGGTCGACTACCGCATCCCGCCCACGCTCGACGTGCCGGCCTTCGCCATCGGCGGCGCGCAGTACCCGGCCTACCGCCTGCTGATGGGCGGCATCGCGATCGCGATGTTCGTGGCCATCTACCTGCTGCTCACGCGCACCCGCGTCGGCATCGTGGTGCGCTCGGCGATCTACAAGCCGCGCATGGCCGAGGCGCTGGGTCACAACGTGCCGCTGGTGTTCATGGGCGTGTTCGGCGTCGGTGCCGGCCTCGCGGGCCTGGCGGGTGCGGTGGCCGGTGCCTTCTACACCACCAACCCCAACATGGCGCTCGAGCTCGGCGTGATGGTGTTCGTGGTGGTGGTGGTCGGCGGCCTGGGCTCGCTGGGCGGCGCGATGCTGGCCTCGCTGCTGATCGGCGTCATCACCTCGCTGGCCGTGGGCATCGACCGCAGCCTGGCCGACCTGTTCGCGCTGGTCGGCGCGGGCGACTGGGCGCGCGGCGTCGGCGGGCTGATGACGCTCAAGCTCTCGAGCCTGTCGGCCACCATTCCGTTCGCGCTGATGCTCTTGATCCTGCTGGTGCGGCCGAGCGGGCTGATGGGCGAGAAGAACTGAGCGGGAGGGCCGAGACGATGAAGACCACCCTCTCCCTGCTCGCCGCCGGCGTCGCGCTGCTGCTGGCCCTGCCCTTCCTGCTGTCGCAGGGGCTGCTCAACGCGGCCATCCAGATGCTGATCGCCGCGCTGTTCGCGAGCGCCTACAACCTGCTGTGCGGCCAGGCCGGCATGCTGTCCTTCGGCCATGCGGCCTACTTCGGCGTCGGCGCCTTCGGCACCGTGCATGCGATGAACGCGCTCGGCGGCGCCGGCCTGCTGCCCACGCCGCTGATGCCGCTGGCCGGCGCGGTCTGCGGCCTGGCCATCGGCGGCATCGCGGGCTGGTTCGCGACCCAGCGCAGCGGCACCTACTTCGCGATGATCACGCTGGCCATCGCCGAGCTGATCCATTCGCTGGCGCCGCACCTCAAGGGCCTGTTCGGCGGCGAGGCCGGCGTGTCGACCATGCGCATGCCGGCCTGGGGCTTCGGCTTCGGCACGACCACCGAGGTCTACTACCTCACGCTGGGCTGGGTGCTGCTGTCGCTGGCGCTGCTGTACCTCTACACCCGCACGCCGCTGGGCCGGCTGACCTGCGGCCTGCGCGAGAACAGCCACCGGCTGCGCTTCCTGGGCTACAACGTGCACGGCCTCGGCGTGCTGGTGTTCGCGGTCTCGGCCATGTTCTCGGGCATCGCGGGCGGGCTGCAGGTGGTGTCGAACGAATCGGCGAACTACGTGGTGTTCGATCCCGCGCTGTCGGCCGCGGTGGTGCTCAACACCTACATCGGCGGCGTGCAGGTGTTCCTGGGCCCGGCCCTGGGCGCCGCGCTCATGACCTTCTTCGGCTACGCCGTGTCGGACCTCACGCGCTCGTGGCTGCTCTACCAGGGCATCCTGTTCGTGCTGGTGATGATGTTCATGCCGGCCGGCCTCGCGGGGCTGGTGGGCACCACCGCGCGGCTGCGCCAGCGCTTCGGCCTGGCCCGGCTACTGCCGGTGATGGCGCTGTCGGTGGCTGCGGCGCTGCTGCTGAGCTTCGGCGGCGCCTTCGCGATCGAGATGCTGCAGCGCTGCTTCTCGCAGGACTACCGCTCGCTCGCCAACCTGCAACCGGGTGGCGGCTGGCCGCCGATCCAGTTCCTGGGCCGCGCCTGGCTGCCGCTGTCGTTCGCGACCTGGGCCGTGCCGCTCGCGCTGCTCGCCGTCGGCGGACTGCTCGCGCGCTTCGCGCGGCAACGGCTGCGAACCCTGGCTCAACGCGAAGCCGAGGCTCCCCTCGCGGCGCAGGCCGCGCCCCTCGCCGAGCGCACCGGAGGCGCCGCATGAACGACCCGATCCTGAGCATCCGCGGCCTGCGCAAGTCCTTCGGCCCCACCGAGATCATGCGCGGCGTCGACCTCGACCTGCTGGGCGCCGAGCGCCATGCGCTGATCGGCCCCAACGGCGCGGGCAAGTCCACGCTGTTCCACCTGATCTCGGGCCAGCTCGCGCCGACGGCCGGCAGCATCCACTTCGACGGGCAATCGATCGCCGGGCGCACGCCGCAGGCCATCAACCGGCTCGGGCTCGCGCGCTCGTTCCAGATCACCAACATCTTTCCCAAGCTCACCGTGTTCGAGAACATCCGCCTCGCGGTCATGCGCCGCCATGGGCTGCAGTACGTCTTCTGGCGCTTCATCGACCGCGACCGCGCCATCCGCGAGGAGACCGGGCGGCTGCTCGAACTCGTGCGCCTGAACGCGCGCGCCGCGACGATCGCGGGCGAGATGGCCTATTCGGAACAGCGCTCGCTCGAGATCGCGATGACGCTGGCCTCCGACCCGAAGGTGATCCTGCTCGACGAGCCGATGGCCGGCATGTCGACCGAGGAGACGCACTACACGGCCGAGCTGATCCGCGAGGTCACGAAGGGCCGCGCGCTGATGATCGTGGAGCACGACATGGACGTGGTGTTCTCGCTGAGCGACCGCATCAGCGTGCTGGTCTACGGCCAGGTGATCGCCACCGGCACGCCGCGGGAGATCCGCGCCAATGCCAGCGTGAAAGAGGCCTATCTCGGCGAGGAGGTGGCGGCATGAACACCACCGACACGCTGCTGAGCGTCGAGGACCTCCACGTCCACTACGGCAAGAGCCACGTGCTGCACGGCGTCGACCTGCGCGTCGGGCGCAACGAGGTCATCAGCCTGCTCGGGCGCAACGGCTCGGGCCGCTCAACCACCATGAAGGCCATCATGGGCCTGGTGCCGCCATCCGCGGGCAGCATCCGGCTGCGCGAGCGCGAGCTGGCCGGCGCGCGGCCCTATGCCGTGTGCCGTGCCGGCATCGGCTACGTGCCCGAGGAGCGCGAGGTGTTCGCCAACCTCACGGTCGACGAGAACCTGCGCATGGGCGAACAGCGCGCCGTGCCCGGCGCGCACCGCTGGACCGTCGAGCAGATGTTCGACTACTTCCCGCGCCTCAAGGAGCGCCGCAACACCAAGGCCGGCAGCATGTCGGGCGGCGAGCAGCAGATGCTGACCATGTGCCGCTCGCTGCTGGGCAATCCGCTGCTGATGCTGATCGACGAGCCCACCGAGGGCCTGGCGCCCAGGATCGTGGCGCAGGTCGGCGAATGCATCGTCGACATGCACCGCAAGGGGCTGTCGGTGGTGCTGGTCGAGCAGAAGCTCGCCATTGCGCTCAAGGTCTCGACCCGGGTCTGCGTGATGGGCCACGGCCGCATCGTGTTCGAGGGCACGCCGCAGGCGCTCAAGGCCGACCAGCAACTCGTCTCGGAGTGGCTCGCGGTCTGACGCGGCGCCACCCCTCCTTCATCCCTTCCACACATCCCATGGCAAGCACCCAAGACAAGGTCATCATCTCCTGCGCGGTCACCGGCTCGGTCCATACGCCGAGCATGTCCGAGCACCTGCCGCTCACGCCCGACCAGATCGCCGAGCAGGCGATAGAGGCCGCCGAGGCCGGCGCGGCGATCCTCCACCTGCATGCGCGCGATCCGGTCGATGGCCGCCCCTCGGCCGACCCCAAGGTCTTCGACCAGTTCGTGCCGCGCATCAAGGCCGCCACCGATGCGGTGATCAACATCACCACCGGCGGCAGCACGCGCATGACGCTCGCGGAGCGGCTGGCCTACCCGCTGCAGGCCAAGCCCGAGATGTGCTCGCTCAACATGGGCTCGATGAACTTCTCGATCCACACGGCGGCGCGGCGCATCGCCGAATGGAAGCACGACTGGGAGCAGCCCTACGTCGAAGGCATGGAGGACCTGATCTTTCGCAACACCTTCCGCGACATCAAGCACATCCTGCAGGTGCTCGGCGAGGACTGCGGCACGCGCTTCGAGTTCGAGTGCTACGACGTTGGCCATCTCTACAACCTCGCGCACTTCGTCGACGAGGGTCTCGTCAAGGGTCCGCTGTTCATCCAGAGCATCTACGGCATCCTCGGCGGCCTCGGGCCCGATCCCGAGAACCTCGTGACCATGCGCGCCACGGCCGACCGCCTGTTCGGCCGCGACGGCTACCGCTTCTCGATCCTCGGCGCGGGCCGCCACCAGATGCCGCTGCTCACCATGGGCGCCGTGATGGGCGGCAACGTGCGCGTGGGCCTGGAGGACAGCCTCTACCTCGCCCGCGGCCAGCTCGCGAAGTCCTGCGCCGAGCAGGTGCGCAAGATCCGCCGGATCCTCGAGGAGCTCTCGCTCGAGATCGCGAGCCCCGACGAGGCGCGCGCGATGCTGGGCCTCAAGGGCAAGGACGCGGTCGCGTTCTGAGCCCCGCTCCCCCTTTTTTCTTCATTCATCGGGAACAGCAATGAACAAGACACTGGACGGCCGCGTGGCCATCGTCACCGGCGCGGGCAGCGGCCTGGGCCGCGCCCATGCGCTCGCGCTCGCGCGCCATGGCGCGCGCGTGGTGGTCAACGACGTGGCCGGCGCGCATGAAGGATCGCCGGGCCGCGCCGTGGCCGACGAGATCGTGCGCGCGGGCGGCAGCGCCATCGCGGACGGCGGCGACGTCACCGACTTCGCGGCCATGGAAGCGATGGCCGCGCGCGCCGTGGCCGAATGGGGCCGCATCGACATCCTCGTCAACAACGCCGGCGTGCTGCGCGACAGGAGCTTCTCGAAGATGACGCTCGAGGACTTCCGCCGCGTGATGGACGTGCACCTGATGGGCAGCGTGCATGCGGTGAAAGCCGTGTGGGAGACCATGCGCACGCAGCGCTATGGCCGCATCGTGATGACCACCTCCTCCTCGGGCCTGTACGGCAACTTCGGCCAGTCGAACTACAGCGCGGCCAAGATGGCGCTGGTCGGCCTGATGCAGACGCTCGCGCTCGAGGGCGAGCGGCAGGACATCCGCGTGAACTGCCTCGCGCCCACCGCCGCCACCGCCATGACCGAGGGCGTGCTGCCGCCCGAGGCGCTGGCCCGGCTGCAGCCCGACTACGTGAGCCCCGGCCTGGTCGCGCTGGTGGGCGAGGACGCGCCCACGCGCACCATCCTGCTCGCGGGCGCGGGCAGCTTCGAGAGCGCCCACCTCACGATGACGCGCGGCATCTTCATCGACGGCAGCGACTACACCGCGGCCGAGGTCATGGCGCGCATGGACGAGATCCGCGACCGCGCCGACGAGCGCGTGCCGGGCACGGGCTTCGAGCAGTACCAGTGGGAGCTCTCGAAGGCCGGCTTCGAGGTGCCGCTGCCGCGCTGAGGGCGCCTGCTCAGGGTTTACGCGGCATGGGCCGCGCACACAGGAACGCGGCCTGCTGTGTCCGGCCCGCACATTGGATTCGGGACCCGCGCGCGCGAGACTGTGCCGCGTCCCAACACCAACGACATCGGAGACCCATGACATCCAGCCATCGCGACATCGTCCTGGCCGTCGCCGCCTGCATCGCCGTCAGCGCCACGCTCGTGGGCTGCGGCGGAGGCGGTGGCGGCAACGGCTTTCTGCTGCCCATCTCGGGCAGCCAGCCGCCCTCCCCGCCACCGCCACCGCCCGCTCCCCCGCCATCGAGCGCCGCGCTGAGCTGCGAGCAGTTGCCGGGCTTGAGCGTGCCGGCCGCGGCCATCGGCCTGCCGACCTCGGGCGCCACCGTCACGGCCACCAAGACCGTGCCGGCCGCCGGCACCGGCGTGGCCGCGCTGCCCGAGTACTGCGAGGTCTCGGGCAAGATCTCGCCGGTCGACGCCAGCGCGCCCGACATCCGCTTCACCGTGGCTTTGCCCACGAGCTGGAACCGCAAGGTCGTGATGTTCGGCGGCGGCGGCTTCAACGGCACCATCCCCAGCGTCAAGGGCAACGTGCCCAACGGCCCGGTCGACCAGCCCGTGCCGCTGGCCCGCGGCTATGCCACCTTCGCGAGCGACTCGGGCCACCAGGCCAATGCGCTCGGCTCGCAGGACGGCCGCTTCGGCCTCAGCGACGAGGCCGTGCGCAACTTCGGCGGCGATGCGCTCAAGAAGACGCACGACGCGGCGCTCGCGATCGTCCAGGCACGCTACGCGGCCAGCCCCTCGAAGTCGTACTTCGCGGGTGGCTCCACCGGCGGGCGCGAGGCCGTCACCGCCATCCAGCGCTGGCCCGCCGACTGGGACGGCGCCATCGCCTGGTACCCGGCCTGGAACGACGCCGCCGCGCTGCTCGGCGGCCACCGCATGAGCCGCGCGCTGGCACAGCCCGGCGCGTACCCCAATGCCGCCAAGCGCGAGCTGCTCTACAACGCCGCCATGGAGGCCTGCGACGCGCTCGACGGCGTGGCCGACGGCCTGATCAGCAACCAGACGCTGTGCAACGCGCGCTTCGATCCGGCCACCGCCATGCTCAAGGGCGCGCCCGTGCGCTGCGCGGGCGGCGCCGACACCGGCAACAGCTGCCTGTCAGATGCGCAGATCTCGGCCATGAAGAGCATCAACACCGCGACCAACTTCCGCTTCGCGCTGGCCAGCGGCGAGACCCAGTACCCGGGCTACAACATCTGGGGCGCCGATCCCGGCATCAGCACCTGGACCTCGCCGCTCGAGCCCACCGTGACCTTCCTGGCCTTCGGCAGCGCGCAGCCCACGCGCCCGATGCCGGCCAACGCGCCCTACATCAGCGTGCTGACCGACCAGTGGATCAAGTACTCGGTGACGCGCGACGCGAGTTTCGACTCGCTCTCGCTCGACCCCGAGGACCCGGGCCCGTGGGCCAGCCGCATCAGCGCGCTGAGCACCCAGCTCGACGCCAGCACCGACATCTCGGCCTTCAAGGCGCGCGGCGGCAAGCTGCTGCTCGCCCACGGCCTGGCCGACGTACTCGTGAGCACGCGCGCCACCGAGCAGTACTACCAGCGCCTGCAGTCGCGCTGGGGCCCGTCGGAGGTCGACGGCTTCGTGCGCTACTACGAGGTCGCGGGCCTGGGCCATGCGGTCAGCAGCGTGTTCAACGCCACCTGGGACTCGCTGACCGCGCTCGAGGGCTGGGTCGAGAGGGGCACCGCGCCGAGCAACCAGGTCACGACCGACACCGCCGGCGTGCCGGGGCGCACGCGACCGCTGTGCGACTACCCGAAGTGGCCGCAGTACAAGGGGTCGGGGGACGTCAATCTGGCGGGGTCGTTCCAGTGCGTGAACTGAGGCGCTGACAGGCGGCGGCTCAGCGCGGGCGCACGAAGCGCTCGCGCGCCGCCTCCACCGCCGCGCGGCAGGTACAGCCCTCGATGTGGTCGTTGACCAGCCCCATCGCCTGCATGAGCGCATAGAGCGTGGTCGGACCGACATAGGTCCAGCCGCGCTGCTTCAATTCCTTCGACATGCGCTGCGACGCCGGCGTGGTCGGGTTGGCGCGGTAGTAGGCGACATCGACCACGGCCGGCCGGTCCTTCGGCCCGGGCTCGAAGCGCCAGAACCAGGCCCCCAGCGAGCCCGCCTCGGCGATCAGTTCCTGCGCGCGCTTCGCGTTGTTGATCGCCGAGACGATCTTCGCGCGGTTGCGCACGATGCCTGCATCGGCCATCAGCCGCTCGATGTCCTTCTCGCCGAAGGCCGCCACCTTGTCGATCTCGAAGTTGGCGAAGGCGGCGCGGAAGGCCTCGCGCTTGCGCAGGATGGTGATCCAGGCCATGCCCGACTGGAAGCCCTCGAGACAGATCTTCTCGAACAGCGCGCGGTCGTCGCCCACCGGGCGGCCCCACTCGTTGGCGTGGTAGTCGGGCATCTGCGGGTGCCAGGCGCAGTGGCGCCGGCCGTCGGCGGACTGGATCAGGCCGTCGTCGTCGGCGGGAGAGGCATCGGGTGCAAGGTCCATGGGGGTGGCATTGTCGCGAAGTGCGCTCGCGCGTGCCTCGCCGGTTCCGGTCTTTCTATTCGCGCCGGCTCGCGCGCAACCGCTCGGCCACATCGCGCATCGCCCACGCCCCCACCGAGGCCATGAAGCCATCGGCCGCGCGCAACTGATCCGCCGCGATCCACTCGTCGGGCTGATGCGCCTGCGCGATGAAGCCCGGCCCGCACACCACCGTCGGAATGCCGGCCTGCTGGAAGAAGCCCGCCTCGGTGCCGAAGGGCAATTCGGCCTCGGGCCACAGCGCGCCGAGCGCGCGCGCGATCGCGACCGCCGGCTCGCTGCCCCGGGCCGACAGCGCGGGCACGCCCGCGACCTGCTCGGCCTCGACCTTCACGCCCGCGGGCAGGGCCGCGAGGATGCGGCGCACCGCGGCGCGCACGCGCTCGGCCGCGGCTTCGTCCTCGGGGCGGAATTCCCACAGCACCTCGCAGCAACCGGGCACGATGTTGATCGCGCTGCCACCGTCGATGCGCCCGACATTGAGCGTGGCCACCTGCCCTTGCCGATCGAGGCTGCGGCGCAGCCGCGCGAGGCGCGTGACCAGATGCGCCGCGGGTTCGATCGCGCTGGCGCCGAGCGAGGGATCGCTCGAATGCGCGGCCAATCCGCTGAACAGCGCGCGATGGCCGAAGAAGCCGCGGTGCCGCACGCCGATGCGCATGCCGGTGGGCTCTCCGACGATCGCGAGCGCGGGCGCCTGCACGCGCGCCTCGAGGCTGTCGACGAGGCGCGGCACGCCGAGGCAGCCGATCTCCTCGTCGTACGAGAACGCGAGATGGATCGGGCGCTGCAGCCTGCCGCGTTGCCATGCGGGCACGGCCGACAGGCAGGCCGCGATGAAGCCCTTCATGTCCGCCGCGCCACGGCCATGGAAGCGGCCCTCGCGTTCGACCAGCGCGAAGGGCTCGGAGCGCCACGACTGCCCCGCCACCGGCACCACGTCGCTGTGCCCCGAGAGCACCATGCCGCCCGCCGCATCGGGGCCGACGCGCGCGAGCAGGTTGGCCTTGCACCCGTCGTCGCTGCGCACGAGGTGCGCATCCACGCCGTGCGCCGCGAGGTAGTCGGCCACCCACTCGATCAGGTCGAGGTTGGAGCGCTGCGAGGTGGTGTCGAAGGCGACCAGCGCGCGCAGGATCTCGACCGTGGTCATGCCGGCCCTATGCGGCCAGGCCGATGCGGATGCGGCGGTTGTGCTGCCCCTTGTTCTCGATCTTGAGGATGCGCAGCGGCGCCGACTGCGAGGTCTTCGTCAGGTGCGTGCCACCGCAGGCCTGCCGATCGAGGCCCGCGATCTCGACGATGCGCGTCATGCCGTCGTCCTGGCGCGGCGGCGCGACCGAGCGGCTGCGCAGCAGGCCGGGCTCGCGTGCGAGCTCGTTCGCATCGAGGTAGAGGACGTTGACCGGCAGGCCGTCGCCGATCAGCGTGTTGAGTTCGGGCTCGAGCCCGCGCAGCGCGTTGTTGTCGGCAGCAGGCAGGTCGAAGTCGATGCGCGCCGTGCCGTTGGCGGCCATCTGCACGCCGGTCACCAGCGAGCCCTCGAAGCGCTGGTAGACCAGCGCGTTGAGGATGTGCAGGCCCGTGTGCAACTGGCTCATGAGGAAACGGAAGTCGGGGTCGACGTTCGCGAGGACGCGCTCGCCGGATTCGGGCGCGGCCTCGCCTTCGGCCAGGCAATGCCAGGCATTGGCGCCTTCGGTCTCGATGCGGTCGATGCGCAACGCGCGCCCCTTCCACTGCAGCGTGCCGCGGTCGCTCAACTGGCCGCCACCGCCGGGATAGAAATACGAGCGATCGAGCAGCACGGCGTCGGGACGACGCGCGATGACGCCGGCTTCGAAGCGCAGGCAATCGGGTTCGAGGTGGCAGGGATAGGGTGACATCGGATCTTCGGTTTGACAGAGGGACTAGGAAAATCGCCGCGCGGTCACGATGCCGATCAGGATGATCGCGCCGCCCGCGAATTCGGTGAGGCTCAGGTACTCGTGGAACAGCCAGCCACCGAGCACCGTCGCGATCACGGGCTGCACCAGCAGCGTGATCGAGGACAGCGCAGCCGGCAGCTTGGCCAGCGCGTAGGCGATCAGGCCCTGCCCGCCCACGTGCGACACCAGCGCCAGCGCGAGCAGCATCAGCACGCCGTGCATCGTGTGGGGCACCAGCGATTCGCCGCGCAGCAGCGCGACCGGCAGCAGCACGACCAGCGTGCCGAGGCTGCTCCAGGCCATCACGCTCATGGTGCGGTAGTTGGAGCGCACGAGGCTGACCGCGAGCAGGTAGCTGCCGTAGAACACGGCCGACAGCAGGCCCAGCAGGTTGCCGGCCATGCGGCCCGAGCCGAAGTCGAGCCGGTGGCCGATCAGGAGAAAGGCCCCGGCCAGTGCGCACAGCATGCCGGCGAGGAAGCCACGCTTGAACTTCTTGCCGAGGAAGATCCGCGCCCCGAGCACCACGAAGATCGGCGCGAGGTTCGCGAGCAGGTTGGCATTGGCCAGCGTGGTCAGCGTCATCGACCAGTGGTAGAGCGCGAGGTTGCCCGAGAAGATGAAGCCGACCAGCACCAGCCGGACCGGAAACGCCGGTGCGGTCCGGGGCGCGGGTTCGGCGCGCGCGGCCAGTGCGTCGAGCAGGAAGAAGACCGGAATCGCGAGCGCCACGCGATAGACCGCGCTGGCCGTGGGCTGCAGCTCGCTGTGGCGCAGGAACACGCCGCCCAGCGCCAGCGCGGCCGCGCCGAGCAGCAGCGCGGCGAAAGAGAGGAACTGGCCGCGGGCGGCGGCGGGAAGCGCGAGGGTCGTGGTCATGGTGCGTACGGTGGCGAAAAAGCCGAAGCCGTGGCACGCATCCTGGCCGGCGAACGCGCCGGCGTATTGGCGAAAATTGCGGGAAGCGCTCAGCCCTTGCGGGCGCGCACGTACTGCAGCGGCGTCATGCCGAAGGTGCGCTTGAAGTGCCGCGTGAGCGCGCTCTGGTCGTAGAAGCCGCTCGCGACCGCCGCGTCGGTCAGCGGCCGGCCCGCAGCGAGGTGGTGGATGGCGGCCCGGATCCGCAGCTGCGTGAGGTAGGCATGGGGCGTGAGGCCGATCGTGCGGTTGAAGGCGCCGATCAGCTGGAACGGCGTGAGGTCGGCAACGGCGGCCATCCGCTCGAGGTTCAGGTTCTCCGCATAGGCGTCGTGCAGCAGCTCCAGCACTGGCGCGAGCACGCGCGCGCCAGCGGGCGCCGGCAACGCGCACCGCCCCGCCTGGGCATGGCGCTCGAACAGCGTTCCGAAGCTCTGCACGAACAGTTCCTGCCGGCGCAGCGAATCGACGGACCGAAGGTCGCCATCAAAGGCCTGGTGCAGCGCGAGGAAGCTGTCGACGAGCTGCGGGTCGTCGATGGCGTTCGACGCGAAACAACGGGCCTGGACCTGCCCCAGCGATGTCATCAGGTGACGGATACCCGCATCGGCCAGATAGAAGGAGCGATAGCGCCAGCGCTCGCTGCCGGCCATGCGCCCCGAATGCGGCTCGGCCGGATTGAAGACCAGCAGCGAGCGCGGCTGCGCGATGCCGGTGCGGCCGCGGCTCGTGAACTCCGAGCCGCCGGCCTCGGTGACAGCGATCACGAAGGAGTAGTGCACATGCGGCGCGTACTCGTGGGTCCTGAAGTCCGCGTGCAGCAGGTCCATGCCCGGCAGATCGGGGGCATGCCAGTAGCGCGAGGTGTTCAGGGGATCGAGCTTGGCCATCTGCGTGGGATTCGATCACCTCCGGCGAAGAAAGTCGATACGCCGCCCTTCAGCATCTCCTCAGCCCGGTCTTCTAGCATCGGGCGATGCTCTCCCCCATCGCTCCCCGCATCGGCGCCGTCTTCATCCCCGTCAGCGACATCCACGCCGCGCGCGACTGGTACTGCCGGCTGCTGGGCCTGCAGCCCGATGGCGAGGTGCTGTTCGGCCACATCTACGTGCTGCCGATGAACGGAGGAAGCGGCCTGGTGCTCGACAGCAAGGACTACGCGGGCCCGAACGACCGCAAGCCGCTGTTCCACTTCGCGACGCACGACATCGTCGCGGCGCGAGACTTTCTCGCGCGCATCGGGGCGGCGCACGAGCAGATCGCCGACGGCGTGTTCGTGCGCTTCGAGGACCCCGATGGCAACCTGCTGATGGTGGCCGACGTGCCGCTGGCCGGCTGAAACCCCGATCCACCGGCTCGAGGCTTCAAGCCGGACGACGCGATGGCGCGTCGTCTCGCGCCGCTCAGGACTTCTTCGAGAAGTCCAGCGCGCCGGTCAGGTCGCCCATCGCCGGCAGGCCGTTCTTCACCAGCGCCTTGTCGCGCTCGACCAGCCCCGGCAGCACCGGCAGCGACCAGCGGTGCGTGATGAAGCGCAGCGTGGAGGCCGTGTCGTACTGCGTCTTGTCGACGAAGCCCTTCTTCGCGAAGTCCGACACGATGAGCGCGGGGATGCGGGTGCCCGGCCCCCAACGGTCGGCCTTGGGCACGCGCGCATGGTCGTAGAAGCCGCCGTTCTCGTCGTAGGTCACGACCACCAGCATGTGCTTCCACTGCGGGCTGGCCTTGAGCTTGGCGATCACGTCGGCGATGTGGGCGTCGCCGTCGGCCACGCTGGCATAGCCGGCGTGCTGGTTCAGGTTGCCCTGCGGCTTGTAGAAGCTCACGGCCGGCAGCGTGCCGTTGGCGGCGTCCTTCAGGAAATCGGCGTCGAAGTCCTTGAGGTGGGCGGCGCGTGCCTCGGGATGCTGCACCGGATCGAAGGCGGCGTAGTAGTTGAAGGGCTGGTGGTGGAACTGGAAGTTCGGCGTCTGCGCGGCCGGCGGCACGGCGGCCGGGAACTTGCGGTCGCCCTCGGCGATGGCGGTGGTGCTGGCCCACGCGCCGCCGTACCAGGCCCAGCTCAGGCCCTTGGCCGTGAGCAGGTCGCCGATGGTGGCCTGCGTCTGCGGCGGCAGGGTGTTGGCCTTGGTCGGGTCGGCGTAGTGATGGGTCGCGTCGTTCGCCGCCGGTGCGTTGCTGCTCGGCTGGTACGGCGGCTGCATGGTGTTGACCGCGTAGAAGTTGCCGGCGGCGTCCTTCGGCGTCAGCGTGTTGTCGTTCTTGTAGGTGGGCGCACCGTTGAGCACCGAGCTCGGCGCATTGTCGGCCGGCGTGAGACGCACGAAGTTGCCGTTGGCGTCGGTGTCGATGGCCGAGATGGTGGCCTTGGCCGGCGAGCTGTCGGCATCGGCATTCGGGTACAGCGGCGCGCAGGCGCACACCAGGTACTGGTGGTTCAGGAACGAGCCGCCGAAGGCGCCCATGAAGAAGTTGTCGGCCAGCGTGTACTGCTTCGCCACCTGCCAGAGCTGCATCCTGCTGCCGTCGTAGTAGCCCATGCTGAGGCCGCCGGCATCCGAGTAGGCGGTGAACTTGTCGTTCTTGCCGCCGTTGATCTGCATCTGGTTGTTGTAGAAGCGGTGCACCAGGTCGCGCGTGATGATGGTCTGAGGCACCACCGTTCCGGTGTTGTAGAAGCCCTTCGGGTCGTCGATCTGGAACATGCGGTTGGGCATGCCCACGGTCAGCGCCTGCGCGATCACGGTGGTCTGGCCGCTCGCGGTCACGCCGCCCCACACCGGCGGCAGGTTCGGCAGCGTCGCGCCGTCGAAGTCCTTCTGCGGCTCGGCCGTGCTGGCCGACGACGTCGGGTTCACGCCCGGAATGCCGTTGGCGCCCGGGAACAGGCCATAGAGGTTGTCGAAGCCGCGGTTCTCGGCATAGATCACGACCACGTTGGTGATGTCGTCGAGCGCGAAGCGGTTGCGCAGTGCCGCGACGAGGTCACCGCCGCTGCCGGCCTCGGCCACGGCCTCTGCGATGCGCTCGATCGACTGGTCGATCTCGGTCTGCAGCGCGGTCTTGACCTTGGCGTCGCCGACCTTGTTGTGGTCGGCCAGCAGCTGGCTCTCGCTCACGCCCAGGCGCGTGGCCAGCGCGGTGCGCGCGGCGGCGAGGTTGCCACCGTTGGCATCCATCAGCGCGGCGAGCTCGGTGCTGATCGCATTGACCACGCCGTTGGCGCCGGCCGGCGCGCGGAACACCAGCGCCCGGGTCACGGCGCTCTCGACGCCGGTGTCGGGATCGAAGCGCTTGCTGCCGGTGCCGATCTCGGCCACCACGGCGCCCTGCCCCGCGAGCGTGAAGGCGCCGTTGGCATCGGTGGTGGCGCTGGCTTCGCCCGCGTCGCAACGGCCGTTGTTGTTGGCGTCGATGCAGACCTTGGCGTTGCGGTAGTAGCTGCCCGTGACCACGCCCGCGGTGGTGGCGCCGCCGAAGAAGGGCAGGAAGCCACCGCCGTCCGACCCGCCGCCGCAGGCAACGACCAGCGCCGCCGCCGCGATGGCCGTGGGCCAGGGTTTGAAGTGGCTGGCGAAGGTGCGCGCCGAGGCGAGCGCACCGCTGCTGCGAGTGGAGGCGGTCATCATGTGTGCTGTTATGAGGTGTGGATGAACCGGGGCGGAAGCCCGGCCGCGCGATGCTCTCGGGGGCAGATGACAGCGGCGTTGCAAGCAAAGCTTTCGTTTGGCTTCCTAATTCAGGGCTAAGAAATCTCCATCCGGCATGTCATGGTTCTGACATGGGGCGCTCCTAGCCTCGTTCCACGGCCTGGCCCGGCTCTCTCCCCCGCCCCCGTTTCCACCTGTTCCCGATGCCCCGTCTTCCTCGCCGTCCGGCGCTGCATGCCGCGGCCGCCCTGCTTTTTGCGCTGCTCGGCGGTTGCGAGCGGGCGCCCACGGCGAGCACATTGCCTCCCGCCGCGCCGGCGCCCACGGCCGCCACCGAGCCCGCGCACCCGGCCTACCTCGGCGCCACCTACGCGGTGGTGCCGGGCCGCGCGCAACCCACGCCCGCGCAGCTCGGCGAACTGGGCCGGCGCATCTTCTTCGACGGCAGCCTCTCGGCCTCGGGCCAGGCCTCGTGCGCGAGCTGCCACGACCCGAAGCACGCCTGGGGACCGCCGAACGCGCTGTCGGTGCAACTGGCCGGCCCCGACGGCCGCACCGAAGGTCCGCGCGCCGTGCCTTCTCTGCGCTACCTGCAGACGCTGATCGCCTTCACCGAGCACCACCACGACAACGACGGCGACGACAGCATCGACGCCGGCCCCACCGGTGGCCACATGTGGGACGGCCGCGCGGGCTCGGCCCACGAGCAGGCCGCGCTGCCGCTGCTGTCGCCGGCCGAGATGGCCAATGCCTCGGTCGAGGAAGTGGCGCGCAAGCTCGAACGCGCGCCCTATGCGGGCGAGCTGCGCGCGGCCTTCGGCGACGCGCTGTTCGGCGATCCGCAGGCCACGCTGCGCGCGGCCGGCCTCGCGCTCGAGGTGTTCCAGCAATCGCCCCAAGACTTCTATCCCTTCACCAGCAAATACGACGCCGTGCTGCGCGGCGAGACGAAGCTCGACGCGGCCGAGGCGCGCGGCCTCGCCCTCTTCAACGCCGAGGACAAGGGCAACTGCGCCTCCTGCCACATCAGCGAGCGCACGCCCGACGGCGCCTTCCCGCTGTTCAGCGATTTCGGCCAGATCGCGCTGGGCGTGCCGCGCAACCGCAAGCTCGCGGCCAATGCCGACCCCGACTATCACGACATGGGCGTGTGCGGCCCGATCCGCACCGACATGAAGGACCATCCCGAGTACTGCGGCCTGTTCCGCACGCCCTCGCTGCGCAACGTGGCGGTGCGCCAGAGCTTCTTCCACAACGGCGTGTTCCATTCGCTCGAGGAAGTGATCCGCTTCTATGCGCAGCGCGACACGGCGCCGCGGCGCTGGTATGCGCGCGGCAAGGACGGCCAGGTGCGCCCCTTCGACGACCTGCCCGCGCAGTACCACGCCAACGTCAACACCGACCCGCCCTTCGGCCAGAAGCCCGGCGGCAAGCCGGCGCTGAGCGAGGCCGAGATCCGCGACGTGGCGGCCTTCCTGCGCACGCTGACCGACGCCGACCAGCACAACGCGCCCGATCCCGCTGCGCTGCGCACGGCCGCGCGCCAGCCCTGAACGTCGGCATCCGCCTACACGCGCTGCCGCTTCGCCCGACAACGGGCCGCGATGCGGCGGCGCATCATTCCAGGGTCGGATCGCCCGCCGCACGCGCGCCGACATCGCGAGCGCGCCAGGCCGGCCGCCCGGATTCCTCCCGACGGCGCCTTGCGTGACGACATGCCCGATCTCCTTTCGAACGGCGATGCGCAGCTGGCATCGCCCATGCCACCGCCCGTCGCGGGCTGCGACGAACAGGCCGCAGCCCCCTCGATGGACCGGCTCATGGACGCCGCCATGCATGGCGTGCGCAACTCGCTGTCCGCGATCCGCCTCGGCGTGGACCTGCTCGCGCGGCGCGGCGACTTGAACGAAGCCGACGCGGTGCTCGAGCACATCGACAGCGCCGCCGTGCGCGCCCACGAGCAGGCCGAGGAGCTCGCGGACTTCTGCCGGCTCGCGGCCGGACGGAGCATCGCCACGGTCGCGAAGCGCTTCCCGCTGCATCACGTGGTCCGGCAGGCGCTCGAGGCGCGGCATTCGGCGCAGCCCGGCGGGGTCGAGCACGACCGCCTCGGCCATGGGGACTGCCTCGGCGACCCGGTGCGCGTCGCGCAGTTCGTGCGTCTCGCGCTGGAGGAGCTCGCGCCGCGCGCCGCGTCGCGTTGCATCGTGATCAGCGAGATCGACGGCCCGCGCTTTCGCATCGCCGTGCATGCGGGCGACCCGAAGGCGCACGAGGCCGCCGACACGCCAGGCCAGCGACTGGCGCGCGCGCACCGCCAGGCGCTGCTGCGTGCCATCGCGCATGCGCACGGGGGCGAGCTGCGCCTGGCATCCGGCCCGCCGCACGGATGGTCGGTCGAAGGACGCTTCGCCGGCGCGGGATGAGCGGCGCCAGCATCTGGATCGTCACGCCGCCGGGCTATGTCCACTGCGGCGCCTTCGAGGAGTTCGCGCTCGCGCTGAGCGAAGGCCTGCGCGAACTCGGCGTGGCCGCGCCGATCGTGCACCGCCGCCCCGCGGGCGAGACGATCGTGCTCGGCGCGAACCTGCTGCCCGCTCTCTCCGATCGCCCACCGCGCCGCGCGATCCTGTTCAACCTCGAGCAGCTCTCGCCCGGCTCGCCCTGGTGGTCCGAGCGCTACCTCGACCTGCTGCGCCGGCGCCCGGTGTGGGACTACAGCGCGCGCAACGTGGCGCTGCTGCGTTCGATGGGCATCGCGGCCACGCTGTGCGAGGTGGGCCATGCCGACGCGCTGCGACGCATCGTGCCGCGCGAGACGCGGGACATCGACGTGCTGTTCTACGGCTCGGTCAACGACCGGCGGCGCGCGGCGCTGCTGGCCCTCGAGGACGCGGGGCTGCGCGTGGTCGCGCTGTTCGGCATCTACGGCGCCGCGCGCGACGACTACATCGCGCGCAGCCGCATCGTGCTGAACCTGCACTACGACGAGGGCCGGCTGTTCGAGGTGGTGCGCGTGTCCTACCTGCTGGCCAACGGCTGCTGCGTGGTGTCGGAGACGGGCGACGATCCCGAGGCGGAACGCGCGTACGAGGGCGCCGTGGCCTTCACCTCGTACGAAGGCATCGTGCCCACCTGCCTCGCGCTGCTGCGCGACGATGCGCGGCGGCGCGCGCTCGGCGCCAACGGGCTGGCGCTGATGCAATCGCGGCGGCAGGCCGATGCCCTGCGCGCCGCGATCGGCCGGATGCCGGGCGGCTTCGCTGGCCTGGGCGCGGGCTAGAAATCGAAGCGCGCCGACACCTCGAAACTGCGCCCCGGCGCCAGCAGCACCTGGCTCACCGCGCGCCCGCCCCAGGTGGCGTAGAGCCGGTCGGTGAGGTTGCGCACGCGGAAGGTCAGCAGGGCGGGCTTCATGCGGTAGCTGACGGCCGCGTCGACGGTGGTGTAGCCGTCGATGCGGATCTGGTTGGCGTTGTCGGTGAAGACGTGGCCCGCATGGTTGAGCGAGAGGAACCACTCGAAGTTCGAGTCGTCGGGCCGCCAGGTGGCGAACAGGTTGGCCACGCGGCGCGGCACGTTGGGCGGGGTGTTGCCCACGCGCGAGACGCCGCCGGCCTCCACCAGGGTGTCGAAGCGCGCATCGAGCGCCGCGAGGTTGCCCGCCAGCGTGAGCTGGCGCGTGGGCCGCCACACGGCCGAGAGCTCGACGCCGCGCGAGGACTGGCGGCCGTTGTTGACGGTGTCGCCGGGCTTGTTGGGATCGCGCGAGAGCACGTTGTCGAGCTCGATCTTGTAGAGCGCGGCGGTCCACTCGAGCCGGGCCTCGGGCAGGCTCTGCTTGAAGCCGATCTCGGCCTGCTTGCCGCGCGACATCGGGAAGTTGGCGTTCGACTGCGACAGCAGGAAGAAGGAACCCACGGGCACGGTGGCGTTGGTGTACTGCGCGTAGACGCTGGATTGCGGCGACAGGTCGTAGACCGCGCCGAGCCGGCCCGAGTCGGTGCGGTAGCTGGTGTCGAAGCGGCTGTAGCCGCCGGTGTTGAGGTCGGCGATGCCGCGCCGCACCTTGGTGCGGTCGTGGCGCCAGCCGCCCACCAGCGTGAGGCCGGGCAGCGGCTTGAGCGCATCCTCGACGAACACCGAACTCACGTCGACGCGCGAGGTGGTGTCGGTGCGGTTGCCGGCGCCGGTGGCGCTCAGGCGTGGATCGTCGCTGTAGAAGCCCGTGAACGGCGCGAGCGCCGGCACGCGCAGCGCGGCGGCGGTCGAGGCCTGGCCGTCGGAGAAGCGGCGCTGGCTGTCGAAGCGGGTGCCGCTGAGCTCGCCGCCGATCACGAAGCGGTTGTCCATGCCGCCGAAGCTGCCGCGGTGGGTGGCGTCGAAGCGCTCGAGCCAGAAGTCCTGGTCGTGCGTGATCCGGGTCTGGTCGCGCGCGATGCTCGCGGGCGCGACGAACACGGCGCTCTCGGAATTGCGGAACAGACGCTGCGACTTGTTGGCCGCCACCGTGTTGCGCCACGACCAGTTGTCGCCGAGGCGGCCGCTCAGGCGCGCGCTGAGCCAGTAGGTCTCGGAGGTGTTCTCGTTGTCGAGCACGTTGTAGTTGATGCGCGCGATGCGCCGGTCGATCACGCGGCCGTCGGGCGTGCGCACCACGCCCGTGGGCTCGGTCGCGAACCAGGCCGGCACCAGCGGCGTGCCCCAGTAGGCCTTGTTGTCGTCCTTCAGGTAGTCGAAGCTCAGGTCGAGCTTGACCGAACCGCCGAGGTCGAAGGCCAGGCCGCTGGTGAAGTGGTCCATGCGCTCGCCGCTGCCCGGCACGTTGCCGGCGCGGCTGTCGTTGTGGCTGTAGTCGAGTCGATAGGCACCCGACTCCCCGACCGGCCCGCCGAAGCCCACGCCCAGCCGCGTGGCGCCGAAGCTGCCATAGCCGACCGAGAGCTCGCGGTTCGGGTTGTTGCGGTCGGGCCGCTTGGTCACGAAGTTGACGACGCCGCCGATCGCGCCCTCGCCGTCGAGCACCGAGGCCGGGCCCTTGAGCACCTCGATGCGGTCGTAGTTCCAGGTGTCCTGCACGCGGTTGGTGACGCCCGCGCCCGAGGTGCGCACGCCGTCGTAGAGATAGAGCAGGCTGGTGAAGCCGCGCGTCGACAGCGTGGTGGGCGACGACGGCGGCCCGCCGCCCGCGAGGCCGGTGACGCCGCGCAGCGCCTCGCTGAAGGTGCGCGCGCCGCGCTGCTGGATCAGGTCCTGCGACAGCACCTCGACCGAGGCCGGCGTCTCGCGCACCGTGAGGCCCAGGCGCGAGGCGCTGCCGCTGCTGCCCTCGAGGTGCAGGCCCTCGGCGTCGCGGTTGCCCTCGACGGTGATCGCGCCCAATGCCTGCTGCACCTGCTGCGCCGGTTGTTCCTGTGCCTGCGCGCCCGCCATGGACAACGCGGCGATGGCCGCGGCCACGCCCGACATCGTGTGTTTCATCTGAAATTCCCTCCGGAGATCGATCGTTCTTTGGATGTGCGCGCTCAGGCCACCGAGAAGCGGCGCAGCCGCCAGCCCGCGAGGCCGAACAGCAGCAGGCTCGGCAGCAGCAGTTGCAGCACGGCCGCGAGCGCGCGGTCGCGCAGCTCGCGCGGCGACTCCTCGCGCCATGCAAAAGCGGGGATACGGTCGAAGTCGGCCGGCATCAGCGCGCTGCGTTCCTCGATGCGCGGAAAGAAGAAGTGCTTCCACGCCAGGTGGAAGCCCACCGTCTGCGCCACGAACTGCGCATGGCGCCGCGCGCCAGTGCCGGCCAGCCCGGTCATGCCCTCGTAGGCCACGGCCGCGGGCGACAGCGCGCCGAAGCGCTCGAGCAGCCGCTGCTGGCCCGCGTGCTGGCGCTCGAAGCGTTCGAGCTCGGGCGCGATCGCCTCGTCGATCTCGCGCTCGATGCGGTAGTTGGCGAGGCCGCGCGCGCTGATCTCGATCTTGCCGTCGCGCGGCAGCAGCAGCGCGCCCTGGCCGACGTGCTTGTAGTCGGTGCTCAGCAGCTCGGCATGGCGCTTCATCGCCGCGGCCGTGAGCGTGCGCGTCTGGGTCGCGAGCTCGGTGCGCGAGGGCGCGGGGCTGGCCTGCGTGACCGCGAGGTTGAGCAGCACCGGCGCCACCAGCACCAGCAGCACCCACGCGATCATCAGCACCATGGCGTTGGTGGCCGAGGGCGCGCCGAAAGCATTGACCGCCACCACCAGCGCGAACCAGAACAGCGCATAGGCGCCCACCAGCAGCGCCCACCAGAAGGTGACCGTGCCCGTGCCCGGCGCGGAGGGCGCGAAGCCCGCCTGCCGCGCCAGCAGCAGCACGCCCACGGGCAGCAGCACCGCCGGCACCAGCAGCGCGGCCGCGCGCACCGCGAGCTTGCCGGCCAGCAGCGTGCGCAGGCGCAGCGGCTGCGAGAGCAGCAGGCGCAGGGTGCCGTTCTCGCGCTCGGCCGACAGCAGGTTGTAGCCGAGCACGAAGATCAGGAGCGGCAGCAGGTAGACCAGCACGAAGGCCAGGTCGAACTGGCCGCTCAACAGGTACCAGGGGTTCTCGATGTCGCTCGGGTTCATGAAGGCCACGCGGCTCTGGTGCGTGACGCGAAACTGGCTCGGGAACAGGTCGCTGCGCCCGAGCGCGACCGGCCCGAGCGGCGCGCTCGGCAGGATCGCGTGCTGCGCGCCGTAGCTGCTGGCCATGCGCGAGGGATCGGCCGGGTTCTCGAACGGCGTGGGCTGGGCCCGGCCCGCGAGGATGGCCTCGAGCTGCGCGCGCTGCGCGGCGCGGGTGTCGCGGTCGGCCTGGGCCACGGCCGCCTGCGCGCGGTCGCGCTGCGCGGTCTGCGCGAGGCCGTTGCCGAGTGCGTAGCCGACCAGCAGCAGGAACAGCAGGGCCACGGCCCAGACGCTGCGGTCGGCCAGCAGCAGGCGCAGCTCCTGGCGCATGACGGCGCGCAGCCGGAAGCCCTGGGGCGGTGGGGCGATGGAGACGGACATGAAGGCTTTCCTCGGTTCAGGCCAGCGCGCGCTGGCGGCGTACCGCGACGGCCGCGAAGGCCGCGGCCAGCAGCAGGCCGGCGCACAGCACGGCCAGGCTGCGCAGCTGGTGGCGCAGGGCCCAGCCCACGCGCGGCGGCTGGTGCACGAACGGCGGCACCTTGGCCCACAGCTCGGGGCCCGACTGGTAGGCGAAGTGGCGGTCGCCGAGCGGATCGGCATGCGCGACCAGGTCCTCGCTCATCAGGTCCTGCAGCCGCCGGCGATGCAGCTCGGCCGCGGTGGTGAAGCTGCGGTGGTGCGCGAAGTCGGTGCCGGCCATGCCCATCGAGTAGCTGCGCATCGCGAGCAGCGGCAGCAGCAGGCCGCTCCATTCCTGCAGCCGCTGCTGGCGCTCCCAGGTGTCCCAGAGGCGGCCGTAGTGGCGGTCGTAGACCGGGTAGGAGGCCTGGTCGTCGAGCCGCAGCGCGATGCCCCACTGGCGCAGCGGCACGTCGCGGCCCCAGCGCTCGGTGGTGCCGAAGGCCTGCAGCCAGGTGCGGTCGGAGACCTGCTTGAGCTCGGCCTGCAGCGCCTGGTTGAACTCGAGCCGGGTCGGGCTCGGATAGGCCGCGCGCGCGGCCTCGGACAGCACGCGCGGCGCCATCACGGCCTGCGCCACCCACAGCGCGAGCAGCACGGTGATGGCCGCGCGCGAGGTGGCGCACAGCGCCGACACGCCGAGCACCACGAACACGAAGGCGCCGAGGTAGACCGCATAGCCCAGGCTCCAGGCCGAAAGGCGCAGCAGCGCATCGGCGCGCTCGCCGGGCGCGGCGCCCAGGCCCACCGCCAGCGCGGCGACCAGTGCGGCCGGCACCAGCAGCACCGCGAGCGAGGCCGCGAGCGCGAGCGCCTTGCCCGCCAGCAGGCGCAGCGGTGAGACGCCCAGGCTCAGGGTCTGCCGCAGGATGCCCTGCTCGCGCTCGCCCGCGAAGGCGTTGAAGCCCAGCACGATCACCAGCAGCGGCCCGAGCACCTGCAGGATCCAGCCGACCGAGAGGTTGCCGAAGCGCTGCAGGCCGGTGGCGTCCTGCGCGGGATTGAACTTGACCTCGCTCTGGCGGTGCGCCTGCAGCCACACGGTGCTGCCGATGTAGGGGTTGATGCCCGCGTCGACCATGGCCAGCGGCGCCTCGGGCTTGAAGGCATGCATGCCCTGGTGCGCGGCGTCGTGCGGATGGCGCCGGTCCTGCGCCAGCCAGTCGCGGTAGTCGAGCGCCTGTGCGGCCTGCTGCTCGGCGCGCGCCTCGCGCTGGTGCGCCCAGCCCACGCCGAGCGCGGTGAACAGCAGCACCAGCACCAGGCCGCCGGCCCACAGCAGGCGGCCGTCGCGCAGCCGTTCGGTGAATTCGCGGTTCGCGATCCAGCGCCACATGCTCAGGCCCTCATGTGCTGCAGGTACAGCGACTGCAGGTCGATGCGCGCGATCTGCTGCGCGCCCTCGAGGCTGTCGACGAGGCGGCCGCTCTTCATGATGCCGACGCGCGTGGCGGTCTGCTGCGCATGGAACAGGTCGTGCGTGGTGGTCAGCACGGCCACACCCTGGTCGGCGGCACGCCGCAGCAGCGCGGAGAACTCGCTGGCCGCATGCGGATCGAGGCCCGAGGTGGGCTCGTCGAGCAGCAGCGCCTTGGCCTCCTTGGCCAGCGCCACGGCGATCCAGACCTTCTGCCGCATGCCCTTGGAATAGGCCGACACGCGCTTGTCGGCCGCCGCGTGGTCGAGGCCCACCGCCGTCATGAGCTCGAGCAGCCGTTCGCGCGGCAGCGCGCGGCCCAGCGCGAGGCCGGCGAAGAAGCGCAGGTTCTCCAGTCCCGAGAGCGTGCCGTAGAGCGTGACGTGCTCGGGGATGTACGCCACGTCCTGCTTGGTCGCGAGCGGATGGCGCGTGACGTCGACGCCGTTGATCTCCACCGTGCCCGCGCTGGGCGCGATGAAGTGGAGGAACAGGTTGATGGTGGTGGTCTTGCCCGCGCCGTTGGCGCCGAGCAGGCAGTAGATGTCGCCCGCGCGGATGTCGAGGTCGAGGCGGTCGAGCGCGACATGGCTGCCGTATTGCTTGGTGAGGCCCTGTGCTTTGAGCATGGGAGGGGTCCGGTCGAAGAGAAGGAGCGGGAAAACGGCGTGCGCACGCCCGCATGCATCCGCGGTGGACGCGCGCAGGCTCACGCGCATGCGGGTGCATGCCGTGGCGTTCGAGGGAAAAGGGAGTTGGCGGGGCGCCGGCGCGGCCGGTGCCGTGGCTTCAGGCGATCAGCGGGCGCGCTTGTTCTTCGCACCGCCCTGCCGCGCCTTGAAGCGCGGGTTGGACTTGCAGATCACGTAGGTGCGTCCGCGCCGGGTGACCACCTGGCAATCGCGGTGCCGCTTCTTGGCTTCTTTGAGGGAGGACAGGACTTGCATGGCGTCGCGCCGTTGGATGGAAAGCCGCAGTCTAAGTTATTGCGAATTCATTCGCAATAACTTTGTAAAGAAGAATGAGCACCCGCGCGGGCGCCCTGTTCAGTGCGATCGGCCGGCCGGCGCCGCCTTCGCCACGCAGGCCGCGCAGCTGCCGTGCAGGGTCACCTCGTGGCTCGCGACCTGGAAGCCCGGCGGCGCGAGGTCGTCCATCGGGCCCGGGCAGGCATGCAGCAGGAACACCTGGCCGCACGACAGGCAATGGAAGTAGTGATGGTGGTGGTCGCCCGCGCGGCCCTGCCCCTTCTCGTGTTCGTGGGCGTGGTCGCCGTGCGCGTGTTCCTCCCGGCACGCGACCTCGTAGCGCGCGGGCTCGCCGGGCAGCTCGACCTTGGCGATCTCGCCGTCCGCGAGCAGCGCCGACACCTGGCGGTAGACGGTCGACAGGCTGATCTCGGGCACGAGCTCGCGCGCATGCGCATGGATTTCAGGGGCGGTGAGCACGCGGCTGGCATCGCTGAAGGCCGAGAACACGGCGGCGCGCTGGCGGGTAAGACGTTCCATGGCCTCGATGGTACGGCGCGTCGGAAAACGCCTCGCGGCGCCCGGGGACCGCATCGGGGGCTATCTAAATTGGCCCCGACGGCGCCCCGGTCTTGCCTTCCGCCCCTCTTGACGCATTGATTTAGATATATCTAAAATAATTTAGACACAAACAGATATCGATTCAGAAAGAGAGGCTCCCATGCGCCATTTCCACTTCGACCATTGCCACCGCACCCCGCGCGGCGAGCACGAGGACGGCCTCTCGGGGGGCCGGGGCCGCGGCGGGCGCCACGGCTTCGGCGCCGGCCGGGTGTTCGGCCATGGCGGCCTGCGCTTCGTGCTGCTGCAGCTCATCGCCGACAAGCCCTCGCACGGCTACGAGCTCATCAAGCTGATCGAGGAACGCCTGGGCGGCAGCTATGCGCCGAGCCCCGGCGTGGTCTATCCCACGCTGACCCTGCTCGAGGAACTGGGCCACCTCAGCGTCGAGAGCGGCGCCGAGGGCGGCGGCCGCAAGCGCTACACCCTCACCGACAGCGGGCGCGAGTACCTGGCGGCCAACCGCGAGACCGCCGAATCGATGATGGAACGCCTCAACGGCGGCGTCGACGGCGCCGGCGCGCGCGGCGGCCGGCCGCCGCAGGTCACGCGCGCCATCGAGAACCTCAAGCTCGCGATGCGCCTGCGCCTCTCGGGCACGCCCCTCACCGAACAACAAGCCCACGAATTCGCCGCGGTGCTCGACAGCGCCGCACAACAGATCGAACGTCTTTGAAAGTCAACCGCACATGACCGACTTCTCCACCTCCCCCCAACCCGACCGCCTGCCGCGCCGCGTGCGCCACGACCTGCGCTTTCGCCAGCTCACGGTGAAGAGCGTGCAGCGCGTCACGCCGCACCTTCTGCGCGTGGTGCTCACCGGCGACGAGCTCGAGGGCTTCCACAGCCCGGGCTTCGACGACCACGCCAAGCTGTTCTTCCCCGACCCGGCCACCGGCCGCCTGACCCTGCCGACCATGGGCCCCGAAGGCCCAGTCTGGCCCGAGGGCCGGCCCACCATGCGCGACTACACGCCGCGCCGGCACGACGCGGCCGCGAAGACGCTGGAGATCGACTTCGCGCTGCACGAGGCCGGCCCCGCCACGCAATGGGCCGAGAACGCCAGGCCCGGCGACCGCATCGGCGTGGGCGGCCCGCGCGGCTCGTTCATCGTGCCGACCGAGTTCGACTGGCACCTGCTGATCGGCGACGACACTGCGCTGCCCGCGATCTCGCGCCGCCTGGCCGAGCTGCCAGCGGGCGCGCGCGTGGTGGTGCTGGCCGAGGTCGACGGGCCCGAGGACGAGATCCCGTTCGAGACCCGGGCCGCGCTCACGCTGGTGTGGGTGCATCGCCGCGGCGTGTCGGCGGGCCTGAGCCCGATGCTGCTCGAGACGCTCAAGAAGCAGGCGCTGCCCGAGGGCGACTACCACGCCTGGGTCGGCTGCGAGACCGGCGTGGCGAAGGCCGTGCGCGCGCATCTGGTGGGCGAGCGCGGCGCGAATCCGAAGTGGATCCGGGCCTCGGGCTACTGGCGCCGCGGCACGGCCGCGACGCACGACGCGATCGAGGACTGATCGGCCTCGCGCGCGGTGCCGCTCAGTGCGGCACTTCCGCCGGCCCCGAGGCCGCCGCGCGCTTCGGGCTGCGGATCAGCAGCAGCAGCGGGATCGCCACCAGCGTGATCACCATCATGATCGCGAAGTCGTCGAGGTAGCCGACCAGCGCGCCCTGCCGCGTGACCTCGGCGTTGAGCATCGCCAGGCCCAGGGGGTTGTCGGGCGACATCATCGAAGGCAGCGTGGCCAGCGCCGGATTGCCGGGCGCCACGGTGGTCGCGATCTGCGCATGGGCGGCGCTCGAGCCCTCGGTGAGCAGCGCCTGCACGATCGAGATGCCCACGCTGCTGCCGATGTTGCGCAGCAGGCTGAAGATCGGCGTGCCCTGGTTGCGCAGCCGCGGCGCCAGGGTGGCGAAGGTGGCGGTCGACAACGGCACGAAGGTGAAGCCGATGCCCAGGCCCTGGACGAAGCCCGAGACGATGATCAAGGTGCTGTCCATCTGCAGCGTGATGCGCGTCATCTGGTAGAGCGAGAAGGCCGTGAGCCCGAAGCCCAGCGCCATGATGGCGCGCACGTCCACGCGCTGCACCAGCCGCCCCACCACCAGCATCGCGATCATGGTGCCGATGCCGCGCGGCGCCGTGACCTGCCCCGTGTAGACCACCGGATAGCCCATCAGGCCCTGCAGGAAGTTCGGCAGCAGCGCCATGGTCGCGTACAGGATCATCCCGACGATGAAGGCGAACAGCAGGCCGGTGACGAAGTTGCGGTCCTTCAGCAGGTCGCGGTCGAAGAAGGAGACGCCGCGCACGGTCCAGGTGTGGACCACGAAGAAGCAGAAGGCCACCAGCGAGGCCGCGGCCTCGAGCCGGATCTCCCACGAGTCGAACCAGTCGAGCTGCTCGCCGCGGTCGAGGAACAGCTGCAGCATGCCGATGGCGAGGCTGAGGGTGACGAAGCCGAAGATGTCGAGCTTCTCGCCCTGCGGCCGGCTCTCGGGCAGGTAGCGCGCGATGCCCCAGAAGGCGAAGGCGCCCACCGGCAGGTTGATGAAGAAGACCCAGCGCCAGTCGAAGTTGTCGGTGAGCCAGCCGCCCAGCAGCGGCCCGAGGATCGGCCCGACCATGATGCCCGCGCCCCAGATCGCCATCGCCTGGCCGACCTTCTCGCGCGGGTTGATGTCCAGCAGCACCGCCTGCGACAGCGGCACCAGCGCCGCGCCGAAGATGCCCTGCAGCAGCCGCGCGCCGACGATGCCCACCAGCGAGGTCGCCAGGCCGCACAGCGCCGAGGCGATGGTGAAGCCGATCACCGAGATGATGAACACGCGCCGCCGGCCCCAGTGGCCGCAGAGCCAGCCCGTGAGCGGCAGCGCGATCGCCGAGGCCACGATGTAGGAGGTCAGCACCCAGGTGATCTGGTCCTGCGAGGCCTGCAGGCTGCCCTGCATGTGGGGCAGCGCGACGTTGGCGATCGTGGTGTCGAGCGCCTGCATGATGGTCGCGAGCATGATCGAGACGGTGATCATCCCGCGGTGCGGCACCGCGGTTCCGGGCGCGGCGGTCATTTGCCCTCGCCTTCGGGGCCGTTGCCGCCCGTGATCTCGAGCAGGCTGCCGCGCACCTTGCCGAGCAGCGCCAGCAACTGGGCGCGCTCGCCGGGCGCCAGCACCGCCATCACGCGCGCATTGAGCCCGTCGCTGAGATTGAGCGCGGCATCGAGTGCCTTCTCGGCGCTGGGCTGCAGGTGGATCAGCTTCACGCGCCGGTCGGTGGCGCTGGCCTCGCGGCGGATCCAGCCGGCCGCCTCCATGCGGTCGCACAGCCCGCCCACGGCCATCGGCGTGAGCTCCAGCCGCTGCGCCAGCTCGGCCTGCGACAGCGGCGCCTCCTCGCCTTCCATGGCCAGCACGCCGAGCAGCCGGCACTGGGCGCTGCTCAGGCCGATGCGCTCGCGCGCGAGGCGGTCGAAGGCCTCGCCGTAGCGCTTGGCCACGTCCTTCACGATGAAGCCGAAACGCTGGCTGAAGTCCCTTTTCATAAGGGACTTGATTATCTACATGTTTATTAGTTGGGCCTTAGCGGCCTGCTCTCAGAGCCAGCCCGCGCGCCGGAACCGGTAGTAGAGATAGCCGCAGGTGCCCGCGATCAGCGCCAGCGCCGTGGGATAGCCCCAGCGGAATTTCAGCTCGGGCATGAATTCGAAGTTCATGCCCCAGATGCCCGCGAAGGCGGTGCACACGGCGAAGATGCTGGCCCAGGCCGCGAGGCGCTTGGTGACCTCGCTCTCCTCGATCGTGACCATCGAGAGGTTGACCTGGATCGCGGTGGCCACCGTGTCGCGCATCGCGTCGATCGAGCCATTGATGCGCCCCAGGTGGTCGCCGACGTCGCGGAAGTACTCCTGCGAACCCATGCAGATCTGCGGCACCCGCCCGCCGTGCAGCTTGCCGGCGGCTTCGGTCAGCGGCGCGACCGCGCGCTTGAGCACCATGCTGCGGCGCTTGAGTTCGTAGAGCTGCTTGATCTTGTCGCGCGCCGCACCGCTTTGCGCAAAGATCTGCTGCTCGATCGATTCGAGCTCGTCCTCGAGCGCGTCGATCACCGGGAAGTAGCGGTCGACCACCGCGTCCATCAGCGCGTAGAGCACGAAGCCGGCGCCGTTCTTCAGCAGTCTGGGCTCGCGTTCGCAGCGCTCGCGCACGCCCAGGAAGCCCTGCCTGCTGCGGTTGCGCACCGACAGCACGTAGTTGCGGCCCACGAACACGTCGACCTCGCCGACATGGATGCACTGCTCGCCGGCCTCCGAGGGTTCGACCAGGTGCATCACCACGAACAGCGAATCGCCGTACTCCTCGACCTTGGGCCGCTGGTGGCCGTGCTGGGCGTCTTCCACGGCCAGCGGATGCAGGCCGAACTCGAGCTGCATCACGGCCAGTTCCTCGGGCGTGGCGTCGCTGAGCGCCACCCAGACGAAGCAGCCGGGCCGCGAGATGTATTCGCTGATGCTCTCGACCGGGATGTCGGCCAGCTTGGCGCCGTTCTCGTAAGCCACGCAATTGATCAGCATCGGCGCTCCAGGGTCGCGGTTGGGTGGTGGGGTGGCGATGGTGCCACGGCGCCGCGGGCCCTTGCCTGACCGGCCCGAGGCGGAGCGCGAAAGTTAAAACATCCCTGCTCGCAAGCGCCCGAAGGGTTTAGTTGCGTGATTTTTTTCTCACTTCTTTCGTCCGCCTACAAGGCTTAGCGCGCAAAGACTGACATGCGTTGCGCGGGCGACACACGAACATCGCGGCGCTGTCACGCAAAAGGGGGCGCCCAACCAACAAAGAAGAGCAGCCGCCCACAGCTATCAGGGAAGAACTCCACCCGCCGCGCGCGGGTGTTTTTTTGCCCGCGCGAATCCCCTTCGCCACCCGCCGCCCACCGGCTTGCGCGTCGGCCACAATACCGGGCGCCCCGCGCCACGGCCTGGCCGGGATCCTCGCGACGATGCGCCCATGCCCGAACCCTCAGACAGCACTTTCTCCAACGCCAGCAATGGCTTACGCGCCCATTCCGTGACAGATACCCCCGCCGCAGCCGCCCCCGATTACGCCGGCCACACGCCGATGATGGCCCAGTACCTCCGGCTCAAGGCGGACCATCCGGACACCCTGCTCTTCTACCGGATGGGCGATTTCTACGAACTCTTCTGGGCCGACGCCGAGAAGGCCGCGCGCCTGCTCGACATCACGCTGACCCAGCGCGGCCAGTCGGCCGGGCAGCCGGTGGTGATGTGCGGCGTGCCCTTCCACTCGGTCGACACCTACCTCGGGCGGCTCATCAAGCTCGGCGAATCGGTGGCGATCTGCGAGCAGGTGGGCGAGGTCGGCGCCGCCAAGGGCCCGGTCGAGCGCAAGGTGGTGCGCGTGGTCACGCCCGGCACGCTGACCGATGCCGAGCTGCTCAACGACAAGGCCGATGCCACGCTGCTCGCGGTGCATGCCGGCACGCGCAATTTCTGCGGCCTGGCCTGGCTCAGCGTGACCGGCGCCGAGTTGCGGCTGGCCGAATGCCCGGCCGACGCGCTCGAGGCCTGGATCGCGCGCATCGCGCCGAGCGAACTGCTCTACGGCGCCGAGGTCACGCCGGCCTTCGAGCAGCGGCTCAAGGCGGCGCGCAGCGCCACGCCCTTCACGTTGTCGGTGCGGCCGGCCTGGCAGTTCGACGGCGGCCTGGGCGAGCGCAAGCTCAGCGAGCAGATGGGCAGCCAGAGCCTGGCGGCCTGGAATGCCGAATCGCTGACCAACGCCCATGCGGCGGCGGCCGCGCTGCTGGGCTATGCCGAGCACACGCAGGGCCGCGCGCTGTCGCACCTGCAGCGGCTCACGGTCGAGCGCGACGGCGACCTGATCGAGCTGCCGCCCACCACGCGGCGCAACCTCGAGCTGGTGCAGACGCTGCGCGGCGAGGACTCGCCCACGCTGTTCTCGCTGCTCGACACCTGCATGACCGGCATGGGCAGCCGCCTGCTCAAGCGCTGGCTGCTGGCGCCGCGGCGCGAGCGCGGCGACGCGCAGGCGCGGCTCGAGGCCATCGGCGCGCTGCAGGCCACCGTGCTCGGCGGCGCCGGCGCGCCCTGGCGCACGCTGCGCGAGCAGCTCAAGAACACCAGCGACGTGGAACGCATCGCGGCGCGCATCGCGCTGCGCCAGGTGCGCCCGCGCGAACTGCTGGCGCTGCGGCTGGCGCTGGCCAAGGCCGAGCAGCTCGCGCCCGCCCTGCCCGGTGCGGCCGCGCTGCTGGCGCAGATCGCCGAACGCCTGGCGCCGCCGCCGGGCTGCGCCGAGCTGCTGGCGAGCGCGATCAAGCCCGACCCGGCCGCGCTGGTGCGCGACGGCGGCGTGATCGCCACCGGCCACGACGCCGAGCTCGACGAGCTGCGCGAGATCAGCGAGAACTGCGACGACTTCCTGCTCAAGCTCGAGGTCAGCGAACGCGAGCGCACCGGCATCAGCAACCTGCGCGTGCAGTTCAACCGGGTGCACGGCTTCTACATCGAGGTGACGCAGAGCGCGCTGTCGAAGGTGCCCGACAACTACCGCCGGCGCCAGACGCTGAAGAACGCCGAGCGCTTCATCACGCCCGAGCTCAAGGCCTTCGAGGACAAGGCGCTGAGCGCGCAGGACCGCGCGCTGGCGCGCGAGAAGTGGCTCTACGAGCAGCTGCTCGACGCGCTGCAGGCCTCGGTGCCCGCGCTCACGCGCCTGGCCACGGCGCTCGCCACGCTCGACGCGCTGTGCGCGCTGGCCGAGCGCTCGCACACGCTGCACTGGCGCGCGCCGAGCTTCGTCTCGCACCCGTGCATCGAGATCCAGCAGGGCCGCCATCCGGTGGTCGAGGCGCGGCTGGCCGAGAAATCCTCGGGCGGCTTCATCGCCAACGACACCCAGCTCGGCCCGCAGCAGCGCATGCAGGTCATCACCGGCCCCAACATGGGCGGCAAGTCGACCTACATGCGGCAGGTGGCGATCATCGTGCTGCTGGCCTCCATCGGCTCGCACGTGCCGGCCGCGGCCTGCCGTCTGGGGCCGATCGACGCCATCCACACCCGCATCGGCGCGGCCGACGACCTGGCCAACGCGCAGTCGACCTTCATGCTCGAGATGACCGAGGCCGCCCAGATCCTGCACGGCGCCACCGCGCAGTCGCTGGTGCTGATGGACGAGATCGGCCGCGGCACCAGCACCTTCGACGGGCTGGCGCTGGCCGCGGGCATCGCGGCCCAGCTGCACGACCGCGCCAAGGCCTTCACGCTGTTCGCCACCCACTACTTCGAGCTCACGGAGTTCCCGGCCACGCACCATGGCGCGGTCAACATGCACGTGAGCGCCACCGAGGCCGGCCGCGACATCGTGTTCCTGCACGAGATGCAGCCCGGCCCGGCCAGCAAGAGCTACGGGATCCAGGTCGCGCGGCTGGCGGGCATGCCCGCAGCGGTGGTCAACCATGCGCGCCAGGCGCTGGAAGCGCTCGAGTCGCAGCATGCGCAGACGCGGGCCCAGGTCGACCTGTTCGCCCCGCCCCCGGCCTCCGAGACCCCCCTGATCAGCGCCGTAGAATCCGCGCTGTCCGCGCTCGACCCCGACGCGATGACCCCGCGCGAAGCCCTCGACGCGCTCTACGCCTTACAGAAACTGAATGCACGCGACCGCGGAGCCCCATGAGCAGGCACTGCTCTTGCGAGACGAAAAAATGACTTATTGCGTAGGCATCAAACTCAACGCCGGCCTGGTGTTCCTGTCCGATTCGCGCACCAACGCGGGCGTGGACCACATCAGCACCTTCCGCAAGATGATCGTCTACGAGCAGCCCGGCGACCGCGTCATGGTGCTGCTGTCCTCGGGCAACCTCAGCATCTCGCAGTCGGTGCGCGAGATCCTGCAGATCGAGGAGCTGCGCGAGACGCAGGAGAACGGCGAGCCCGGCACGCCGACCACGATCTGGAACGCCAAGAGCATGTTCGATGCCGCGCGCGTGCTCGGCTCGGCCGTGCGCCACGTCTACGACCGCGATGCCGAGGCGCTCAAGCATGCGGGCCTGGACTTCAACGTCTCGTTCATCTTCGGCGGCCAGGTCAAGGGCGAGGGCATGCGCCTGTTCCTGGTCTACGCGGCCGGCAACTTCATCGAGGCCACGACCGAGACGCCGTACTTCCAGATCGGCGAATCGAAGTACGGCAAGCCGGTGCTCGACCGCGTGCTCACGCCCGAGACCCCGCTCGACGAGGCCGCCAAGTGCGCGCTGGTGTCGATGGACTCGACCATGAAGTCCAACCTCTCGGTCGGCCTGCCGCTGGACCTCGTGGTCTACGAGGCCAACAAGCTCGAGACCGACCGCGTGATCTGCATCGACGCCGACAACCCCTACTACCGCATGGTGCACAACAGCTGGGGCCAGAAGCTGCGCGAGGTGTTCGACAGCATCGAGGACCCGGTGTGGGACGACAGCGCCACCGAGCATCCGCTGAAGATGCCGGCGACGCGGCACGGCGCGCTGCGCAAGATCTCCACGCCCGACGAAAAGCTCATCTGATCGCCGTGCCGCCGATCGTCTTCTCGCACGGCAACAGCTTTCCCGCGAGCACCTACCGCGTCGTCCTCGACAGCCTGCGCAACCGCGGCTTCGAGGTCGATGCCATCGAGAAATTCGGGCACGACCCGAAGTACCCCGTCACCGACAACTGGCCGCACCTGGTCGAGCAGCTGGCCGACTTCGCGCGGCCGCGCGCCGAACGCGCGGGCGGGCCGGTGTTCCTGGTCGGCCATTCGCTCGGCGGCTTCCTGAGCCTGATGTGCGCCGCGCGGCATCCCGAGCTGGCGCGCGGCGTGGTGCTGGTCGACTCGCCGATCCTCGGCGGCTGGCGCGCCAACACGCTCAACATGGTGAAGCGCACGCCGCTCATGAAGAGCATCTCGCCGGGCGCGATCAGCCGCCGGCGCCGCAACAGCTGGGAGCACCGCGAGGCGGTGTTCGAGCATTTCCGCAGCAAGAAGGCCTTCGCGAAGTGGGACGAGCAGGTGCTGCACGACTACATCGACCACGGCACCTTCGATAGCGAGGACACGCGCGCGCTGAGCTTCGACCGCGACGTCGAGACCGCCATCTACAACACGCTGCCGCACAACCTCGGCGCGCTGCTGCGCAGCCATCCGCTCAAGTGCAAGGCGGCCTTCATCGGCGGGCGCCAGTCGGCCGAGATGAAGCGCGTGGGCATGGCGATGACGCAGCAGGTGACCAAGGGCCGCATCGCGATGCTCGACGGCACGCACCTGTTCCCGATGGAGAAGCCGCTGGCCACGGCGGCCGCGATCGAGGCGGCGCTGCGCAACCTGATGGGCTGACAGGGCCTCAGCGGAAGCGCGCCCGGTAATCGAGCGGCGGCACGCCGAAGCGCCGCTGGAACGCGCGCCGCATGATCTCCTCCGACCCGAAACCGCAGCGCTGCGCCACCGCCTTGATGCTGGCGCCCGACGACTCGAGCAGCCGCGTCGCGCGGTCCAGCCGCATGCGTTCGACCGCGTGCGCGGGCGTGACGCCGGTGCGCTGCAGGTAGAAGCGCGCGAAGGTGCGCGGCGCCATCGCCATGCGGTCGGCCAGCCGCGCCACGTCGAGCGTCTCGTGCAGGTGCTCGTCGATCCAGCCATGCAGCGACTCGATGCGCGGGTCCTCGGCCTCCTGCGCGAGCAGCGCGCTGCTGAACTGCGACTGCCCGCCCGGGCGCTTGTAGAACACCACCAGCTTCTTCGCCACGCCGATGGCGATCGCGCGGCCGAGATCGGCCTCGACCATGCCCAGCGCCATGTCGATGCCGGCCGTGACGCCGGCCGAGGTCCAGCGGCGGCCGTCGCGGAAATAGATCGCGTCGCGCTGCACCTCGATGCGCGGAAAGGCGGTGCTCAGCGCGTCGCAGGCGCCCCAGTGGGTGGCGGCGCGGCAGCCGTCGAGCAGGCCCGCGCGGCCCAGCACGAAGGCGCCGGTGCAGACCGAGGCGACGCGGTCGAAGCGCGCGCCGTGGCGGCGAAGCCAGGCCTCGGCGGCTTCGGTGCCGCCACCGCCCACTTGCGTCGACGGGTTCCAGGCGGCCGGGCCGCCGGGCGCGACCACGGTGCTGGTACCCGCCTCGGCATGGCGCACGCGCGCGGGCCAGGCCTCGGCCTGCACCGCGAGCCCGCTCGAACTCGCCACCGGCCCCGCCTGCGCGGCCAGCACGCGCGTGCGGTAGACCGGTGCGCGGTCCGCGAGCCGCAGCTCGTCGTTGGCGGTGGCGAACACCTGCAGCGGACCCGACACGTCGAGCAGCTGGAAGCGCTCGAACACCACGAACCAGACGGGCAGGATCGACATGGAGACGTTGCCTTAGCGAAGCAGAAAGACGCAGCAGAACCGAAGCCGGCGGGCCGCGCCAGGGCTGGCAGGAATGATGGGGCAATTGTCTCGAATGCCAGCCCGCCGCTTCCTAGACTGGGCCGATCCCCAACCTGGACCACCTGGAGTCTCCCCATGAAGATCGGCATGCTCGTCTTTCCCGACATCACCGCGACCGACTACGTCGCGCCCGCGGACCTGCTGGTGCGCATTCCCGGCGCCAGCCTCTCGCTGGTGTGGAAGCACACCGACCCGATCCGCACCGAGCTCGGCTGGGAGTTCCGCGCCACGCGGGCGATGGCCGACTGCCCGCAGTTCGACATGCTCGTGGTGCCCGGCGGCCCCGGCGTCGCGGCGCTGTTCGAGGACCGCGAGACGGTCGACTTCCTCGCGCGCCAGGGCCGCGGCGCGCGCTGGGTGGTCGGCATCTGCACCGGCCCGCTGCTGCTGGGCGTGGCCGGCCTGCTCGAGGGCTACGAGGCCACCTGCCACTGGGCCTCGCACGAACTGCTGGCGATGGTCGGTGCGACGCCGCGCGACCAGCGCGTGGTGGTCGACCGCAACCGCATCACCGGCGCCGGCGTGACCTCGGGCATCGACTGCGCGCTGCGCGCGATCGCACAGGCCACCGACGACGACACGGCGCGCGCGATCCAGCTGTTCGCCGAATACGACCCGCAGCCGCCGTTCGACAGCGGCGCGCCGGCCAAGGCGCCGGCCCACATCGTCGAGGCGGCGCGCGCGCGCGTGGCCGGCGTGGTGGCCGAGCGGCGCGCGATCCTGGCGCGCATCGGGCGCACGGCCCCGGTGACCGCCTGAAGCGAGGGAGGACGACATGACCACGTCCCTGCCCCGCCGCTCGGCACTGGCCCTCGGCGCCGGCCTGCTGGCCGCGCCCTTCCTGCGCGCGCGGGCCGAAGGCAACCCGATCCGCATCCTCGTCGGCTACGCGGCCGGCGGCCCGGCCGACATCGCCGCGCGCATCGTGGCCGAGAAGCTCGCGCTGCAGCTGCAGCAGCCGGTGGTGGTCGACAACCGGCCCGGCGCCGGCGGCCAGCTCGCGGCGATCGCGCTCAAGGCCGCGCCGGCCGACGGCTCGGTGCTGATGCTGACCAACACCCACACGGTGGCGACGGTGCCGCTGACGGTGAAGAACCCGGGCTTCTCGACCACGCGCGACTTCCGGCCCGTGGGCAGCGTCGCCACCTTCGAGCTGGCGCTCGCGACGAATCCCGCGACCACCAGCGCCTCGAACCTCGCGGCCTTCGGGCGCTGGCTCGCCACGCACCGCGGCGACGCCGCCATCGGCGTGCCGGCCGCGGCCAGCGCGCCCGAGTTCATGGCGAGCCGGATCGCGCGCCACTTCCAGGTCGAGAGCCTGCCCGTGCCCTACAAGGGCTCGGCGCCGATGCTGCCCGACCTGCTCGGCGGCACGCTGCACGGCGCGATCACCAGCGTGTCGGACTTCCTGCCCTACCACCGCAGCGGCCGGTTGCGCATCCTCGCGTCGACGCGGCGCACGCCGCTGCTGCCCGAGGTGCCGTCGTTCGAGGAGGCCGCCCTGCCCGGCATGGAGCTCACCGAGCTGCTGGGCCTCTACGCGGGCGCCGGCGTGCCCGAGGCCACGGTGGCGCGCTACAACGCCGCGCTGGCGCAGGTGCTCGCGCAGCCCGAGGTGGTCGAGAAGTTCAGGGGCCTCGACATGACGACCGTGCCCGGCACGCCGGCCGACCAGGGCGAGCGGCTCGCGAAGATCGACCGCATGCTCGGGCAGCTCGTGAAGGATTCGGGCTTCAGGCTCTGAGTCAGACCTCGGCGGGCTCGCAGCGCACCGCGTCGCCCGCGCGCAAGGGGCCGCCCGCGAGCACGCGCGCGGTCAGCCCGCCATGGCCGCGCATCGCGTTGTAGCCGCCCGGGCCCAGCAGCTCCTCCATGCGCGAGCAGGGCTCGCACGGGCCCGTGATCTCGAGCCGCACCGTGTCGCCGAGCCGCAGCACCAGCGGCTGGTCGCGGAACAGCGAGCGCGCGGCGATCAGGTTCAGGCCCGACACCACGAGGTTGCGCCGCAGCAGCGCGGCGTCGACGGCCGCATGGCCGGCCAGCGCGGCGATCGCGCTCAGGTGCTCGGCCTGGATCAGCGTGACCTGGCGCTTGCCGCCGGGCCGGGCCGCGCTCGCGCGGTCGCCTTCCAGTCCCAGGCCCGCGAGCGCCCGCGCGCCCTCGACGGCCTGCACCGGCTGGCGCCGCGCGGGCCGCAGGTAGACGGCCTCGAGGCGGCCGGCGCGCGGAAACTGGCGCATGAGTTCGCGAAGGTCGGGCATGCACGCGATTGTCCGTGGCTCCCGGCGGACGCCAGGAAAACCACGACGGCGATACAAATTGCAATAACTGGCGACAATCCAGGGAAAACGCCCGCCGCCATGTCCACGCCTCTTCCGGAAACCCCAGAACCCGTGTCGCTGACCCCCGCGCTGGTGGTCGAGGACGATCCGGCCATGCAGCAGCGGCTGGCCCATGTGCTCGGCACGCTGGGCTGCACCGCGCCGCAGATCGCCTGGGCCGACAGCGTGGCCTCGGCGCAGGCGCTGCTGGCCGGACGCAGCTTCGGCGTGGCGCTGGTCGACATCGGGTTGCCCGACGGCAGCGGCGTCGACCTGATCGGCTGGCTGCGCGCGCACCATCCGCGGCTGCCGGCCGTGGTGATCTCGGCCTACCGCACCGAGGAAACCATCTTCGCGGCGCTGCGCGCGGGCGCCATCGGCTACCTGCTGAAGGAACGCGACGACCTCGAGCTCGGCATCGCGCTGCGCAGCATCGCGCAGGGCGGCGCGCCGATCGATCCCGCGATCGCGCGGCGCATCCTGGGCTGGCTCACGCTCCAGCCGAGCGCGCTGCCGGCATCGCTGCCGGTCCCGGCCATGACCGCCGACACCCAGCCGGGCGAGCTGCTGCCCGCCTCGGCGGGGGCCCCGGCCGCGCTGCTGAGCCGGCGCGAGCACCGCATCCTCGAACTGGTGTCGCAAGGCCTCAGCAACCGCGACATGGCCGAAATGCTCTCGATCTCCCGATTGACCGTGGAATGCCACACCAAGAACATCTACCGCAAGCTGGCCGTCGGATCGCGCACCGAGGCGGTCTACCAGGCGCGGCTGCACGGGCTGCTGCGCTGAGCTTCCTGCGCCGCCTGGCCGCGGCGCTGGCGCTGCTGCTGTGCGCGCACGGCGCACTGGCCCAGGACTTCCCCGCGCTGCGCATCGAGGCCGTGCGCGCCGCCGGCTGGAACGACACCCGTCCGCCCGAGGACGGCTGGGAGCCGGTCGCCGCCCTGCCCGACAACTGGGCCGACCGCTGGAGCGGCTTCGACGGCGTGGCGTGGTACCGGCTGCGCTGGGAACAGCCCGCCGAGCCGCGCGAAACCGGCCTGCTGCTGCACTACCTCAACATGGCCGGCGCCGTGTACCTCAACGGCACGCCGATCTCGCGCGACGCCAGCCTGGTCGAGCCGCTCACGCGGGCCTGGAACACGCCGCGCTACTGGCTGCTGGCACCGCCGCTGCTGCGCACGGGCACCAACACCTTGCTGGTGCGCGTCTCCGGGCTCGCGGTCTACCAGGCCGGGCTCGGGCCCGTCGTGGTCGGACCGCCGGCCGTGCTGCAGGCCACCTACGAACGCGAGCGCGTGGTGCGGCGCGACCTGCAGGTGCTGGGCCTCGCGGTCAGCGCGGCGGTGTCGGCCTTCTTCGCGGCGCTGTGGCTGCTGCGGCGGCGCGAGACCGCCTACGGCTGGTTCGCGTTGATGTCCATGCTGTGGCTGCTGTTCGGCTACAACCAGATCGCCACCAGCCCCTGGCCCTTCGCCACCACCTCGGCCTGGCAGGCGCTCAACACCTCGCTGCTGCTGGTCTTCAGCACCGCCTACGCGGTGTTCGCGCTGCGCTTCTGCGAGCGCCGCATGCCGCTGCTCGAGGGCGCCTCGCTGCTGGCGGCGGCGATCGGCGTGCTCGACCTGTGGCTGGCCGCGCCCGCGGCGCTGCCGCTGCACCGCGCGGTGTGGACGCTGGTGGGCGGGCTCACGATCATCGTGGTCAACAGCGCCGCCATCGTCCACGCCTGGCGCCACCGCGGCAGCCCGATGCGTTCGCTCGCGCCCTTCATGGCGGTGTCGGGACTCACGGGCGCGCACGACCTGCTGGTTTTCACCCAGGTGATCGACAGCAACACCTACTACACGACCATGTCGTCCTACGCGCTGCTGCTGGGCATGGCGCTGACGCAGGCCGGGCGCTTCGTGCAGAGCCTGCGCCGGATCGAGAACTTCAACACCGAGCTGATCCAGGAGGTGAACGCCGCCAAGGACGAGCTCGCGGCCACGCTGTCGCAGCGCCATGCGCTGGAACTCGCGCATGCGCGCATCGGCGAGCGCGTGAACCTCGCGAGCGACCTGCACGACGGCCTGGGCGGCATGCTGGTGGGCAGCATCGCGACGCTGGAGCGCACGCCCGAGCACCTGAGCGCACCGCAGCTGCTGGCCATGCTCAAGCGGCTGCGCGACGACCTGCGGCTGATCATCGACACCAACGGCCGCGACGACGGCGCGCACGCGCTCGCGGACCTGGTCGCGCCGCTGCGGCACCGGCTCACGCAACTGCTCGAGGCCAACGGCATCGAATGCCGCTGGCGCGTGGAAGGCCTGCAGGCGCTGACGCTCGCGCCCTCGCAGAACCTCGACCTGCTGCGTTTTTTGCAGGAGGCGCTGACCAACGTGCTGCGCCACAGCGGCGCGCGGCGGGTCGACGTGTCGCTGGTGGAAGAGAACGGCCAGCTGCGGCTGGAGGTGCGCGACGACGGCCGCGGCTTCGAGCCCGAGGCGCCGCCGCGGCCCGAGGGCACCGGCCTGCGCAGCCTGCGCACGCGGGCGCGGCGGCTGGGCGGGGCCTTCGAGATCGCCTCGGCGCCGGGCGCCACCCGCGTCGGGCTGCGGATGCCGGTCGGCGCCGTCTGAGACGACAGGCTAGGGCCTCACTCGGCCCAGACGATCCAGCCCTGCCAGGCGGTGACGAGGATCAGGATGCCGAAGGCGATGCGATACCAGGCGAAGGGAACGAAGCTGTGCGAGCTGATGTAGCGCAGCAGCCAGCGCACGCACAGCCAGGCACTGAGGAACGAGAACAGCAGGCCGACGGCGAACAACGGGATGTCGGCCACCGACAGCAGCGAGCGCACCTTGTAGAGGCTGTAGACGCCGGCGCCGATCAGCGTCGGGATCGCGAGGAAGAACGAGAAGTCGGTGGCCGCCTGGCGCGACAGCCCCAGCAGCATGCCGCCGATGATGGTGGAGCCGCTGCGGCTGGTGCCCGGCACCATTGCGAAGCACTGCACCAGGCCGACCTTCAGGGCGTCCCAGGGCGTCATGTCGTCGACGTTCTCGACCCGCACCGAGCCCGGCGGCCGCTTCTCGGCCCACAGGATGATGAAGCCGCCGATGATGAAGGTGCTGGCCACCACGGCCGGCGTGAACAGGTGTTCCTTGATCACCTTGCCGAACAGCAGGCCCAGCACCACCGCGGGCAGGAAGCCGATCAGCACGTTGAGCGCGAAGCGCTGCGCCTTGGCCTGGCGCGGCAGCGCCACCACGGTCGAGCGGATCTTCTGCCAATAGACCATGATCACCGCGAAGATCGCGCCGGTCTGGATCGCGATCTCGAACACCTTGCCGCGCTCGTCGTCGAAGCCGCCGAGCAGCGAGCCCGCAAGAATCAGGTGGCCGGTCGACGAGATCGGGAGAAATTCGGTCAGCCCCTCCACGATGCCCATGACGGCGGCCTTGACCAACAGAACGATATCCAACGCGTACTCCTTGAAAGAGCGGCAATTATCGCGAGGGAGCCGGTCAGGTCCGGTTCAGGCTCCGCGGGCCGCCGCCGTGGCCCGTTCGCCCATCTTCGTATCGTTCTATGACATACCTAGTTTGGGGGATGGCGCCGACCGCCGGGCGCGGTCACAGTCCCATCGCGCCGGCGTCCCGCGCCGGCGGCCAACCGAAGGACATTGCATGCTCGCCCCCGCGCCCGAGCGCGAAAAAGACGCCCACGAACTGCTGCTGTGCCTCGAGGAGCATGCGTCGACCGCCGACGATTACGCCGCGCATGCGCGCCACGGTGCGCGCCGCCGCGAGACCGACCGGCAGGCCGCCCTGTCCCGCGCCACCCGCGCCACGGGTGCCTCGACCGGCGAACTGGAACGGCTCGCGCGCTGCCTGGGCGAGATCGACCGCCGCGGCCGCGGCGCCACGCTGGTCGCCGAGGGCCAGGTCGCGGCCGACCGGATGTCGCAGCGCATGCAGCCGCTGGACCTGGAGGACGGGCACATGGCCTGGCAGACGGCCGGTGCGGCCGAATACATCGAGCGCGGCCTGACGCAGGCGCTCGACCCCGCCCACGACCGCAAGTGGTATGTGCGCTGGCAGCTCTGGAGCTTCCTGCTCGGCGGCGCCGACGCCGCCCCCGCGCTCGCGCTGCAGGGCCTGGCGCTGCGGCCCTGCGCGCCGCGCGACCCGCAGGCCGACCTCACGGCGCGCGCGCGCCGCATCCTCGAGAGCTGGCGCCGCACCTCGGGCCCCTGCTTCTGGAGCGCGATGGAGGACTGCGTGCGGCAGCAGGGCTTCTCGCTCGAAACCCAGGCCTACCTGATGCACGCGGTGGCGACGCTGTTCGACGGCGATGCGATGAAGCTCTCGAATGCCGAGTGCGAACGCCTCAACGAACTGCTGGTCGAGACCTACTGCGATGCGCTGGGCACCAGCGGCACCATGCCTTCGGCCGAGATCTACCGCCGCCTGGCCGAGGGGCTGCAGGCCGCGGACCGCGCGACCGGACGCCCGCGCACGCTCGGGCGCAGCGACGCGGCGCAGCTCGCCGCCACCGCGATCTACACGCTGCTGCGCGGCGACCGTTCAGCCTGAGGTGCGCCGGCGCAGCGCGCGCACCGCGCTGTCGACTGTGGTCAGCACCGGCAGCCCCGAGGCGCTCTCGCAGGCCGCGCGTGCGCGCGCCATGCTGAACTGCGCGAGCGCGATGTGGCTGCAGCCCTGCGCGCGCAAGGCCTCTGCCTGCTTGGCGATCAACGCATCGTGCCGCGCCCCGTCGCCCGCATTCAGCGCCTCGAGCGCCCCTTCGGCGAGTGCCGGCACCAGCGCGACGCCGGCCGGGAATTCGGGCGGCATCGAGGCCAGCGTGGGCGCGAAGGTGGCGATCAGCCCGAGCCGCGCGCCGGGGCCGGCCTCGCGCAGCGCCTGCACCGCCTCTTCCACCATCGCCTCGTTGGGCTTGAGCACCGGCAGCGGCGCATGCTGCCGCGCCACCGCCTCGATGCAGGAACCGAAGGCCGAGCAGGTGAAGAGGATGCCCTCGGCGCCGGTGTCGACCGCGTACTGCGCGAGCCGCTGGAAGCGCTCGTGCATGGCCGCGTCGAGCCCGCGCCCGTCACGCGCGAGATCGGCCGACAGGCTGTCGTCGAGCAGGTTCATGCGCAGCGCCTGCGGCCAGTCGCGCGCGAAGGCTTCGTTGATGGGCGCGACCGAATGCGCGAGCGCGTGGATCAGGGCGATGCGGGTCATGGGAACGCGATGCGGCTCAGATGCCCTTCGACGAGGGGTTGGCGAAGGCGTCCTTCGTCTCGGCGTTGAGCGGGTAGTTGATGTTGATGCCCTTGGGCGGAATGGGCGAGGTGAACCACTTGCCGTAGAGCGTCTCCATCTCGCCGGACTTCATCATGCCCGAGACCACGCGGTCGACGATGGCCTTGAAGGCCGGATCGTCCTTGCGGAACATCAGCGACTGGTTCTCGGTGCGCAGGCTCTCGCCGGTGATCACGAAATCCTTCGGGTTGCGCGCGTTCGCGAGCTGGCCGGCCAGCAGGATGTCGTCGAGCACGAAGGCCTGCGCGCGGCCGCTCTCCACCAGCAGGAAGGAGTCGCTGTGGTCCTTGCCGCCGAGGCTCGTGACCTCGAGGTTGCGGCCCTTGTCGGCTTCGCGCAGCAGCCGGAACGAGGTGGTGCCGGTGGTGGTCACCACGGTCTTGCCCTGCAGGTCGGCGATGCTCTTGATGCCCGAATCGGCCTTCACGAGCATGCGCACGTTGTAGCGGAAGATGTCCGGGGAGAAGGCCACCAGCTTCTGGCGCTCGACCAGGTTGGTGGTGGAGCCGCACTCGATGTCGACCGTGCCGTTCTGCACCAGCGGGATGCGGTTGGCCGAGGTCACGGCCTGGTAGCGGATCTCGATCGCCGGCATTTTGAGTTCGCTCTTCACCGCTTCCACGATGCGCTTGCAGATCTCGATGCTGTAGCCGACCGGCTTGAGGTTGGCGTCGAGGTACGAGAAGCCGAACGAGGATTCGCGGTAACCGAAGGTGATGGCGCCGCTGGCCTTGATCTTGGCGAGGGTGTCGCTCTCCTGCGCGCTCGCGCAGAGCGCCGGCAGCACGAGGGCGGCAGCGAGCAGGAAGGAAAACGGCAGGCGTGGCTTGGGCATGGAGGTGCTCCTCGAGGCGGTGGGTGAAAGAAAAGGGGAAGGAAGAAGCGCGGGCTCAGCCCGCGGCGCGGCGCGTGACCGCGTCGATGGCATCCGCGAGCCGCGCGACGATCTCGCGCAGCTCGTCGCGCGTGGCGACGAAGGGCGGCGCGAGCAGCACGTGGTCGCCCTGGCGGCCGTCGACCGTGCCGCCGAAGGGATAGCACAGCAGTCCGCGCGCCATCGCCTCCTTCTTGACGGCCGCATGCAGCTTGAGCGCGGGGTCGAAGGGCGTCTTGCCCGCGCGCTCGGCCACCAGCTCGAGGCCCCAGAAGAAGCCGCGGCCGCGGATGTCGCCCACGTGCGGATGCGCGCCGAGCGCCTCGGCCAGCATCGCGCCGAAGGCCGTGCCGTCCTCGCGCACCTTCGCGACCAGGCCTTCGCGCCGTATCGTCTGCTGCACCGCGAGCGCGGCCGCGCAGGCCATCGGATGGCCGAGGTAGGTGTGGCCATGCTGGAAGAAGCCGCTGCCGTGCGACATGGCATCGACCACCTTGCGCTGCGCGAGCACCGCGCCCACCGGCTGGTAGCCGCCGCCCAGGCCCTTGGCAATGGTCATCAGGTCGGGCACCACGCCCTCCTGCTCGCAGGCGTGCAAGGTGCCGGTGCGGCCCATGCCGCACATCACCTCGTCGAGGATCAGCAGCACGCCGTACCTGTCGCAGACCGCGCGCACCGCCTGGAAGTAGCCGGGCACCGGCACCAGCACGCCCGCGGTGGCGCCGCCCACGGTCTCGGCGACGAAGGCGATCACGCGGTCGGCGCCCTGCGCAAGGATCGCGGCCTCGAGCTCGTTCGCGAGCCGCTGGCCGTACTGCGCGGGGCTCTCGTCGGCGCGCTGCTCGCGGTAGGGATAGCAGGGCGACACATGCGTGGCCGGCACCAGGATCGGCGCGAAGGGCTCGCGCCGCCAGGCATTGCCGCCGACCGCGAGCGCGCCCAGCGTGTTGCCGTGGTAGCTCTGGCGCCGCGCGATGAAGTGGGTGCGCTGCGGCTGGCCGATCTCGACGAAGTACTGGCGCGCCATCTTGAGCGCCGCCTCCACCGCTTCGGAGCCGCCGCTCACGAGGTAGGCATGGCTCATGCCTTCGGGCGCCGCGCCGATCAGCTCGTCGGCCAGGCGCTCGGCCACCTCGCTGGTGAAGAAGCTGGTGTGGGCATAGGCCAGCCGGTCGATCTGCGCATGCATCGCGGCCAGCACCTCGGGATGCGCGTGGCCCAGCGAGGACACGGCCGCGCCGCCCGAGGCATCGAGGTATTCGCGGCCCTCGGCGTCGCGGATGTAGAGGCCATGCGAGCCCGTGGCGACGGGCGGGGTCTGGCGGAGATGGCGATGGAAGACGTGCGTCATGGCGTGGAGACCGGCGGATGGAAGTTGGAACCAACGTTTCGGGTGAATTATTTCTTGGAACATTTGTTCCGTCAACCGTTCCACTCGCTTCACCCGTTCCAGCCCCGGCCCGGAACGCCGGGCGCGCCTCCGGTACATTCGTTCCAACGCCAGAGACAACGAGGAACGCCGCCATGGGCGCCAGAGACCAGATCCGCCAGCGCTTCGACGACCTGAGCCCCGCGCTGCAGCAGGTGGCGCGCTACGTGCTCGACCATCCGAACGAGGTGGTCACGGGCTCGATGCGCAACATCGGCACGCGCGCGCAGAGCACGCCCGCCACGCTGGTGCGCTTCGCCCAGACGCTGGGCTTCGACGGCTGGCCGCAGCTCAAGGCCGCCTTCGCCGCCGACATGGGCCTGGGCGCCGAGGCCTACGGCGCGCGCGCCCAGCAGCTCGTGGGCCGCGCGCGCGACCGCGGCCTGACCGGCGAGATGTTCGAGGTGCAGCGGCGCAACCTCGAGACCACGCAGCAGCAGAGCGAAGCGGCGCTGCAGAAGGTCTGCGCGCTGATGGAGAAGGCGCCCGCGGTGCACGCGGCCGGCTTTCGCGCCTGCTACCCGATCGCCTTCTCCTTCGTCTACGTGTACCGGCTCTTTCGCGGCAGCGTGCACCTGGTCGACGGCCAGGGCGGCACGCTCGAGATGCAGCAGCGCGCCTTCGGGCGCGGCGACGTGGTGCTGATCGCGAGCTTCGCGCCCTACTCGCGCGAGGCGCTGCAAGTGGCCGAGGCCGCCAAGGCCGCGGGCGCCCGCATCGTGGCGCTGACCGACAGCCTCGGCTCGCCGATTTCGCTGCGCGCCGACGAGACCCTGCTGTTCACCATCCACAGCCCCTCGTTCTTTCCCTCGGTGGCCGCGGGCGTGGCCGTGGCCGAAGCGCTGGTCGAGCTGCTCGCGAGCCGTGCGGGCAAGGCCGTGATCCGGCGCATCGACCAGGCCGAGGCGCAGCTGTTCGAGTCGGGAGCCTACCTGGTGCCGCCGGTGGCGCGCGGCGGCTGAGCGCGCGGAACCACCGGCAAAGCCACGCAGTCCAACCCCGGTCGCGGTCGCGCGTCCTGCTGTCGCCGCGACAGGAGGTAAAGACCATGAAGCAAGTGAAGCATTGGCAAGACCCGGTCAACGTCGTCCTCGGCGTCTGGCTGGTCGTCTCGCCCTGGGTCCTGGGTTTCCAGGGCCATGCGCTCGCCATGTGGGGCGCGATCGTCACCGGGCTCGTGCTCGGTGCCGTGGCACTGGGGGCGACCTTCGTGCCGAAGGCCTGGGAAGAGTGGACCGAGGCCGCGCTCGCGGTCTGGCTCGCGGTGTCGCCGTGGGTGCTGGGCTTCGGCACGCTCGAGGTGGCGCTGGTCAACGCGGTGTTCGTGGCCGCGGCGATCCTGGTGCTGGCGCTGTGGGTGCTGGTGACCGACAAGGACTATCTCGGCGGCATGACGGACCGCCCGGCCCATTGAACCGCTGAAGGTCCGGCTTCGAACGCCGCCGGCCGCGAGAACACGCGCGGCGCGGCGGCGACTTCAGGGGCGCGCGCGCAGCCGCGTGCGTCCGCCACCCTTTCCCGGCCCGTGCCCCACCGGCGCGTTCAGCGCGTGGCGGGCTGCGTGCCGGCGTCGGCCATCCACTCGGCGTGCCAGCCGCCGCCGAGCGCCTGGATCAGCGCGATCGCCGAGGTCTGGCGGTTGACCTGCAGCTGCACCAGCGTGCGGCGCGCATTGAGCGCGGCCACCTGCGCGGTCACGACGTCCGTGTAGTTGACCTGCGCCGCGCGGTAGCGGTTGAGCAGCTGCTGCTCGGTCTTGTCGGCCGCGGCCGAGGCCTCGCGCCGCAGCCCTTCCTGCTGCGCCAGCGTGGCGCCCGCGCTGAGCTGGTCCTCCACCGCCTGGAAGGCCGCGAGCACGGTCTGGCGGTAGCGCGCCACCGCCGCCTCGTGGCTGGCCTTGGCCGAGTCGACGTTGGCCTCGATGGCGCCCGCGTCGAACACCACCTGCGCCACCGACAGCCCGAGCGCCCACAGGGTGTTCGAGGCATTGAACAGGTCCTTGACCTTGCTCGCATTGCTCGAGACCGAGGCGTTGAGGCTGAAGTTCGGGAAGTAGGCCGCGCGCGCGATGCCGATCTGCGCATTGGCCGCGGCCACCGAGCGCTCGGCCGCCGCGATGTCGGGGCGGCGCTGCAGCAGCGTCGAGGGCACGCCGCTCGGCACGCCCGGCACGCTCGGCGTCCACTGCGCGGCCGCCAGGCTGAAGTCGGCCGGCGCCGCGCCCACGAGCACCGCGATCGCATGCTCGTAGGTGGCGCGCGTGCGCTGCAGGCCGACGCGCTCGGCGCGCGCGTTCACGAGCTGGGTCTGCGCCTGCAGCACGTCGGTCTGCGCGGCAATACCGGCCTGGTAGCGGTTGTTGGTGATCTCGTAGGCGCGCTGGTAGCCCTCGATGGTCTCGTCGAGCAGCACCATCTCGGCATCGGCCTCGCGCAGCGAGAAGTAGTTGGTCGCGACCGCGCCCACCGCCGACAGCCGCGCGGCCGCGAGGTCGGCCTCGCTGGCCTGCGCATTGGCCTGCGCGCTGCTGACCGCCGCGCGCAGCCGGCCCCAGACGTCGGGCGACCAGTCGGCCGCGAGCGAGGCGGAGAAATTGTTCGAGGCATTGCTGTCGCCGCCGATGTTGCCGCTGCGCTTGCCGCTGCCGCTCAGCGAGACCGAGGGGAACAGCGCCGCGCGCTCGCCGCGTACCAGCGCCTGCGCCTGCGCATAGTTGGCGACCGCGGCCGCGATGTTCTGGTTCGACACCTGCACCCGGCCCGCGAGCTCGTCGAGCAACGGATCGCCGAAGAGCTTCCACCATTCGCCGCGCTCGAGCGTGTCGGCCGGCGCGGCCGGCAGCCAGCCCTCGGCGGTCTTCTGCTCCTTCCAGCCCGCGGGCGACACGGCGACGGGCACCTGGTAGGCCGGCCCGACGGCGCAGCCCGCGAGCAGCGCCGCGAGGGTCGCGGCCAGCGCGATGCGCTTCGGGAAGAAAGGGGTCTGGAACAGGGAGGCGGGCATTCTTCGGATGGCGCGTGCGGGCCGTGGTGTCTTTGTCGTTGCGGTCATGGCTGGACCTCCATCGTGCGGCTCAGGTGGCTCTCGTCGGCGCCGCGGCGGCGCAGCTTGTCGAGCAGCAGGTAGACCACCGGCGTGGTGAGCAGGGTCAGCACCTGGCTGGCGATCAGCCCGCCGATGATCGCCACGCCCAGCGGCCGGCGCAGCTCGGCGCCCTCGCCGAAGCCGATCGCCAGCGGCAGCGCGCCGAGCGCGGCCGCCAGGGTGGTCATGAGGATCGGGCGGAAGCGCAGCAGGCAGGCCTCGCGCACCGCTTCCAGCGGGCTCAGGCCGCGCGAGCGCTCGGCCTCGAGCGCGAAGTCGATGATCAGGATGGCGTTCTTCTTCACGATGCCGATCAGGAGGAACACGCCGATCAGCGCGATGATGGAGAACTCCATGCGGAACATCAGCAGCGCCAGCACCGCGCCCACGCCGGCCGAGGGCAGCGTCGACAGCACGGTGATCGGGTGCACCAGGCTCTCGTAGAGGATGCCCAGCACGATGTAGATGACCACCAGCGCGGCCAGGATCAGCATCGCCTGCTGGCCCTGCGACTGCTGCGCCGCGAGCGCCGTGCCCGCGAACGCGCCGCGCACGTTGATCGGCATCGCGATGTTGGCCTCGGCCTTGGCGATGGCCTCGCGCGCATCGCCGAGGTTGGCGCCCTCGGCCAGGTTGAACGAGATCGTGGTGGCCAGTTCGCCGTCCTCGTGGCTCACCGAGGTCGCGACCGAGCGCTCGATGAACTTCGCCACCGAGGACAGCGGCACCAGCGCGGTCGGCGTGTTGCTCAGCACGTTGCCGGTGGAGGCGTTGCGCGAGCCCGCGTTGGCCGACACCGGCACCGAGGGCGTGGTGCTCGAGGCGGTCGAGGCGGTGCCGGTCTTCGAGGCCGTGGCCGTGTTGGTGGTGGCCACCGAGGTCGACTGGTTGGTCGTGCCGTTGGCCGCCACCTGCGTGGTCACGGTCTGGCCCGCCACCACCGAGGTGCGCGTGGCGGGCACGTAGATGTCGCGCAGCGCGTTCGGGCTGCGCGTGTAGCGCGGCGCCCATTCCATCACCACGTGGTACTGGTTGAGCTCGGTGTAGATGGTCGCCACCTGGCGCTGGCCGAAGGCGTTGTAGAGCGCGTTGTCCACCGCCTGCGAGGTCAGGCCGAGCCGGCGCGCGCTGTCGGGGTCGACCTCGGCCACCGTTTCCACGCCGTTCTGGTCCTGGTCGGTGTCGATGTCCGTGAGGTTCGGCTGCAGCCGCAGCTCGTCGGCCAGCTTGCCGGCCCAGGTGCGCAGGTCGGCCAGGTTGTCGCTCTTGAGCGTGTACTGGTAGGTGGAGTTGCTCGAGCGCCCGCCCGAGCGCACGTCCTGCACCGTGTTGAGGAACACGCGCAGGCCGGTCACCTGATTGAGCTGCGGCCGCAGCCGCGCGATCACGGCCATCCCGCTCTCCGTGCGCTGGTCCACGGGCTTGAGGTTGACGAACATGAAGCCGCCGCCCGCGCGCGAGCCGCCGATGAAGCCCGTGACCGTGTCGACCGCCGGGTCGCGCCGGATGATGTCGACCACCTCGCGCAGCTTGGCCGCGAGCGCCTGCGAGGAGATGCTCTGGTCGGCGCGCAGGCCGCCGTTGAGCTGGCCGCTGTCCTGCTGCGGGAAGAAGCCCTTGGGCGCCGCGCTGAACAGGTAGACGTTGAGCCCGATCACCGCCAGCAGGATCAGCGCCACCAGCGCCTTGCTGTCGAGCGCCCAGTCGAGGCTGACCTCGTAGCGCTTGAGCACCCATTCGTAGCTGCGCTCCGACCAGCGCGCGAGCCGGCCGCGCGGCTTGCTCTTCTCGGCCTCGCCGCCGCGCTTGAGCAGCCAGGCGCACATCATCGGCGTGGTGGTCAGCGAGATGACCAGCGAGATCATCACCGCCGCCGACAGCGTGACCGCGAACTCGCGGAACAGTCGCCCGACCTGGCCGCCCATGAACAGCAGCGGGATGAACACCGCCACCAGCGACACGCTGATCGACAGCACCGTGAAGCCCACCTCCTTGGCGCCGAGCAGCGCGGCCTTCATGCGCGTCATGCCGGCCTCGATGTGGCGGCTGGTGTTCTCGAGCACCACGATCGCGTCGTCGACCACGAAGCCCGTGGCCACCGTGAGCGCCATCAGGCTCAGGTTGTTGAGGCTGAAGCCCAGCAGGTACATCACGCCGAAGGTGCCGAGCAGCGCGACCACCGTGGCCACGGCGGGCACCACCGTGGCGCGCGCGCTGCGCAGGAACAGGCTGACCACCAGCACCACCAGCAGCACCGAGGCCACCAGCGTGAACTCGACCTCGTGCAGCGAGGCACGGATCGAGCTGGTGCTGTCGGAGGCCACGCGCAGCTCGACGTCGGGCGGCAGCTGAGACTGCAGTTCGGGCAGCAGCGCGCGCACGCCGTCGACCGTCTCGATGATGTTGGCCGAGGGCTGGCGCGTGATCAGCACGATCACCGCCGGCTCGCCGTTGAACAGACCCAGCGTGCGCGTGTCCTCGACGCCGTCGTAGACCTCGGCCACATCGGCCAGCCGCACCGCCGCGCCGTTGCGCCAGGCCACCAGCATGGTGGCGTAGTCGCTCGCGCGCAGCGCCGGCGTCTGGGTATAGACCTGCAGCTTGCGCCCTTCGCCCTGCACCATGCCCTTGGGCCGGTTGGCGTTCGAGGCCTGGATCGCGGCGCGCACGTCCTCGGTGCTGATGCCGTAGCGGTTGAGCGCGAACGGCAGCAGCTCGATGCGCACGGCCGGCAGCGACCCGCCGCCGATCTCCACGTCGCCCACGCCGTCGACCTGCGACAGCCGCTGGCTCACGATGTTCGACACGGCGTCGTAGATCTGGCCCGGGGTCTTGGTCTTGGAGGTCAGCGCCAGGATGATGACCGGCGACGAGGCCGGGTTGGCCTTGCGGTAGGTCGGGTTGCTGCGCAGGGTGGCGGGCAGGTCGACGCGGCTCGCGTTGATCGCGGCCTGCACCTCGCGCGCGGCGCCGTCGATGTTGCGGCTGAGGTCGAACTGCAGCGTGACGCGGGTGGAGCCGACCGAGCTGGTCGAGGTCATCTCGTTGACGCCGGCGATGGTGCCCAGGTGGCGTTCGAGGGGCGTGGCAACGCTCGTGGCCATGGTCTCGGGGCTGGCGCCCGGGATGGAGGCGCGGACCGAGATGACGGGGTAGTCGACTTGCGGTAGGGGGGAGACCGGGAGGACGAAGAAGGCTGCGATGCCTGCCAGGGCGACGCCTATGGTCAGGAGGACTGTGCCTATGGGGCGGCGGACGAAGGGGCGGGAGAGGTTCATCTCTTGCCTCCTTCTTTGATTCCCTGCTTAGGCGTGTTGGCTTGCTGCCGGTCTGCCTTTTGCAGAGGGCGTAGGCCGGGTCTCGCCCCGGCGGGCGACTCACTTTCTTTGTCTCGCCAAAGAAAGTAAGCAAAGAAAGGCGACCCCACTGTCTGCGACCCTGCGCTTCGCTCCGGGCAACCTGCGGTGCTCGCGTTTCGCGGGGTCTCGCAGAACTCGCTTCGCTCAAACAGCTGCGAGCCCTGATCCGCGAAACGCTGCGCTCCTCGGCGCAGCCAGAGGGGATCAGGGTCAACGCGCCATGGCGCGTCCTTGTGTGGGGTGTAGGGATGGGCAGGCCCTGGGTCTTTCACTCCGGCCGAGCGAAGCGAAGGCCTGTTCGGCATGCTGGGCCGAGCGCAGCGATGGCCCGGATCGCTCCCCTCTGGCTGTGCCGAGGAGCGCAGGGGAAAGCGGGATAAGGGCCGCAGCTGTCTGAGCGGAGCGCAGCGCAGCGAGTTCTGCGGACCCCCGCTTTCCCCGAGCACCGCAGGTTGCCCGTAGCGAAGCGGAGGGACACAGACAGTGGGGTCGCCTTTTCTTTGGTTACTTTCTTTTGGCGAGACAAAAGAAAGTGACTCGCCTGCCGGGGCGAAATCCCGGCCAACGGCGCCCACAGGGAAAGCAACCGAAGAACACACAGCAGCCTGACGAGAAAGAAGCCTCAAACCGCCTCCTCCTCAACCACCCCCGACCGCCGCGCCCCACCCAACCGATCAAACGCCAAATAAATAACAGGCGTAGTGAACAAAGTCAGCAACTGACTAACGATCAACCCACCAAAAATAGCCAACCCCAAGGGACGCCGCAACTCAGCGCCATCCCCAAAGCTGAACATCAAAGGCACGGCAGCAAACAAGGCAGCCAGCGTAGTCATCAAGATAGGCCGAAACCGCAGCAACGCCGCCTGATGAATCGCTTCCCGGGGAGACTTGCCCTCCGTGCGCTCCGCATCGATCGCGAAGTCGATCATCATGATCGCGTTCTTCTTCACGATCCCGATCAGCAGGATGATCCCGATGATCCCGATCACCCCCAGGTCGTTGCCCGTCACCATCAACGCCAGCAGCGCCCCCACCCCAGCGGATGGCAGGGTCGACAGAATCGTCAGCGGATGCACGTAGCTCTCGTACAGCACCCCCAGCACGATGTACACGCACACCACCGCCGCCAGGATCAGCCACAGCTGGTTCGACAGCGACTTCTCGTAAGCCCCGGAGGCACCGAGAAAGGTCATCGTGATGCTCTTCGGCAACCCGATCTCCTTCGCCGTCGCGCGGATCGTGTCGACCGCCGACCCCAGCGCCACCCCCGGCGCGGTATCGAAGTTCAGCGTGCTCGCCGGGTACTGCGCCACGTGCGTGATCTGCAGCGGCGCCTGCTGCTCGCTGATGTCCGCGATGGCCGACAGCGGCGTCGCGCTGCCCGAGCCGGCGATCAGGCTCAGCTGCCCCAGCGTCTGCGGCGTGTTCACCATGCCGGGCTGCGCCTCGAGGATCACGCGGTACTGGTTGGTCTCGGTGAAGATGGTCGAGACGATGCGCTGGCCGAAGGCGCTGTAGAGCGCGTCGTCGACCGTGCTCGCGGTGATCGACAGCCGCGCCGCGGTGTCGCGGTTCACGTTGACGAAGGCCGCCAGCCCCTGCGCGCCCGCATCGCTGCTGACGTTGCGCACCTTGTCGCCATGCTCGGCCTGCAGCTTCGCCACCAGTTGCTGCATCCAGCCGGTGATGGCGGCGCTGTCCACGCCCTCGAGCGAGGCGCGGTACTGCGTGGGGCCGGTCTCGGCGTCGATGGTCAGGTCCTGCGTGGGCTGCAGGTAGAGCGTCACGCCGGCCACGCCGCGCACGCGCTCGCGCAGGCGGTCCATCACCGCCTGCTGGTTGTCGTGGCCGCGGCGCAGGTTGATCAGCATGCTGCCGGTGTGCAGCATGGTGTTGTTGGCGGCGTCGACGCCGACGAAGGAACTGAGGTTCTCGACGTCGGGGTCGGCCAGCACGGCGCGCGCGGCCTGTTGCTGCAGCTGCGACATGCGGTCGAACGAGACGTCCTGCGCGGCCTCGATGCGTGCCTGCAGCTGGCCCGTGTCCTGGGTCGGGAACAGGCCCTTGGGAATCGAGAGGTAGAGCGCCACCGTCAGCAGCAGCGTGAGCAGCGCGACCAGCAGCGTGAGCGCCTGGTGGTCGATGACCCAGTGCAGCGAGCGGTCGTAGCGCGTCATCACGCCGTCGAAGAAACGCTGCGCGCGCGCGGCGATGCCGTGGTTGGCGGGATCCTTCTTCGCTTCGTGCCTGAGCCAGCGCGCCGACATCATCGGCACCAGCGTGAGCGACACCACGGCCGAGATCAGGATCGTGATCGCCAGCGTGACCGCGAACTCGCGGAACAGCCGCCCGACCACGTCGCCCATGAACAGCAGCGGGATCAGCACCGCGATCAGCGAGACCGTCAGCGAGATGATGGTGAAGCCGATCTGGGTGGCGCCCTTGAACGCGGCCTGCAGCGGCTTCTCGCCCTCCTCGATGTAGCGCGCGATGTTCTCGATCATCACGATCGCGTCGTCCACCACGAAGCCGGTGGCGATGGTCAGCGCCATCAGGCTCAGGTTGTTGAGGCTGTAGCCCAGCAGGTACATCAGGCCGAAGGTGCCGATCAGCGAGATCGGCACCGCGATGCTGGCGATGACGGTGGCGCGCAGGCTGCCGAGGAAGGCGAAGATCACCAGCACCACCAGCACGACGGCGAGCACCAGCTCCATCTGCACGTGCTCGACCGAGGCGCGGATGCCGGCCGTGCGGTCGCTCAGCACCTCGACCTTCAGGCCCGCGGGCATGCCCGCCTGAAGCTCGGGCAGTTGCGCCTTGATGGCGTTGACGGTGGCGATCACGTTGGCGCCGGGCTGGCGCTGCACGTTGAGGATGATCGCGGGCGTGAGCGTGCCTTCGGCATCGCCGTTCGTCTTGGTGCCGGCCCAGGCGCCGAGCTGGTTGTTCTCGGCGCTGTTGACCACGCGCGCCACGTCGACCATGCGGATCGGCGCGCCGTTCTTGTACGAGACGATCAGGTTCTTGTAGTCGTCGACCGTGAGCAGCTGGTCGTTCGAGTTGATGGTGTAGGCGCGCTTGGGGCCGTCGAAGCTGCCCTTGGCGCCGTTGGAGTTGGCGGCGCTGATCGCGGTGCGCAGCGCGTCGAGGCCGATGCCGTTGGCCGCCAGTGCCTGGGTGTTGGCCTGGATGCGCACCGCAGGCCGCTGGCCGCCGCTGAGCGACACCAGCCCCACGCCCGAGACCTGGCTGATCTTCTGCGCCAGTCGCGTGTTGACGAGGTTCTGCACCTCGGTCAGCGGCAGGGTGTCGGAGGTGATCGCCAGCGTGAGCACCGGCGCGTCGGCCGGGTTGACCTTGGCGTAGACCGGCGGCGCCGGCAGGTCGGCCGGCAGCAGCGAGCCGCCGGCGTTGATCGCGGCCTGCACTTCTTGCTCGGCGACGTCGAGCGTCTGGCCCAGCGTGAACTGCAGCGTGATGATCGACACGCCCGCCGCGCTGGTGGAGCTCATGCGGTCGAGCCCCGACATCTGGCCGAACTGGCGTTCGAGCGGCGCGGTGACGGTGTTGCTCATCACCTCGGGGCTGGCGCCCGGGTAGAGCGTCTGGACCTGGATCGTCGGGTAGTCGACCTGCGGCAGCGCCGACAGCGGCAGGAAGCGGAACGCCACCAGGCCGGCCAGCACGATGGCGACCATCAGCAGCGAGGTCGCCACCGGCCGCAGGATGAACGGGCGTGAAGGGCTCATGGATTCAATTCGTCGTCGAGGGCGCTGCGGGCGGCGCGGCGGGAGATGCCGAGGCGGAGGGCCGGCGCGTCATTGGCCTTGCGGCGCCTGGCGGCGGCCCTCGCCCTGGCCGCCCTGGCCCTGGCGCTCGGCCATGCGCTGCCAGCGCTCGAGCGCGGCCGGGTCGCCGCGGTCGAGCTGTTCGAGGAAGCGCTTGCGGCGCTCGAGCTGCTCGGGGTCGTCCTTGGCCGCGTCGAGCATGCGCTGGCGCTGCTCGGCGGTGGGGAGCTTGGGGGCCGCGGCGGCGGTGGGTGCGGCCGGTTGGGCACCGGTGGCGGGTGCGGCCGCGGGGGCCGACGCCGTTGCCGGTGCCGCCGCTGGAGCGGCGGGTGCCGTGCCCGGCGCGGGCGCGGCGGACGACGCGGCGCCGCCGGCCGGGGCCTGCCCGCCCTGGGCACCACCCTGCGCGCCGTCGCGCTGGCGCCGCCCGCCACGGTGCTGGCCATTGGCGGCGGCACCGGGCGCGACCGTGGGCCGGTCGGCCTGGGTCTGCACGCGCGCGCCGTCCTTCAGGCGGTCGCCGCCCTCGGTCACGACCACCTCGCCGGCATTCAGGCCGGCGGTCACGGCGATGTTGTCGACGCTCGATTCGCCACGCGTCACCACGCGCTGCGACACCGTGTTGTCGGCGTTCAGCACGTAGACATAGTCGCCGTTCGGGCCGTTACGCATCGCCGTCACCGGCACCACCACGGCGCTGGTCACGGTGCGCAGCAGCAGGCGCAGGTTGACGAACTGGTTCGGGAACAGCGCGCCGTCGGCATTGGCGAAGCGCGCCTTGGCCTTGACGGTGCCGGTCTGGGTGTCGACCAGGTTGTCGAGCGTGGAGAAACTGCCGGTGGCGAGCTGCTTGACGCGCGCGCGGTCGAAGGCGGTGGCGGGCAGCCTGGCGCCGGCGGCCAGTCGCTGCTGGACCTCGGGCACGCGGTCCTGCGGCACCGAGAACACCACGTCGATCGGCGCCATCTGGGTGATGACGGCCACGCCGCCGCTGGTGCCGGTCGAGACGTAGTTGCCCACGTCCACCGGCCGCAGGCCGATGCGGCCGCCGACCGGCGCCGCGATGCGGGTCCAGGCCAGGTTCAGCCGCGCGCTGTTCTCGTTGGCGCGGTCGATCGCGACCGTGCCCTCGAGCTGCTTGACCAGCGCGCTCTGGGTGTCGACGTCCTGGCGCGCGATCGAGTCCTGGCCCAGCAGGGTCTGGTAGCGCTGCAGGGTGACACGCGCCGCGGCGAGCTGCGCCTCGTCGCGCTGCCGCGCGCCGGTGGCCTGGGCCAGCGCGTTCTGGTAGGGCTGCGGGTCGATGGTGGCGAGCACGTCGCCCTTCTTGACCATCTGCCCTTCCTGGAACAGCACCTGCGTGAGCACGCCCGAGACCTGCGGCTGCACCGTGACGTTGGCCAGCGGCGTGACGGTGCCGAGCGCCTCGAGCTGGATCGGGATGTCGGCCTGCCGCGCGGTCGCGATGCCGACGGTGCTGGAGGCGGCACCGCCGCCTCGCCCGCCTCCGGGCCGCCCGCCCGGGCCGCCCGGGCCGCCAGGCCCGGCGCCGGGACCGGCCGCCGGCGTCTTCGAGCGCTGCACCAGGTACCAGGCGCCACCGCCCAGCGCCACGAGCAGGATCAGCGCGATCAGGCTGCCGAACCAGCGGCGGCGACGGACCTGGGGATGCGTGGGCGACACGGTGGCCGGCAGGGGTTCGGGAGGCGTTTGGGGATCCATGGGAGAGAGAAGAGAGCCTGATCGGGTGCGGCCTAGAGTACAGCGCCAAAAGGTGTATGCAGAGTTTGCTGTGCCGTAAACGGGCGGTAAAGCTCGCGGCCCCCCGCTTGCCGCAGGACGGCGTGCCGTTCCGGCGTCGCTCGAAGCCGCGCGCATTTCGCGCCGCCGGCAGGCACTTCGCGCCGCCGGCCCCGCATTTCATCGCAACACCGTGGCAGTCCCGCGAACGGGCCGGCACAGTCCGCTCCAACGCCACCGGGCCTCCATCCTTTCTCCCGAACCCTTCGTCCGCCTTTCAACCCTTCAACCGATCCAGGAGTCTTCCCATGCTGATCCAGATCCTCCTCCATACGCCCAAGTGGGTGTTCGCCGTCTTCGCGCTGCTGGTCTGGTTCGGCGGCAAGCAGCTGCTGTCGGGCAGCGTGGGCCTGACGCGCATCACGCTGATGCCGATCGCGATGGGCGCGCTGTCGCTGATGGGCGTGGCCTCGGCCTTCGGCGATTCGCTCGGCGCCCTGCTCGGCTGGGCCGCCGCCGCGGCCGTGATGATCGCGCTGGTGCTGCGGCGCCCGCTGCCCGCGGGCACCCGCTACGACGCCGCCGCGCGCCGCTTCCACCTGGCCGGCAGCGCGGTGCCGCTGGCGCTGATGATGGGCATCTTCTTCACCAAGTACGTGGTGGGCGTGGCGCTGGCCATGCACCCCGAGCTGCGCCACGACAGCGTCTTCGCGGTCGCGATCCCCGTGCTGTACGGCGCCTTCAGCGGCGTCTTCGCGGCCCGCGCCCTGCGCCTGTGGAAGCTGGCGATCGCCACCGACGCCATGGCCAGCCGGGCCGGCGCCGCCTAAGATCGCCGCCGTCCATTCCCTCCCCATCCGCCTGCAGGAAGCGCCATGTCCGTCCTCGTGCTGATCCTCAAGATCTCGGTGTCCGTGGTGCTGATCGCCTCGCTGGCCGAAGCGCTGGTGCTCTCGTGGCGCAACGGCTGGCGCGGCTACGACTGGAAGGCGGCCGGCATCTCGGTGTTCGACTTCCTGGTGCGCGAGTACCCGCTGCGCTGGCTGCTGCCGCTGGCCTTCTGGGTCGGCGCCATGGACTGGCTCTACGCGCACCGCCTCATCACCCTGCCGATGGACCACTGGAGCGGCTGGGCCGCCTGCTTCATCGGCCAGGAGTTCTGCTACTACTGGTACCACCGCGCCGCGCACCGGGTGCGCTGGTTCTGGTGCACCCATGCGATCCACCATTCGCCCAACGAGCTCAACCTGTCGGCCGCCTACCGCTTCGGCTGGACCGGCAAGCTCACCGGCACGCTGGCCTTCTTCATGCTGGCGCCGCTCCTGGGCATGCCGCCGCGCGTGGTGCTGATCATGCTGACCCTGAACCTGCTCTACCAGTTCTGGATCCACGCCGCCTGGATCCCGAAGCTCGGGCCGCTCGAATGGGTGCTCAACACGCCCTCGGCGCACCGGGTGCACCATGCCTCGAACCTCGAGTACCTGGACGGCAACTACGGCGGCGTGCTGATCGTGTTCGACCGCCTGTTCGGCACCTACATCCCCGAACGCGCCGACCTGCCCTGCCGCTACGGCCTCGTGAAGCCGATCACCTCGTACAACCTGCTCGAGATCGAGTTCGGCCAATGGCGCGCGCTGTTCGAGGACCTGGCCTCGGCCCGCTCGGTGCGCGCCTTCGTCGGCTACCTCGTGAAGCCGCCGGGCTGGAACCCCGACGGGCCCGGCGAGACCACCGAGGAGCTGCGCCGGCGCGCGGCCGTGCAAGCCCCGGCGCCCGTCCCCGCCCCCGATTTCATTCCCGTCCAGATCAAGGAGCCGTCATGAACATGTCCTCGTCCCCCTCTCCCGCGGAGCTCGAGAAGCGCGCCCGCCGCCGCGCCGGCGCCAAGATGGGCTGGTACATCCATGCCTTCGTCTACGTGCTGGTCAACCTCGGGCTGGTCGTGCTGTCGGCCTCGAAGGGCCACACCTGGGCCGTCTATCCGCTGATGGGCTGGGGCCTGGGGCTGCTGGTGCACGGCGCCGTGATCTGGTTCATCGCGCCGGGCGGCGACTTCTACGAGCGCCTGGTCGAACGCGAGCGCCGCGCGCTGGCCGCCGGGGAGCGCCGTTGAGCCAGGCCCCTGCCGCCGCCCGCCCCAGGTTCGGCACCGAGAACCTGCGCGACCTGCTGCGGCACGGGCTGATCACCGCCGTCTTCTGCTGCCTGATCGCGGCCGCGCTCAGCATCTCGAGCGGCCGCAGCTGGGTCAACCACATGGTCTATTCGATGTCGATCGGCCTGATCAGCTGGCTGTGCATCGACGGCGGCCGGCTGCTGATGAGCGGCCACCGCGAAGTGCTCTGGCCGCATGGCCCGCAGAGCATCGCGCTGATCGGCTTCGGCGTGACCGCCGGCTTCCTGCTCGGCAACCTGATCGGCGACGCCTGGAGCGGCGCCCCCTTGCTCGACTTCCTCGACTACCGCGGCCACAAGCTGGCGACCACGCTCACCATCACGCTGGTCGCCACCGCCGGCGCCTGCTTTTTCTTCTACAGCCTCGGCAAGAGCAAGCACCTGCAGGGCCAGATCGAAAAAGCCAGGCGCGATGCGACCGAGGCCCGGCTCAAGCTGCTCGAAACCCAGCTCGAGCCGCACATGCTGTTCAACACGCTGGCCAACCTGCGGGTGCTGATCACGCTCGATCCGCCGCGCGCCGTGGCCATGCTCGACCGGCTCAACAGCTACCTGCGCGTCACCCTCAGCGGCTCGCGCACGCTCGCGCACCCGCTGGGGGCCGAGTTCGACCGGCTGGCCGACTACCTCGAGCTGATGTCGGTGCGCATGGGCGAACGGCTGCGCTACACGCTCGAGCTGCCGGCCGAGCTGCGCGAAGTGCCGGTGCCGCCGCTGCTGCTGCAGCCGCTGGTGGAGAACAGCATCCGCCACGGCCTCGAGCCCAAGGTCGAGGGCGGCGAGATTGCGGTGCGCGCGCGCCGCGAGGGCGAGCTGCTGGTGATCGAACTCAGCGACACCGGCGTCGGGCTCGATGCCGCGTCGCCGTCGACGTCGCGCGACGGCGGCGGCTTCGGCCTCGAACAGGTGCGCGAACGGCTGACCACGGTCTATGGGCCGCGCGCCGCCCTGACGCTCGCGCCCGGCGAGCACACGGGCACCCGCGCCACCTTGCGCTTTCCGCTGCAGGCTTCCTCCACCGGCGATGCGCCGGCCGCTTCCCCCACGCCATGAACACTGCCACCTCCCCCACCGCGCTGATCGCCGAGGACGAACCGCTGCTCGCGCAGGCGCTGAAGGCCGAACTGGCCGCCGCCTGGCCCGAGCTGAAGATCGCCGCCCTCGCGGGCGACGGCCGCAGCGCCGTGCGCGAGGCGCTGCGGCTGCTGCCGCAGGTGCTGTTCTTCGACATCCGCATGCCGGGCCTCGACGGCCTGGGCGCCGCCACCGAGCTGGCCGATGCCTGGCCCGCGGACGAGGCACCGATGCCGCAGCTGGTCTTCGTGACCGCCTACGACGAGTACGCGGCCCGCGCCTTCGAAGCCCAGGCGATCGACTATGTGCTGAAGCCGGTGCAGCCCGATCGGTTGCGCAAGACGGTGGCGCGGCTCAAGCAGGCGCTGGCCGCGCGGCCCGCGGCCGAAGCGCCGCCCGACGAGGCGCTGGACCGCACGCTGGCGCGCTGGCGCGAGGTGCTGGCGGCAGCGGGTGGCGCCGGCGCGCCGCTGCCCGAACCCTCGGCCGCGCCGCTGCGCATGATCGCCGCCAGCGATGCCGGCGGCAGCACCGTGCGCATGGTGCCGATCGACGAGGTGCTGTATTTCGAGGCCGCCGACAAGTACCTGCGGGTGCTGACCGCGGACCATGAATACCTGATCCGCACGCCGCTCAAGCAGTTGCTGCCGCAGCTCGATGCGCAGACCTTCTGGCAGGTGCACCGCGCGGTCGTCGTGCGCGCCTCGGCCATCGAGGCGGTGCACCGCGACGAGGCCGGCAAGCTCGCCCTCGACCTGCGCGGGCGGCCCGAGCGGATTCCGGTCAGCAGGCTCTACGCCCATCTTTTTCGCGCCATGTGAAATCCGGGCAGGTGCGTCGCCCAAAGAAAAAGCCGGCTCCGAGGAACCGGCTTTTTCATTTGCTCACGTCTACCGTGGCATTTCAGCGCCAGTGGCCATGGCCGCGGTAGTAACCGCGACCGTAGTAGCGCGGGCCGTAGTAGGCCGGCGGCGCGTAGTACACCGGGGCCGGACGGTAGTAGACCGGCGGCGGGCGGTAGTACACCGGCGGGGGCGGCGCGTAGTAGACCGGGGCCGGCGGCGCGTAGACCGGCGCCGGGTAATAGGCCGGGGCGCCCACGCCCACCGACACGCCGGGAACGCCGACGCCGATGGACCAGCTCACGTCGCCGCGAGCGCTGGCCGAGGTGGCCGCGAACAGGGCACCGGCGGCGACGACGCCTGCGGCGGCCCACTTGAAGAAGGTAGAACGAGTGACGCTCATGATGTTGGACTCCTTGTAGGGTGGGCATTCGCTGCCCATGTACGTATTGAACGCGCCAAATGCAAAGTGGTTGCCCGCCACATTGTGAAGAGCGTTGCCAAAGGTAACCTGAAGAGTCCCCAAATTAGAATGCGTCGATGACCTCCCCGACCGACAAAGACGTCGCAAAAACACCCGCCGCACCCAGCAATTTCCTGCGCCACGTGATTGAAAACGACCTCGCCCAGGGCGCCTACGCCGGCCGCCGCTGGGGCGGGGCCCCGGGCGATGCCGAGCACCACGCCCATGGCATGAGCGATCCGGCCCGGGTCCGCCTGCGCTTTCCACCCGAACCCAACGGCTACCTGCACATCGGCCACGCCAAGAGCATCTGGCTGAATTTCGAGCTGGCGCGCGAGTACGGGGGCGTCTGCCATCTGCGCTTCGACGACACCAACCCCGAGAAGGAAGAGCAGGAGTACGTCGACTCGATCCGCGACGCAGTGGAATGGCTCGGCTACGAGACCTACCTGGCCGACCGCCCCAGCGCGCCCGGCGTGATGCAGCCGCACGAGTACTTCGCGAGCGACTACTTCGACTTCATGTACCGCGCGGCCGAATACCTGATCGGCGCCGGCCTGGCCTACGTCGACGAACAATCGGCCGAGGAGGTGCGCGCCAACCGCGGCGATTTCGGCAAGCCCGGCACCGACAGCCCGTACCGCAGCCGCAGCCCCGAGGAGAACCTGGCGCGCTTTCGCGAGATGCGCGACGGCCAGCTCGCCGACGGCGCCGCCACCCTGCGCGCCAAGATCGACATGGCGAGCCCCAACATCAACATGCGCGACCCGGCGCTCTACCGCATCCGCCGGGCCACGCACCACAACACCGGCGACAAATGGTGCATCTACCCGATGTACACCTACGCGCACCCGATCGAGGACGCGCTCGAGCAGATCACCCACAGCATCTGCACGCTCGAGTTCGAGGACCAGCGCCCGTTCTACGACTGGCTGCTCGACCGCCTCGCCGAGGGCGGTCTGATCGCCAGCCCGCACCCGCGCCAGTACGAATTCGCGCGCCTCAACGTGACGCATGTGCTCACCAGCAAGCGCAAGCTGCGCCAGCTGGTGGAGGAAAAGCATGTCGACGGCTGGGACGACCCGCGCATGCCCACGCTGGCCGGCCTGCGCCGCCGCGGCTACACGCCCGAGGCGCTGCGCCTGTTCTGCGAACGCAGCGGCACCACCAAGTCGGGCGGCTGGATCGACTACGCCGCGCTCGAGGCCGCGCTGCGCGACACCCTCGACCCCGTGGCGCCGCGCGCGATGGCGGTGCTCGACCCGGTCAAGCTGGTGATCACCAACTGGGGCGAACTCATGGGCGGCGACGCTGCGCTCGACGACTGCTCGGCACCGATCCATCCGCACCATCCCGAACTCGGCAAGCGCGCCTTCAAGCTGGGCCGCGAGGTCTGGATCGAGCGCACCGACTACGAGGACGTGCAGCCCAAGGGCTTCTTCCGCCTGTTCCCCGGCAACAAGGTACGGCTCAAGTACGGCCACGTCATCGAGTGCACCGGCGCCACGCGCGATGCCGAGGGCAAGCTCATCGAGGTGCAGGCGAAGCTGGTGCCCGACACCAAGAGCGGCACCCCGGGCGCCGACGCGATCAAGGTCAAGGGCAACATCACCTGGGTGGCCGTGGCCGACGCGGTGCAGGCCGAGGTGCGGCTCTACGAGCGGCTGTTCGCCGAAGCCAACCCGGGCAGCGGCGAGTTGCTCGAGGAGCTCAATCGCCACAGCCTCGAGGTCTGCGCGGCCTATGTCGAGCCCTCGCTCGCCGACGCAAAGCCCGAGGCGGCCTTCCAGTTCGAGCGCCACGGCTACTTCGTGCTCGACGCCAAGGCGGCCGCCGCCGGGCAGCGCGTGTTCAACCGCGCGGCGGGCATGCGCGACAGCTGGGGCAAGTAGGCCCCGGCGCTCTCGCCGCATCACGAACCGGGGCCGCGTGCCCCGGTTTTTCATGGTGCTTTCCGACAACCGGGCGCGGGCCATGCCGCCACAATGCGGCCCATGTCACGCATCCTTCATGCTCCGCTCTCCACCCGCCGCACGCTCCTGATCGGCACCGCCGCCCTGCTCGCCCTGCCCGCCACGGCGGCGACCAAGAAGGCCGGCGGCGCCAAGCCCCAGCCCCCCGAAGTCTGGCCCCGCGCCTCCCAGGTCCCGGGTGGCATCGCGCGCCTCTCGCTCGGCCCCGCGGCCGCGCGCCCGCTGGCCACCACTGGCGGCGACGGCAACCAGCCCGTGCTGGTGCTCGGCGACGCCATCGAATGGACCGCCCTCGTCGGCATTCCGCTCGCGGCCGAACCCGGCGAGGCCAGCATCTCGGTGCAGGCCCGCCCCGATGCCGCGCCTCGCCAGCTCGGCTACAGCATCGCGCCCAAGCAGTACCGCGAGCAACGCCTGAACGTGGCGCCGCGCACCGTCGACCTCTCGCCCGAGGACCAGGCGCGCTACGAGCGCGAGCGCGACCACCTCGCCACCGTGACCGCCACCCGCACCGAACTGCGCCCCGATGCCGCGCTGCAGATGCGCGTGCCGGTGCCCGGCCGCCGCTCCAGCTCCTTCGGCCTGCGCCGCGTCTTCAACGGCCAGTCGCGCAATCCCCACAGCGGCATGGACATCGCGGCCGGCACCGGCACCCCGGTGCTCGCGCCGCTGCCGGGCAAGGTCATCGACACCGGCGACTACTTCTTCAATGGCGGCACCGTCTGGCTCGACCACGGCGGCGGCCTGCTGACCATGTACTGCCACCTGAGCCGCGTCGACGTGAAGGTCGGCGACGTGCTCCAGACCGGCGACAAGCTCGCCGCGGTCGGCGCCACCGGCCGCGTGACCGGCCCGCACCTGCACTGGTCGGTGATGCTCAACCGCGCGATGGTCGATCCGGCGCTGTTCATTTCCGCCTGAACGTTGCGCCGGCACCTCGCCGGCGGTCCGGGCCGGGGCGCCTCTGTTGGCAAGGCGCTCGACGCAAGTAACAATTCGTTTTCAGGCCGCGCGCCGGGAGGCCCCACCTCGGGGACGCGCGCCGGTCCGTTTCACTTGCACCAGCCCTCATGCAGAAGAACACGACCAGCGCGCCCCGGACCGGCAATGCCATGCCCATCAGCGACGTCCAGATCCAGAAGGCCGTCGCGACGCTCTCGAACGCGCTGCGCGCCGAGAACATCCAGGACCAGAGCTACCTCGGCCTGTACGTGGGCGAGGACGCGCTGCACGACATCCACAACCTCAACAACCAGGTCGTCTACGGCCGCCGCGGCTCGGGCAAGACCCACCTGCTGAAGGCGCTGCAGGAGAAGATCAACAACGACTTCGCGGCCTCGCGCCGGATCGCGGTCTACATCGATGCCCGCACCATCCTTCCGCATGCCGAAGCCGACGGCCTGAGCTGGGAGCAGTACGCGGTCATCCTGTTCAAGAACATCATCCGCAGCCTGGTGAACGCGTTCTCGAGCAACCTGCGCGCCATCCACGGCCGGGACGACATCATCCCGCTGCGCCGCGATCCGCTCGACGCCGAAGCCGAGCGCCAGCTGCAGCAGCGGCTCGAGGCCATCCAGCGCGAACTCGACGGCAGCTCGCTCAACAAGCTCAAGGAGACGGCCCTCGCCGTCGAGTCGATCGCGCAGGCCGGCGCCTCGCTCAAGCTCTCGAAGGCGCCCGAGCTGCAGGCCTCGGGCAGCCTGCAGACCAAGTCGCAGGAGTCGAGGCTCAAGGACCAGTTCATCAGCGTCTTCGACATCGCGAACCTGCTGCAGGAGCTGAGCGAGGAACTGCAACTGAACCGCGTCTTCTGCCTGATCGACGAATGGTCCGAGATCCCGAACTCGGCCCAGAAGCACCTGGCCGAACTGGTCAAGAAGTCCTTCATCGCGAGCCGCTTCAGCTTCAAGATCGCCGCGATCCCGAACCGCACCGACCTCGGCCACAAGACCGACGAGAAGTTCTACGGCCTGGAGGACGGCGGCGACATCTTCGGCTACCAGCTCGACAACCGCTACGTGTTCGAGATCGACAAGGCCAAGACCCGAAACTTCTTCAACCAGCTGCTGTGCAAGCACCTCGAGCAGCACAGCCCCAGCCTCTCGGACGAACTGCTGCTGCCCTCGCGCAAGAACAACGACGCCTTCATCAACGCCTTCCTCACCAACAAGGCGCTGGGCGAACTGCTGATCGCGAGCGCGGGCATCCCGCGCGACTTCATCAACCTCTTCATCCACTCGTACGCGCAGTTCAAGAGCTCGGGCTCCAAGCACATCTCGATCAAGAACGTGCGCGCCGCCACCTCGGGCTGGTATGAGACCGACAAGAAGAAGCAGGTCGACGAGCACTCGGTCGAGAAGAACCTGCTCGAGAAGATCGTGCAGGAGATCGTGGTCGGCAAGAACTCGAGCCACTTCATGATCAGCGAGAAGTACTCGGCCAATCCGCACATCCTCGGGCTGGTGGATTTCCGCGTGCTGCACCTGCGCAAGAAGGGCTACTCGCACAAGGACATGGCGGGCGAGACCTTCAACGTCTACTCGATCGACTACGGCTGTTACAACCACCTGAACATCACGCGCACCGCGCTCGACAACAACACCCTCGAGAACCTCAAGGTGCGCGACGACATCCGCGACATCCGCCGCATCCACCTGAGCGACGCCTTCTTCCAGAAATTCCAGCTCGCGGTCGGCGAGGCCTTCATGTGCGAGCACTGCAAGAAGCCGGTCGACACCACGCACGCGGCCTTCGTGAAGCAGTCGCTGTGCAACCACTGCTTCGAGAAGATTCCGGCGCGCAGTGCGCTGGCGGCTTGAGCGGCGAGGCAGCGCAGATGGCCCGATCCAAGCGCCAGGACCGACGTCGCGAGCGGGCGCGCCGGGAGTTGGCGGGCAAGGGCTGGACCGCGGTGCTCGTCGGCCTGCTGCTCCTGCTGGTCGTGCCGATGTTCCTGCGCGGTCCGATGCTGGCCGGCCTGGGCGCCGCACTTCGGCCCGCCGGCTGGGCCGCGCTCGCCATCGGCGCTGTGCTGCTGGCGCTCCACCATTTCATCGATCGGGCGGCCAAGGCGGCCGGTGCACCCGAGGCGGATCCGGCCTCGGCCTCCCGCGCGCGGACCGAGCCCGTGCTCGACACCGGTACCGCATCGCCGCCCTCTCCTCGGCAAGGTACCAGCAGCCATGCGGCAACGACATGGAGCGCCGCCGTCTTCGCCGAGATCGAATGGCGGCGCTTCGAGGCGGTGTGCGAAGCGCTCTGCGCGCAAGCGGGCTTCGCCACCCGAAGCCAGTCGCATGGCGCCGACGGCGGCGTCGACATCTGGCTGCAGTCCCGACACAGCGAGCAGCCGCGCATCGTCCAGTGCAAGCTCTGGCAGAACCGGCCGGTGGGCGTGAAGGAGCTACGCGAATTCCTCGGCGTGATAACCTCGCACGGCCTGAAGAGCGGCACCTACGTCACGAGCTCCAGGTTCTCGAGCGATGCCATCGCCTTCGCCAAGGCCAACCGCATCCATGTCCAGGATGGCGAGGCGCTGCTGAAGCTCATCGGCCAGCGCACGCCCGCACAGCAGGCCGCCTTGCTCGAAGTCGCCTACGAAGGCGAATACTGGCGGCCGACCTGCGCCAGTTGCGGGACCAAGATGGTCGAGCGCCACTCGGCGAAGAACGACGGCAGCTTCTGGGGTTGCGCGAACTATCCGCGCTGCCGGGGCAAGACGATTTCGAAGGCACGCGCATGAGTTCGGAGCGGTCGGGCTTCACGGCCGCCTGCCTCGATCCCACCACGCCCGCGGCCTCACACGACGCTGCCCTGGCCCGTCTCAAATCGGCTGCGTCAGGTAGAGCGCCTCGCGCCCCACGATCACGCGCTGCGCGGGCATGAACACGGTGCAGTCGTCGACCGGCGCACGGATCTCGTCGGGGCCGTTGGTGGCGATCAGCTCGCCCTTGGCGAAGGTCTCGAAGCCGATCAGCGGGCGCACGAAGGCGAAGTCCTCGCTCTGGATCACGTGCGTCTGCAGCAGCTTGAAGCGGCGCTGCGGCTCGGGCGCGGGGGCGGCCGGGTCCTTGTCGACCAGGCCGAAGTAGGCGAGGAAGTCGTAGGTGACGGCGGTCGCCAGGTCGGAGGCCGAGCGCAGGAAATGCTGGCCGCACTCGACCACCATCGCCACGCCCTTCCCGTCGGGCCCGCCATGGCTGCCGTACTGGATCAGCGGCGTGCCCGAGCCCAGGCCGTCGGGCATCACGAGGTGCACGGGCGGCCGGCCGATGGCCATCGCCACCCTGGCATTGCGCTCGAAGGACGGATAGACCCAGAACGGCACCACCGGCTGGCTGGTGGAATGGATGTCGAGGATGTGGTCGGCCGCATCGACCACGGGCCGCAGGATGCGCGCGCGGCGCAGCTCGGGGCTGTCCTCGCTGCCATCGAGCCACTCGGGCGACCAGATGCGGTTGAGGTTGTGGACGATCTGGCGGCTGTCGTAGGGCGCGGCCTCGGTGAAGGACTCGTAGGCGTCGATGTTCGCGAAGCTCACGGTGAGCGTGCCGATCTTCGGCCGCACGCCATGGTCGAGCAGGTGCGTGGCGGCCGTCATGCCGCAGATCTCGTTGCCGTGGGTCAGGGCATTGATCAGCACGTGCGGGCCGGGCTTGCCCGACTCGAAGCGGTGCACGTAGTCGACGCCGACATTGCCCTGGCGGTAGGCGGAGAGATCGCGCGGGAGGACTTCGAGGGCGGGTGGGGATTGGGTCATGGTGGGGTGTGGCGGCTCGAGCGGGAACGGGGTCGCGCGAGTTTGCTACAGGCGGCGCGTTCTTGCTGGGCGCACCCTACGAGCCTTCGCGCACCAGCGCATAACGCGTGCCCCTGCCCTGGCCCGAACGCTCGAGCACGCCCGAGGTCGCCAGGTCGGTCAACTCGCGATAGGCCGTGGCGCGCGACACGCTCGCGATGGCGGCGTACTTCTCGGTGCTCATGCCGCCCACGAAGCCGCCGTTCTCCGCGTCGTAGAGCTTGTTGAGCACCTTGCGCTGGCTCGGCGTGAGCGTCGGATGCGCCGCGTCGAGCCGCGCCCAGAAACCGGCCTTGGCGCCCGCCGCCTGGATCTGCGCCAGCGTGCGCAGGCAGGCCTGCTCGACCCGGCCGGCGAACCAGCGGATCCATTCGGTGACATCCATGCCGTCCTGCGCGCAAGCGGCCTGCAACTGCGCGTAATAGCCGCCGCGGTCGAGCCAAAGCTGCTGCGAGAGACTGAACAGCCGCTGGCTGCTGCGCAGGTCCTGCGCCAGCGCGAGATCGCTGAGCGCGCGCCCGATGCGGCCGTTGCCGTCCTCGAAGGGATGGACGAGTTCGAACCACAGGTGCGCGATCGCACCGCGCGCGATGCCGTCGATGCGCGGATGCGCGCGGCCTTCCTCGAACCATTCGAGCAGGGGCTTCATCTGGGCCGGCACGTCGCGCGAGCGGGGTGCCTCGTAGTGAACCATGTCGGGCCTCCCGAGGCGCGGCGTGACGATCTGCGTCGGGTCCTCGTGGGTGCGATAGGCCCCCGTGACGATGCGCGCGATGCCGCTGCGGCCGTTGGGAAAGAGGGCCGCATGCCAGCCGAACAGGTCTTCCTCGGTCAGCGGCCGGTCCCAGTCGGCAACCGCCGCCTCGACGATGTCGAGCACGGCCTCGGTGCGGGCGTCCTTCGGCGCACGGTTCGCCGGTACGAGCCCCAACCGGCGTGCCGCGGAAGCACGCACGGAATTCAGCTGCAGCGTCTCGCCCTCGATCTGCGCGGTGGCGATGGCCTCCTGGGTCCACTCGTCCAGCTGCAGCGCGGCCAGGTCGACGAGCTGCAGGTTGCCGGCGACACCGAGCATCCGCCCCTGGGCCAGCCGGGCCGCTGCCAGGGCGGGCTGCAAGGCTTGCGCATCGAATTCGAAACGGGGCCAGCGAGGGGCTTGCCAGATCCACATGAAGCGCATTCTAGAAAAATACGCTTCAAAAATGAAGCGTATTTACCGGATTTGCGCTTCAGGCCGCCGATCCGCCCTGGGCGCGCCGGGCGCGCGCATCTTTGGCTTGGCCGAAGGTTGCCGCTTCACAATGGCATTTCAGCCACCTTCGACGAGGAGTCCGCACATGCCCTTCCCGCCGCTGTCCAAGCTGGTCCTTGCCGCCACCGCCCTGCTCGCGCTCTCGGGCGCTTCAGCGCAGGAGACCAGGACCGACCCCGTCTACACGCGTGCCCGCCTGATGTCCTCGCACGAGGAGCCCGGCGGCAAGCTGTACCTGCACCTGAAGATCCCGCCGCGCTCGAAGATCCCGTTCACCACCCAGACCTTCAGGCTGGCCGACCGCAAGCTCGTGGCCGACATCGCCGACGGCACGCCGGTCGAGTTCGTCTCGCGCCGGCTCGACGGCGAGAACACGGTGGTGGCGATCCGCGCGGTGGCCGAGTGCCACCGCTTCCAGAAATGCTGAACGAAAGGCGCCGGCCTCACCAGTTCACTTCGCGCTCCGGCGTGGCCGAGATGTGGTGGATCGACAGGTCGGCCCCGTCGAATTCCTCTTCCTGCGACAGCCGCAGCCCGACGGTCTTCTTGAGCACGCCGTAGACCACGGCGCCGCCGAGCAGCGCCCAGACCACGCCCATGGCGGTGCCGATGAGCTGCGCGCCGAGGTTCACGCCGCCGATGCCGCCCAGCGCCTGGGTACCGAAGATGCCGGCCGCGATGCCGCCCCAGGTGCCGCACAGGCCGTGCAGCGGCCAGACGCCGAGCACGTCGTCGATCTTCCACTTGTTCTGCGTCAGCGTGAACATCGCGACGAAGATGGCGCCGGCCACGCCGCCCACCACCAGCGCGCCGATCGGGTGCATCAGGTCGGAGCCCGCGCACACCGCCACCAGGCCGGCCAGCGGGCCGTTGTAGACGAAGCCGGGGTCGTTCCTGCCCATGGCCAGCGCCACCAGCGTGCCGCCGACCATCGCCATCACGGAGTTGACTGCCACCAGGCCCGAGATCTTGTCGATGGTCTGCGCACTCATCACGTTGAAGCCGAACCAGCCCACGCACAGCACCCAGGCGCCGAGCGCGAGGAACGGGATGTTCGACGGCGGATGCGCGGCCAGCGAGCCATCGCCGCGGTAGCGGTTGCGCCGCGCGCCCAGCAGCAGCACCGCCGGCAGCGCGAGCCAGCCGCCCACGGCATGCACTACCACGGAACCCGCGAAGTCATGGAATTCATGGCCCGTGACCGAGGCGATCCAGTCCTGGATGCCGAAGTGCTTGTTCCAGGCGATGCCCTCGAAGAAGGGATAGACGAAGCCGACGATGACCGCGGTGGCGATCAGCTGCGGCCAGAATTTGGCGCGCTCGGCGATGCCGCCCGAGATGATGGCCGGGATGGCGGCCGCGAAGGTCAGCAGGAAGAAGAACTTCATCAAGTCGTAGCCGCTCCTGGCCGACAGCTCGGTGGCGCTGACGAAGAAATGGGTGCCGTAGGCCACGCCGTAGCCGACGAGGAAGTAGACGATGGTCGAGACCGAGAAGTCGACCAGGATCTTCACGAGCGCATTGACCTGGTTCTTCTTGCGGACCGTGCCGAGTTCGAGAAAGGCGAACCCCGCATGCATGGCCAACACCATGATCGCGCCTAGAAGGATGAACAGCGCGTCTGCGCCCTGTTTGAGTGCGTCCATTGGAGCTTCTTGCTGGTTTTTGGATTGATTTGGTGCGCCGCACCTGAATTCAGCAGGACGGCGGGCCAATGAAGCAAAAATGGTGCCCACAAGCTCGTCAATGGTGCGAAACGGGCCGAGATGGGGCTCAACGAACCCGGTGGGCAGGCACGGCGCACCGGAACGGATGCCGCCTGACGGTGCATGGCGGCACCCCGCGGCGGTTCAGGAGGCCGTCGCGCCGCGCAGGGCCTCGCGGTAGCGCCGGCTGCACGGCACGGTGCTGCCGTCGTGCATGTGCAGCCGGGCATCGCCGCCGTCGAGCGGCTCGATCTCGCGCAGCCGCGAAAGATTGACCGCATGGCTGCGGTGCACGCGCAAGAACAGCGCCGGGTCGAGCTGGGTCAGGAAGTCGGTCAGGGTGGCGCGCAGCAGGTAGTCGTGGCCATTGACGTGCAGGCCGACGTAGTTGCCCTCGGCCTGCAGCCAGTCGATGTCGCTGGCGGCGATCAGGAATTCGCGGCGCAGCTTGCGCACCAGGAAGCGCTCGGGGCGCGCGGGCGCCGGGGGCGGTGAGGGTTCGGCGGGCGGCGGCGCGGGCGCGGCATCCGCCGGCTGCGGCGACGCTCCCGGCGCCTCGTCCGGCGCGTCGAGCACCCGCGCCTCGCCCTGCCAGCGCAGCATGAACATCCGGTAGGCCCAGATCCCGAACACGATCGAGACGTAGGCGCGCACGTCCTTCAGGTATTCGTAGCCCCACTGCGCGGCCCAGCCGCCGAAGGCGTAATGCTCGCCGGCCGCGGCATAGGCCAGCGAACGCAGCGCGAACATCGCCATCACGTGGACCCCGCTGAACACCACGCTGGCCGCCAGGTGCCAGGCCAGGTAGCGCGCCAGCCTGCCGGGCGCCAGCGAGGCCAGCGGCGAGAGCCGGCGCTCCAGCGCCACGATGGCCGGCACCAGCAGCAGCAGGACCAGGTGGCTCGAGCCCTCCCAGACCACGATCTCCCAGGTCTCGCGCGGCACGGCGCGCGAGCGCGCGTCGACCATCGCCACCATGGTGTTGAACAGCGCCTGCAGCGCCATCACGACGATCCAGAAGCCGACCTCGACGTAGCGGCGGATCGGCTCGTAGCGGTGGTAGAGGTCTTTGCGCGGGCCGGCCATGGCGGGCGATTGTCGCGATCCGCGTGGCGAATGGGGCGACAGGGGCGGCCCCGGGGGCGGTTTTCTCCCCTGGTTTCGTCCCAGCGGGCTCACCGCTCGTCACAAAGTGCCGGCGATCCGTCCCCGGGGGCGCGCCGCGGCGGCATCGCGCCTCGACCATGGCCGCCTTTGCAGTCAGGAGCCCCCATGCCCGCCACCCCACCGCCCGCCGTCGAGCGCCGCCACGACATCGACGCCCTGCGCGCCCTCGCCTTCCTGCTCGTCATCGTCTACCACGTGGCGATGTACTACGTGGCCGACTGGCCCTGGCACCTCAAGAGCCCGCATGCGGCCGAGTGGCTGCAGTGGCCGATGCGGCTGCTGAACCTGTGGCGCATGGACCTGGTGTTCCTGATCTCGGGCGTCTCGCTGGCCTTCCTCGCCCGCCACCAGGGCACGGCGGCGCTGCTGCGCGGCCGCGGGCTGCGTCTGATGCTGCCGCTGGCCTTCGGCATGGCGGTGGTCGTGCCGTACCAGGCCTATGCCGAGGGCGTGGCCAACGGCCTGGTGGCGCCAGGCTTCGGCGCCTTCCTCGCGCGCTACCTGCCGATGAGCCAGCCCTGGCCGAAAGGCGCCTTCGCGGGCGCCGAGTTCGGCATCACCTGGAACCACCTCTGGTACCTGCCGTACCTGTTCGTCTACACGGCCGCGGTGGCGCTCACGCTGCCGCTGTGGCGCTCGGCCGCGGGCCAGGCGCTGCGCCGGGCCTTCAACGGGCTGCGCGGCGGCTGGCTGCTGCTGGTGCCGGCGCTGCCGCTCGCGGCCTTCACGCTGCTGCTGGCGCCGCACTACCCGCCGACCCACGACCTGGTGCGCGACCCCTTCCTGCACAGCATCTACTTCACCGTCTTCCTCTACGGCTACTGGATGGGCGCGGACAGCGGCATCTGGCGCGAGCTCGAGCGGCTGCGCCGCGTGTCGCTGGCGCTGGCCGTGGCGGTGGTCGCCGCCTACATCGCGGCGCGCACGCTGGGGGCCGGCCGGGTGCCCGACGAGGTCAACGCCGTGCTGCGCTCGCTCTACCTCTGGGCCGCGGTCGCCACCCTCCTCGGCCATGGCCACCGCCACCTGAACCGACCCTGGCCCTGGCTGCGCTGGGCCAATGCCTCGGTCTATCCCTGGTACATGCTGCACCAGACGCTGATCGTGCTGGCGATCGTCCGGCTGGCGCCGCTGGCGCTGGGCCCGGTGCTCGAGCCGGCGCTGATCCTCGCGGCCACGCTGGGCGGCTGCTGGCTGCTCAACGACGCGCTGATCCGCCGCGTGCGCTGGCTGCGGCCGCTGTTCGGCCTGCCGATGCGGGAAAAGCGGGCGCCGCAGCCGGCACCCGCGGCGGCCCTGACGGCCGCGCGCTGAAGGCCTCAGCCCTTGTCCTCGACCGGCACCAGGATCGTGCTGCCCGTGGCCACCAGTTTCAGCGTGCCGTCCTCGGCCTCGCCGAACAGCTCGGCGGCGGTGAAGACCTGCTTGCGCCCGGCCTTCACGACGCGCCCGCGCGCCACGAAGGCGCGGCCCAGCGCGGGCGCGATGCAGTCGACCGAGAAGTGCGAGGCCAGCACGCGGCCCGCCACGGTGGCGGCCGCGAAGCCGCAGACGGTGTCGAGCAGCGCGCCGATCATGCCGGCATGGAGGAAGCCGGCGTACTGGCCCATGTCGGCCTCGCGCCATGCCATGCGCAGCTCGGCCTCGCCCTGTTCCGCGCGCACGACTTCGAAGCCGGCCCAGCGGTTGAATGCGGCCGATCGGTTCACGGCCTGGATGGTGTCTAGCATCGGATGCTCCTTCGAGAGGGGGACTCTCCTTGTCGACCGGAATGGGTCGAGTCCACTCTACGAAGCGGCCCCTGGACGGCCCGTCGCGCCCGCGACCGGAACGCGCGCGGCAGTTGCGTCGGCGACAGCGCGCACCGCGGCCGCGCCAAGGGATGGCCGGGCGCCCGGGAAGGCGCCTCAGGCGGCCGCGTCGTCCTCGGCGGCCGCGGCCTTGCCGCCCTTGCGCTGCTGCTTGCGCGCGGCCTTCTTCGCCTCGCGCTCGGCATCGGCGCGCTGGCCCTCGGCCAGCCACTGGGCGAACTCCTCGGGCGTCTCGAGCGTGATGCGCCCGAGGTTGCCGGCGCGGAACTCGTGCATCACGATCTCGGCCGCCTTCTGCAGGTTCACGCGCCCCTTGCCGAGCAGCGCGCCGCGCTTGCGGCCGATGGTGTCGAGCAGCGCCTCGTCGCGCATCTCGGCGAGCTCCGCGGGTTCATGTTCGTGCTCGACCAGCTTGAAGCGCGCGACCAGCCCCGCCGCGTAGTGCTGCTTGAGGTAGCCGAGCAGCTCGAGCGCCACCTCCTCCTCGTCGAAGGCGTTGCGCCCGACCGCGCCGCTGGCCGCGAGGTTGTAGCCGCTCTTGGGCACCACGATGCGCGGCCACAGCATGCCGGGCGTGTCCCAGAGGTAGAAGTCGTCGGCCAGCGTGATGCGCTGCTCGAGCTTGGTGATGCCGGCCTCGTCGCCGGTCTTGGCCTTGCGACCGCCGGTCAGGGTGTTGATCAGGGTGGACTTGCCCACGTTCGGGATGCCGCAGATCAGCACCCGCATCGGCTTGGCCAGGCCGCCGCGGTTGGGCGACAGCGCATGGCAGGCGCGCACGATCTGCTGCGCGGGGGTGGAGAGGCTCGCGTCGAGCGGGATCGCGCGCGTGGCCGGCAGGGCGTTGTAGTGCGCGAGCCAGCGCTCGGTGCGCTCGGGATCGGCCAGGTCCTGCTTGTTGAGCACCTTGAGCGCCGGCCGGTTGGCGGTCAGCCGCGCGAGCATCGGGTTGGCGCTCGAGCCGGGCAGCCGCGCGTCGAGCAGCTCGATCACCACGTCGATGTCCTTCACGCGCTCGGTGATCGCCTTCTGCGTGAGATGCATGTGACCGGGGAACCACTGGATCGCCATCGGTGCGTGTTCTTTCTTGTGTCTGTGGCTGCGGGAGGGGGCCGGGAGACGGTGCGTGCACCGGTCCGGGGTGCGCATTGTGAACCGCGAACCTGAATGGATCGATACGCCCCGGCCGCGCGGGGATACCGGGGTCTTTGCCGCGCGGGGCATGGCCGCCACGCTTGCAAAGTCTTGCGCCGTTCGCGCGCGCCAGCCCCTATGATTTGTCCGAGAGCGCGCCTTCCGGCGTCGGTCGAATCCAGACTTTTTTCCAGGAGTTGCCGCGATGAAACCCGTCTCCGAACTGCTCAAACGCCACGATTCCTCGGCCTGGCGCACATCGCCGGACACCACGGTGTTCGACGCGCTGGCCACGCTGGCCCGCTTCGAGGTCGGCGCCCTGATGGTGATGGAGGGCGACCGGCTGGTCGGCTTCCTCTCCGAGCGCGACTACACGCGCAAGGTGGCGCTGCAGGGCAAGAACTCCAAGGAGGTCAAGGTCTCGGAGATCATGACGCCCGACGTGATGACCGTGAACCCGCAGACCCCCACCCACACCTGCATGGCGCTGATGAGCCAGCGCAAGTTCCGCCACCTGCCGGTGGTCGACGGCGACAGGGTGGTGGGCATGATCTCGATCCAGGACCTGATGGACGACATCATTGCCGACCACGAGCAGACCATCGAGCAGCTCACCCACTACATCCAGAGTTGAGCGAAGGGGCGCCGCCGCGCCCTAATTCCCGCGTCAGGCAGACGCAACACGGCGACGCTAGACTGCGCGCGCCCGCCCTCGCGGCCGGGCGCCGTTTCCTGGTTCCTCTCCCCAGATCATCGAACAACAAGGGCCTGCAATGAGCCTGCAGTCGGCCGAGCTGCTTTTCCGGCAGGGCCAGTATTCCGCTGCGCAGAAAGTGCTGCTGCAGCTGCTGAAAAAAGGCCAGCACATGGCCGCCGCGAACCGGCTGCTGGGCTTCATCGCGGGCCAGACGCAGGACTTCCCGCAAGCCATCGAGCGGCTGCGCGCCTCGCTGCGCTACGACCCGAATTCCCTCGAGAGCTGGTACTACCTCGGCATGGCCTGCCAGAAGTCGGGCCAGCACCGCGCCGCGGCCGAGGCCTTCGGCACGCTGCTGCAGCGCCAGCCGAACCTGTTCGAGGCCGAGCACGACCTGGGCCTCGCGCTGCTCGCGCTCGGCAAGGCCGGCGAGGCGCTGGCCCATTTCGACCGCGCGGTGCAATTGCGCCCGGGCGCCTTCGAGGCCCACATGAACCGCGGCGCGGCCTGCGGCAAGCTGCGCCTGCATGCACAGGAACTTCAGTGCTACGAAAGCGCGCTGGCGCTGCAGCCCGCGCATCCCACGCTGATCGAGAACTACGGCACCGCGCTGTGCCAGGCCCGGCGCTTCGTCGACGCGGCGCGGCTCTACGAGAAAACGCTGGACGAGCATCCCGGCGACGCCACCTACGCCTTCGCGCGCGGGGGCCTGCTCTATGCGCGCGCGGCCAGCGCCGACTGGCGGGACTTCGACGCTCAGATGGCGCTGCTGCGCGAAGACATCCGCCAAGAACGCGAATGCATCGAGCCCTTCGCGCTGCTGATCCTGCCTTCCACGCCGCAGGAGCAGCTGCAGGTGGCGCGGCTGCATGCGCGGCGCCACTACCCGATGGCGGCCGAGCCGCTGCACGCGCCGGTGCGCGCCGAGGGCGAGCGCCTGCGCATCGGCTACATCTCGGCCGATTTCGGGCGCCATGCCACCTCGTTCCTGACCGCCGAGCTGTTCGAGCGCCACGACCGCGAACGCTTCGAGGTCACGGCGATCTCGCTGCGCAAGAGCGACGGCAGCGCGATGCGCGAGCGGCTCGAGCGGGCCTTCGACCGCTTCGTCGACGCGCACGAGCTGTCGGACAGCGAGACCGCGCAGGCCATCGCCGACCTCGGCATCGACATCCTGGTGGACCTCGGCGGCTACACCATCGATGCGCGGCCCTCGGTGCTGGCGCTGCGGCCGGCGCCGCTGCAGCTCAGCTACCTGTGCTTCCCGGGCACGCTGGGCGCGCCCTTCATCGACTACCTGGTGGCCGACCCCTTCCTGATCCCCGAGGCGGCGCGCGCGGACTACAGCGAGAAGATCCTCTACCTGCCCGGCAGCTACCAGCCCAACGACTCGCGCCGCGAGACGGCCACCGGGCCGCTGTCGCGCGCGGATGCCGGCCTGCCGGAAGCGGCCTTCGTCTTCTGCAACTTCAACAACGGCCAGAAGCTCACGGCCGCGTTCTTCGACATCTGGCTGCGGCTGCTCGCGCGCGTCGAGGGCAGCGTGCTGTGGCTCAAGGGCGGCACCGAGGCCTACGAACGGAACCTGCGCGAGCGCGCCAGCGCCCACGGCATCGCGCCCGAGCGGCTGGTGTTCGCGCCCTGGGCCGAGCAGTCGGCCCACCTGCAGCGCCTGGCGCTGGCCGACCTGTGCCTGGACAACCTGCCCTACAACGCCCACACGACCGCCAGCGACGCGCTGTGGGCCGGGCTGCCGCTCGTGAGCTGCGTGGGCCAGACCTTCGCCGGCCGCGTGGCGGGCAGCCTGCTGGGCGCGGCCGGTTTCCCGCAGCTCGCGACCGATTCGCCGGCCGCCTACGAGGCGCTGGCCCTGGCGCTCGCCACCGACCCGCCGCGCCTCGCGGCCCTGCGCACCGAGCTGACCGCCGCGCGCGGGCACTGCGCGCTGTTCGACACCGCGGCCTACACGCGCCACCTCGAGGCGGGCTTCGCCGCGGCCTGGGAGCGCCACCGCGCGCAGTTGCCGCCCGATCACATCGTGGTGCCGCGCCTGAGCGCGTAGGCCGGTCTCTTCATCGCCGCATCGCCAACCCTGCCCGGCCCGCCGGCAGGGCCTTGGCCTACGCTCGCCGCCATTTCAGCGTTCAGAGTGGAGTCTCGTTTCGATCCTCCAACCTGACATCCAAGAAGGGAGACATTGGGCATGCAGATCCAGGTCAACACGAGCAACGGCATCGACAACAAGGAAGCGCTCGAGCGCTGGGCCGACACCGAGATCCAGCAGCAGCTGCAGCGCTTTCGCGACGACGTGACGCGGGTGGAAGTGCACCTGAGCGACGAGAACCACGAGAAGGCCGGCGAACGCGACAAGTGCTGCGTGATGGAGGCGCGGCTCGCGCACCACCAGCCGCTGGCCGTGAAGCAGCACGCTTCCAGCATGGACGAAGCCTTCCGCGGTGCGTCCGACAAGCTCAAGCGCCTGCTCGACAGCACGCTGGGCCGGCTGCACAACCACCGCGACCGCGAGTCGATCCGCCGCGACGGCGGCGCGGGGCTGGTGGCCGAATAGCCTTCTTCAGCGCCGGCGCGCGCGGCGCGAGGGCGCGGGCTCGTCCGGCTGGCGCGGTGGGAGCGCCGGCTCGGGCTCCGCGGTGGGAATGAGCGGCGGGCGCTGCCCGCTCTCGATCCAGGCGTCGTAGAAATCGATCTTGCGGTCGACCAGCGACAGCGCGCGCTTCCATTCGGCGATGGTCCGGTTCACGCGCTCGCGGTGCGCCGCGAGCAACGCGCGCCGCTCGGCCAGGGTGGCGCGGCCGCGCAGCGCGAGTGCCGTGTACTCGCGCATCTCGGCGATCGACATGCCGGTGCGGCGCAGCCTGTCCATCAGGTCGAGCCAGCCGATGTGGGGCTCGCCGTAGAGGCGCCGCCCGCCCGCGTCGCGCACCACGCCGGGCACCAGCCCCTGGCTCTCGTACCAGCGGATCGCGTGCACGCTGCGGCCGGTGCGCTGCGCCAGCTCGCCGATCAGGAACGACGTGCCCTGCGCGACGCCGCGCCGGGCCTCAGGCGCCGGCATCGGCCGGGGCCGGGACCGCCGGCGCTTCCAGCGCCGAGGCCACCAGGCCGGTGTCGAAATATTCGATCAGTTCCTTCACCAGGCCTCCCTCGAGTCGGTAGACGTAGCAATAGCGGTTGTTGTAGCGGCGCCCGGCATGGGTCAGCACGTCGCCGCTGAATTGCACCACCACCCGGTCCTCGTCGGCCAGGACGTGCTCGGTGCGGCTGGTGTAGGGGGTGGCGAACTGGGCGAACAGCGGGTTCAGCAGTTCCTCGCGGATCGCCTTCCTGCCGCGGTAGGTGCGCGACCAGGCGGTGCTGCCCTCGAGCTTCCAGGTCGCGTCTTCGGCGAAGCCCTCGAGGAAGGGCCGGCTGTTGCCCTGGTCGAGCTGGGTGTGGATGTGCTGGATGAACGCCTTGTTGCTGGCGGTGGTGGTGGTCATGGCGATGTCCTCTCGAGGGTCGATGGAAAGCACCGGAAGGCCCGGTGAATTCCATTGGAAGTGCTCGTGTGCACTCGAGGTCAAGCGCCCTGAACGCCCGGCCGGAATTCAGCCGCGCGCCGCCTTCGCCTTCGCGACCTCGTTCGCGCCCTGCGCGGTGCCGCTCTGGGGCACCTGCTCGCCCTCGCGCGCGCGCACCTCGTCGAGCCGCGCGGCCAGCTGCTCGGGCGTGTCGCCGCCGATGCCGATCCAGGCGCCCTGCGTGAGCGTGATGTGCGCGGCCTCGAAGGTGCCGGCGCCCGCGCACAGGATGGCGCGCGTGGGCGCGTTCTCGGCCGCCAGCACCAGCATCGCGGGCACCACGGCCTCGGGCTGGAAAGCCTCGAGCATGTCGGGCGGGAACAGGTCCTCGGTCATGCGCGTGGCCGCGGTGGGCGCCAGGCAGTTGACGCGGATGTCGTTCTTCGCGCCCTCGATGCTCAGGGTCTGCATCAGGCCCACCAGCGCCAGCTTGGCGGCGCCGTAGTTGCTCTGGCCGAAGTTGCCGTACAGGCCGCTCGAGGAGGTGGTCATCACGATGCGGCCGTACTTCTGCGCGTTCATCAGGGCCCAGACGGCCTTGGTGCAATTCACGGCGCCCATCAGGTGCACGTCGACCACCAGTTTGAAGTCGGCCAGTTCCATCTTGGCGAAGCTCTTGTCGCGCAGGATGCCGGCGTTGTTCACGAGGATGTCGACCCGGCCCCAGGCATCGACCGCCTGCTGCACCATGGCCTGCACGGCCTCGAAGTCGGTGACCGAGGCGCCGTTGGCGATCGCCTCGCCGCCCGCGGCCTTGATCTCGTCGACCACCGCCTGCGCCGCGCTCACCGAGCCGCCCGAGCCGTCGCGCGCGCCGCCGAGGTCGTTGACCACCACCTTGGCGCCGCGCGCCGCGAGGGCCAGCGCATGCTGGCGGCCCAGGCCGCCGCCGGCGCCGGTCACGATGGCCACGCGGCCCTGGAAGTCGATGCTGCTGCTGTCGTTGCTCATGTCGTCTGGGTCTCTCGGAGGATGGATGGAAGACGCGTCCGAACCGCACGCGCCGCGGCGCGTTTTACCTCAGAAAGCCCCGGAGGCCCGCGACCAGGCCGCCTTGCCAGTCACCCGTGCGACGAGGTTTCGTGCAGGGTTTCGCAGTAGGCGACGAGCTGGTCGAGCTCGGCCGACTTGTCGAAGAAGGCGTCGGCGCCCAGCAGGCGCGAGCGGTCGCGCATCTCGGCGGTGGCGTAGTTGCTGAGCACCACCACCTTCTGGTGCGGCGCGCGCTGGCGGCAGGCATCGAGCACGCCCAGGCCGTTGCCGCGTTCGAGGAACAGGTCGACGATGGTCAGGTCCCAATCGTCGCGGTGGCGCTTGAGCCATGCCACCGCCTCGTCCTCGCTGCCGGCCACGGCCAGCACCTCGGTCTCGGTCACGTCCTCGAGGAAACCCACGAGGTTCTCGCGGATCACGGGGCTGTCTTCGACCAGGTAGGCCTTGAGACTCATGATCGCCCGCCCCGCGCGGCGCCCCCCTGCGGATCGGCCAGGGAGCGAAGCGGTGCGGGAGGGAACGGCGGGCTGACGACGGCTTGCATGAGGCCATCCTCTCAGCCATGCGGCGGTGCAGCGTGAGCCAGCGGCACCGACCGCCTGTAGGCCACGGGCCAAGACGGCTGTCGTCAGCCGGAGGCCCGGCGGCCGGGCTTCAGGCCGCGACGGCCACCCGCTGGCCCCGGCCCACGCCCAGGCGCGCGGGCGAGACGTACTGCTCGCGGTAGATCTCGAACGGCAGGGTGTCGGCCATCTCGATGCGCTTCTGCTCCTGGATCGAGTCCTCGGTCATGCGCGCGAACTCGGCACGCTGCGCCTCGGAGAAGGGCAGCGCCATGAGCGCGGCGCGGGTCTGCTCGGAGCGCGCGCGAACGAAGCCGACGAAGGAGTTGGCATGCTCGCGCTCGATCGCCGCGAGCACCCGCGCCGAGGGCAGGCTGTCGGGGTTGCCGAGCGCCTCGCGCGCCGCGCGCACCGCCTCGGCATGGGCCGTGCCGCCGTGCGCGGCATCGAGCCGCTCGGCGATCGGCGCGCACTGCTCGACCAGCTCCAGGCCCCAGTCGACCAGCGTCACCGGCTGGCCGCCGCGGCGCAGCGCCAGGCCCGGCTCGCGGCCGCGCGCGGCCGTCAGGTGCTGGTTGTGCGCGAGGTCGGCGATCTCCTGCGGTGTGTCGTCGGGACTGTCGCTCAGCAGGCAGTGCAGCAGGAACACGTCGAGGAAGCGCATCGTCTGGGCGTTGATGCCCACGGTCTCGAAGGGATCGAGGTCCATGAGCCGGACCTCGACGTACTCCACGCCGCGCTCGCGCAGCGCATGCAGCGGGCGCTCGCCGGGGTTGATCACGCGCTTGGGGCGGATCGTGCCGTAGAACTCGTTCTCGATCTGCAGCAGGCTGGTGCCGAGCTGGTTGTAGTCGCCGCCGAGGTTGCGGATGCCGATGGCCTCGTAGGCCGGCCACGGGCGCGTGAGCGCATCCTGCAGCGAGGCGCCGTAGCCCTCGAGGCTGTTGTAGCTCACGGCCAGCGAGGCCTGCGCGTCGCTCTGGTAGCCCAGGCGGCCCATGCGCAGCGAGGTACCGTGCGGCATGAACATGCTGCCGTCGCCCAGCGGCTGCAGCTCGTGCGGGCGGCCCGCGACGAAGCTCGAGCACAGCGCCGGCGAGGCGCCGAACAGATACAGCAGCAGGAAGGCGTGGCGGCGGAAGTTGCGGATCAGCGCGAAATACGCTTCGCTCGAGACCTCGGGCAGCGACCAGTTGTAGTGGATGCCCGAGATGGTCTGCATGCGGCGGCCATAGCGGTGGCTCAGGCCCATGCGGTAGACGCTCTTGGCGCGGCCCACGTTCGAGGAGCCGTAGCGGCCGATCGGAATGGTCTCGTCGGTCGGCAGGCCGCAGGGCATGCTCGAGACCCACATGCGCTCATCACCGAGCTGGTCGAGCACGCGGTAGGTGAACTGGTGGACGCGGGTCAGCTCGTCGAGCGCGGCCTCGGCATCGCCGTGCACGCCGGTGATCAGCTCGAGCTGCGACTCGCTGAAGTCGGTCGTGATGTGCGGATGGGTCAGCGCCGAGCCGAGCGCGAGCGGATGGGGCGTCAGCGCGAGCTTGCCGTCGGGCAGCGCGCGCAGGCTTTCCTTCTCGATGCCGCGCCGCATGCCCTTCAACCGCCCGGCCGAGAGCGAACCCAGCCTCTCCTGCAATCTGTTGCTCATATTGTTATGACCCATCAATCTTCTGAGGGGCTGGAAGGTAGCACGGCGGCGCGGGCGCTGCTCGTGCAGGGAAACCCGCTGCCGGCTATGCTGCAGCTCGCTATTTTTTTCATAGCATCACCTTTCGATTCGGTGGGGCGATCAGCTCTTTTCGGGGGGCCGTGAAGCAGCGCCCGAGCGGCCCGCGAGGCCGGCCAGGTCGATCTCCTCGGACTGGTAGACATGGATCTGCGGCGGCCCGTCGGCCATCGCGGCCAGCGCCTTGCCGAAGGCGCGCGAGGCCTCGACGCGGAAATGCACCTGCAGCGCCGCCATGTCGCTCCAGCGCTCGACGAAGGTGAGGCGCAGCGGCTGCATCGCATCGGTCGAGACCTCGTGCGAGAGGCAGCCGGGCTCGGCGCGCGAGCGCTGCACGTGCTCGACGCTGATCGCGAGCATGGCCTGCAGGGTGTCGGGCTTGGCGGTGGCATGGCCGATGACGAGGATCATGGGTGTCTCCTTTCGAGTGTCGCGGGCGCCTCGGCCCGCCGGTTCAGGGGGCGAGCACGCGCAGCAGGAAGGCGTTGAGGTCGCCGATCTCCTCGAGGCAGACCGAGTGCGCCATCGCGTACTCGTGCCATTCGACGGCGTAGCCCAGCGCCGCGAGCGCGTCGCGCGACTGCTGGGCGCGCGCGATCGGCACCACCGGGTCCTGCCGGCCATGGGCCAGGAACACCGGCGTGTCGTGGTTGGACGCATGGCGCTCGGCCGCGGTGGTGGCCGCGATCGGCAGGTAGCCCGAGAGGCCGACGATGCCCGCGAGCCGCTCGCCATGGCGCAGCCCGGTCATCAGCGCCATCGCGCAGCCCTGCGAGAAGCCGGCCACCACGATGCGCCCGGCCGCGATGCCGCGCGCCTTCTCGTTGGCGATCAGCGCCTCGATCGTGGCCTGCGAACGGCGCAGGCCGGCCTCGTCCTCGCGCGCCACCAGGTCGGCCACCGCGATGTCGTACCAGGCCGGCATCTGGTAGCCGCCGTTGATGGTGACCGGGATCACGGGCGCGTTCGGGAACACGAAGCGCACCGGGCCCACGCTCGAGAGGTCGAGCTCGTTGGCGATGGGCACGAAGTCGTTGCCGTCGGCGCCCAGGCCATGCATCACGATCACCGTGGCGGTGGGATGGGGGGCGGTTTCGATCTCGATGGGGGGACGGGACATGGTCGGTGAAAGTCGTGAAAAAGTACGCCAAACAGGCGCGGATGGCCGGACCTTAGCGCATTCGGGCCGGCGGGGGCATTGATCCGGCACAGGGATTCGCCCCATCCCGCGCACCCGGACGGCCGCTTGGCCGACTTGCGCGGCGCGGCCCCGCCCCCAAGATGGTCCGCAAGAACCCCAGCGAAGGACCCCGCGTGAGCCATTCCCCACCCCTGGTCGATACCAAGCTGGCCGGCCTCGTGCTGGTCTGCGGCGAGTGCGAGGCGCGCAAGGACGGTCCCGCGAAGCTGCAGGCCAGGCCGGTGCGCAAGGAACTGAAGCACGAACTGCGCGATGTGCCGCTGCGGCTGCGCGTGGTGCAGTCCAGCTGCCTGGGCCTGTGCCCGAAGAAGGCGATGGCCCTGGCGGCCGTGGCGCAGGGCCATGCGCCGCTGGTGGCGGAAGTCTGCCGCGACGAGGATGTCGCGGCCTTCGCCCGGGCGCTGGCCAAGTCGGTGCGTTGACCGGCTTCTATTCCGCCTTGATGCCGTTCGCCTTCACGATCTGCGCATAGCGCTCGTATTCGGCCGCCACCTGGCCCTGGAACTGGCGCTGCGCGAAGCCGGTGGCCTCGATGCCCTGGGCCGCGAGGTCGGCGCGCGCGGCCGGCGTGCGCACGATGCGGCCGGCCTCCTGCGCGATCGCGTCGACCACCGGCTGCGGCGTTCCCGCGGGCGCGAACAGCCCGAACCAGGTGCCCGCGCGGTAGCCGGGGTAACTCTCGGCCAGGGTCGGCACCTCGGGCAGCAGCGGATGGCGCTTCTCGCCGCCCGTGCCCAGCGCCACCAGCCGGCCGCTGCGGATGTGCGGCAGCGCCGGGCCCACGGCGATCAGCATCACGTCGACCTGGCCCGCGATCACGTCCTGCATGCCCAGCGGACCGCCGCGGTAGGGGATGTGGGTGACGTAGATGCCGGCCTTCTGCTTGAACAGCTCCATGCCCAGCTGCTGCGGGCTGCCATTGCCGGCCGAGGCGTAGTTGATGCGGCCCGGCTGCGCCTTGGCGGCGCGCACGAAGTCGGCCACGCTGCGATAGCCGGTCTTGGGATTGGCCACCAGCACGAAGTCGATCTGGCCCAGCGACACCACCGGCAGCAGGTCGCGCCGCGCGTCGTAGGGCAGGCTGGCCTGCAGGTTCGGCAGGATGGTGATCGGGCCGTCGGCACCGACCAGCAGCGAATAGCCGTCGGCCTGCGCCTTGGCGAGCCCGTCGGCCGCGAGGATGCCGGCCGCGCCGGCCTTGTTGTCGACCACCACCGGCTGCTTCCACTGCGCCGACAGCCGCGACGAGAGGTAGCGCGCGAGCACGTCGGGCGAACTGCCGGGCGTATTGGCCACGGTGATGTGAACGGCCTTGGCCGGATAGGAAACGTCGGCGCTTTGCGCCTGCGCGCCCAGGGCGATCGACGCGCCGGCCCAGAACAGAAGGGCCGGCTTGAACAGGGAGGGGACGCGCATGGAGAACTTTCGGGTACGGACTGGAGAACGCGCGCGATTCTGTCGCGCCCTCGTCCGGACGCGAACGACCCATTCGTCAGATGCTTAGGTCGATCCGGACATAAGCGCCCCGCTCAAGCCGCGCGCAGCGCGTCCAGCTGGCCGTAGAACGCGTCGACCTGCCGCTGCGCGCCCTCGCGCATCGCCGCATTGCGCGAGGCGCAGCCCGCGGCGTCCTCCACCGCCCCGGCCTCGCCCACCCGGCGCGAGGCGTCCTGCACGAAGCGGCACATCGGATAGCGGCGCTCGCCGAAGGCGCCCAAGGTGGCGTCCGAGATGCCGTGCTCGGCCAGCATCCGGGCCAGCACCACCGCGTCCTCCACCGCCATCGCCCCACCCTGCCCCATGAACGGCGTCGAGGCATGGGCCGCGTCGCCGATCAGCAGGAGGCGCCCCGCATGCCAGGGCAGCGGCGCCTGCACCTCCTCGACCGCCGTGTAGAGCAGCTCCGAGTCCGCGCCGAGCTGGTCGAGGAAGGGCCGCGCCGGTCCGCCGAACTCCGCGAAGCGCTCGCGCATGCGCGCGGGCCATTCCTCCTTCGGATACCAGCGGCCGGCCGGCTCGGCCACGGTGCCGAACAGGTAGAGCCGGTCGTCGGCGATCGGCATGATGCCCAGCCGCTTGCCGATGCCCATCATCATGATCTTGGCCACCAGCGCGCGCGGCCGCTCGTGCACGCTGCGCCAGACGCCGAAGCCCGTGTAGCGCGGCGCGAGCGGACCCGTCACCCGTTCGCGCAGCTGCGAGCGGATGCCGTCGGCGCCGACGACCAGATCGAAGGCCCGCGCCGTGCCGTCGGACAGCAGCACCCGCGCGCGCTCGCTCTCGGCGGCGATCCGTTCCACCGTGGTCGCGAGCCGGATCTCCACGCCCAGCGCCGACAACCGGTCCGCGAGCACGCGGTGCATCTGCGAACGCTTGATGCCCACGATCGGCGCCGCGCCGCCCTGCGAGCGCGGATAGAACACGTCGACGATCGGCGCGCCGAGGTGGTCGAGGTAGACGTTGCGCCCGTCCTCGATCGCGAAGCCGGCCTCGAGGATGCGCGGCAGCACGCCCACCGCGCGCAGCGCCTCGAGACCGTTGCCGTAGATGAAGATGCCCGAGCTCTGGAAGCGCCATTCGGCCTGCTTCTCGACCAGCGTGACGCCGAAGCCCCGGCTCGCCAGCGCGATCGCCGCCGAACAGCCCGCGATGCCGGCGCCCACGACGAGGATGCGTTCGGGCCGCGTCATGCGCGCACCGCCGCGAGCGCGGCGCTCACCCGTTCGATGTTCGAGGCATTGAGCCCCGCGACGCACAGCCGCCCCGAGCCCACGAGGTAGACGCCGAAGCGTTCGCGCAGCGCATCGATCCGTGCGGGCGCGAGCCCCGTGTAGCTGAACATGCCGTGCTGCGCCACCAGGTAGTCGGAGCCCGGCCCTAGCGCCCGATGCAACGCGCGATGCAGCGCCGTGCGCATCGCCCGCATGCGCAGCCGCATCGCCTCGAGCTCGGCGCGCCATTGCGATTCGAGCGCGCGGTACGTCAGGATCGCCTGCACCAGTGCCGCGCCCTGCCCCGGCGGGCACGAATAGCTGCGCCGGATGCCGAGCTTGAGCCGGCCCAGCAGCCGCGCCGCGTCGGCGCCCGGCGCATGCACGGCGAGCGCGCCCACGCGTTCGCCATAGAGCGAGAAGATCTTCGAGAACGAGCTCGCCACCAGGCAGGCGATGCCGCGCCGCACGCATTCGCGCACCGCCCAGGCGTCCTCGTCCACGCCCTGCGCGAAGCCCTGGTAGGCCATGTCGAAGAAGGGCAGCAGGCCGCGCTGCGCGATGGTGTCGAACAGCGCGCGCCACTCGTCGTGCGAGGGGTCCACGCCGGTCGGGTTGTGGCAACAGGGATGCAGCAGCACGATGTCGCCGGCCGGAAGCTTGCCGAGCGTCGCGATGGCGCCGTCGAGGTCGAAGCCGCCGGTCTTGCTGTCGTAGTAGGGATAGTGATCGACGCGCAGCCCCGCGCCCTCGAAGATCGCCGCATGGTTGGCCCAGGTCGGGTCGGGCATCCACACCGTGGCCTCGGGCGACAAGTCCTTCAGCAGGTCCGCACCGGTCTTGAGTGCGCCGGTGCCGGCCACGGTCTGCACCACCACGAGCGGCGCCGTTGCCACCTCGCCGAACACCAGCCGCCGCACCGCGTCGCGGTAGGGCTGCGCCCCCTCGGTCGGCGCATAGACGCTGGGCGCATCGGCCTCGGCCAGCAGCGCGCGCGCGGCGCGCACCGAATCCAGCACCGGCACCCGGCCCTGCTCGTCGCAATAGATGCCGATGCCGAGGTTGACCTTGTGCGGCCGCGGGTCGGCCTTGTAGGCCTCGAACAGGCCGAGGATGGGATCGTCGGCATGGGCCGGCAGTTGATCGAACACGCGTGCTCCAGAAAGAAAAACGAAAGAAAAGGCTCAGAGCCGCGTACGCACCGACCACAGCTCGGGAAAGAAGCGGTGGTCGACCACGCTGCGCAGCCAGCCCACGCCGGCCGAGCCACCGGTGCCGGGCTTGAAGCCCAGGATGCGTTCGACCGAGACGAAATGGCGCCAGCGGTACTGCGAGAACACGTCGGCGATGTCCATCAGCGCCTCGCCGAGCCGGTAGAGATCGTTCTCGGGCGCCGGATCGCCGTAGACCTGCAGCCACGCTGCCTCCACGCCCGCGTTGGGTGCGTAGCTCGCCGACCAGTCGCGCTCGAGCGCCTCGGCCGGCACGGGCACGCCGCGCCGGTGCAGCAGCGCGAGCACGTCGTCGTAGAGGCTCGGCGAATTCAGCGCGCGCTCCATGTAGGGCCACACCTCGGGGTTGTTGGCATGCGCGCGCGCCAGCGGAATCGACTTGTTGCCGAGGATGAATTCCACGTGCCGGTACATGTAGGACTGCTGGCCCGAGGCGATGCCCAGCGTGTTGCGGAACTGGTTGAACTCGTGCGGCGTGATGGTCGAGAGCACGTCCCAGGTCTTGGCCAGGAACTCGAGCAGCGCGCACACCCGCGGCGCGAGCTGCAGCGCGCCGACCACGTCGTCGGCGCGCACGCGCAGCTGCATGTTCGAGAGTTCGTAGTGGATCGCCTTGAAGCTCAGTTCCTTGCAGTGGGTGATGCACATGAACACCATCTCGTCATGGCCTTCGCTGCGCATGTGCTGAAGGCTCAGCAGCAGGTCGTTGCGCTGGTGCTCGAGGTAGGGGTTGCTGCGGCCCTCGAACTGCAGCAGCGGCTCGCCCTCGGTGTCCTGCACCGTGGCCGCGCGCTGGTGGTTGTCGCCGGTCGCGATCGGCTTGACCAGCGAAAGCTCGAGCGCGGGATCGCGCACCGTGGGGATCGCGCGCTGCCGCCGGGGGCGCGAAGGGGAAGCCGTCATGTCGTCGTCTCTCTGGCCCGCGTGCTGCGCGGGCCGTGATGGGAATGCGGCGATTCTTCGGCCCCGGGGCCGGCGGCTCAACCTCCGGCGCGCCGGATTTGGTCACCGTTCGTCCGTGACCGGACGAGGACGGCGCTCAGGCGGCGCCGTGGCGCCGGGCGTAGGCGCTGGGCGTGAGCCCGGTCCAGCGCTGGAAGGCGCGCGAGAACGCCTTCTCCGACGCGTAGCCCACCGCCTCGGCCACCTGGTGCAGGCTCAGCTGCCGGTTCTTGAGCTTCTCGGCCGCCAGCGTCATGCGGTAGGAGCCCAGGTAGTGCATCGGCGTCACGCCCACCAGCGCGCGGAAACGCTCGCTGAAGATGGTGCGCGACAGATAGCTGGCCTGCGCCAGCGTCGCCACCGACCACGGATGCGCGGGCCGCTCGTGCATCAGCGCCATGGCGCGCGCGATGCTCTCGTCGTCGAGTCCACGCAAGGTGCCCAGGCGCTCGGCCGGCGCCGTGGCCGGCTGCGCGTAGAGGTGCTCGCAGAGGACGTGCACCAGCAGCAGGTCGGCCATGCGCGCGGCCGAGAGCTGCCAGCCCGGGCGCTGCGCCACGGTCTCGTTGACCAGCGTCTCCATCGCCAGCGCCAGCGAGGCGGTGGTGGGAATCTGCGCCTGGCGCAGCACGATCAGCGGCGGCAGGCTCGCGATGATCGAACCCAGCCCCTGGGCCGGAAGCCACAGGTGCAGCGAGAACAGTTCGGTGACCGGACCGCCGCCGCCGTGCGAGAACACGATCGGGTGGTCGCCGTGGCGGCCGGTGGAATGCGCGGCGATCAGCTCGCGGAACGGCCGCGCCTCGAGCCCCGGCGCCGACGACACCGTGTGCGCGCCGCCCTGCGGCAGCATCGCGATGTCGTGCGGCGCCACCTGCACCGGTTCGGCATCGCCCACCGAAATCCAGTAGGGCGCGCCGGTGCACAGGCGGATCAGCGGGCCGTCCACGCCGGTCGAGTGCAGCGCCCACGGCGCCGAGAGCGAGAAGCGTGCCGTGACGGCGCGCTCGGACTTGTAGCCCGCGAGCAGGTGGCTCAGTGCGTCGCCGTCGCGTCCCGTGTCCATGCTGTCGTGTCGTGGCGTCCGTGGTCTGTCCGATTCGCGCGGATTATCTGGCATGGAAGCCGGGCGATTCACCGCGGCGCGCCCACGACGACGCGGGATGCAACACAATGGCGGCTCGCATGAAGACAACGACCTCGCAACCGAAGCCCCGAATGGCCCACGCAACCTTCGACAGCGAAAGCCAGCTGCGCGACCGCGGACTGCGCGTCACGCGCGCCGCCCAGACCGTGCTCGAGCTGCTCGAGCACACCTCCCAACCGCTCACGCACGACGAAGTCGCCGCGGCCTACACCACCGCCACCGGGGAGGAACCCGACCGGGTCACGATCTACCGCGTGCTCGACCGGCTGGTCGAGGTCGGCCTGTGCGACCGCCGCGTCGGCGCCGACCGCGTGAACCGCTTCGCGCGCCACGTCGAGGCCGCCTCGGGCAACACCTTCGAGTGCGACCAGTGCCACAAGGTGCTGGCCCTGCCCTCCGACCCCGAACTGCCGAAGGTCATGGGCCGGCTCGGCCGCGCGCTGCGCAAGCAGGGCATCGACACCCGCCGCACCGCGCTCACCCTGCACGGCACCTGCGGCGACTGCGTGCCCGCCGAAGCCGCTCCCGCGGCCCGGCCCGCCGCCCGCCCTACGCGTTCCAGGACGGGAAAGGGTCCGGCAGGTTCTGCCACCACGAGGCGCCGTAGCGCATCTCTTCCTCGGTGAGCAGGCAGGCATCGAGCCGCGCGCGCAGCGCGGCCTCGTCCATGCCGATGCCGATCAGCACCAGTTCCTGCCGCGCATCGCCCGTGGCCGGGTCCCAGTGGCTCTGGATCAGCGCCAGTCCCTCGGGATCGCCGGGCCAGTGCTCGCGCGGCACCGCCGCCCACCAGAAACCCGCCGCACCGTAGCGGCAGGCGCCGCCGGCCTGCGACCAGCTGCCCGCGCGCGTGGGCCGGCTCGCGAGCCAGAAGAAGCCCTTGGAGCGCACCACGCCCTCCCACTCCTCCTGCACCAGGTCCCAGAAGCGCTGCGGATTGAACGGCAGCCGCGCGCGGTAGACGAAGCTGCGGATGCCGTAGGCCTCGCTCTCGGGCAGGTGCTCGCCGCGCAGCTCGGCCAGCCAGCCCGGCGCCTGCTCGGCCTGCGCGAAATCGAACAGGCCGGTGTCGAGCACCCGGTCGAGCGAAACGCGGCCGAACTCCGACAGCTCGATGCGCGCGCGCGGATTGAGGCTCTTGAGGATCGCCATCAGCCGCTCGCGCTCGGCCGCGCTCACCAGGTCGGTCTTGTTGAGCACCAGCACGTCGCAGAACTCGATCTGCTCGATCAGCAGGTCGACCACGGTGCGCGCGTCCTCGTCGCCCAGCGACTGGCCGCGCTGCCGCAGGCTGTCGGCCGAGCCGTAGTCGCGCAGGAAATTGAAGGCATCGACCACCGTGACCATGGTGTCGAGCCGCGCCACGTCGGCCAGGCTCTTGCCGTCCTCGCCCGCGAAGGTGAAGGTCTCGGCCACCGGCAGCGGCTCGGAGATGCCGGTCGACTCGATCACCAACTGGTCGAAGCGGCCCTCCTTCGCGAGCCGCCCGACCTCGATCAGCAGGTCCTCGCGCAAGGTGCAGCAGATGCAGCCGTTGCTCATCTCGACCAGCCGCTCGTCGGTGCGCGACAGCTCGGCCCCGCCCTCGCGCACCAGCGCGGCGTCGATGTTGACCTCGCTCATGTCGTTGACGATCACCGCCACGCGCCGGCCCTCGCGGTTGTGCAGGATGTGGTTGAGCAGCGTGGTCTTGCCGGCGCCGAGGAAGCCGGACAGCACGGTGACGGGAAGGCGTTGGGGCATGGCGTGGGTCTCGTTTATATGCAACTGCATTGCATTATATGAATGACGCAACACTGTTGCATGTAAAGCGGAAAAAGCGCCCGTCGCCGCCGCCTCCGGCCGCGCCGATAGACTCGGGGCCCGCCTCCGCCTTCCCGCCGCCGATGACCCCGCCCGTGCTCTACAGCTTCCGCCGTTGCCCCTATGCGATGCGCGCCCGCCTCGCGCTGGCGGCGAGCGGCCAGCGCTGCGAGCTGCGCGAGGTCGAGCTCAAGCGCAAGCCGCTCGAGATGCTGGCCGCCTCGCCCAAGGGCACGGTGCCGGTGCTCGTGCTGGCCGACGGCACGGTGATCGACCAGAGCCTGGACATCATGCGCTGGGCGCTCGCGGCCCACGATCCGCTGCGCTGGCTGCAGCCCGGCGACACCGAGGCGCTGGTCGCCGCCTGCGACGACCATTTCAAGCCGCAGCTCGACCGCTACAAGTACCCGGGCCGCTTCGCCGATGCGGTGCAGGCCGAGGCCCGCGAACAGGGCGCGCGCTTCCTGCGCGAGCTCGAGGCGCGGCTGGCCGCCTCGGCCTTCCTGCTCGGCGCCCACGCCACCCTGGCCGATGCCGCGCTGATGCCCTTCGTGCGCCAGTACGCGATGGTCGAGCCGGCCTGGTTCGAGGCCCAGCCCTGGCCGCGGCTGCGCGCCTGGCTCGCGGACTGGATCGCCTCGCCGCTGTTCGACAGCGTCATGCGCAAGAACCCGCCCTGGCGCAGCGGCGAGGCCGGCATCGCCTTCCCATGAGCACGCGCCTGCATTTCGACCTCACGACGGTCCAGCTCTTCATCGCCACCGCCGAGCTCGGCGGCGTCACGCGCGGCGCCGAGCGCATGCACATGGCGCCGGCCGCGGCCTCGCGCCGCATCCTCGAGCTCGAGTCGCAATTCGGCGTGGCGCTGTTCGAGCGCCGCCCGCACGGCATGGTGCTGACCGATGCCGGGCGCGCGATGCTCGCGCACGCGCGCAACATCACCCACACCGTGCTGCGCATGCAGGACGACGCGGCCTCCTATCTCGGCGGCGAGCAGGGCGTGGTGCGCGTGGCGGCGCCGAAGTCGGCCGTGATCCAGTTCATGCCGCGCGACATCGAGCGCTGCGCCGCCGCCTGCCCCGGCGTGCGCATCGACCTGCAGGAGATGAACAGCCAGGTGGTGCAGCAGGCGCTGCGCCGCGGCACGGTCGACATCGGCATCTACGAGGCCAGCCTCGGCGCCATCGACCTGCCGATGCTGCCCTACCGCGGCGATGAGCTGGTGGCCGTCACCGCGCGCGGCCATGCGCTGGCCGGCCAGCGCCAGGTGGTGCTCGAGGACATCCTGGCCTGCGACCTGATCGTGCTCAACGAGGGCTCGGCGATCTCGCTCATGCTGGCGCGGCTGGCCGACGAGACCGGCCAGCTGCTGCGCATGCGCATGCGCGTGGGCGGCTTCGACAGCATCGCGGCGCTGGTGGCGCAGGACCTGGGCATCGGCGTCATGCCGGCGGCGATCGCGCGCCACGTGGCGGCGGGCAGCCGCTTCGCGCGATTGCCGATCCGCGGCGACTGGGCGCGGCGCCAGTTCGTGCTGTGCCATCGCGCCGGGGATTCGCTGTCGCGCGCCGCGGCCAGCGTGGCGCGCGTGCTCGCGGATACGCAAAACGCGAATCCAGCCTCGCCCAAATAGCGATGGCGCCCGGTGCGGGCCTTGCGCACCATCCGTCGACCCTAAAGAACGACGGAGACATCGCAGCATGCAACGCAGAAGCTTCACCCTGGCGGCCGCGGCCGCCCTCGCCGCACCGGGACTGGTGCGCGCCGCGAACGAGGCGGCGCCACCGGCCGGCCCCGTGAAGATCGTGGTCGGCTTCGCGCCCGGCGGCGGCACCGACGTGCTGGCGCGCGTCATCGGCCAGAAGCTGGGCGCGATGTGGAACGCCTCGGTGGTGGTCGAGAACAAGCCCGGCGCCACCGGCGCGATCGCGGCCGACTACGTGAGCAAGCAGCCGCCCGACGGCAACACCCTGCTGATGGCGCACGTCAACAGCCACGCGATCGCGCCGGCGCTGCTGACCGGCGTGCGCTACGACCCGCGGCGCGACTTCACGCCCCTGACCCTGGTGGGCGTGACGCCGAACATGCTGACCTGCGCGCCGGCGCAGAAGGCGCGCACCCTGCCCGAAGTCGTGGCGCTGTGCCGCGAGCGGCCGGGGCGCGTGTCCTTCGGTTCCTCGGGCATCGGCTCGGCCCAGCACCTGGCGTTCGAGATGTTCAAGCTGCAGGCCAGGGTCGATGCGGTTCATGTGCCCTACAAGGGCTCGAGCGCCCTGATCGTCGACCTGCTCGGAGGGCAGATCGACTATGCCTTCGACACCATGACGGCCGCCACGCCCTTCGTGAAGCAGGGCAAGGTGATCGCGATCGCGCAGACGCGGCTGCAGCGCGCGCGCAGCCATCCCACCGTGCCCACGCTCGCCGAGTCGGGCTTTCCGGGGCTGGACGCGGCCTCGTGGTACGGCCTGGTCGGCCCGCGCGGCATGGCCGCGCCGATGGTGCAGCGCATGAGCGAGGACATCAACCGCGTGCTGGCCCTGCCCGACATCGCGCAGCGGCTCGACGAGTTCGGCGCCGAGGACGCGGGCGGCAGCCCCGAGAAGTTCGGCGCCTTCATCGCGAGCGAGTACGCCAAGTGGGGCCGCATCGTGAAAGAAGCCGGCGTGCGCGCCGACGCCTGAGACCATTTTCCTTTCCGCCTGAAAGACGCCAACCGATGAGCGACACCTCCTCCTCCCGTCCCCTCCCTTTGGCCGGCGTGCGCGTGCTCGACGTGAGCCAGGTCATGGCCGGCCCCTATGCCTGCATGCTGCTGGCCGACCTCGGCGCCGACGTCATCAAGATCGAGCCGCCGCAGGGCGGCGACCAGACGCGCGGCGCCATGGGCTTCAAGCTCAAGGGCACGGACAGCATGGGCTTCCTCAACATGAACCGCAACAAGCGCTCGATCGCGCTCGACCTCAAGTCCGACAGCGGCCGCGAGGTGCTCTACAAGCTGGTGGCGCAGGCCGACATCCTGGTGGAGAACTACCGCCCCGGCGTGATGAAGCGGCTGCGCACCGACTACGAGACGCTCAGCGCGATCAACCCGCGGCTGGTCTACGTCAGCATCTCGGGCTTCGGCCAGACCGGGCCCTGGGCCGGCCGGCCGGGCTTCGACCTGATGGCGCAGGCGATGTCGGGGATCATGAGCGTGACCGGCCATCCCGACGGCCCGCCCGCCAAGGCCGGCGTGCCGGTGGCCGACATCGGCTGCGCGCTGTTCGCCACCTACGGCATGCTGTCGGCCTATATCGGCGCCAAGGCCACGGGACGCGGCCAGTACGTCGATGCCTCGCTGTTCGATTCCGCGCTGGCCTTCTCGATCTGGGACATCAGCGAGTACTGGGGCACGGGCCGCGAACCCGAGCAGCTCGGCACCGCCAACCGCATGAGCGCGCCCTACCAGGCGATGAAGGCGGCCGATGGCCACTTCGTGATGGGCGCCACCAACCAGAAGCTGTGGCAGACGCTGTGCGCCACGCTGGAGCGGCCCGACCTGCTCGATGACGCACGCTTCGCGACGGTGTCGCTGCGCCTCGCGAACCGGCATGCGCTGGTCGAGAGCCTCGAGCGCAGCTTCGCGCAACAAGGTTGCGAGCACTGGATCGACCGGCTGCTGGCCGTGGGCATTCCTGCCGGGCCGATCCTCAGCTACCCCGAGGCCTTCGAGAGCGAACATGGCCGGCACCGCCGCATGCGCATCGAGATCGACCATCCGGTGGAAGGCAAGGTGCCCAACATCGGCTTCGCCGTGAAGATGGGTGGCACGCCGCAGCAGGTGCGGCGCGCCCCGCCGCTGCTCGGGCAGCACACGGCCGAGGTGCTGGCCGAGCTCGGCATCGATGCGCCGGCGCAGCGCGAGCTGGCCGCGGCCGGAGCCTTCGGATCATGAGCGAAGGCAGCGTTCATCTCTCGGTGACGGAGGGCATCGCCACGCTGGTGTTCGACCGGCCGGCCGCGCGCAATGCCATGACCTGGGCCATGTACCAGTCGCTCGCCGCGCACTGCGAATCGCTGGCCGCGCGCGCCGGCGAGGTGCGCGTGGCGGTGCTGCGCGGCGCGGGCGGCCAGGCCTTCGTGGCCGGCACCGACATCGCGCAGTTCCGCGACTTCGCGGGCGGCGACGACGGCGTGGCCTACGAGCGGCGCATCGATGCCGGCATCGGCCTGATCGAGGCGCTGCCGATGCCGACCGTGGCGGTGGTCGAGGGCTGGGCCGTGGGCGGCGGGCTCGCGATCGCGACCGCCTGCGACTTCCGGCTCGCGACGCCGGGCGCGCGCTTCGGCGTGCCGATCGCGCGCACGCTGGGCAACACGCTGTCGTCGCTGAACTTCGCGCGGCTGCGCGCGGCCTGGGGCCTGCAGCCGGTGCGGCGCATGCTGCTGCTGGCGCAGGTCCTCGATGCGAGCGAGGCGCTGGCCTGCGGTTTCCTAGAGCAGGTCTGCGCGGCCGAAGCACTCGACGGCGCGCTGCATTCGCTGTGCGCGCGGCTGGCCGCGCTGGCGCCCGTGACGCAGGCGGCCGCCAAGGAAGCGCTGCGCCGCGGCACGGCGCAGGGCGCGCCCGACACCGACGACCTCGTGCGCCGCTGCTACGGCAGCGCCGATTTCGCCGAGGGCGTGGCGGCCTTCACCGAGGGACGGCCACCGGCCTGGCGCGGCCGCTGATCAGGTCGCGACCGCGCGCGCCGAGGCGCGCTGGATGCATTCGACGAAGTGCTGCGCGGCCGGCGTCAGCAACTGGCCGCGGCGCTTGACCACGCAGACGTTGAGCGTCGGCAGCGTCTCGACCACGTCCACGCGCCGGATGCCGTGGCGCTTGAAGCTCAGCGCGGCCAGCGGCTCGACGAACAGGCCGATCAGGTCCATCTGCCCGACCAGCGACAGCGCGACCGTGACCGAATGGCCCTGGATCACGCGCTGCGGCGCCGGCAGGCCCAGCGGCAGCAGCGCCGAGATCGATTCGCGGCCGCTGAAGTGATCGTCGCCCGGCAGGATCCACTCGGCGGTCGCGAGCTCGGCCATCGAGCGGCTCGCGCGCAGCGGATGGCGCTCGCGCAGTCCCACCACCAGCTTCACCGGGAACAGCTCGATGGCCTCGAACTGCGGGTCGAGCCGGCCCGGCACCACGTGGGCCACCGCAAAGTCGAGCGAGCCCTCGCGCAGGCGCGCCAGCATCCAGGGCAGCACCGCCTCGCTGAACTGCACGTCGACGGCCGGCAGCCGGCCATGGAAGTCCTTGAACGCCGCCGGCAGGATGGTCTGCGCGAACGAGGTGCTGACGGCCAGCGCGACCCGGCCCGTGAGCCCGTCGCGGATCTGCGCGATCTCCTCGCGCGCGCGCTGCATGTCGGCCAGCAGCATGCGCGCGCGCGGCGCGAAGGCCTCGCCGAAAGGCGTGAGCCGCACGCCCTTGACGCTGCGCTCGACCAGCGGCGCGTCGACCTCGCGCTCGAGCTCGCGCACGATCTTGGTCACCGCGGGCTGCGAGATGCCGAGCACGCGCGCCGCGGCGCGGATGCTCATCTGCTCGACCACCGCGACGAAGGCGTGCAACTGGTTGGGTTTCATGGAGGACGGGTGCCGGACGGGCGACAACCAAAAGTTATCGTACTGGCCCAATTATTGTCTTTTCAGCGAGCAACCGACTCTCTAGCATCCGTCGCGGCCGAAGACCTTCGACCTACCCGCATTCCCACAGAACCACACCAACACCCCGAGACATGAGCCCCACCCGTCCCGCGCACAGCGCCGCCAGCCGGCGCCAGACCATCGTCGCCACCACCATCGGCAACGGCCTCGAGTTCTTCGACTTCACCGTCTACGGCTTCCTCGCGCTGGTGATCGGCAAGCTCTTCTTTCCCACCTTCAGCGGCTACGGCCAGCTGCTGCTCACGGTCGCGACCTTCGGTGTCGGCTTCATCATGCGGCCGCTGGGCGGCATCGTGATCGGCGCCTATGCCGACCGCGCGGGCCGCAAGAAGGCCATGACCTTGACCATCTTCCTGATGGCGCTGGGCTGCGCGGTGATCGCCTTCACGCCCACCTACGCGAGCATCGGCGTCGCGGCGCCGGTGCTGATCGTGCTGGCGCGGCTGATCCAGGGCTTCTCGGCCGGGGGCGAGGTCGGTGCCTCGACCACGCTGCTGGTCGAACATGCGACGCCGCAGAACCGCGGCTACATGGCGAGCTGGCAGTTCGCGAGCCAGGGCCTGGGCGTGATGCTCGGCGCGGTGGTGGTGGGCGCGCTCACCTTCACGCTGTCGCCCGAGAACATGCAGAGCTGGGGCTGGCGCGTGCCCTTCGTCATCGGCATGCTGATCGCACCGGTGGGCATGTACATCCGCCGCCATCTCGAGGAATCGCTGCAGATCGCGCCCGAATCGGTCACCGCGCCGCGCCGCGAGAGCAGCCTCAAGATCGTCTGCTCGCAGCACGGCAAGACCGTGCTGGCCGCCATCCTCGCGCTGGTCGGCGGCACCACCGCGGCCTACGTCGTCACCTTCTACATGCCGACCTACGCAGTGCGCGAACTCGGCCTCACGCCCTCGGTGGCGCTGTTCGGCGCCGCGCTCACCGGCCTGATCTCGTTCGCCTTCGCGCCCTTCGTCGGCCTGCTGTCGGACCGCGTGGGCCGCAAGCCGCTGATCCTGTGGAGCCGCGTGTTCCTCGTGGTGCTGATCTACCCGGGCTTCCTCTGGCTCAATGCCTCGCCCACGCCCGCCGTGCTGTTCATCGTGCTCGGCGTGCTGAGCCTGGGCCTGGTGGGCCAGACCGTGCCCGGCATCACGATGCTGCCCGAGATGTTCCCGAAGCCGGTGCGCGCCAGCGGCATGTCGCTGGTCTACAGCGTGGGCGTGGCGCTGTTCGGCGGCTTCGCGCCCTTCATCAGCACCTGGCTGCTCAACGCCACCGGCAGCAAGCTCGCGCCGGCCTGGTACCTGGTCGTCATGACCCTGGTCTCGCTGCTGGGCCTGCTCTGGCTGCGCGACCACACGGGCCGCGACATCGACGCAGCCGGCGCGCACGCCTGATCTCCATCGTCTCGAACATTCCTCCCCACGATCCCCCATGACCGCTCTCACCCACAGCACCGCCGCCACGCGGCATTTCTCGGGCACCTATGTCGAGGCCCGCGCCAAGTTCCTCGAAGCCGCGCGCGCTCGCGGCGCGGCTATCGAGTCCTTCGTCAATGAAGCGCATCGCGGCGCGCTCGGCGAGGAACTCGCGACCGACGTCGCGCTGCTCGGTGCCATCGACGCGAAGAAACTGCTGCTCGTGACCTCGGGCACGCATGGCCCCGAAGGCTTCTGCGGTTCGGGCGCGCAGGTCGCGACCCTGCACGACGAGGACCTGCTCGCGCGCCTGCAGCAGGCCGGCGTCGCGCTGCTGCTGGTGCATGCCGTCAACCCGCACGGCTTCTCGCACCTGCACCGCACCAACGAGGACAACATCGACCTCAACCGCAACCACATCGACTTCGGCGCGCCGCTGCCGGTGAATGCCGAGTACGCCGATGTCGAACCGCTGGTGCTGCCCGCGAGCTGGCCGCCGACGCCGGCCGACGAGGCGGCCGTGGCCGCCTACATCGACAAGCACGGCATGCGCGCCTTCCGCGCCGCCGTCACCAAGGGCCAGTACGTCTCGCCCGACGGCCTGTTCTACGGCGGCAACGCGCCCTCGTGGAGCAACAGGACCATCCGATCGATCCTGCGCAAGTACGCGGCCTCGGCCACGCACATCGGCTGGATCGACGTGCACACGGGCCTGGGCCCCTACGGCCACGGCGAGAAGATCTACCCGGGCCGCAACACGCCCGAAGACCTGGCCATGGCCCATGCCTGGTGGGGCGCCGACGTGTTCGCGCCCTTCGCGGGCGACTCGGCCTCGGCCGACGTCTCGGGCCCGGTGATCTCGACCGCCTACGACGAATGCCCGAACGCGCGCATCGCGCCCATGGGCCTGGAGTTCGGCACCCTGCCCGACAACGAGGTGCTCACGCGCCTGCGCGCCGACACCTGGCTGCGCCGCCATCCCGAAGCCTCCGACGCGCAGAAGCGCGAGATCCGCCGCCAGCTGCGCGATGCCTTCTACTGCGACAACGACGAGTGGAAGGGCATGGTGCTGGGGCAGACGCGCGTGGTGCTGCTGCAGACGCTGCAGGGCCTGCGCAAGGCCTGAAGACGGGGCGCGTCAGCCGAAGTTCGGCGCGCGCTTCTCGCGCAGCGAGGCCACGCCCTCGCGCACGTCGGCGCCCGCGAAGCCCATGAATTCGAGCGCCAGCGAGGCGTCGAAGGTGGGCCCGGCCTGGCGCAGCCAGTTGTTGAGCGCGTACTTGGTCAGGCGGATCGCGCTCTGGCTGCCGGCCGCGAGGCGGTCGGCCACCTCGTAGGCGCGCGGCAGCAGTTCCGCGTCTTCGACCGCCAGCGACACCAGGCCGATGCGCTCGGCCTCCTCGCCGCTGACCGGCTCGCACAGCAGCAGGTGGTATTTGGCCTTCGCCATGCCGCACAGGAGCGGCCAGACGATCGCCGCATGGTCGCCAGCGGCCACGCCCAGGCGGGTGTGGCCGTCGACGATCTTCGCGCCGCGCGTGGCGATCGAGATGTCGGCCAAGAGGCCCGCCACCAGCCCCGCGCCCACGGCCGGGCCGTGCATCGCGCTCACGATCGGCTTGTCGCAGTTGATGATGTTGTAGACCAGGTCGCGCGCCTCGCGCCACACGCGCTGGCGGATCGCGTCGTCGGCCGTCATGTCCTGCACCATGCCGAGGTCGCCGCCGCCCGAGAAGCCCATGCCCTCGCCGCGCAGCACGGCGCAGCGCACCGAATCGTCGGCCGAGACGTCGCGCCAGATCTCGGCCAGTTCGCGGTGGCCGTCGTGGCCGGCCGTGGGCAGCTTGCCGTTGGTCGCGCGCATCTGGATGTCGAGCACGGTGCCGTTGGCGCCGCGGCGCGTGATGGCGAGGGTCTGGTAGCGGGCGTAGTCCATGGTCTTTCCTGTCTCCGGTGCGCGCCGGTCGCGCACGCTCGTTGTTCTTTCAGCGCTGCGCCGCCACCTCGCGGCAGCGCTTCACGTTGGCATCGAGGCGCGGCGCGAGCCCGGGCTCGCAGACATCGCCCGCGGGATCGAGCCGGCACAGGCCGACCACCACGTAGTCCATCACGGCGTCGGTGCACATCGGGTACTTGGCGAGCTGCGGGTTGGCCCTGGACTTGAAGCCCCAGCGCTCCGAGAACTCGATGGTGCGCGCCATCGCGCCATGGAAGAACTCGCGGTTCCTCGAGGCGACGGCGGCCTCCATGCGCGGCAGCTCCTCGTTGAGGTAGCCGACCGATTCGAGCGGGAAGTCGGCCGGGTTCTGCGACTGCGCGCAGGCGAGCGAGGCGCCCAGCAGCAGCGGCAGCAGGCAGGCGGCGCGCGGCAGGCGCGGATGCGTCGTCGAGGAAGGTGCGGTGCGTGGCATGGCCGTCGATTCTGCAACGTTTGCTGACAGCTTTGCGTTCGTCCGATGCGCCGGCGCCACGCGGGAAGCCCCTAACGCCCCTTCTTCTGCTTGTCGAACTTGCGCCAGTACTGGAACTCGTCCTCGTGCACCTCGAGGTCGACCTCCGACACGCGCGCCTGCAGCCGCTCCTGCACGTCGGCCACGGCCTTGTTGTAGATCGTGGGGCCGATCTCCTCGAGGAGGAAGCCGAGCAGCGCGCCCGCCGCGACGTTGCCGATCGGCTCTTCCATGTTCTCGCGGAAATAGCGCTCGATCGAGGTGATGGCCTGCTGGCGCAGCTCGCGCGAAATCTCGATGGTCATGCGGCGGGGTCCTTGCTGGATGCTCGAATGGGGCATTGTGCCGATGCGTGGAGAATCGGGGCCCCGGCCGCGGCACGAACGCGGCCGCCGCCGTCCCACAACCGAACCGATCGATCTCCATGGCCCGTCCCTCCCGCCAGCCCCGCATGCTCGAACGCGGCATCCTCTGCCTGCTCATCGGCGCCGCCGTGCTGCTGGGCCCGCATTTCCTGCAGGGCACGCGCTGGTTCGAGATGGTGGCGGGGGCCTCGGTGGTGGGCTGGTTCGCGCTCGCGCTGGGCGCGGCGCTGGTGGTGGTCGAGCTGGTGAAGCGCGGCAAGGATTCGCAACGGCGCTGAGCCGCGCGCCGCTCAGCGCCGCAGCTTCTTGACCAGCTCGACGACCGCGAGCACCACGGCGCCCGCGACGATGCCGACGCCGGCATTGACCAGCATCGAACCCAGCGTGCCGAACACGCCCGAGGTCGCGGCCCAGGCCTCGACCGCATGGCCGAGCGCGGGCACGCCGTGCACCAGGATGCCGCCGCCGACCAGGAACATCGCGGCGGTGCCGGCGATCGACAGTCCCTTCATGAGCCAGGGCGCGCCCGCCAGGAGCGCGCGGCCCACGCCGCGCGCGGCAGCGCTGTCGCGCTGGCTCAGGTAGAGGCCCGCGTCGTCGAGCTTCACGATGCCGGCCACCAGGCCGTAGACGCCGATCGTCATGATCAGCGCGATGCCCACCAGCACGCTGAGCTGGGTGGTGAAGGGCTGGCCCTGCACGGTGCCCAGCGTGATCGCGATGATTTCGGCCGAGAGGATGAAGTCGGTGCGCACCGCGCCCTTGATCTTGTCCTTCTCGACCGCTACCACGTCGACCGCGGCGTCGGCCACGGCCTGCTCGTGGCGCGCGGTGTCGGCCGCGTGTTCCTCCTTGTGCAGGAACTTGTGGGCCAGCTTCTCGCAGCCCTCGAAGCACAGGAAGGCGCCGCCCACCATCAGCAGCGGCGTGACCAGCCAGGGCAGCCAGGTGCCGATGGCCAGCGCGGCCGGCACCAGGATCGCCTTGTTGACCAGCGAGCCCTTGCACACGGCCCAGACCACGGGCAGTTCGCGATCGGCCTTGACGCCGGTGACCTGCTGCGCGTTGAGCGCGAGGTCGTCGCCGAGCACCCCGGCTGTCTTTTTGGCGGCGACCTTGGTGAGGACCGAGACGTCGTCGAGCACGGTCGCGATGTCGTCGAGCAGCAGGAGCAGGCTGGAGGCCATGGATGGGCGAAAGGAAAATGAAAGGCGCGAGCTTAGCCGCAGCCGTGTGCAGGGCCCGTGAATATCCGCACGTACAGCGCCCGTGCCCTGGGGCACGGCCGCCGTATGTACGCCGAAAGCAGTCGGCCGGGGCCGCTACGCCGTCAAAGCGCGCTCAGCGCAATGGCCAGCATGGTGGCCAGCGAGACGCCGAACACCGCGAGGCCGACGACGCGGCGGCGGTGCGTGAGCAGCCACAGCGCCACGCCCGAGAGCGACAGGAAGATCAGGCTGCCGGCCAGCGTGTCGACCAGCAGGATCCACGCGAGCGGCATGCCGCCGCCCTTGTGCATGTTGGTGAGGGTGGCGACGAGGCCGTTGCGCGTGGTGGCGACGCCCACCGAGCGGTTGCCCTGCCAGTAGTCGGCCTGCACGATCTCGTTCGGGCCGCCGAAGTTGAAGGTCCAGTGCGCGGGCTGGGTCAGCGCGGGCGCCTCGGGATCGGCCTTGCGGTCGACCCAGGCCACCGGCTTCGCGGGCTCGATGCGCGTGGAGCGCGGCGGGCCGTCGGTGCGCAAGGCCTGCTGCAGCCAGGCGGCCATGGCCTCGGGCGTGGCCGGTGCCGGTTCGGGCAGCGCGAGCTGGGCCCGGCTGCGCTCCTGCGATTGCGGCAGCTTCAGCACGTTCCGGTGGTTGAGCCAGATGCCGCTGAAGCCGAACAGCAGCCCGAGCACCGCGCCCCAGAGGCCGAACCAGCCATGGGTGCGGCGGATCCACTGCACGGCGAGCGTGCGGCGCTGGTGCGATTGCACCCGGCGGGCGTGGCCCGGGGCGTGTCCGGCGTCCATGTCAGGCGACGTCGCGCTTCAAGCGGATTTCTTCGATCCGCACGCTGCCGAGCTGCGTGGTCTTGGCGGTCTTCATCTCGCGCTTGAAGCCGGCCAGCTCATGGAAGCGCATGGCGCGGTCGTTGCGGATCGGCACCCAGATGGTGACGGTGGTGCAGCCCTCTTCCTCGAGGCCTTCGCGCGCGGCGTCCCAGAGGGCGACGCCGATACCCTTGTCCCAATGCTCGGGACGCACGTAGAGGGCCCAGATCTCGCCCGCGGTGGACGGCGTCTTGGGGTCGCGCGAGCGGTCGAAGCCGACGAAGCCGACGACCTTGCCATCGAGCTCGGCCACATGGACCTGCGGTTCGCTGAACTCGATGGCTTCGCGCCACTTGGCCTCGCGCGAGGCGAGCGCCAGCGCGCGCAGCTCCTCTTCGGGCAGGATGCCTTCGTAGGCGGCCTTGGCGGCGGCGGCGTGGACTTCTGCGATGGCCTTGGCATCGCGCATCGTGGCGGGGCGAACTTCGTGGTCGGACATGAATGCGGGAAAAACGGATGGAACCGCCTATTGTCGCCGCACCGCTAAACTCCCAGCCCATCACCGCAGCAGCTCAGGAGAAACCTCATGGCCAAGGGTCAGCAACGTTCCAACAAGGAAACCAAGAAACCGAAGAAGGACACCTCCCCGCCGAAGGCCCCGGCACTCGGCGGCGAGCCGGTGCGCGCGGTCGTCACCACGGCGGTGATCCCGCGCGGCAAGCTCAAGAACAAGTGATCCGCCACCCGTGAGCGACGCGCCGGCCTCGCCGCCCTCCCCCACCGCGCCCCCGGCCCAGCCGCGCAATCCGCTGCACGGGCTGACGCTCGAGGCCATCGTGACGGCGCTGCACGCGCACTACGGCTGGCAGCAGCTGGGCGAACTGGTGCCGGTGCGCTGCTTCACGCACGAACCCAGCGTGGGTTCGAGCCTGCGCTTCCTGCGCAAGACGCCGTGGGCACGCGAGAAGGTCGAGAGCCTCTACCTCTTCATGCTGCGCGAGCAGCGCCGCCAGGGCACGCCGACGCCGCGGCCATGAAGGTCCGCCTCGAGCCCTCGGGCCTGGTCTTCGAGACCGAGGCCGGCACCAGCGTGCTGAAGGCCGCCGAGGCGGCCGGCATCGAGATGCCGAGCTCGTGCCGCAACGGCACCTGCCGCACCTGCATCTGCCAGTTGCTCGAGGGCGAGGCGCGCCACACCATCGAATGGCCCGGCCTGAGCGCCGAGGAAAAGGCCGAGCGCTGGATCCTGCCCTGCGTGGCCGAGGCGCTCGGCGACATCGCCATCGACGCGCCGCAGGCCTTCTCGCTGTTCGACGACGCCTGACTCAGCCGCGCACGGCCGGCGCCGCCACCACCAGCCGGTCGCGCCGCGCCAGCGAGGGGAAGAGCCTGAACCAGGCCAGCGCGACCAGCATCGTGCCGACGCCGCCCACCACCACCGAGCCCACCGGCCCGAGCAGCGCCGCGGTGGCGCCCGACTCGAATTCGCCGAGCTGGTTGCTGGCACCGATGAAGATCGAGTTGACCGCGCTGACGCGTCCGCGCATGGCATCGGGCGTCTCGAGCTGCACCAGCGTCTGGCGGATCACCACGTTGACCATGTCGGCGCCGCCCGAGACCGCGAGCGCGACCAGCGAGACGATGAAGCTGCGCGAGAGGCCGAACACCACCATGCACAGGCCGAACAGCGCGATCGCCATCAGCAGCGCGCGGCCCACGCGGCGCTCGATCGGCCGGCGCGTGAGCGCGATCGACATCACGAGCGCGCCCACTGCCGGCGCGCCGCGCAGCAGGCCCAGGCCCCAGGGACCGGTGTGCAGGATGTCCTTGGCATAGATCGGCAGCAGCGCCACCGCGCCGCCCAGCAGCACCGCGAACAGGTCGAGCGAGACCGCGCCGAGCACCGGCTTGCGGTTCCAGATGAAGTTGACGCCCGCGAACACCGTGCCGAGCGTGACCGGCTCGCGCGCCTTGGGCACGTAGGCATAGCGCAGCCGCAGCACCAGCGCGCAGGCCACCACGAAGAACAGCACGCTCGCGCCGTAGACCACCGCCATGCCCGCCACGAACAGCAGGCCGCCGAGCGCCGGCCCGCCGATGATCGCGCCCTGCATGCCGGCCGAGCTGAAGGCCATGGCGCGCGCCAGCATGGCCGGCGGCACCAGCATCGGCGTCAGCGCCTGCTGGGCCGGCATCTGGAACGCGCGCACCGCGCCCAGCACCAGCGACAGGCCCAGCAGCAGCGCACGGCTGTCCTGGCCGCGCAGCACCGCGAGCAGCAGCGCCAGCGCCACCAGCCCCTGCACCGCGAAGCAGGCCGCGACGATGCGCCCGCGGTGGTGGCGGTCCACCACATGGCCCGCCAGCAGCGCCAGCAGCAGCGCCGGCACGAACTGGTAGAGCCCGACCAGGCCCAGGTCCCAGGCGCTGCCCGTCAGGTCGTACATGTGCCAGCCGATGGCCACCAGCAGCATCTGCGAGGCGGCGGTGCCGAACAGGCGTGCCACCCACATCTGCATGAACGGGCGTTCGCGCGTGAGGTCGGAAAAACTCGGTGGGGACGGCACCGCGACGGCGGCGGCATCGAGGCGAGAGGAAGCGGAGGCTGGGGAGCCAGTGGCGGGGCCGGACATCCGTCCGAGGATAGCCCACCCACCATGAGCCGCGCATGAGGGCCCGCGCGGCGCGCTTCTACACTCGGGCCCTCCCATGGTCCCCCCGCCCCCGCTGCAACCCGTTCACGAAGACGCCCACCTGCTGGTGCTCGAGAAGCCCGCCGGCCTGCTGTGCGTGCCCGGCCGCGGCGAGGACAAGCAGGACTGCCTGAGCGCGCGCGCCCAGCGCCAGTGGCCCGATGCGCTGATCGTGCACCGGCTCGACATGGCGACCAGCGGCCTGGTGCTGATGGCGCGCGGCCTCGAGATGCAGCGCGCGCTCGGCGACGCCTTCGCCACGCGCCAGATCGACAAGCGCTACGAGGCGGTGGTCGACGGCCTGCTGCCCGTGGACGCGGAATGGGCCCGCATCGATGCGCCCTTGATGGCCGACTGGCCGCGCCGCCCGCTGCAGAAGATCGACCCGGCCGGCAAGCCCAGCCTCACGCGCTGGCGCGCGCTGGGCGGCATCGACGGCGAGGCGCCCTGCAGCTACCTGCTGCTGGAACCGCTCACCGGCCGCTCGCACCAGTTGCGCGTGCACCTCGCGTCGATCGGCCATCCGATCCTCGGCGATGCGCTCTACGGCAGTCCCGAAGTGCAGGCGCGCGCGACGCGCCTGCTGCTGCATGCGAGCGCGCTGGGCTTCGAGCACCCGGCCACGCGCGAGCGCATGCGCTTCGCGAGCCGGCCCGATTTCGGGCCGCGCTTCGAGGCGTTGCGGGAGGCGGGAGAAGGCTCGGAGTGAGCGTCGGGAGTTGGCGGGATTCGAAGCGGTGGCGCGGCGTTCTTCTCAGCCGCCCTTGACCACCAGCACCGGCACCATCGAGTCCTGCAGCACGCGCTGCGTCACGCTGCCGAGCAGCAGCTTCTCGATGCCGCTGCGGCCGTGCGAGCCCATCACGATCAGGTCGGCCGCGATGGCGATGGCCGTGTCCACGATGCCTTCGTGCACCACGTGGCCGTCGATCACGCGCTGGTCGCTGTGCAGGCCTTCGGCCGCCAGCGCGGCCACGCCGCGCGCGAGTGCCGCATTGGCGCTCGAGGTGGCCGCGGCGAGGTACTCGTTCTGGCCCAGCGCATAGTCCGCGCCCACGCCGATGAAGGGGTAGTTGTCGATCACGTGGATCAGGGTGATGCGGCTTCCGAAGGCCAGCGCCAATCCGCTGGCCTTGCTGACCGCGAGCATGGAAGTTTCGGAGCCGTCGATGGGGACCAGGATGTGATTGAACATGGCGGACCTCGCTTTCTTCGTTCGCAGGCAGACAGGGTCCAGTCCACGGGCCGTATGAGATGGCCGAAGACCGGGCCCCGAATTTAACCGCAAGGCCGCGACACAACTGTAGGACGCCTCCCAGCCAGGGAAATCGCGGATACCGCGCTCGCGCGGCCCGCGCCCGCAGGCCGCGCGGTGCCTCGCGGCGCGGGTTTCAGTCGCCCTGAAAACCCTGGGCGCGGCAGGTGATCACCAGCGTGTCGCGCCAGCCCGTGCCGTTCTCCTCGAGCGGCTGGATCGGCGTCGATTCGTGGATCACGCGCGCATCGTCGAGCAAGAGCAGCGTCCACGGCTCGGTCATGGTGAAGCGCTCGCCGCGCCGCCCGTTGGCCTCGAACACGCGCGTCTCGCCGCCCTTGATGTCGTGGCGGCCCACCAGCGCCACCGCCACCAGGTCCACGCCGTCGCGGTGCGCGCCCTCGGGCGTGGGCCGGCCGATGCCGCCCGCGGTGTCGATGCGGAACTGGTGCGCTTCCACGTACCAGCGCTGCGCGCCGCGCAGCTGGTTCGCCGCTTCGCCGAGCTTCACGATCAGCCGCTGCCAGGCCGGCTGCGCGATCGTGGCCGCGAGCATCGGCGCGAACCAGCGCTGCATGCCGCCATGCAGCGCGTTGTATTCGACCGGCTGCCAGTGCGCGCGGCGCGGCACCTGCTGCATCGCCTCGCCGTCGACCGTGAAGCATTCGTGGCGCCGCGTGCGATAGCGGCCACCGTCCTTCAGGTATTCGTCGGGCGGAAGATCGTTCCAGTCGGCATGCAGCGCCTCGAGCTGCGCGACCGGCAGGCCGAGCCAGTCGCCCACGGCCTGTGGGCCGAGCACGGCGTAGCCCTGGTCGCGCAATGCGGCCGGCAGTTCCGCGGGATGGATGAACGGCGGATCGAAGGCCGGGGTGGTCACGACGCCGTGACCTTCACGTCTTTCCAGAACGCGACGCGGTCACGGACCATCTCGGCCTCGGGTTTGGGGTCGGCGTAGTACCAGGCGGCGTCGGTGTTGAGTTCGCCGTTGACCAGCAGCGAGTAGTAGTTCGCGCTGCCCTTCCAGGGGCAGGTGGTCTTGTGGTTGCTGAAGGTCACGACGTCGCGGTTGAGCGACGACATGGGGAAGTAGTGGTTGCCCTCGACGAGGACGGTGTCGTCGCTTTCGGCGATGGTGGCGCCGTTCCAGGTGGCTTTCATTTGGGTTTGGGTCTCCGACTGGGGGGATGTGTTTGGCCGGAGGGGTATTGTGACTGTTTGGTTTCTGGTGTTTTGTTGGGGTGGTTTTTTGGCGTTTTATTTGGGCTGAGGTTTTTTCTTGGCTTTGCTCTTCTTCTTGAGGCCGTAGGCCGGGTCTCGCCCCGGCGGGCGACTTACTTTTCTTGTCTCGCCAAGAAAAGTAAGCAAAAGAAGGCGACCCCGCTGTCTGTGTCCCTCCGCTTCGCTACGGGCAACCTGCGGTGCTCGGAGAAAGCGGGGGTCCGCAGAACTCGCTCCACTGCGTTGCGCTCAGACAGCTGCGGCCCTTATCCCGCTTTCTCCTGCGCTCCTCGGCACAGCCAGAGGGGATGAGGGTCAACGCGCCATGGCGCGTCCTTGTGTGGTGTGCGGGAGTGCGAAGGCCCCGGGTGTTCTTCCACCGGGGCCGAGCGAAGCGACGGCCCGTTGGGTATCCGGGGCCGAGCGCAGCGATGGCCCGACCCACCCCCTCTGGCTGCGCCGAGGAGCGCAGCGTTTCGCGGATCAGGGCTCGCAGCTGTTTGAGCGAAGCGAGTTCTGCGAGACCCCGCGAAACGCGAGCACCGCAGGTTGCCCGGAGCGAAGCGGAGGGTCGCAGACAGTGGGGTCGCCTTTTCTTTGCCTACTTTCTTTTGGCGAAGCAAAAGAAAGTAGGTCCGCCGCCGGGCGGAATTCCCGGCTCCTGCCTCAGCAAGAACAAGACCTTCGAAAAGGACCGTCAAGCCCCCAACCAATGCACGCTAAACAACCTCTCCGAATCCACCCAAACCGCCCCCGGCCGAAACCCCGCTTTAACAGCCAAAGCACGAAACCCATCCACAGTGAACTTGTGCGAGTACTCCGTATGAATGGTCTCCCCTTCCTCGAACCCAAACGACTCGCCATTCAATGAAACGCTCTGAGCCCGCCGACTCACCAGATGCATCTCGATCCGCCGCAGAGGCGCATTGAAGAACGCCGCGTGCGTGAACCCATCGAGATCGAAGTCCGCATCCAGTTCAGCATTGGCCCGCCGCAACAGATTGAGATTGAACGCAGCAGTCACCCCTTGGGCATCGTTGTAGGCCGCATGCAACCGCGCCGGATCCTTCACCAGATCCACCCCGATCAGCATCCCCCCACCACGCAACATGCGGGCCGCCAGTTGCAAGAAAGCCAGCGCCTCGTCAGGCTCGAAGTTCCCCAACGTAGACCCCGGAAAGAACCCCACCCGCCGCCCCGCCCCGGGCATCGGCGCGGGCAACACCAGCGGCATCGTGTAGTCGGCAGCAATCGGCTGCACGGCCAACTCCGGATAGTCCGCACGCAACCGCGCAGCAGCCCCTTCCAGATACTCGCCCGAGATATCGATAGGCAGATAACGCTTCGGCGACTCGAGCGCATCGAGCAGCAAGCGGATCTTGGTCAACGACCCCGCCCCGAACTCCACGATCTCCGCATTCGGCCCGATCTGCTTCGCGATCTCCCCCGCGCATTCGCCGAGGATGCGCAGCTCGGTGCGCGTCGGGTAGTACTCGGGCAGATCGCAGATCTGATCGAACAGCTGCGAGCCCACGACGTCATAAAAAAACTTCGGAGAGATGCTGCGCGGCGTGCGCGCCAGCCCCGCCTGCATCTCGCGCGCGAACTCGGACAACGGCGCGGACGTGGCGGGCGCCACGACGGCGGGACGCTTCTTCGACGAGAACGGCAGCGAAGAAGAAGGGGAGGAAGCAGAAGCAGTCGAAGCTGCCGCGGGAATGGGAGCGAATGGGCGCATGGTCAGAGATCCTTCGCGAGCCGCAGGCCGGTGAATTGCCAGCGCGCGGCCGGCGGGAAGAAGTTGCGATAGCTGGGGCGCGCATGGCCTTCGGGCGTGGCCACGCTGCCGCCGCGCAGCACGAGCTGGCCCACCATGAACTTGCCGTTGTATTCGGCCGCGACGCCGGGCAGCGGCTTGAAGCCCGGATAGGGGTCGTACGAGGAACGCGTCCATTGCCACACATGGCCGGTCATCTGCGAGATGCCCTCGGCGCCGAACGCAGCCTCCCACTCGAACTCGGTCGGCAACCGCGCGCCGGCCCACTCGGCATACGCGGCGGCCTCGTAGAAACTCAGTTGCGATACCGGCGCCTCGGGCTCGATCGGCCGCACGCCGTGCAGGCCGAACACATGCCAGCCGCCGGCATTGGCCGACGAGGCGCCCAGGCGCGGATCGTCGGGCGCGAGCCAGTAGGCCGGATGGCACCAGCCCTGCGACTGCACCGCGGCCCAGCCGTCGGACAGCCACAGCTCGGGCCGCCGATAGCCGCCATCGGCGATGAACTGGGCATAGTCGCCGCAGCTCACGAGCCGGTCGGCGATCGCATGCGGCTGCAGCAGCGCGCGATGGCGCGGGGTCTCGTTGTCGAACGAGAAGCCCGCGCCGTCATGGCCGATGTCGACCAGGCCGCCCTCGTGCGGCAGCCAGCGCACGGCGGGCGGCACCGCGGCCAGCCGCAGCGCGGGGCCGCCGACGGGCTTGTAGGCGGGCAGCAATGGGTTGCACGACAGCGCATGCAGGATGTCGGTGAGCAACAGCTCCTGGTGCTGCTGCTCGTGGTTCAGGCCCAGCGTGACGATGGGCTCGAGCGCGGCCCATGCGGCCCCGGCTTCGTCGCTGTCGAGGAAGGCCAGCACGGCCGCGTCGACATGACGGCGGTAGGCATGCACCTCGTCGAGCGAAGGCCGCGTGAGCAGGCCGCGCTGCGGGCGCGGATGACGCGGGCCCAGGGCCTCGTAGTAGGAATTGAAAAGGTAATGTAAACGCCTGTCGAAGGGCTGGTAGCCGCTGGCATGCGGCTGCAGCAGCACGGTCTCGAAGAACCAGGTGGTGTGCGCGAGATGCCACTTGGTCGGGCTCGCGTCGGGCATCGACTGGATGCACTGGTCTTCGGCGGAAAGCGGTGCGGCAAGCGCGAGGCTGGCGGCGCGCACGGAGCGGAACTGCTCTCGCACGGTGCCGGCTGCCGGCGTGATCGGCCGGGAAAGCGTCATGGGATCTCCAGTCGCGGGTCAACGAAGTTTGTAGCCGATGCTTCCGCCGGCGGCGCGTAGGACAAGGGCCCGCCCCCTGGCGCAGGCTGTCCCTCCTCGCGCCATCCGACGGCGGGTCGGCCACTTTGGCACAAGATGGCTTCGCGTGCAGGGCGCTGCGTATCATCCGTTCGATGCAAACGACCAACTCCCCAGGCCGCCCGCGCGTCGTCATCGTCGGCTGCGGTTTCGGCGGGCTCGAAGCGGCTCGCAAGCTGCAAGGCGCCGATGTCGACGTGACGGTGATCGACCGCACCAACCACCACCTGTTCCAGCCACTGCTCTACCAGGTGGCGACCGCCGGGCTGGCGGCGCCGTCGATCGCGGCGCCGGTGCGCGGGCTGTTCCGCGGCCAGGCCAACATCACCTCCCTGCTCGGCGAGGTCACGGCCATCGATCCGGCCGCGCGCACGGTGCGCATGGCCGACGGCAACCCCGTGCCCTACGACCACCTGATCGTCGCGGCCGGTGCCACCCACAGCTATTTCGGGCACGACGAATGGTCGGCCAATGCGCCGGGCCTCAAGACCCTGGCCGATGCCTTCGAGATCCGCCGCCGCGTGCTGCTGTCCTTCGAGACCGCCGAGCTCACGACCGACGAACAGCACCGCCGCGCGCTGCTGACCTTCGTGGTGATCGGCGCCGGGCCCACGGGCGTGGAGATGGCGGGCACGCTGGCCGAGATCGCCAAGCACACGCTGGCGGGCGAGTTCCGCCACATCGATCCGGCGAGCGCGCAGGTGCTGCTGGTGGAAGGCGGCCCGCGCGTGCTGCAGGCGATGCCCGAGGGCCTGAGCCAGAAGGCGCTCGAGCAGCTCGAGAAGCTCGGCGTCGAGGTACGGCTCAACGCGCGCGTGACCGCGATCGACGAAACCGGCCTCGAGGTGCAGACCGGCGGCGGCGCCGACGGCACGCCCGCGCAGAGCTATCGCATCGACAGCAGTTGCGTGGTGTGGGCCGCGGGCGTGGCGGCCTCGCCGCTCGGGCGCATGCTCGGCAGCGCCACGGGCGTCGAATGCGATCGCGCGGGCCGCATCAAGGTCGAGCCCGACCTGAGCCTCGCGGGCCATCCCGAGATCAGCGTGGTCGGCGACCTCGCGGCCGCGATGAGCCATGCGCCCGGCAAAGAGCCGCGGCCGGTGCCCGGCGTGTCGCCCGGCGCCAAGCAGGCCGGGCGCGCCGCGGCCGCCAACATCCTGCGCCGCATCGCGGGCCAGCCCACGCAGGCCTTCCGCTACCGCGACTACGGCAACCTCGCGACCATCGGCCGCAACTCGGCCGTGGTCGACCTGGGCACGCCCTTCGGCGCACTGCGCTTCAGCGGCCGCCTCGCGTGGCTGTTCTGGCTGTTCGCGCACGCGTACTTCCTGATCGGCTTTCGCAACCGCATCGTGGTGATGATGGACTGGGCCAGCGCCTACTGGAGCTTCCAGCGCAATGCGCGCGTGGTGGCCGACGTGAACGGCCGCAGCGAATCCTGAGCCGCGCCGCCACCGGAGGTCCCGCATGTCGCTGCTGTCCTGGATCGCGCTGCACGCCCTCATGGCACTGTTCTGGCTCTGGATCCTGCGCTGGGGCGGCGCGCACTGGCTCGAGGGCAGCTTCGCCTCCGGCTTCCTCGTGAGCATCTTCGCGCCGCGCTGGAGCGAGGAAGGCCTGCGCATGTTCGCGCTGCTGATGCTGATCGTGTGCGGCATCAGCTTCGTGCTCGGGCTGTTCATGCCCGGGCTGCGCTGCTGGTACGGCGGCGCCTGCTGAGCGCCGCCGTCCGCTCTCGGCTGCGGGCGCTCAGGTCCCGACCACGCCGCCGTCGTTCTTCGTGATCGCCACCGTCGCCGAGCGCGGCCGGCCCGCGCCGTCGGGCCACTTCGACACCGCGAGCGGACGCTCGGGATCGCTGCGCTCGTTGGCCGGCTCGCCCGGATGCTGGATGTTGATGAACAGCGTGCGCAGGTCGGGCGTGGCCGTGAGGCCGGTGATCTCGCAGCCGGCCGGGCCGAGCAGGAAGCGGCGGATCTCGCCCTGGGTCGGATCGCAGGCCAGCATCTGGTTGTTCGGCAGGTTGGCGTACTCGCCCTTGCCGAGCGTGGAGGTCGAGACGTCGGTCTGGATCCACAGCACGCCGCGCGCATCGACCATCAGGCCGTCGGGGCTGCCGAAGGCGTCGCCCTTGACGTTGCCCTGCGCTTCCCAGCGCGACTGCTTCGGGTCGCCCGCGAGCACGAGGTGGTTCCACGCGAACCTGGTGCCGTCGAGGTCGCCCTGTTCCTTCCAGCGGATGATCTGGCCCATGGTGTTGTTGGAGCGCGGATTGGCCGCGTCCATGAACGGCTGGCCGGCACCGCCGCGGTTGCTGTTGTTGGTCAGCGTGCAGTAGACCTCCTTGGTCAGCGGATCGACGGTGGTCCACTCCGGGCGGTCCATCCTGGTCGCGCCCAGCAGGTCGCTGGCCTGGCGCGACTTGATCAGCACGTCGCCCTGGCTCGCGAAGCCCTTGTCGGCCACGAGTCCGTTCTTGCCCTGCACCAGCGGCAACCATTCGCCGCTGCCGTCGACGTCGAAGCGCGCCACGTAGAGCGTGCCGTGGTCGAGCAGCTCGCGGTTGGCGGCCGCGCCGCCGGGCTTCACCGCGTCGCGGCTCACGAACTTGTAGATGTACTCGAAGCGCGAGTCCTCGCCCATGTAGATGACGGCGCGGCCGTCGGCGGTCAGCGCGGTGGCCGCACCCTCGTGCGCGGCGCGGCCCAGCGCGGTGCGCTTGCGCGGCGTGGAAGCCGGGTCCCGCGGATCGATCTCCACCACCCAGCCGTAGCGATTGGGCTCGTTCGGGTTCTTCGCCACGTCGAAGCGCGGCTCGTGCTCGTGCCAGCGGTACTTGGCGCCGTTGCCCTTGCGGATGCCCCAGCGCTTCTGGTGCGCGTCGGGCGACTCGGGGCCCTCGAAGTAGTCGGCGAAGTTCTCCTCGCAGGTCAGGTAGGTGCCCCAGGGCGTCTGGCCGTTCGCACAGTTGTTGAAGGTGCCGAGCACCTGCGTGCCGCCGGGGTCGGCCGCCGTGCGCAGCATCGGATGGCCGGCGGCCGGGCCGCTCAGCGTCATCGGCGTGAGCGCGGTCACGCGGCGCGCGAAGCGCGAGGGCAGCAGCTGCGACCACTTCGCGCCGTCGCGCTGCAGCTCGATCACCGACACGCCATGCGCGTTCATCGACTTGCGCACCTTCTCGCGGGTCCAGGTCTTCATGCCGTCGGTGTGCAGCAGGCCGTCGTCGACGTACTCGTGGTTCAGCACCAGCAGGCCGCGGTTCGAGCCCTCGAGCGGGAAGAAGGCCATGCCGTCATGGTGCATGCCGGCCTGCAGCGCCTGGTCGTCGGCCGAGTTGGAGCCGTCGGTCCTGAAGGCGGGCATGCTGCCCGCGACACCGGTCGGATCGCCCCAGCGGTAGAGCACCTGCGCGCTGTAGCCCTCGGGCACCACCACCTGGTCGACCGCGGCCATCGCGATGCCCTTGAAGCCGATCGCGCGGCCCAGGCCGGCAACCGCGCCACCGCCGCCGGCGGCGGTCGAGGCACAGCCCGCGAGCGGGCCGAACAGCCCCGCCACCGCGGCCGCGAGGCCGCCGCGCACGAGCACGCGGCGCGCCGGATCGGACACCTCGTGGATCGTGGGGTTGGCGCTGGGGTTGGAGTCCTCCATCCGGTCGAAATTCTTGGCCATGTCGTCGTTCTCTGCGCTGCGTGGGTTGCAAGAACCCCGGATGCTCTGCGCGCCGCATGAATCTCGCGTGACATGGGCCGTGCCCGACCCGAAGGCACTCAGAACGACGAGAAGAAGTTGTCGCTCCCATGCGATTCGCGTCGCTGCCGGCGCCACTCCCAGGGCGGCGTGGGCTTGGTGTCGGCCCACAGCCCGGCGCGCTGCGCGCGGGCGCCGTCCTGCAGCCGGAACAGGTCGCCGCCGCGCTTGCTCGCGATGCCGTGGTAGTCGTAGACCCAGGCCCAGCCCTCCGACACCATGCGCCGGCCCGCGTCCTCGCCGTTGCACGACACGTCGGCCACGGTGCGGCCGTAGCGGTCGGTGTCGCGCGCGGTGATCTGCGCCTTCTCCGCATAGCACAGCCGGCTCAGCGCCTGGCGGCTGCGCTGGCCGTAGGGCTGCGCCTTCTCGGGCGCGTCGATGGCGGCGATGCGCACCTTGACCTGTTCGTAGGCGCCGCTGCGGCCGCAGCGCGCGGTCAGCGTGTCGCCGTCGCTGACGCCGACGACGAGGCAATTGCGGGAGGAAGCGGCCGAGGCCAGCAGGGGAAAGGCGAGGAGGACGGGAAGGAGTGCGCGCGGGTGCATGAAGAAGGAAGACGGGTCGCAAGCGGCGACGACGCATCGAGGCTAAGGGATTCCCGCGCCGCCCGCGCCCGGTACACAGACTTTTTCCTTCCCGTGCCCGCCCGCCGCCCGCACCGCGGGGCGCGGGCCCCGAAGGCTCAGGCGTTCTCGGCTTCCTGCAACAGGCGCCACATGACCTTGCCGCTGCCGCTCTTGGGCAGTGCGTCGACGAACTGCACCTGGCGCGGGATCTTGTAGACCGCCATGTTCTCGCGGCACCAGTCGATGATCTGCTGCGCGGTCGTGTCCTTGTGGGTGGGTCGCAGCACCACCACGGCCTTGACCGATTCGCCGCGGTAGGCGTCCTTGGTCGAGATCACGCAGGCTTCCTGGATCGCCGGGTGGCGGAACATCAGCAGTTCGACCTCGGCCGGCCAGACCTTGAAGCCGCTGGCGTTGATCATGCGCTTCAAGCGGTCGGTGATGAAGAAGTAGCCCTCCTCGTCCATGCGGCCCATGTCGCCCGAGCGGAAGAAGCGCTTGCCCTCGAACTCGACGAAGGCCGCGGCCGTGGCCTCGGGCCGCTTCCAGTAGCCCTGGAACACCTCGGGGCCATGGATGATGATCTCGCCCGATTCGCCCGGCGGCAGTTCCTTCAGCGTGTCGGGGTCGACCACGCGCGCATCGGTGCTCATGAACGGGATGCCCAGGCACTGCTGCTTGGGATGGTCGGCCGGGTTCGAGTGCGAGGGCGCGGCCGTCTCGGTGAGGCCGTAGCCTTCCTGGTACTTGAGGCCGAACTGGTCCTGCAGCCGCTGCGCCACCGCCTGCGGCATGGCCGCGCCGCCGCCGCCGATGTAGCTGAGGCTCGAGAGGTCGTAGCTCGCGAAGTGCGGGCTCGCCATGAGGTCGATCACCATGGTCGGGATGTTGGTCCAGCTCGAGACCTTCCAGCGCGAGATCAGGCGCCCGGCCACGTCGCGGTCCCAGCGCGGCATGATGACCAGCGTGGCGGCCGCGAGGATCGCGGTGTGCATCATGCTGACCACGCCGGTGATGTGGAACATCGGCACCACGGCCAGCACCACCACCTCGGAATGCGCGCAGCCCCACAGCACGCCCGACAGGGCGTTGTGCATCAGGCTCGAATGGTGGTGGATGCAGCCCTTGGGCAGGCCGGTGGTGCCGCTGGTGTAGGGCAGCAGCGCCATGTCGTTGGCGCCCACCACGTGCTCGGGCACCGGGTGGCTGCTCTCGAGCGCCTCGGTCCAGGCCATGACCTCGCCGCCGGCCAGCGCGGGCAGCGGATGGCGGGTGCCGAGCCAGTCGACCCAGGCGGGCGCGGGCGCGTCGTCGCCGGTCACGCCGGGATCGAAGGCGTCGGTGAACTGGGTCACGATCAGCCTCGACAGGCGTTCGCCCTCGGGCAACGCGTCGCTGGCCTTGGCCAGCTCGGCGGCCAGGTCGCCGGTGGTGATCGCCACCTTGGCATCGGCGTCGGTGATGTAGTGCTTGAGCTCCTCGGCCCGGTTCATCGGGTTGACCGGCACCACCACGGCATTGGCGCGCAGGATCGCGAAATGCGCGATCACCAGCTGCGGGCAGTTCTGCATGTCGAGCAGCACGCGGTCGCCGCGCTTCACGCCCAGCGCGTGCAAGGTGCCGGCCAGGCGCTCGACCTGGCTCGCCAGCTCGCGGTAGCTGGTGACGCGGCCGAAGAACACCAGGGCGTTGTTGTCGGGGTAGCGCTCGGCGGCGGTCTTGAGGTTGTGCCAGAGCGACACCGCGGGCACGGTGATCGAATGCGGCAGGCGTTTGGGCCAGAACTTGTGATGCGGGCGTTGTTCCAGGGTCATGGCAGGCGGGCGGAAGGGAATGGGAAATCCGGGGCGGGGCGCGTCCGGCCGGAATGCCGGGCGCGCGGGCCGCACGCCAGCCTAAGCCGAGCGCGACGCCGCTCCCATCGGGGAAGCCCCCGGAGCGTCACCTTGGCGACGCCCTTTTTTCTACGCCGCCCGATCGCGGCCCGTCGAAACGGCCGGGGCGACAGCGCCCGCGACTACAGACGCTGCGCCCGGTTTCGGCGATACCCGGGGCTTCGCATCCCGTTCACCCATCCACCGACCACCGAAGGAGCATCTCCATGGCAGCAGAAAAGCACGCGAGCGTTCACTGGGAAGGCGCCGGCAAGACCGGCAAGGGCCAGGTCAGCACCGAGACCGGCGCGCTCAAGGACTACCCCTATGGCTTCGCCAGCCGTTTCGAGGACGACCGGCGCGGCACCAACCCCGAGGAGATCGTCGGCGCCGCGCACGCGGCCTGCTTCACGATGGCCTTCGCCTTCGCGCTCGAGAAGGAAGGCCTGGCCGCCACCAGGATCGACACCCGCGCGGCCGTGCGCCTGGCCAAGGACGGCGAGGGCTTCAAGATCGACCGCATCGCGCTCGAACTCGACGCCGCCGTGCCCAACCTCGACGAGGCGAAGTTCCAGCAGATCGCGGCAGCCGCCAAGGCCGGCTGCCCGCTGTCGAAGGCGCTCGCGAGCGTGCCCGAGATCACGCTGAAGGCGACGCTGGCCGGCTGAGCGCCTTGCCTATGATCGCCTCCTCACCAAGAACGAGGAGACGGATCATGAACAACACCCTGCGGACCGCGCTCGCGGTCCTGTCGCTGGCCGTGGGCACGGCCGCCACGGCCGCCTTTCCCGACAAGCCGATCAAGGTCGTGATCGGCTTCCCGGCCGGCGGGCCGCTCGACCAGCATGCGCGCCTGCTGACCGACAAGCTGCAGGCGGCGCTGGGCCAGCCGCTGATCGTGGACTACAAGCCCGGCGCGGGCGGCTCGGTGGGCGCCGACGCGGTCGCCAAGAGCCCGGCCGACGGCTACACCCTGATGCTCGCGAACACCGGCGTGGCCGTGATCAACGGCGCGCTCTACAGCAAGCTGCCCTACGACACGCAGCGCGACTTCGTGCCGATCGCGCGCACCGCGATGCAGCCGCTGGCGCTGCTGGTCACGCCCAAGCTGCCGGTGCAGAACCTCAGGCAGTTCATCGACTACGCGAAGGCGCGGCCGGGCCAGGTCAACTACGGCTCGGCCGGCAACGGCGGCATCAGCCACCTCGTGCCCGAGATGTTCAAGACCGCGACCGGCATCTTCATGGTGCATATCCCCTACCGCGGCAGCGCGCCGGCCTTCACCGACCTGATGGGCGGCCAGGTGCAGTTCATGGCCGAATCGATCCCGCAGGCCGCCAACTACCACAAGCAGGGCAAGGTGCGCGCACTGGCCGTGACCAGCCGCGAGCGCAACCCCGCGCTGCCTGACATCCCGACCGTGGCCGAGTCGGGCGTGAAGGGTTTCGAGGTGGTGGGCTTCTACGGCTTCTTCGCGCCCAAGGACACGCCGAAGGACGTGGTGGCCAAGCTCAGCGAGGCCTTCAAGCAGGTGCTGACCAGCGCCGAGGTGCGCGAGCGCATGGTGAGCCAGGGCGCCGACCCGGCCTTCCTGGGCAGCGAGGAGTTCGCGCGTTTCCTGGCGACCGAGACGCCGCGCTGGCGCGAGGCGGTGAAGGCTTCGGGCGCGCGGATGGATTGAGCCGATGCCGGCGGCTCAGGGCGGCGTGGCCGCATGCCGCTCGAGCCGCGCGCGGTCGAGCAGCTCGATGCCGCGGTAGCGCACGCGCAGCGTGCCGTCCTCCTCCCACAGCTTGAGCTGGCGGTTCACGCTCTGGCGCGACACGCCGAGCATGAAGGACAGGTCTTCCTGCGACACGCCCAGCAGCACGGGGCCTTCGCCGGCGCCCTCGCGCGCGTCGAGCGCGAGCAGCCGGTGCGCGAGCCGCACGGGCAGCGGCATCAGGATCACGTCGTCGATCCAGGCCAGCGCCTGGCGCAGCCGCAGGCACACGAGCCGCGTGAACGCCATGTGGACCTCGGGCTGCGCGGCCACCAGGCGGTGGAAATCGGCGGCGGCCACCACCGCCATCTCCGTGGGCTCGACCGCGCAGGTGTCGTAGACGCGCTCGCGCCCGACCAGCAGCGAGACCTCGCCGAACCAGTGGCCCGGTTCGAGCATCGCGATCACGGCCTCGCGCCCGCCGGGCGCCACCACGCTCACGCGCAGCGACCCGGCGACCACGCCGAACAGCGCATCGGGCGAGGAGCCCTTGAGGAACAGCGACTCGCCGCGCGCGAGCGTGCGCCGGTGCGCGACCGCCAGCAATTGCTGCTGCACCCCGGCATCGAGGCGCATGTCGCCGTTGTGCACGGGCGAAGGTGGTGCGCCGGGTTCTTCGGTACGCGAGAAGGTCGACATCTGGGGTTTGTACGGAGCGGCGATTGCCAACACCGGACAGTCTTGTTGGAGGGGCCCGCCGATAGTACGCAGCGCCCCCGGGACCGCGCATTCGCGCCAACCCGGGCCACCCACGATCCCTGTCGCATGGAGCCCTCGATGCCCCCCCTCACCGACCTGCAAGCCCGCCGCGAGCGCCTCGTGCTCGACCACTTCGCCGACGAGACGCGGCAGGACTTCGACGCGGTGCTCGGCACCTTTCCCCACCCTCACTACGAGCTGATCCCCAGCGGCGAGGTGCACGACGGCATCGACGACGTGCGCCAGTACTACATCGACACGCGCCGCGCCTTTCCGGACCAGCGGCACGAGATCATCCAGCTGCGCCATGCCGACGATTCGGTGATCGTGGAGTTCTGGCTGCTGGGCACGCACCGCGGCCCGCTCAAGGGACTGCCGCCGACGGGCAACAGCTTTCGCTGCCGCATGAATGCGTTCTTCATCTTCGAGGGCGATCGGCTGGTGTGCGAACGGGTTTACTTCGACACGCTGACGATGTTGCGTCAATTGCTGGCTGGTGTTCCTGCCGAGATGGTGGGGGCGCTGGTGGGTGGGTTGTTGGGGCAGCCTGCTGCTGCTTCGAAGAGTGAGGTGATGGAAGCCTGAGATACGCCAGGGGCGCGTGCACAGGACAGCGGGTACTTCCCTCCGCGAATGTCCCCCGCCTTCGGCTCCTCCTTTATTTCGCTGCGGGAAGCACCCACTGCCCTGTGCACGAGAAGCGCAGCGGTGGTGCGGCCGGTTCGACCAGCGTGTCCAGGCTCACGTCGATGGGGTACTCCCCGCAGCGAAATAAAGGAGGAGGCCGCAGGCCGGGGGACATTCGCGGAGGGGAGTACCCCGTCGGCGTGAGCCCGTCCCCGGCCTCGACAAGCAAGCAAACAAGGGCCAGAAAAACCATGACCGACGAATTCGCCTCGTTGAACCACTTCAACGGCGCCCGCGACACCCCCATGCCCCAAGACCGCCTGCGCGCCATTCGCCACGGCGCCGAGGCATTGCGCGAGCAATTGCTGGACGACCCACCGGTTCACTTCGCCCGCAGCTTCGACCTGCTGCGCATCCCCTACCCCGCATGGTTCGCGTTCACCGGCGTGTATTCGCAGCAATTGCTCAAGCCGCACATGGTCCATCTGCTGGCGCGCATGGTGGTGGTCCAGTACGACGACTTCCAAGGCCGGCTGCGCACGCTGCTGTTCACGCCGGCCGACTTCGAGGCCGGCAACGAGACGCCCTACTTCAAGCGCCTGGCCGAGAAGACCCCGAAGTTCCTGCACAAAGCAATCGCCCCGGTCTACAACACGGTGCCGCAGGCGCTCGCGCGCTGCGGCATTTCGCCGGCGCAGGTCGACTACATCACCTACGACCACCTCCACACCCAGGACCTGCGGCGCTGGCTCGGCACCTCGGGCCTGCTGCCGAACGCCAGACTGCTGGTGCACCGCCAGGAACTCGCGAGCGTGCGGGGCCTGCTGCCGGTGCAGGCCGAGTGGTACTGCCCGCACGGACTCGACGGCATCGCGGCCGAACGCATCGTGCCCTTCGACGGCAGCATCCAGCTCGGCCACGGCCTCGCGCTCGTGCGCACGCCGGGCCATACCGAGGGCAATCACTCGCTGGTCTACCGCACCGGCGACGGCCTGCGCGTGAGCAGCGAGAACGGAGTCTCGGCCGACAGCTGGGCGCCGCTCTCCTCGCGGCACGACGGCATCCGACGCTATGCGAAGGCGACCGGTGCCGAGGTGATCCTCAACGGCAACACGCAGGAAGGCAGCACCGACCAGTACCTGTCGATGGTGCTCGAGAAGACCCTGGCCGGCACCTCGTCGTCACACGGCTTCAGCAACGTCGTGCCCTCGGCCGAATGCTCGCCGCATTGGCTGTTTCCGGGCGCGCCCACCAGCCACCTCTGGGGCGAAACCAGCTTCGGCACCCCGGTGCACGCCTGAGGCACCCGCACCACCGGCGCACGCCGCCGGCCCATTTCGGTGCACACATCTTGCATACCAGTTGGCACGGAAGCTGCTGGTATGCAGGCACATGGCCACCTCCGCATCCGAAATCAGTGCGCGCATCGTCGAGGCGGTGATGGCGCAGAAGCTCGCGCCGGGTTCGCGCCTGGGCGAACAGCAGCTCGCGATGCTGTTCGACTGCAGCCGCACCATCGTGCGCGAGGCGCTCACGCGGCTGGCGGCGCGCGGCATCGTCACCGTGAGCGCGCGGCGCGGCTGGTTCGTGATCGAGCCCTCGCAGGACGAGGCGCGCGAGGCCTTCGAGGCGCGGCGCGTGATCGAGCTCGGCCTCATTCGCAGCGCCGGCAGCGCGGGCAAGCTCCAGAAGAGCGCGCTGCGCCAGCTGAAGACGCACCTGCAGCGCGAGAAGGCCGCGCTCAAGGAAAGCGACGTCGGCAATCGCAGCTTCCTGCTCGGCGACTTCCACGTCTGCCTGGCCGAATGCCTGGGCAACACGCTGCTGGCCGACACCCTGCGCGACTACACGGCGCGCACCACCTTGATCGCCATGCTCTACCAGTCCACGCACGACGCGGTGCAGTCCTGCGAGGACCACGTGCAGATCGTCGCGGCGCTCGAGCGCGGCGACCATGCCGCCGCCGAGGCCCTGATGGCCGAGCACATCGGCACGGTGCAGTCGGCCCTGCGCGTGCAGGCGCCCGCCGATCCGCTGGCCCAGCTGCGCGATGCGCTGGCGCCGCTGCAGAACACGGCCACCGCCCCACTTGCCAAGGGCAGCAAACGCGGCAAGCGCGGCGCCACCCCCGATTCCGATTCTTCGACTTACCTAGGAGCCCTGCTATGACCTTCTCTGCTTCCAAACGCCGCGTCGCCCTCGCGCTCGCTTCCGCCGCCCTGCTGGCCTCGGCCGGTGCCGCGCAGGCCCAGAACGCGCTCGACAACGTGCTCAAGGCCAAGACCATCAAGATCGCCGTGCCCACCGACTACCCGCCCTACGGCTCGGTCGACAAGAACATGAAGCCGCAGGGCCTCGATGTGGAGATGGCCGAGCTCATCGCCGCCAAGCTGGGCGTCAAGGTCGAGCTGGTGCCCGTGACCAGCGCCAACCGCATCCCGTACCTGCAGACGAAGAAGGCAGATCTCGTGATCTCCACGCTCGGCAAGAACGCGGAGCGCGAGAAGGTGATCGACTTCTCCTCGGCCTATGCGCCCTTCTTCCAGGCCGTGTACGCCGCCAAGAGCATGAAGCTCGCCAGCTTCGCCGACATGGCCGGCAAGACCGTGGCCGTCACGCGCGGCGCGATGGAGGACCAGGAGCTCAACAAGGTGGCGCCGCCGAACGTCGACTACCGCCGCTTCGAGGACAACAACGCGACCATCGCGGCCTTCGTCGCGGGCCAGACCCAGACCCTCGCGACCAGCGCCGCGGTTGCCGGCGACATGCTCGCCAAGAACCCCAAGGTCAGCGCCGAGTTCAAGCTGCTGCTCAAGGACAGCCCCTGCTTCGTCGGCATCGCCAAGGGCGAGACCGCGCTCAAGACCAGGGTCAACGAGATCATCGCGACGGCCAAGAAGGACGGCACGCTCGACGCCCTGTCGAAGAAGTGGCTCGGCAAGGCCGCCGGCGACCTGCCGGTCTGATCGAACGGCGCGGCCATGGGCATCGAATTCGACTTTGGCGCCGTGCTCGCCGAATGGCCGCTGCTGCTGCGCGGCGTCGCGTGGACCATCGGCCTCACGGCCGTGGGCACCGTGCTGGGCATGATGGTCGGCACCTTCTGCGCCTGGGCGCGCGCCGACGGCCCGCGCTGGCTGCGCGCCATCGTGGGCACCTACGTGGAGCTGATCCGCAACACGCCCTTCATCGTGCAGCTGTTCTTCATCTTCTTCGGGCTGCCGGCCGCGGGCGTCAAGCTCTCGCCCGAGGTCGCCTCGGTGATCGCGATGGTGCTGAACCTCGGGGCCTATTCCACCGAGATCATCCGCGCCGGCATCGAGGCCACGCCCAAGGGCCAGATCGAGGCCGCCGTGAGCCTGGCGCTGAGCCGCTCGCAGGTGTTCCTGCGCGTGGTGCTGCCGCCGGCGCTCAAGAAGGTGTGGCCCGCGATGGTGAGCCAGATCGTCATCGTGATGCTGGGCTCGGCCGTGTGCGGGCAGATCTCGACCGAGGAGCTGAGCTACGCGGCCAACCTGATCCAGAGCCGCAACTTCCGCGCCTTCGAGGCCTTCATCGTCGCCACGCTGATCTACCTCGCGCTCTCGGTGGCGCTGCGGCGGCTGCTCGACTGGGCCGGTCCCCGCTTCTTCTTCGGCCGCTGAAACCGCCATGACAGATTTCTCCCTCTGGGACATCCTGCGCAACCTGCTGCTGGCGCTGCGCTGGACCGTCGTGCTCTCGCTCATCGCCTTCGTCGGCGGCGGCATCGTGGGCGCGCTGCTGCTGTTCCTGCGCCTGCGCGGCGGCCGGGCCGTCGGCAAGGCCGTGGGCCTCTACGTGCAGCTGTTCCAGGGCACGCCGCTGCTGATGCAGCTGTTCCTGGCCTACTTCGGCATCGCCCTGTTCGGCATCGACGTGTCGGCATGGACCGCGGCCAGCGTTGCACTCACGCTCTACACCAGCGCCTTCCTCGCCGAGATCTGGCGCGGCTGCGTGGCCTCGATCCCGAAGGGGCAGTGGGAAGCCTCGGGCAGCCTCGCCCTGAGCTTCGGCGAACAGCTGCGCCACGTGATCCTGCCGCAGGCCGTGAGGATCGCGATCGCGCCCACCGTGGGCTTCCTGGTGCAGGTCATCAAGGGCACGGCGCTGGCGTCGGTCATCGGCTTCGTCGAACTCACCAAGGCCGGCAGCATGATCTCCAACGCCACCTTCCAGCCCTTCGTGGTGTTCAGCTGCGTGGCCCTGCTCTATTTCGTGCTGTGCTTTCCCGTGAGCCTGTACGCCAAGACCCTCGAGAGGAAAACCCATGGCCGCCGTGCTTGAACCGCAACAACAACCCGCCGTCGCGGTGGGCGCCCCCATCGTGCGCATCACCGCGCTGCGCAAGTCCTACGGCAGCAACGAGGTGCTCAAGGGCATCGACCTCGACGTCAAGCGCGGCGAGGTGATCGCCATCATCGGCAAGAGCGGCTCGGGCAAGAGCACGCTGCTGCGCTGCATCAACGGCCTCGAGGTGTTCCAGGAAGGCTCGCTCACCGTCGACGGCAAGCCGCTGCTGCACGAGAGCGCGATGGCGATGCGCGAGCTGCGCCAGCGCGTGGGCATGATCTTCCAGGGCTTCAACCTGTTCCCGCACCTCACGGTCGGCAAGAACGTGATGCTCGCGCCCACGCTGGTGAAGAAGCGCGCGTCGCTCGAGGCCGCCTCGCAGGCGCGCAAGCTGCTCACGCGCGTGGGCCTGGCCGAGAAGTTCGACGCCATGCCCGACCAGCTCTCGGGCGGCCAGCAGCAGCGCGTGGCGATCGCGCGCGCGCTGGCCATGGAACCGGGCGTGCTGCTGTGCGACGAGATCACCTCGGCGCTCGACCCCGAACTCGTCGGCGAGGTGCTGCGCGTGGTGGAGTCGCTGGCCGACGAGGGCATGACCCTGCTGATGGTCACGCACGAGATGAACTTCGCGCGCAAGGTGGCCGACCGCGTGATCTTCATGCACCAGGGCCGCGTGCACGAGATGGGTCCGCCCGCCGAGCTGTTCGCGAATCCACAGACGCCGGAGCTGCGGCAGTTCCTGTCGTCGCTGCATGACTGACCAAGTGTGAGCCGGCGGGCCGCTATGCTCGGCCCCCCATGCAGATCGAACAAGCCCGCCCCGAGGAAGCCCCCACCGTCATCGCCGTGCTGCACGAGGCCGCGCAGTGGCTGGTCGACGAAGGCCGCACCCTGTGGTCGGGCCCGGAGATCGCGCCCGCGCGCATCGAGCGTGACTGCGCAGCGGGCGGCTACTTCATCGCGCGCATCGATGGCCAGGTGGCCGGCGTGGTCCGGCTCGACCTCGAGGACCCGTACTTCTGGCCCGAGATCGAGCCTGGCAGCTCCCTCTACGTGCACAAGCTCGCGGTGCGCCGCGGCTTCGCGGGGCAAGGCGTGTCGAACGCCTTGCTGGTGTTCGCGCGCGAACGGGCGACGACGCTCGGCAAGCGCCACCTGCGGCTCGACTGCGTGGCCGACCGCGCGCCGCTGCGCCGCCTCTACGAGCGCTTCGGCTTCTCGCTGCACAGCGAGATCCGCAAGGACTTCGGCCTCTTCGCGCGCTACGAGTTGCCGCTGGGCTGAGCCTCAGGCCGCGGCGTGCTGCGCGATGACCTGCGCGCGCTGCAGCCGCTCGATCTCCTCCTCGCCGAAATCGAATTCGCGCAGCACCTCGTGGGTCTGCTCGCCCACGCGCGGCGCGGCCGAGCGCGCATGCGGCGACACGCCGTCGAAGTGCAGCGGCAGCCCGAGCGAGCGCGTGGTGCCGCCCTCGGCATGGTCGACCTCCACCACCATCGACACCGCGCTCGACTGCGGATGCTCGAGCGCCTGCTTCACGTCGTGCACCGGTCCCACCGGCACGCCGGCACGGTCGAGGCGCTCGATCCAGTGGTCCGCGCCGTGCGGCGCCAGCGCCTGCGTGATCAGCGCCTCGAGCGCGGCCTGGTGCGCGAGCCGGTCGCGGCCCGTGCGAAAGCGCGGGTCGTCCACCCATTCGGGATGGCCCAGCACCTCGGCGATACGCTGCCAGTTGGCCTGGTTGCCGCCGCCGATCGCGATCGCGCCCTCGGCGCAGCGGAAGGTCTGGTAGGGCGCGATCAGCGGATGGGCGGTGCCCATCGGCCGCGCGATCGCGCCGCTCGAGAAGTAGGCCGCGGCGAACCAGTACATCTGCTGCAGCGAGGCCTGCAGCAGCGAGGTCTCGACCTTGCTGCCGATGCCGGTGCGCAGCCGCCGCACATAGGCCGAGAGGCTGCCGAGCGCGGCCAGGATGCCGGCATTGATGTCGGCGACCGAGTTGCCGGGCTTGGCCTGCTCGCCGCCGAGGCTGCCGGTGACGCTGATCAGGCCCGAGAAAGCCTGCAGCACCAGGTCGAAGCCGCCCTTGTCGCTCAGCGGGCCGTTGGGGCCGTAGCCGCTGATCGAGCAGTAGACGAGGCCGGGGTTCGCGGCGCGCAGCTGCTCGTAGCCGAGGCCGAGCGCATCGAGCTTTCCGCGCCGGAAGTTCTCGGTGACGATGTCGCAACGCGCCGCGAGCCGGCGGATCACCTCCTGCCCGGCCGGCTGGCGGATGTCGACCGCCACCGAGCGCTTGCCGCGGTTGAGCATCACGAACGATGGCGCGAGCCCCGGGTCGTTGGGCCGTGCATAGCCGCGCGCATCGTCGCCGGCCGGAAACTTCTCGATCTTGATGACCTCGGCGCCCATGTCGGCCAGCATCAGGCCGCAGATCGGGCCGGCCATGATCTGCGACAGCTCGAGCACGCGCACGCCGGCCAGCGGCAGCGCGGCGGGGTCCGGTGGCGGCATTCCGTGCGCCACGCTCAATGGCCCTCGAAGCGCGGCGCGCGGTTCTCGGCGAAGGCCGCCAGGGCCTCGTGCAGGTCGCGCGTGCGCAGGCTGGCGGCATGCGCCTGCTGCGCGGCGGCCTCGTCGTACTGCTGGCGCGCGGTCTCGTTGAGCGTGCGCTTCATCGTGACCAGCGGGATCGGCGCCACCGCGAGCAGCTCGTCGAGCCAGGTGCGCAGCTCGGCATCGAGCGCCTCGGGCGCGACCAGCGCATCGAGGTAGCCCACGCGCAGCATCTCCTCGGCCTGGATCGCGCGGGAGGTCAGGAACAGCTTCTTGGCCGCGCCGAGCCCCAGCCGCGAGACCCAGCGGCGGATGCCGTGGCCGTAGTAGTGCAGGCCCAGGCGCGAGGCCGGCATGAACATGCGCATGCCCTGCACGCCGAGACGGAAGTCGCAGGCCAGCGCGAGGTCGGTGGCACCGCCGTAGACCGGCCCGTGCAGCCGCGCGATGGTGACCGCGCGCGCGTTCTCGATCTCGTCGGTGAACTGCTCGAACAGGTTCTCGCCGGTGGCCGCGGCCTTGCCCAGGCGCGAGAGGTCGAAGCCCGAACTGAAGCTCTTGCCCGTGCTCGCGAACACGATCACGCGCACCGCCGGATCGGCGTCGAGCTGGCGCAGGTAGCCGCGCAGCACCGGCAGGTCGTCGGGCTCGATGCGGTTGTGGCTGCCGGGCCGGCGCAGCGTGATGGTGGCGACGGCGCCGTCGATGGCCAGCAGCGGCGGCGCGGCGGTGTCGGCCGCGGGATCCTGGAGGGTCGTGGTCATGCGTGAAGGTCCTTGGAGATGAAAAAGAAAAAAAGGGAAAGGAGCGGGTCAATCGAAATGGAGCTGCTGCTCGCGGATCACCTGGCCCCACTTGCGGAAGTCGGTCGCGACCAGCTCGGCGGCCGCCTCGGGCGGGCCGGCCTCGATGTCGCTGCCCGTGGCCAGCAGGCGCTCGCGCACCGCGGGCGTCTGCAGGGCGGCGTTGAGCGCCGCATTGAGCCGTCGCACGACGGGCGCCGGCAGGCCCTTGGGCGCGGCGAGCACGAACCAGCCCTGCGCGTCATAGCCCGGCAGGCCCTGCGCGGCCACGGTCTTCACGCCCGGCAGCGCCGGCACCTCGCGCGCCGAGGTCACGGCGATGGCGCGCGCCCGGCCGCCCTGCACCACCGGCACGGCGGGTGCGATGGTGGCGAACGAGACCGCGACCGCGCCGCCCATCAGGTCGTTCATGGCCGGCGCCGCGCCCTTGTAGGGCACGTGCATCAGGTCGCTGCGGCTCGCGGCCTTGAGCAGCTCGCCCGCCAGGTGGTGGATGGTGCCGTTGCCCGAGCTGGAATAGGCCAGCTGACCCGGCTGCGCGCGCGCCAGCGCCAGCAGTTCGGGCAGGGTGCGCGCGGGCACCGAGGGATTCACCAGCACCACCAGCGGCGACTTCGAGACCACGCCCAGGTAACTGAAGTCGCTGCGCGGGTCGTAGGGCACCTTGCGCGCGTTCGGGATGATGGTCAGTGGCGCGCCGTCGATCAGGCCCAGGGTGTAGCCGTCGGGCGCGGCGGTCTTGACGGCCTCGGCGCCGATCGCGCCGCCGGCGCCGGGCCGGTAGTCCACCACCACCGGCTGGCCCAGCGCCTTCTCCATCACCGGCGCGAGGTCGCGCGCCACCGCGTCGGCCGCGCCGCCGGGCGTGTAGCCGAGCACCAGCCGCAGCGGGCGGGTCGGCGACCAGCTTTCCTGCGCATGCAAAAATCCGGGCGCACCCAGCAGAAATGCAGAACCAGCCGCCACGACCTTCCAAAGCAGTCTTGAAAACACCACGCGTCTCCGTTTAAATATTTATAAACGAGTTCAGTATATTTTCAGATCACATCCGTATGCAACCCGGTAGAAGCCCCGTTGCCAGCCCGACGCTGGCCGAATCGATCCGCCTGTCGATCATCGAAAGCCTGGCCAGCGGCCTGCTGCAGCCCGGTCAGCCCATCGACGAGCGCGGACTCAGCGAGCGTTTCGAGGTCTCGCGCACCCCGATCCGCGAAGCCATCCTCCAGCTCGCGGCCCAGGGTTTCGTGGTGATGGAACCGCGCAGCGGCGCCTCGGTGCCGCGGCTGTCGATCCAGCTGCTGCGCGAGCTGCTGGAGCTGCTCGGCGAGCTGGAAGGCGCGGCCGCCAAGTTCGCCGCCAAGCGCATGCGCCCGGCCGAGAAGAAGGCGCTGGAAGAGGCGCTGGCCGCCTGCGCCGAGGCCTCGGCGCGCGACGACGCGCTGGCCTACCGCGATGCCAACGACCATTTCCACGACCTGATCTACGCGGCCTGCCGCAACGAGACGCTGGTCGACCAGATCCGCGCGCTGCGCACCCGCTGCGCCGCCTACACCGCCAACCGCTTCGATTCGCCGGGCCGCATGCAGCGCTCGGCGCGCGAGCACGCGGCCATCGCCGAGGCGCTGCTGCGCAGCGATCCGGCCGAGGCGCAGGCGGCGATGCTGGTCCACATCTCGATCGGCGGCAGCGACTTCGCGGAGTTCGTGAGCGGCTTGCCGCAGAACCTGTTGCATGCCTGAGGCGGCCGGTGACGTCCTGCAACCAATCGGGCGCGAACTCGCGCGCCTGTGGCAAGCTCCCACCGCCATGCAAAGCCGCCGCTCCATGCCCCTCTCCTTGACCCGCCCTACCCGCCGCCGCGCGCTGGGCGTCCTGCTCGGCGCCGCCGCGCTCCAGGCGCCGTTCGCCGCCTTCGCGGGCTTCAACTTCTTCACCAGCGAATACACCGCCAGCCGCGACGAGCTGCAGGCGCAGATCGCGCGCCGCTTCCCGGTGGCCGAGCGCTATGCCGAGCTGTTCACGGTCGGGCTGCGCGATCCGCAGCTGGGCCTGGACGCGGCCACCAACCGCGCCGCGATCACCGCCACGCTGACCATCGCGAGCCCGCTGCTCGGCGGCGCGCCGGTGCAGGGCACGGTGGCGGTCAGCAGCGCGCTCAAGTACGACGCCGCCACGCGCGCGCTGCGGCTCGACCAGCCCAAGGCCGAGCGCATCGAGCTGCAGGGCCTGGGCGGGCGCGATGGCGAGCGGCTGCAGCGCGTGGGCGCGCTGGTGGCGCAGGAACTGCTGCAGGGCCAGCCGCTGCGCACCTTCAAGCCCGAGGAACTCACCGTCGGGCGCAAAACCTACGAGATCGGCGACATCACGGTGCTCGCCGACGGCATCAAGGTACAACTCAAATGACACATCGCAGACGCACGCTCCTGCTCGCCCTGGGCGCCACGGCCGCGTTCGCCGCGGGCTGCACCGGCTTCACGCCGACGCCGCGCACGCGCTTCGACCTCGAGGCCCACCGCGGCGGCCGCGGCCTCGCGCCCGAGAACACGCTGGCGGCCTTCTCCAACGCCATCGACCTCGGCGTGACCACGCTCGAGCTCGACATCGGTCTGAGCGCCGACGGCGTGGTGGTGGTGTCGCACGACACGGCCCTCAACCCCGACCACACGCGCGACGCCGCCGGCCAGTGGCTCGCACCCGCCAACGGCCGCAGCGGGCCCACGATCCGCTCGCTCACGCTGGCGCAGCTGCAAAGCTACGACGTGGGCCGGCTCAATCCCTCGAGCAGCTACGGCCGCCAGTTCGCGCTGCAGCTGCCGCGCGACGGCGAACGCATCCCGACGCTCGAGGCGGTGTTCGACCTGGTGCGCGCGCGCGGCCCGGCCGCGGCCACCGTGCGCTTCAACATCGAGACCAAGATCGATCCGACAAAACCCGACGAGACCGCCGCGCCCGAGCCCATGGTGCGCGCGCTGCTCGCGGTCATCGCCAAGGCGCAAATGGCCGATCGCGTGACCGTGCAGAGCTTCGACTGGCGCACGCTGGCGCTGGTGGGCCAGCTGGCGCCCACGATGTCGCGCGCCTACCTGAGCACGCCGCGCACGCTGAAGGACAAGCGCTGGACCGCCGGGCTCGATGCCGCGAGCTTCGGCTCCACGCCGCGGCTCGTGAAGGCCGCGGCCGGCACCAGTGGCGGTCCGCTTGTCTGGTCGCCGGCCTTCGCCGACCTCGACGCGGCGCAGGTGAAGGAGGCACAGGGCCTCGGCATGAAGGTGCTGCCCTGGACCGTGAACCAGCGCGCCGACATGATCCGGCTGATGGACCTGGGCGTGGACGGCATCATCACCGACTACCCCGACGTGCTGCGCGACCTGGTACGCGAACGCGGGCTGCCGCTGCCGCCCTCGGGAAGGAGTGCCTCGTGAGCGCCGCGCTGCAACAGCTCGACACCATCGCCGGGCACATCGACGCGCTGCGCCGCCAGGGCGGCGGCCCCGCCGGCCTGCTGTCGGACCAGGCACGCGGCAGCGCCGCGCTGCTGGCCGCCCTGCCGCCGCGCTACGGCGAGGTGCTGCTGAACCTGCTCGACCGGCTCGAATCGAGCGCGCTGTTCAGTGAGGAAAGCTGCTCGTTCAGCCAGAAAGATTTGCTCGACAACCTGTCGCTGTGGGTGGACAAGGCCCGCGCGCAGCTCGGCGGCTGAGGCACGCGGTTTATCATCGGCCCTCCATGCGCACCCTGTTCCTCGCCCTCATGATCGCCCTGCTGCCGGTTCGCGGCTGGCTCGGCGACGCGATGGCGATCGAGATGGTGCGGCATTCGATGCCCGCGGCCGAGGCCGTCGCCGGCGCGGCACAGGCGGCCACCGAGGCGCACTGCCACGAGGCGGGCGACATGGCCATGAGCGCCATGGACGGCGCATCGCACGAAGACCACGCGATGGCCGATGGCCATGGTGACGACAGCGACCACGCCAGCCACCAGGGTTGCGGCACCTGCACCGCCTGCCAGGTCTGCCATTCGGTCGCGCTCGGCGGCACCGAACTCCCGGGCATCGCGCACGATGCCCCCCAGGCCGCCCCCGCGGCCCCGGCGGCTCGCTTCGCGAGCACCGAGCCCTTCCTGGGCCTGAAGCCGCCCATTTCCTGATCTCCCTGCCCGTAGTCCGTCCGCGGTGAGCCCTTGCCGGCTCGCGGCGTCGATCGTATTGCTCATGGAGATCGAGCGTGAACCCCATCGTTCGCCGGCACCTGGCCGGCCCCTTTCCCTTTCGCTGTCGAACAGCTGACGCGCTGCCCCGGCGCGCCCTCGCATTCGCCAGTGCCCTGTTTCTGGCCGGCTGCGCCAGCCTCTCGCCCGACGGCGGCACGGCCGACGTGCAGGCCCTGGTCGCGGGCAATCCCCTGATGGCGGGCCAGCCGGCCCAGCGCATGCCCGACGAGGCTTCGCGCAAAAGCGTCGATGCGCTGCTCGCCAGGCCGCTCGACGCAGAGGCCGCCGTGCGCATCGCGCTGGTCAACGGCCCGCGCGTGCAGGACGCCTTCGCCACCCTGCAACTGAGCGACGCCGACCGCGTGCAGGCCGCGAGCCTGCCGAACCCGGTGCTCTCGTTCAGCCGGCTGGCGCAAGGTCGCGAGCGCGAATTCGAGCGCATGCTGAGCTTCAACGTGATCGGCCTGGTCACGCTGCCATGGCAGGCGCGCTGGGCCGGCCAGCGCCACGAGGCCGCCAAGCTGCAGGCCGCGCAGAGCGTGCTGCTGCTGGCCGCCGACACGCGCCGCGCCTGGGTGCGCGCGGTGGCGGCGCAGCAGAGCGTGGCCTACCTGCGCGATGCCAGGGAGGCGGCCGAGGCCGGCGCCGAGCTCGCGCACCGCATGGCCCAGGTCGGCAACTGGAGCGCGCTGCAGCGCACGCGCGAACAGCTGCTTCTGGCCGATGCCGCGGCGCAGCTCGCGCGCGCCGAGCAGGCCGCCGTGGCCTCGCGCGAGCAGCTCACGCGGCTGCTGGGCCTCGCTGGGGAGCGCACCGCCTACACCCTGCCCGACCGCCTGCCGGCGCTGCCCCAGGCCGCGCCCGAGCTCGGCGACGTGCAGGCGCGCGCGCTGCGCGAGCGGCTCGACGTGCGCTCGGCGCAGGCGCAGAACACGGCCGTGGCCGGCTCGCTCGGCCTCACGCACGCCACCAGCGTGATCAACGCGATGGAGCTGGGCGTGGTGCGCAACACCACCTTCGACAACGACGCCGACCGCACGCAGAAAACCAAGCGCGGCTTCGAGCTCGACCTGCCGATTCCGATCTTCGACTGGGGCCAGTCGCGCAACGGCCGCGCCGAGGCGCAGTACCTGCAGTCGGCCGCCCGCGTGCGCGACGTGGGCGTGCTCGCCGCGAGCGAGGCGCGCGAGGCATGGCAGGGCTGGAACACCGCCTACGGCATCGCCCGCCGCTACCGCGACGAGGTACTGCCGCTGCGCAAGAAGGTCAACGAGGAGATGGTCCTTCGCTACAACGGCATGCTCGCCAGCGTCTGGGAACTGCTCGGCGAAACCCGCGCCAGCATGCTCGCGGTGAACGCGGGCATCGAGGCGCAGCGCGATTTCTGGCTGGCGGACACCGATCTGCAGCTGGTGCTCACGGGCAGCTCGCCCGGTGGAATGACGGCGCCGCAGACCGCGGCCGCCGGCGACGCCCCCGCAGCGGGAGGCCACTGAAATGAACCGTCGAAACTTCTTCGCCGGCGCGGCCACCGCCGTCGCCGCCACCACCGTCAGCCGTGTTTCCATGGCCGCCCTGCCCGAACCCGTCTCGCAGGGCTCCACCGCCACCGCGCCGCCGCTGGTGCCACCGAACGGCCGGCCCTACAACCCCGTCGTCACGCTCAACGGCTGGACCCTGCCCTGGCGCATGAACGCCGGCGTCAAGGAATTCCACCTGGTCGCCGAGCCCGTGGTGCGCGAGATGGCACCGGGCTTCAAGGTCAACATGTGGGGCTACAACGGCCAGTCGCCCGGCCCGACCATCGAGGTGGTGGAAGGCGACAGGGTCCGCATCTTCGTGACCAACCGGCTGCCCGAGCACACCACGGTGCACTGGCACGGCCAGCGCCTGCCCAACGGCATGGACGGCGTGGGCGGCATCACGCAGCCGCACATTCCGCCAGGCAAGACCTTCGTCTACGAGTTCACGGCGCGCCGGCCCGGCACCTTCATGTACCACCCGCATGCCGACGAGATGGTGCAGATGGCGATGGGGATGATGGGTTTCTGGGTCACGCACCCGAAGGCCGATCACCCGCTGATCGAGAAGGTCGATCGCGACTTCTGCTTCCTGCTCGGCAGCTTCGACGTGGAGCCCGGCAGCGCCACGCCCAAGGTCAACACCATGACCGACTTCAACATCTGGAGCTTCAACAGCCGCGTGTTCCCGGCCATCGACACGCTCAACGTGCGCCGCGGAGATCGCGTGCGCATCCGCGCGGGCAACCTCACGATGACCAACCACCCGATCCACATCCACGGCCACGAGTTCGAGGTGACCGGCACCGACGGCGGGCCCGTGCCGCGCACCGCGCGCTGGCCCGAGGTGTCGGTCGACGTGGCGGTGGGCCAGATGCGGCAGATGGAGTTCATCGCCGACGAGGAAGGCGACTGGGCGCTGCACTGCCACAAGGCGCACCACACCATGGGGCCGATGGGCCACGAGGTGCCGACCATGATCGGCGTGGACCACAAGGGCGTGGCCGAGAAGATCAGGAAGCTGGTGCCCGACTACATGGTGATGGGCGACAAGGGCATGGCCGACATGGGCGAGATGGAGATGCCCATTCCCGACAACACGGTGCCGATGATGACCGGCACCGGCCCCTTCGGTTCGGCCGAGATGGGCGGCATGTTCACGCTGCTCAAGGTGCGCCGTGATCAGAAGCCCGGCGACTACCGCGACCCGGGCTGGTTCAAGCATCCGCCGGGCACGGTCGCGCGCGAAGTGCCCAACGCCAACGTGCCGCCGGCCCCGCGCGCGAAGGCACCGGCGCCATCGACCGCCGAGCCCGATGTCAGCGTGCGCAAGCCCTCGGGCCATGGCGCGCACCAGCACTGAATCCGCTCATCCTCTTTCATTTTTTGGAGTTCCATCCATGAACAAGACACTCGCACTGGTTGCCGCCGGCCTCGCGCTCGCGGCCTTCGCCACCACCGCGCCAGCGCACGAGAACCACGTCGCCAAGCCCAAGGGCGCGGCCGAACTCGCGCCCGAGCAGAAGCCCTGGGGCATCGTCGGCAAGCCCGGCGCCGTGAAGCGCACCATCGACATCGCGATGGCCGACGACATGACGTTCACGCCCTCGGTGATCGAGGTGCGCGAAGGCGACACGCTGCGCCTGCGCCTGAAGAACAAAGGCAAGGATCTGCACGAGCTCGTGCTCGGCACCACGGCCGAAATCGAGGCCCACGCGGCCATGATGAAGAAATTCCCCGGCATGGAGCACGACGAGCCCTGGATGGCGCACGTGCCGCCGGGCCGGACCGGCGAGCTGGTCTGGACTTTCAACCGCGCCGGCGACTTCGACTTCGCCTGCCTGGTGAAGGACCACTACGAACTCGGCATGGCCGGCCGCGTGCGCGTGCTGCCCGCCGCCGGCAAATCCTGACAACCCAAAGGAGCTCCCATGCAAAGAAGACGACTGATGCTGGCCCTGGCGTCCACCGCCGCCCTGCCGTTCGCGGCGCGCGCCGCGGCGCCGATGGTCGAGATCTGGAAGGACCCGAACTGCGGCTGCTGCCAGGACTGGGTCAAGCACCTCAACAGGAACGGCTTCGCCACGCGCGTGCACGACGAAGGCAACGCGGCCGCGCGCAAGCGCCTGGGCCTGCCCGAGAAGCTGGGCTCGTGCCACACGGGCCAGGTCGGCGGCTACGCCATCGAGGGCCATGTGCCCGCGCGCGAGATCCAGCGCCTGCTCAAGGAGAAGCCCAAGGCCGTGGGCCTCGCCGTGCCCGGCATGCCGGTCGGCTCGCCGGGCATGGACGGTCCGGCCTATGGCGACCAGCGCGATCCCTACGACGTGCTGCTGGTGCTGGCCGATGGCGGCACGCGCGTGTTCCAGAGCTATCGATGAATCCTCCGATCACCCTGCAAGAAAGACCGATCACCATGAAGAAATCGCTCGCCGCCCTCGGCGCCCTCCTGTTCGCCGCCGTCGCCTTCGCGCAGACGGCCCTGCCGCCCGTCGAGGGCGAGGTCCGCAAGATCGACACCGAGGCGAACAAGATCACCCTGCGCCATGGCGACATCCCCAACCTCGAGATGACCGGCATGACCATGGTCTTCCGCGTGAAGGACCCGGCGCTGCTCACGCAGGTGAAGCCCGGCGACAAGGTGCGGTTCACGGCCGACAAGGTCGATGGGGCGCTCACGGTGTTGTCGATCGCACCTGCGAACTGAGGGCCTTCGGGCTTCGGGCACGCCTGCCTAAAATGATGCGTTGATCCACTTTCGGGAGATCGAATTGGGAAGCTCCGATCTGCAGCAGGCTCTTTCTTCGCTGAGCATGGCGGAACGCATCGAGCTGGCCGAAGAACTGTGGGACAGCGTGGCGCGCGATGCCGAATCGCAAAGGCTGAGCGCGCGCGAACAGGAAGAGGTCGCACGCCGCCGCGCGGAACATCGCGCCGACCCGCAGGCGGTCGTGCCCTGGGACCAGGTCAAGGCATCGCTGAAGCTCTGACCTTGCTGGACATCGTTTTTCGGGAAAGCGCCCTGCGTCAGTTGCAGGACGCGCAGGGCTGGTACGAAATGCAGCGCGCCGGTCTGGGCGCGGAGTTCGCGCGCAGCGTCGAGGCCGTGGTGCACCGGATCGCGCGACAGCCCGAAGGCGCGCCGCTGGTCTGGGAAGACGTTCGCCGGGCCCACCTGCGGCGCTTCCCCTATTCCGTCTTTTATCTCGTCGAGTTCGATCGTGTGGTCGTGCTGAGCTGCATGCATCAGCGCCGCGACCCCACGGGCTGGCCCTCTTCGTCCGACTGACGGCGAACCGCGCTACGCCCCGAAGCGCCTCGGATCGAACGCCGCCAGCGCGATCTCCGGCGCCAGCCCGGCCATCGCCTGCGCCGCCAGCCGCCCGGTGCGCGCCGAGCCGCACAGCCCCACGTGCCCGTGGCCGAAGGCCAGCACCACGTCGGCGCTGCCGGCGGCGGGGCCGATGCAGGGCAGGCCGTCGGGCAGGCTCGGGCGATGGCCGAGCCAGCGCTGCACCTCGGACCCTTCGAGCGGCGCGTCGGCCAGCGCGGGAAACATCGAGCGCAGGTGCTCGTGCAGGATCTCGGCGCGGCGCCAGTCGGGCGCGGCCTCGAGCCCCGCGATCTCGACCTGGCCGGCGGCGCGCAGGCCGCCGTTCATCCAGTGCGCGATGAGCTTGCCGTCGGCCACCATCACCGGCGTGCGCGGGCCCACGGCCGCCTTCGGCAGCACGACGTGGTAGCCGCGCTCCGATTCCAGCGGCACCGGCGAGCCGGCCGCGGCGGCCAGGGGGCCCGAGCGCGCGCCGGCGCAGACCGCGGCGGTGTCGCAGGCGATCTCGCCGACCTCGGTGCGCACCGCGCGCAGTCGCCCGCCCTCGATGCGGAAACCGGTGGCGCGCGCGACCACGCGTTCGGCGCCGAGCGCACGCGCGTGCGCGGCCAGCGCCGCCACGTAGGCGCCCGGGTCGCGGCAGTGGCCGGCCTCGCCGACGTGGATGCCCAGCGTGTAGCGCGCATCGAGGTCGGGCTCCTGCCGGCGCAGTTCGTCGGCATTCCACTCGCTCCATCGCACGCCGGTGCGCGCACGCACGCGCCAGGCCAGCGCATCGCCCTCGAACTCGGCGCGCGAGCGGTAGGCATGCAGCAGGCCGCGCTGCTCGATCAGTTGCGACACGCCGGCCTCGGCCGCCAGCCGCGCATGCAGCGCGGGCGCGTCGACCAGCAAGGTGCGCAGCGCGTCGGCGATGCGCTGCACGCGCGCCTCGGTGGCGCCCGAGGCCAGGTAGCGCAGCAGCCAGGGCAGCGCGCGCGGCAGGTAGGGCCAGCGCACCGCCAGCGGGCCGAGCGGATCGGCCAGCCAGCCCGGCACCTTGCGCCAGGCACCGGGCAGCGCGGGCGGCACCACCGAATGCGAGGAGAGCCAGCCCGCGTTGCCGTAGCTGGTGGCCTGCGGCGCGCCGGGCTCGCCCGGCTCGACCACGGTGACGCGCAGGCCCGCGCGCAAGGCCTCGATGGCGGTGGCGCTGCCGACGGCGCCCGCGCCGATCACCACCGCATGGCGCCGCGCGCCGGACTGGAAACCACTTCTTTCAACTGTCATGGCGCCCATCGTAGGGGCCGCGCGGCATGGTTCCATAATCGGCCGCCATGTCAGCCACGCCTTCCCACGCTTCCCCCTCCTCTTCCGACGGTGCCATCACCGACGTCGCCGGCATCGAGGTCGGCCACTTCTCCGACACCCGCCGGCCCACCGGCTGCACCGTGATCATCGCGCGCGAAGGCGCGGTGGCCGGCGTCGACGTGCGCGGCGCCGCGCCCGGCACGCGCGAGACCGACCTGCTCGCGCCCGGCAACCTGGTGCAGCAGGTGCACGCCGTGATGCTCGCGGGCGGCAGCGCCTGGGGCCTGGCCGCGGCCGAGGGCGCGATGCGCTGGCTCGAGGAGCGCGGCGTGGGCATGGACGTGCGCTTCGGCACCCTGCCGATCGTGCCCGCCGCGGTGCTGTTCGACCTGCCGATGGGCGATGCCCGCATCCGGCCCGATGCCGCGGCCGGCTATGCCGCCTGCGAGGCCGCGGGCCGCGACGCGCCGGCCGAGGGCAACGTGGGCGCCGGCACCGGCGCGCTGGTGGGCAAGCTGTTCGGCGTGCAGCGCGCCATGAAGGGCGGCATCGGCACCGCCTCGGTCACGGTCGGCGGCGTCACGGTCGGCGCGCTGATCGCGGTCAATTCGCTCGGCGACGTGATCGATCCCGACACCGCGCTGCCCGTGGCCGGCGCGCGCACCGAGGACGGCCGCGCGCTGCTCGACACGCGCCGCGCCCTGCTGCGCGGCGACCTGCCCAAGCCGCTGCTGGCCGGCACCAACACCACTATCGGCGTGATCGCCACCGACGCGGTGCTGACCAAGGTGCAGGCCAACCGGCTCGCGACCGTGGCGCACGACGGCCTGGCGCGCGCCATCAACCCCGTGCACACCATGAGCGACGGCGACACCCTGTTCGCGCTCGCCACCGGCCGCGTGCCGCTGGCGGCCGACGGCCCGGGCATGACGGTGCTCAGCACCATGGCGGCCGAGGTCGCAGCGCGCGCCACCCTGCGCGCGGTGCTGGCGGCGCGCTCGGTGACGGTCGGCGAGCTGCACATCCCCTCGGCCGCCGAGCTCGGCACCGCGCCGCGCTGACCTCACGAGCGAGACACCATGGCCTTCCCGAGAACCCTCAAGCTGATCCTGCTGTCGATCCGCGACCTGGTCGCCTCCGCCGGCCCGATCCTGTTCCTCGTGATCGGCCTGTTGATCGCCGCCTACTGGTGGCTGCAGCCGCAGCCGCCCAAGCAGGTCACGCTGGCCACCGGCCCCACGGGCAGTGCCTACGCGCAGTTCGGCAAGCGCTACGCCGAGGCGCTGAAGACGAGCGGCATCGAGGTCGTGCTCAAGCCGACCTCGGGCTCGTCGGAGAACCTCGAGCTGCTGCGCAAGGGCGAGGCCGACGTGGGCTTCGTGCGTGGCGGCAGCGCCGACCCGGTGGCCGACGACGAAGCCGGGCTCAGTTCGCTCGGCAGCCTGTTCTTCGAGCCGGTCTGGCTGTTCTATCGGCCCGACGCGATCACGCGCGCGCCCGACAGCGTGATCGCGCAGCAGGCGGCGGAGGCCGAGAAGGCGAAGAAGGCGGCCCAGGCCGCCGCCAAGGGCCGCCACGGCGCCGCACGCAAGAAGGCCGCGGCACCGCAACCCGTCGTGCCCCCCGCCCCGATCCCGCTGACCTCGCTGACCCAGTTGCGCGGCCTGCGCGTCAACGTCGACATGCCCGGCAGCGGCCTGCCCGAACTCATGGGCCGGCTGCTCGAGGCCAACCGGCTCGCGCCCGATGCGCTGCTGCTGTCGAACCTCGAGCAGTCCGCTGCCGCCGAGGCGCTGCAGGCCGGGCTGCTCGATGCGATCGTGCTGTCGTCGGCACCGCAGTCGCCGCAGGTGCAGCGGCTGCTGCGCGCGAACGACATCCGGCTCATGGACTTCGTGCAGGCCGATGCGTACACGCGGCGCTTCCCCTTCCTCTCGGCCGTGACCCTGCCGCGCGGCGTGGTCGACCTGTCGAAGGACCTGCCGGCCGGCGACGTGTCGCTGCTCGCGGCCACCACTTCGCTGCTGTCGCGCGAGGACACCCATCCCGCGCTGCGCCAGCTGTTCGCGCAGGCCGCGCAGCACCTGCACGGCGGCGCTGGCTGGTTCAACCGGCCGCGCGACTTCCCGAACACCCGCACCAGCGAACTGCCGGTGAGCCCCGAGGGCGACCGCGCCATCAACGGCACGCCGCCGTTCTGGCAGCGCTACCTGCCGTTCTGGGCCAGCAACCTGATCGAACGCATGTGGCTGGTGCTCGGCGGCCTGCTGGTGCTGATGCTGCCGCTGAGCCGCGTGGTGCCGCCGCTCTACCAGTTCCGCGTGCGCCGCCGCGTGTTCCGCTGGTATGCGCGGCTGCGCGACATCGAGGGCAAGGTCGACGGCCAGCGCGGCGATCCGGCCGAGCTCACGAAGGAGCTCGACGAGCTCGACCGTGTGGTCAACCGCGTGGCGGTGCCGCTGTCGTACGCCGACGAGCTCTATGCGCTGCGCAACAACATCTATGCGGTGCGCAAGCGGGCGCTGGCGCGCGGCGCCGGTGCGCCGGCCGGCCCCGAGATGCCACCGCCGCCTTCGCCTTCCGCACCGCGCTGACCGGCAAACGGTGCCAGCGGGCGCCGTTGCCTTTGCCCCAAGACCCACCGTGTCCACCCTGATCGACTTCGCCGACCCGCGCACCGATGGCGCGCAACGGCTGCGCCTGGCTTTCGGCGCCCCTTCCCGCACGCTCGTGGCGCGCAGCCCGGCCGAGGTGCGGTCCGTGCTCGCGCATGCCGAGGCGCTGGCGCGCGCGGGCCACTGGTGCGTGGGCTACCTGCGCTACGAGGCGGCCGCGGCCTTCGATGCCGCGTTCGAGACGCATGCGGGCGATGGCGGGCCACTGGCCTGGTTCGGCGTGCACGACCTGGCCCTGCCCTGGCCCGAGAAGGCCCCGCCCGCCAGCCCGCCGATCGCCTGGCGCGACAGCCTCTCGCGCGCCGAGTTCGACCGGCAGATGCAGGCCATCCACGCGGCGATCGCCGCCGGCGGCCTCTACCAGATCAACCACACGGCGCCGCTGCTCGGCGAATACGCCGGCGACCCGCTGGCCCTGTTCGCCGCGCTGCGCCGCAACCAGCCCGCGGGCTACGCGGCCTTCATCGACAGCGGCGACGAGCAGGTGCTGTCGCTGTCGCCCGAGCTGTTCTTCGACTGGCAGGGCGAGCGCATCCTCGCGCGCCCGATGAAGGGCACCGCGCCGCGCGGCGCCACGCCGGCCGAGGACGAGGCCCAGGCGCAGCGGCTGCGCAGCGTGCCGAAGGAACGGGCCGAGAACGTGATGATCGTGGACCTGCTGCGCAACGACCTGTCGCGCATCGCGCAACCGTTCTCGGTGCGCGTGCCGCGGCTGTTCCACACCGAGGCGCTGCCCACCGTGTGGCAGATGACCTCGGACGTGGAAGCCACGGTGCGCCCCGGCACCTCGCTGGTCGACGTGTTCGACGCGCTGTTCCCCTGTGGCTCGGTCACGGGCGCGCCCAAGGTGGCGGCGATGCGGCTGATCCACGCGCTCGAGCAGGCGCCGCGCGGCGTGTACTGCGGCGCGGTCGGCGTGCTGCGGCCCGGCGGGCATGCGACCTTCAACGTGCCGATCCGCACCGTGACCCTGCGCGGCGGCCAGGCGCGCTGCGGCATCGGCAGCGGCATCACGGCCGATGCCACGGCCGACGCCGAATGGGCCGAGTGGGGCCACAAGCGAGCCTTCCTCGGCACGGCCGCGGTCGCCGAGGCACCCGGCTTCGAACTGCTCGAAACGCTGGCGCTGGTCGACGGCACGCTGCGCGACGCGCCGCTGCACGTCGAACGCATGGCCGGCGCGGCCGCCCACTTCGGCTTCGACTGGAATGCAGCACGCGTCGAGGCAGCGCTGCAATCGCTGCGCGACGCACATGCCGAAGGCACCTGGCGCGTGCGCCTGCTGCTCGATGCACGGGGCCAGCCACGCGCCGAAGCGCATGAAATGGGCTCCGCGCCCCACCGCGTGAAGCTGCAGCTGGCCGACCGCCCCTTCGACGAGGCGCACAGCGAGTTCACGCGCTTCAAGACCACGCGCCGCGCGCACTACGAGGCCTTCGCGCCGACCCTGCCCGAGGCCTTCGACACGCTGCTGTGGAACCCCGAGGGCGAGCTCACCGAATGCACGCGCGGCAACATCGCGCTGCGCCTGGACGACGGCCGCTGGGTCACGCCGCCGCTGCGCTGCGGGCTGCTGCCCGGCATCGGGCGCGCGCGGCGGCTGGCCGAGGGTTCGCTGGTCGAGGCGACGGTGCGGCGCGACCAGCTCTCGCGCGTGACCGCGCTGGCCTTCGTCAACAGCCTGCGCGGCTGGATCGAGGCCGAACTCCTGCCCTGAACGGATTTCTTCCAGATACCGCTTGACTTAGAGCGCGCTCCAACTTCGAGAATTCTCCCCATGGAAAGCAACCTGAGCATCGCGGAAGTGGCACGGCGCACCGGCCTCACGGCCCACACGCTGCGCTACTACGAACGCATCGGCCTGATCGCCGCCGTGTCGCGCGCACCGGGCGGCCAGCGCCGCTATGCCGCCGCCGACATGGAATGGCTTGCTTTCCTGTTGCGCCTGCGCGAGACCGGCATGCCCATCCAGGGCATGCAGGCCTTCGCCGGGCTTCGCAGTCAGGGGGACGCGAGCATCGGCGAACGCCGCGCGATGCTCGAATCGCATCTCGCCGAGGTTCGCTCGAAGGTGGAGGCGCTGCAGCAATCGATGCAGGCGCTGGCGCACAAGATCGAGCACTACCGCGGGATCGAGGCCCGGCGTCCCTCTTCATCGGGCAAGGCCCCGGCTTCAACGAAGAGGAAGAAACATGCAGCACCCCATCCATCCGACGACGACCAGCCAGCCGACCGGCGAGCGCTACGCGCGCGGCCTCGCGAAACTGCAGCAGATCGACGGTGAGGGCGGCATCAAGGTCGTCGAAGGCCTGGCCGACATCGCACCCGACTTCGCGCGCCTGCTGATCGAGTTCCCGTTTGGCGACGTCTATTCGCGCCCCGGCCTGGACCTGCGCTCGCGCGAGATCGCGGTGGTGGCCGCGCTCACCGCCATGGGCAATGCCGCGCCGCAGCTCAAGGTGCACATCCAGGGCGCGCTCAACGTCGGCGTGACGCGCGAGGAAGTGATCGAGGTGATCATGCAGATGGCGGTCTACGCGGGCTTTCCGGCCGCGCTCAACGGCCTGGGCGCCGCCCGCGAGGTGTTCGCGGCCGACGATGAAAAAAGCGCGCGGCCCCTTGCGGAACCGCGCGCCCTGGTCGAGCCGGCCTGAGGGCCGGCGCGGGCCTTACTTGAGGGCCTTGAAGCGCACGCGCTTGGGCTTGGCGCCTTCCTCGCCCAGGCGCTTCTTCTTGTCGGCTTCGTACTCCTGGTAGTTGCCGTCGAAGAACACCCATTGCGAATCGCCTTCGGCGGCCAGGATGTGGGTGGCGATGCGGTCGAGGAACCAGCGGTCATGGCTGATCACCAGCACGGTGCCCGCGTACTCGAGCAGCGCGTCCTCGAGCGCGCGCAGCGTTTCCACGTCCAGGTCGTTCGAGGGTTCGTCCAGCAGCAGCACGTTGCCGCCCTGGATCAGCGTCTTGGCCAGGTGCAGCCGGCCGCGTTCGCCGCCCGACAGGTTGCCGACCTTCTTCTGCTGGTCCTGGCCGTTGAAGTTGAAGCGGCCCGCGTAGGCGCGGCTGGCCATCTGGAACTTGCCGACGTTGATGATGTCCAGGCCGTTCGAGATGTCTTCCCACACGGTCTTGTCGTTGGCCAGCGCGTCGCGCGACTGGTCGACGAAGGCCATCTTCACGGTCTGGCCGATCACGACCTCGCCGCTGTCGGGCTGTTCCTTGCCCGCGATCAGCTTGAACAGCGTGGACTTGCCGGCGCCGTTCGGGCCGATGATGCCGACGATGGCACCCGCGGGGATGTTGAAGTTCAGCTTGTCGATCAGCAGGCGGTCGCCGAAGCTCTTGCTCACGTCCTTGAACTCGATCACCTGGCTGCCCAGGCGCTCGGCGACGGGAATGAAGATCTCCTGCGTTTCGTTGCGCTTCTGGTATTCGACGTCGCTCAGCTCCTCGAAGCGGGCCAGGCGCGACTTGCTCTTGGCCTGGCGTGCCTTCGGGTTCTGGCGCGACCATTCCAGTTCCTTCTTCAGGGCCTTGGCGTGGGCTTCCTCGCTCTTCTGCTCCTGCGCCAGGCGCTCGCCCTTCTGCTCGAGCCAGGTGCTGTAGTTGCCCTTCCACGGGATGCCGCGGCCGCGGTCCAGTTCGAGGATCCACTCGGCGGCGTTGTCGAGGAAGTAGCGGTCGTGGGTGATGGCCACCACGGTGCCCGTGAAGCGCTGCAGGAACACCTCGAGCCATTCCACCGATTCGGCGTCCAGGTGGTTGGTGGGTTCGTCGAGCAGCAGCATGTCGGGCTTGGACAGGAGCAGCTTGCACAGCGCCACGCGGCGCTTCTCGCCGCCCGACAGCAGGCCGATCTTGGCGTCCCAGGCCGGCAGGCGCAGCGCGTCGGCCGCGATCTCGATCTGGTGCTCGGAGTCGGTGCCCGCGGCGGCGATCACCGCCTCGAGCTCGCCCTGCTCGGCCGCCAGCGCGTCGAAATCGGCGCCTTCCTCGGCATAGGCGGCATAGATCTCCTCGAGGCGCGCCTTGGCGGCGTTGACCTCGCCCATGGCCTCCTCGACGGCCTGGCGCACGGTGTGCTCGGGATCGAGCTTGGGCTCCTGCTCGAGGTAGCCGATCGACAGGCCGGGCATGGGCATCGCCTCGCCCTCGATCTCCTTGTCGACGCCGGCCATGATCTTGAGCAGCGAGGACTTGCCCGAGCCGTTCAGGCCGAGCACGCCGATCTTGGCGCCGGGAAAGAAGGACAACGAGATGTCTTTCAAGATCTGCCGCTTGGGCGGCACGGTCTTGGAGACTCTGTTCATGGTGTAGACGTACTGGGCCATCTTCTGTGTTGGACTGCTGATTGCTGAGGTGGCGAAAGCCGGAAAAAGCCGAAATCCCCTGGAGGAAGCCCCTGGAAGACGGCGGCAGGCCCGGCGCGCGGAATCGCGGAAACGGAGCGCGAAAAGCAGTGATTATCGACTCATGCGACAATCGCCACCGTGCCGGGTCCAGTTGCCCGCACACCGGCTCTCTGCCGGGGACGAAGAAAACCCTTCCGCAAGTCGGTTTTTCGGGCTCCCACTCCTGACCTTCATCAGCCTTGACTGGCTCGCGTCACAAGAACGAAAGACGCCGAGCGGGCCGATGTCACCGCGCCGTGTATGGCGCTTGTTGTTTCACACAATGACTTTTGATGAACTGAAGTTGGCTCCGGCCATCTTGAAGGCCGTGCACGAGCAGGGCTACGAGACCCCCACCCCGATCCAGGCCCAGGCCATTCCGGCCGTCCTCGAGGGCCACGACCTCCTCGGCGGCGCCCAGACCGGCACCGGCAAGACCGCCGCCTTCACCCTGCCGATGCTGCACAAGCTCACCATGAGCCGCAGCGCCACCAACAAGTTCGGCGGCATCGGCATCCGCGCCCTGGTGCTCACCCCGACCCGCGAACTCGCGGCCCAGGTCGAGGAATCGGTGCGCGACTACGGCAAGTACCTGCAGCTCGGCTCGACCGTGATCTTCGGCGGCGTGGGCATGAACCCGCAGATCGACCGCCTCAAGCGCGGCGTCGACATCCTCGTGGCCACCCCCGGCCGCCTGCTCGACCTGCAGCAGCAGGGCATGCTCGACCTGTCGACCGTGCAGATCCTGGTGCTCGACGAAGCCGACCGCATGCTCGACATGGGCTTCATCCACGACGTGAAGAAGGTGCTGGCGCTGCTGCCGGCCCAGAAGCAGAGCCTGCTGTTCTCGGCCACCTTCAGCGACGAGATCCGCGAACTGGCCAACGGCCTGCTGCGCAACCCGCAGAGCATCCAGGTCACGCCGCGCAACACCACGGTGCAGCGCATCACCCAGGTGATCCACCCCGTGGGCCGCGGCAAGAAGAAGGCGCTGCTCGCGCACATCATCAACGAGCACCAGTGGAGCCAGGTGCTGGTGTTCACCCGCACCAAGTTCGGCGCCAACAGCGTGGCCGAATTCCTCACCAAGAACGGCATCGAGGCGATGGCGCTGCACGGCAACAAGAGCCAGAGCGCGCGCACCCAGGCGCTGGCCGGCTTCAAGAGCGGCGACATCCGCGCCCTGGTGGCCACCGACATCGCGGCCCGCGGCATCGACATCGACGAGCTGCCGCACGTCGTGAACTACGAGATCCCGAACGTCAGCGAAGACTACGTGCACCGCATCGGCCGCACCGGCCGCGCGGGTTCGAGCGGCGAGGCCGTGAGCTTCGTCTGCCTCGACGAGGAAGGCTTCATGCAGGAGATCGAGCGCTTCACCAAGCAGACGATCCCCGTGCAGGTCATCGAGGGCTTCGGTCCCGAGGAAGGCGAGCGCGCCGAGCCCATCGCCATGGGCCGCCAGACCATCTGGGGCGGCGCCGGCCGTCCGCCGAGCCGCGAAGTCATGCAGGCGGCCGCGAAGGCGGCACGCAGCGAGATGATGCAGCGCATCCGCGACAACAAGGCCGGCCAGGGCGGCGGTGGTGGCAATGGCCAGCGCCGCGCCGGTGGCGGCGGCCAGGGCCAAGGCCAGGGCCGTGCTGCCAACGGCGGCGGCCAGCAGGGCCCGCGCGGCCAGGGCCAGGGTCCGGGCAACCGCGCGCCGCAAGGCCGCGCCCCGCAGGCCCAGCCGCGTCCGCATCACCATGCGGCGCATGCGCAGAACCACCAGCCGCACGACGAGCGCCAGCCGCGCCATCACGGCAACAGCCACAGCCCGACCCAGGCCAACCAGGTCGCGCACCTGCGCGCCGAGGCGATCGCCGGCGCGGCCGGCCAGCCCGATCCGTTGCGCACCAGCGTCGACCACATGGGCGGCGGCCGCGGACGCGGTGGCCGCTCGGGTGGCGGTGGCTACGGCGGCGGCAACCGTTCGGGCGGCGGTGGCCGTTCGGGTGGCGGCGGCTACGGCGGCGGTGGCCGCTCGGGCGGCGGCGGTGGCCGTTCGTTCGGCCGCTGAGGCACGACGCACGCAGAACAGAGGGCGCTTCGGCGCCCTTTTTCATGGCAGTTCGGGGGCCGAAACACCTTCCGGACACAATCGTTGCCATGCAGCCCATCCCGCCGAACTTCGCCACCCTCTTCGTGGCCACCTGCAATCTGCTCAATCTCGCGAACCCGCACCGCGTGTACTACGAGAACCAGGACGCCTACAACGAGCGCGAGTACGAGCGCAAGATCGACTGGCTCGGCGAGCGTTTCCATGCACTCAATGCCGACGTGCTCGCGGTGCAGGAGGTCTGGGACGAGGCGGCGCTGAAGGCCGCCATCCACCGCAGCGGCCTGCGCTACGACTTCGTGGCCGTGCCCGGCGCCGAGAACACGCCCGCGCAACCCGACCAGCCGCCGCGCCCCGGCGCGCAGGGCACGCCGCGCGTGGGCATCGCCACCCGGCTCAAGGTCGACCGCATCCAGTCCTTCGTCGACTTCCCGCCGGGCTTCGGCGTCGAGGTGCCGGGCCTCGGGCCGCACACCCGCTTCGAGCGTCCGCCGCTGCTGGCCACGCTGCGCATGAAGCATGGCCAGCCGGTGCACGTGCTGACGGTGCACCTGAAGTCGAAGCGGCCCAAGTTCCTGCAGGATGCGCAGGGCAACCACCTCGAGGACCGCGACGACCGCAAGGTGGGCGCGATGGCCTCGCTGCGCTCGCTGCTGATGCGCGGCGCCGAGGCCGCGGCCCTGCGCTGCATCGTGATCGACCTGCTGCAGGGCAGCAACGAGCCGCTGGTGGTGATGGGCGACTTCAACGACAACCCGCACAGCGTGACCACCCAGCTCGTGGCGGCCACCTCCGAGGTGGCCTACGACAAGGCGGCGCGCGACGTGGCGCTGTTCAATGCCTACGAGATGCAGGGCGAGGCGGCGCTCAAGAAGGACGTGGCCTATTCGCACGTGCACCAGGGCTACCCGGAGGTGCTCGACCAGATCCTGGTGAGCGAGGAATTCATCGCCGGCAGCCGCCACAGCCTGGGCGACGTGCGGCGCGTGGACTACTTCAACGACCACCTGCACGAAGGACGCGACCGCTCGCGCTCGGACCACGGGTTCGTGCGCGCGCTGCTGCGGTTGCGCACCGACTGAAGACGCGGCTGCTCAGGCCTTCGAGATCCGCACCATCGCATCCGCGCGCTGGTGCAGGTCGGGCAGCAGCTCGAGCCCCAGCCCCGGCTTGTCGTTGAGGCTGATCATGCCGTTCTCGACCTTCGGCAGCTCGGTCACGAGGCCGCGGTACCAGCCCGTGAAGAAGGCGCGCACGCTCTCCTGGATCAGCGCATTGGGCGCATGCAGGCTCAGGTGGGTCGACGCGGCCCACACCACCGGGCCGGTGCAGTCGTGCGGCGCCACCGGCAGCTGCCAGGCATCGGCCATGGCCGCGATCTTGCGCGCCTCGGTGAGGCCGCCGCACCAGCTCAGGTCGAGCATCGCGACGCCGGCCACGCCGGTCTGCAGGTAGTCCTTGAAGCCCCACCTGTAGCTCAGCGTCTCGCTGGCGCAGACCAGCGCCTTGCAGTCGACGGCGTACTGCTTCAACAGGTCGAGGCTGTCCATGCGGATCGCATCCTCGTGCCAGAAGGTGTCGAACTCCTGCAGCGCACGCGCGATCTTCTGCGCCATCGGCAGCCGCCAGAGGCTGTGGAACTCGACCATGATGTCCATGCGCTTGCCGACCGCGCCGCGGATCTTGCGGAAGGGCTCGAGCGCCGCGTCGAGGTCGGCGTTGCTGATGTACTGGCCGTGGCTGCGCTCGGCCGCCGGATCGAAGGGCCAGATCTTCATCGCCGTGATGCCCTCCGACAGCAGCGACTCGGCCAGCTCGTCGGCATGGTGCAGGAAGCCCTGCAGGTCCTCGTAGGGGCCGGCCGCGTTGCCGATGCCCCAGTTGGAACTGGTCTGGTTGGCGGCGCTGCGGATGTACTGGTAGCCCGCGCAGGTGTTGTAGATGCGGATCGCGTCGCGGCTCTTGCCGCCGAGCGCGGTGTGCACCGGCATGTTCGCGGCCTTGCCGAACAGGTCCCACAGCGCGATGTCCACGGCCGAGTTGCCACGCGTCTCCACGCCCGACCCGCGCCAGCCCAGGTAGCCCGTGAGGTCGCGGTTGCGCGCCTCGATCGCCAGCGGGTCGGTGCCCAGCAGCTTGTGGGCGCCCCACTCGTGCAGGTAGGCCTCGACCGCCTCGGCGCCCATGAAGGTCTCGCCGAGGCCGACCAGGCCTTCGTCGGTGTGCAGGCGCACCCAGAGGATGTTGGGGAATTCGCCGAGGCGGATGGTTTCGAGCTGGGTGATCTTCATGGCGGTCCGGGATGCGGTGACTGGATGGCCGGCGCGCTCTCGAGCGCCGCCGGCCGGCGGAAGGCTCAGCCCCCGCGCGCCTTCTTCAGCGCGTCCATCACCACGTTGACGGCCTCGGGGCCGATCGCCGGCACGTTCTTGTCGTACACCGGCTTCACCTTGTCGAGCATGCGCTTCTGCTCGGCCGGCGAGACCTCGTTGACCGTCATCGTCTTCTTGAGGCTCGCGAGCGACTTCTCGTTGAGCGCGCGGTTGGCGGCGCGCTCCACCTTCTGGCCCTCGACCGCGGCCTCGCGCAGCACCGCCTGCTCCTCGGGCTTGAGCTGGTCCCAGAGCTTCTTGCTGTAGAGCACCAGGAACGGCGTGTAGGCATGGCGCGTCACGCTCAGGTACTTCTGCACCTCGCTGAACTTCGAGGTCTCGATGGTCACGAAGGGGTTCTCCTGGCCGTCGATGGTGCGCGTCTCGAGCGCGGTGAAGATCTCGCCGAAGGCCATCGGCACGGCGTTGGTGCCCAGCGTCTTGAACGAGTCGAGGAAGATGTTGTTCTGCATCACGCGCACCTTGATGCCCTCGAGGTCCTCGACCTTGGCCACCGGCCGCTTGCTGTTGGTGAGGTTGCGAAAGCCGTTCTCCCAGTACGCCAGGTTCACCAGCCCCGCGGCCTCGAGCTTCTTGTTGAAGTACTCGCCGGCCGGGCCGTCGAGCACCGCGTCGGCTTCCTTCTCGTTGTTGAACAGGAACGGCAGGTCGAACACGCCGAGTTCCTTCACGATGCCCACCAGCGGCGAGGACGAGGTGCACACCATCTCCTGCGTGCCCGCGCGCAGCGCCTGCGTGGCAGGCAGGTCGCCGCCGGCCGCGCCGCCCCAGAAGGCGACGATCTTCATCTTGCCGCCGGTCTTGGCGGCCAGCACCTCCTGCATCTTCTTCACGCCCAGGCCCACCGGGTGGTCCTCGTTCACGCCGTTGGTGAACTTGATGGTGCGTTCGGCGAACTGGGCGAAGGCCGGGGCCGCCGCCATCAGGGCCACGGCGGTCGCCGCCGCCACGAGGGTTCTGCGCTGGATCATGGTCTGTGTCTCCTACTTCTTGGGTGATGAACGAACGGACGGGAAACTCTGCAAGACGCCCTCAGCGCGCCAGCCACCACGACAGCGGCACGGTGACGATCTGCGGGAAGAACACCATCGCGAACAGCACGATGAGCTGCGCGATCAGGAAGGGCATCACGCCCTTGAAGGCATCGTCCATGGTGATGCGCGCCACGCCGCACACCACGTTGAGCACGGTGCCCACGGGCGGCGTGATCAGGCCGATGGCGTTGTTGATGATGAACAGCACGCCGAAGTACACCGGATCGATGCCGGCCTTGAGCACCACCGGCATCAGCACCGGCGTGAGGATCAGCACGGTGGGCGTGAAGTCGAGCGCGGTGCCCACGATCACGATGAGCACCATGATCACCAGCATCAGCAGCGTCTTGTTGCCCATGAAGGGCTCGAGCATCTTCGTGACCTCGCCCGGGATGTCGGCCACGGTGATGAGCCAGGCGCTGACCATGGCCGCGGCCACCAGGAACATCACGACCGCGGTGGTCTTGCCGGCCGCGAGCGTCAGGCGGTAGAGCATCGAGGGCTTGAGCTCGCGGTAGACGAACATGCCGACCAGCAGCGAATACACGGCCGCCACCACCGCCGCCTCGGTCGGCGTGAAGATGCCGAACTTCATGCCGCCGATGATCACCACCGGCAGCGCGAGCGCGAGGCTGCCCCGGGCGGTGATCGCCAGCCGCTCGCCGAAGGGCACGCGCGGCGCGGCCTGCACCTTGTCGCGGCGCGCCACGATCCACCAGGCGATGCCGATCGCCGCGCCCATCAGGATGCCCGGCACGATGCCGGCGAGAAAGAGCTTGGTGATCGAGACGTTGCCCGCCACGCCGAAGACGATGAAGCCGATCGACGGCGGGATCACCGGCGCGATGATGCCGCCCGCGGCGATCAGGCCGGCCGAGCGGTTGGTGTCGTAGCCCGCGCGGTTCATCATCGGGATCAGCAGCGCCGCGAGCGCCGCCGTGTCGGCCACGGCCGAGCCCGAGATCGAGGCCATGATGATCGCGGCCACCACCGCCACGTAGCCCAGGCCGCCGCGGAAATGGCCGACCCAGGCCATCGCCATGTCGACGATGCGCCGACTCAGTCCGCCCGCCGTCATGAACTCGCCGGCCAGCAGGAAGAAGGGCACGGCCAGCAGCGGGAAGTTGTCGGCGCCGTCGACGAAGCGCTGCGCGATGATCTGGCTGTCGAAGGCCGGCAGGCCGCCGGTGTAGGCCAGCCAGCCCATGAGCGAGACGCCGCACACCAGCAGCGCATAGGCGATCGGCATGCCGATCGCCATGGCGGCGAGCAGCGAGACCGTGAAGATCGTGACCGTCATCGCGCGCCTCCGGCGGTGCCCGAAGCCGGGGTGGCCGCGGGCTCGTGCGCCACGTCCTCCGACTCCATCACCTGCACCAGTTCCTCGTCGGAGACGCGGCCGGTGGCCAGGCGCCACAGCTTGTGGAGGTTGATCACGCCCATCACCACCGACACCACGTAGCCGATGCCGTAGACCCAGATCATCGAGATGCCCACCACCGGCGAGACGTTGGTGCGCTGCAGCTCGTGCATCTCGAAGGTGCCCATGAAGAACAGCACGTTGCAGAACAGCATGAGCAGCTGGTTGAGCACGAAGCACAGCTTCTTGCCGAGCCGCGGCAGGTGGCGGATCAGCGTGTCGACGCCCAGGTGCGCGCCATCGCGCATCGCGACCATGGCGCCGATGTAGGTGAGCCAGATGAAGCAGTAGCGCGACATTTCCTCGGACACCGTGATGCCCGAGTTGAAGCCGTAGCGCAGCACCACGTTGCCGAACACCATGACGACCATCGCCACCATGCAGGCGACCACGAGGAATTCCAGCACCCGGAAGAATCCGTCGATCAATCTCTTCATTGCTCCTGTCTCCTTTTGTTCTGCGGTGTTGTTGTTCGTCTCTTCGTCCGACCCGCTCTTCATGGCGCCCCCGGGGCGCCGCCCGCTAGAGCGGCACGGCCTTGAGCCGCGTCGCCGGCCGGCTGATGCGCGGCAGCCTGCGGCGCGAGGCGAGCACCATCTCGATGTCGTCGCGCGCGCCGTCGATCAGCACCAGCACCGCGCGCTCGGCGCCCGCCGGGTTGCGCGCGATCACGGCGTCGAGCACCGCGCGGTGCAAAGGCAACGAACTCGCGGGACCGTTCTTGCGCGTGGTCGAGATTTCGAAGCTGGTGCGCAGCAGCGCGCCGAGCGCGCGGCTCATCTGCACCAGCATGCGGTTGTGGCTGGAGCGGATCAGCCCCTGGTGGAAGCGCAGGTCGGGCGTGATGTAGTCGCCGCCGAACTCGATGGCCTGCTTCATGCCGGCGTAGGCCTCCTCCATGTCGGCGATGTCCTCGGGCGTGGCGCGCGAGGCGGCCAGCGCCACCGCGGCCGGCTCGACCACGCGGCGCAGGTCCTGCAGGTCGCGCAGGAACTCGACCGACAGGCCGGCCTGCGTCTGCCACACGATGACATCGGCATCGAACCAGTTCCACTGGTCGGGCGGCTGCACGCGCGTGCCGACCTTGGGGCCGGTGGTGACCAGGCCCTTGGCGATCAGCGACTTGATGGATTCGCGCACCACGGTGCGGCTCACGCCGAGCTCCTCGCAGAGGATCGGCTCGGGCGGGATCGCGGCGCCGGGCGCGTAGCGCCCCGCGACGATGTCGCTGCCGATCCGGTCGACCGTGTTGCCGTGGACGTTCTTGATCATGCGAAGCCGTTGGTTGTGCGACGCGGCCAAGGCCGCCCGGCGCGCCCCGCTCGCTCGGAAACCCTGAGCGCCCCGCCAGGACAGCGCGCTTATCATATGATGATTGAAAATGCGGTTCGGCAGGACAAACCCTGACCCCGCGGCGCCTTCCCGCAACCGGAGACACCCTCGATGAGCACCCCTCCCAAGAAGAAGAATCCCGAAGAGCTGCGCAGCCAGCAGTGGTTCGGACGACACGACCGCGACGGCTTCATCTACCGAAGCTGGATGAAGGGCAAGGGCGTGCCGCACGACCAGTTCGACGGCCGCCCGGTCATCGGCATCTGCAACACCTTCAGCGAACTCACGCCCTGCAACTCGCACTTCCGCACGCTCGCGGAGCAGGTGAAGATCGGCGTCTACGAGGCCGGCGGCTTCCCGCTCGAGTTCCCCGTGATGTCGCTCGGCGAGACCCTGCTGCGCCCCACCGCCATGCTCTATCGCAACCTCGCGAGCATGGACGTGGAGGAAAGCATCCGCGGCAATCCGCTCGACGGCGTGGTGCTGCTCATGGGCTGCGACAAGACCACGCCCGCGCTGATGATGGGCGCGGCCAGCGTCGACCTGCCGACCATCGGCGTGTCGGGCGGCCCGATGCTGTCGGGCAAGTGGCGCGGCCAGGAGCTGGGCTCGGGCACCGGCGTGTGGCAGATGAGCGAGCAGGTGCGCGCCGGCACGCTCAAGCTGCAGGATTTCTTCGAAGCCGAGAGCTGCATGCACCGCAGCCACGGCCACTGCATGACGATGGGCACCGCGAGCACCATGGCCAGCATGGTCGAGTCGCTGGGCATCGGCCTGCCGGGCAACGCGGCCTTCCCGGCCGTCGACGGCCGCCGCAACGTGCTCGCGCGCGAGGCGGGTCGGCGCATCGTCGGCATGGTCCACGAGGACCTGAACATGTCGAAGATCCTCACGCGCCAGGCGATCGAGAACGCGATCAAGGTCAACGCCGCGATCGGCGGCTCGACCAATTTCGTGATCCACCTGCTGGCGATCGCCGGGCGCATCGGCGTCGAGCTCACGCTCGACGACTTCGACCGCCTGGCCTCCGAGCTGCCCTGCATCCTGAACCTGCAGCCCTCGGGCCAGTTTCTAATGGAGGACTTCTGCTATGCCGGCGGCCTGCCGGTGGTGATCAAGGAGATCGCCGACCACCTGCACAAGGACATCCTCACCGTCACCGGACGCAGCGTGTGGGAGAACGTGAAGGACGCCGAGAACTACAACCCGCAGGTGATCCGCACCCAGGCCGAGCCCTTCAAGGACAAGGCCGGCATCTGCGTGCTGCGCGGCAACCTCGCGCCCAACGGCGCGATCATCAAGCCCAGCGCGGCCACGCCCGAGCTGCTGGTGCACAAGGGCCGCGCGGTGGTGTTCGAGAGCGCCGACGATCTGCACAAGCGCATCGACGACGAGAGCCTCGACATCGACGAGCACTGCGTGATGGTGCTCAAGAACTGCGGCCCCAAGGGCTACCCCGGCATGGCGGAGGCCGGCAACATGCCGCTGCCGCCCAAGGTGCTGCGCAAGGGCATCACCGACATGGTCCGCATCAGCGACGCGCGCATGAGCGGCACCGCCTACGGCACCGTGGTGCTGCACACCGCGCCCGAGGCCGCGGCCGGCGGTCCGCTGGCGCTGGTGCAGGACGGCGACATCGTCGAGCTCGACGTGCCGAACCGCAAGCTGCACCTGCACGTGAGCGACGAGGAACTGGCGCGCCGGCGCGCCGCCTGGGTCGCGCCGAAGGCACCGCTCGATTCGGGCTACTGGAAGCTCTACGTCGACACCGTGCTGCAGGCCGACGAAGGCGCCGACCTCTCGTTCCTGCGCGGTCGCCGCGGCGCCTTCGTGCCGCGCGACAACCACTGATGGCGGCGATGACGGGTCCATTGGTCGCGGTCGACTGGGGCACGAGCTCGCTGCGCGGCGCGCTGATCGCGGCCGACGGCACGGTGCGCGAGGAGCGCAGCGACACGCGCGGCATCCTCGCGGTGCCGGCGGGCGGCTTCCCCGCGGTGTTCGAGGCGCTGTTCGGCGACTGGATGCGCGAGAGCGGCGCGCGCTGCCTGATCTCGGGCATGGCCGGCAGCAAGCAGGGCTGGGTCGAGGCGCCCTACTGCGCCTGTCCCGCGGGCCGCGTCGAGGTCGGCCGCAGCATCATTGCCATCGACGCCATTCCCGGCCAGCGCATCGCGATGGTGCCGGGCCTGCGCGACGAGCACGACGGCGTGCCCGACGTGATGCGCGGCGAGGAGGTGCAGATCTTCGGCGCGCTGTCGCTGCTGGGCCGCGACGAGGGCCTGTTCGTGCTGCCGGGCACGCACAACAAGTGGGCCACGGTGAAGAAGGGCCGCGTGACCGGTTTCCGCACCTTCATGACCGGCGAGTTCTATGCGCTGCTGAGCCAGCACTCGATCCTCGCGCGCACGCTCGACGCGTCGGCGCCGCTCGACGAGGCCGCCTTCGTCGAGGGCGTGACCCGCGCCGACAACGGCCAGGGCCTGCTGCACAACGCCTTCGGCGCGCGCACGCTGGCGCTGTTCGAGCGCATGCCGCGCGCCGAGCTCGCGAGCTATCTCTCGGGCCTGCTGATCGGCGAGGAGCTTCGCACCCAGTCGCTGCAGGCCGCGGGCGAGGTGGTGCTGATCGGCTCGCCCGCCCTCACCCAGCGCTATGCGCTCGCGCTGCGCGCCAGCGGCACGGCCACGCGCTCGCTGGGCGCCGAGGCCACCTGGGCCGGGCTGCATGCGCTGTCCGGCTTCCTCGATTCTTCCGCTACTCCATCATGACCACGCCCTTCGACAAATTCGACGCCGCCCTGCGCACGCTGCCGCTGGTGGCCATCCTGCGCGGGCTCGAGCCGCATGAAGCCGATGCCGTCGGCGACGCCATCGTCGAGCCGGGCTTCCAGCTGCTCGAGGTGCCGCTCAATTCGCCGCAGCCGCTCGACAGCATCGCGCGGCTGCGCGCGCGCTTCCCACGGGCGCTGGTCGGTGCCGGCACGGTGCTCGATGCGCAACAGGTGCGCGAGGTGCAGGCCGCCGGCGGCGAGCTGATCGTGTCGCCGAACTTCGATGCCGCGGTGGTGCGCGAGGCCGCCCGCCTGGGCCTGGTGTGCCTGCCCGGCGTGATGACGCCGACCGAGGCCTTCGGCGCGCTCGCCGCGGGCGCCACCGGGCTCAAGCTGTTCCCGGCCGAGCTGGCCTCGCCCGCGGTGGTGAAGGCGCTGCTGGCCGTGCTGCCGCGCGGCACGCCGCTGATGCCGGTGGGCGGCATCACGCCCACCAACATGGCGGAATGGCGCGAGGCCGGTGCCTCAGGCTTCGGCATCGGCTCGGCGCTGTTCAAGCCCGGCAAGAGCGCGCAGGCCGTGCGCGACGACGCGCAGCGTTTCGTCGCTGCCTGCACGGGCACGACGCGCGCCTGATTCCACGACCCCACAGAACACCAGAGGATCACGATGTCCGCCCAAGCCGACTACGCCAGCCCCGAAGTGCGCCAACTGCGCGAAGACCTCGCGCTCGCGCTGCGCGCCGCCGCCCACCACGGGCTGTCGGAAGGCGTGTGCAACCACTTCAGCGTGATGCTGCCGGGCCGGCAGGACCGCTACCTGATCAACCCGCGCGGCCTGCACTGGAGCGAGATCGGCGCCGACGACATTGTGCTGATCGACGTGCACGGCGAGGTGCTCGCGGGCCGCCACCGCGTGGAGCCCACCGCCCTGTTCATCCACGGCGCGGTGCACCGCATCGCGGGCCATGCGGTGGTGCTGCACTGCCACATGCCCTATGCCACCGCGCTCACCATCACGGTGGACCGCGCGCTCGATCCGACCGCGAGCCAGAACGCGATGCGCTACATGGACCGCATTGCCGTCGACCGCGAGTACAACGGCCTGGCGCTCGACGATGCCGAGGGCGAGCGCATCGCGCGCGCGATGGCCGGCAAGGACGTGGCCTTCCTCGCGAACCATGGCGTGATCGTGGCGGGCGCCACCATCGCCCATGCCTACGACGACCTCTACTACCTCGAGCGCGCCTGCCTGCACCAGGTGATCGCGCAGTCGACGGGCCGCCCGCTGGCACCCGTGAACCGCGAACTGGCCGCGCGCGTGGCGGCGCAGATCCAGGGCGAGCGCGAGCAGTCCGACCTGTTCTTCGAGGCGCTGCGGCGCATGCTGCCCGCGCCGCGCGGCTGAGCCTCTTCGCGCCCGCGTTCCTGTCGCCGTGCGGCGACAGCGGTGGCCTCTTTGTGTCGAGGCGTTTCCCGTGCTTTCAATTGCCTTGCGGCGATGCCCGCGGCGCGTTACGTCTTGCGCTGGACGCGGCATTCGCGCGGGCAGAATGCGCCCGGTCGCCGTGAGCGAAGTCCTACGCCCCGGCGTTACAGCGCTTCATCGGATTTCGCCCGCGCCTTACAAAGCGTTGACACGAACGCGGGAGGATGACACCCATCAACAACCACTCCTTTGGAGTCGCCATGAAAAAGCTCACCTACGCATTCGGCGCCGCGGCCCTTCTCTCGCTGGCGGCGATCAGCGCTCCGGCGCAGGCCCAGAGCGGTCCCTTCATCCAGGCCCAGGTCTACGTGACGCCGGCACCGCCGCATCGCCACTACGACCGCCGCTACTACGCGCCCCCGCCGCCGCCCCACTACCACCCGGGCTACCACCGCGGCGACCGCTACTACCGCCATGACCGCTACGACGGCCGCCGCTACGGGCGCCGCGACAACGATGGCGATGGCGTGCCGAACCGCTACGACCGCCGTCCCAACAATCCGTACCGCTACTGACGCGGTCGTTCCCAGAAACGAAGAAGCCGGGCCTCGCGCCCGGCTTTTTCATGGCCGCCGCGTTCAGGCCGCGGGCACCTGCGCGTAGGGCGGCGTGTCGCTGGCGAAGCCCTGCTTGAGCCCGCGCGAGATCGCGTCGGCCAGCACCTCGGGCAGGCCCTGCTCCACGCCCTCGTAGGCCAGCCGCGCCACCTCGTCGGGCGAAGTCTTCGGGGCATCGACGTGCGCGGCCATGTCGGTGTCCATGTAGCCCACGTGCACGCTGACCACCTGCGTGCCCTGGCCCGCGAGCTCGTTGCGCAGGCCGTTGCTCAGCGACCAGGCCGCCGACTTGGTGGTGCTGTAGGTCGCCACGCTCGGGAAGGTGGTCCAGGCCAGCGCCGACAGCACGTTGACGATGGCGCCGCCACCGTTGGCCGCCAGCACCGGCGCGAAGGCGCGCGCGAGCGCCCAGGGGCCGAAGAAGTTGGTTTCGAGCTCGGCACGCGCGGCCGCCACCGAGTCGGGACCGAGCAGGTTCGAGCCGCGCGAGATGCCCGCGTTGTTGACCAGCACCGAGACGTCGCCGCACGCGAGTACCGCGGCCTCGATCTGCGCCGGCTGGGTCACGTCGAGCGGCACCGGCACCACGCCCGGCAAGGTGATGGTCCTGGGGTCGCGCGCGGCGCCGTAGACCTTGCGCGCGCCGGCCGCGAGCGCGGCCTTCGCGAAGGCGAGCCCCAGGCCGCGGTTGGCACCGGTGATGAAGACGACGGAATCCTTGAGGTTCATGGCAGAGCTTTCGAGGGTGTGAACGAAGAAAAATGCTTCAGGCCTGCGCCATGCGCCGCAGCAGCCCGCTGGTGGTGCGCGGCCAGCCGACGCGGCCGAACCAGGCGCCGCCCGCGATCGCCGAACCGATGACCAGGCCGTAGACCACGAGCGCGATGCCCTGCGCGGCGAACACGCCCGTGAGCCCCGCGCCCCAGCGCAGCGCCAGCCAGCCGCCGATGCCCGCCACGGCCAGCCGCGCGAGGTTGCCGATCACCGGCCACAGCAAGCGGCCCGCGCCCTGCGAGGCGAAGTACAGCACCAGGCCGACGCCGAAGAAGCCGTAGAGCGGACCGACCACGCGCAGGTAGTGGATGCCGGTGTCGAGCATCGCGGTGTCGTGGCCGAACAGCATCAGCCACGGCCGCGGGAACAGCGCGGCCAGCAGGCCGATGGTCTCGGCCAGCGCGAAGGCCAGCGCGGCGCCGATCCAGGTGGCGCGCAGCGCGCGCTCGCGCTGGCCCGCGCCCATGCAGGTGCCGACCATCGCGACCAGCGGCGCGCCCAGGCCGAACACCAGCGGCACCAGCAGGTACTCGAGCCGCGAGGCCGTGCCGTAGCCGGCCAGGGCCTCGGGACCGAAGTGACCGGTGAGCGCGGTCGCGATGCCGATCGAGAGGTTGGTGGCCACGGTCGACACCGTGCCCACCAGGCCCACGCGCAGGATGTCGCGGAAGAAGGGCCAGCGCAGCTTGAGAGCGGCCAGCGAGGGCTTGAGCAGGCTGCGCGGCGAGCGCAGGTAGACGATCAGCGCGATCGAGCCCAGCAGGTAATACAGCAGCAGCGCCATCGCGCCGCCCGCGATGCCCATGCCCGGCAGCGGGCCCCAGCCGAAGATCAGCAGCGGCGAGGCGGGGATCAGGAACACCACGCCCACCACCGTGACGTTGGCCGGCACCGCCATGTTGCCGGTGCCACGAAGAATGGCCGACAGCGAGTTGAACAGCCACACCAGCACCGCGCCCGAGAACACCCAGTTGGAATAGGTCAGGGCCGCCTCGAGCGCCGGGCCGCTGCCGCCCATGATCCCGTAGAGCCAGCGGCCGCCGAACAGCAGCGCGAGCGAGAACAGCACGCCGAAGCCCAGCGCGATGACGATCGCATGCCACACCAGCGAGTCGGCATCGGCGCGGCGGCGCGCGCCGAGCGCGCGCGCGATGGCCGACGAGATGCCGCCGCCCATGGCGCCGCTCGAGGTCATCTGCATCAGCATCACGATCGGGAACACCAGCGCCATGCCGGCCAGCGCGTCGGTGCCGAGCTTGCCGACGAAGTAGGTCTCGATCAGGCCGACCGAGGCCTGCGCCACCATCACGAGGACGTTGGGCGCCGCGAGCCGCAGCAAGGTGGGAACGATGGGCGCCTCGAGCAGGCGGCGGGTGCGCGGATCGAGATCGGCGGCGGAAGCGGTCATGGCCTTCGTACTCCGTGACGTGGGGCGATCAGGCGCGGGCCGCGGCGGCGCCGCCCGTGGCGGGCGCGGCATGGCCCTTGGGCGCGGCGGGGCGGCGGATCGCCATCACGATCGCGGCCGCCAGCAGGCAGGCGCCGCCGGCCACGTAGAGCGCGGGCGTGTAGGTCAGCAGCAGCGTGCGCGCGAAGCCCGCGCCATAGGCCGCGGTGGCGGCGCCGAGCTGGTGGGCGGCGAACACCCAGCCGAACACCATGCCGACCTTGGCCGGTCCGAAGGCGGCGCCCGCGAGCTTGACCGTGGGCGGCACGGTCGCGATCCAGTCGAGGCCGTAGAACATCGCGAACAGGCCGAGGCCGTAGATGGTGAATTCCGAATGCGGCAGCCAGAACAGCGAGAGCCCGCGCAGGCCGTAGTACCAGAAGAGCAGCTTGCGGTTGTCGTAGCGGTCCGACAGCCAGCCCGAGAGGATCGTGCCCACGAAGTCGAAGGCGCCCATCATCGCGAGCACCGAGGCCGCGGGCACCGGGCCCATGCCGTTGTCGCCGCACAGCGAGATGAAGTGGGTCTGCACCAGGCCGTTGGTGCTCAGGCCGCAGATGAAGAAGGTGGCGGCGAGGATCAGGAAGGTGCGGTTGGTCGCGACCTCCTTGAGCACGCGGAACGGCGTCGCGAAGTTGATCGCCGCGGCGGGCGCGGCCGGCGCCTGCGGCGCATCGGGGGCTTCGCCGAAGGGGCGCAGGCCGAGGTCGGACGGCCGGTTGCGCATCAGGCACAGCGCCAGCACGCCGATCAGCAGGCTGCCGATCACGATCGGCACGATGGCCGAGCGCCAGCCCCAGTGCTCGATCATCCAGGCCGCGACCGGCAGGAAGGCCAGCTGGCCGGTGGCCGAGCTCGCCGTGAGCATGCCCACCACCAGCCCGCGGCGCGCCACGAACCAGCGGTTGGCCACCACCGCGCCGAGCACCAGCGCCGTCATGCCGGTGCCCAGGCCCAGCATCAGGCTCCACAGCACGAACAGCTGCCACAGCTGCGAGGCCATCGTCACCAGCGCCATGCCCAGGCCGACCAGCGCGAGGCCGGTGCAGATCACCGCGCGCAGGCCCCAGCGCTCCATCAGCACCGCGGCGAACGGACCCATCAGGCCGAACAGCGCGAAGCGCAGCGCGAGCGAGGACGAGATCTGCTCGGTGCTCCAGCCGAACTCCTTGCCGAGCGGCTGCAGCATCGCGCCGGGCAGGCCCAGCGCGGCCGACATCGTCAGCATGGTCAGGAAGGTGATGGCGGCGACGATCCATCCGTAATGGATGCCGCGGCGCTGCAGCCATGCGGAGACTTGGGTGGCGAACATGGGACCTCTGGAGGAATGGGAATGGAGGAATCGGAGAAAAGAGGGGCCTGGGCCGCGAGGTCTGCGGGCGTGGAAGGTGCGGGGAAAGGGAAGCCGGCGCGGATGGACGTCAGTCCAGATCGCAGGCCTGGTCGTCCGCGCCGAGCAGCTCGAGCGATTCGTCGATCAGCACATGCAGCGCGAGCACGCGCTCCACGCTCAGCAGCGCATTGAGCTTCTGCTGCGCCGTCTTCCAGTGGGCCTGCGCCTCGCGGCGCTTGGCCTCGCCGCTGTCGGTGAGCTGCACCAGGCGGCTGCGCGCATCGGCGCCGGCGCCCTGCGCGATCCAGCCCGCGGCGATCAGCGGCTGCAGGTTGCGGCTCAGGGTCGAGGGCGTCATCTTGAGTTCGCCCGCGAGGTCGACCGGGCGCGAAGGACCGAGCCGCGCCAGATGCGACAGCAGCGAGTACTGCGTGGTCTTGAGTCCGCTGCGCGACACCTCCGCGTCGTAGTGCTGCGAGAGGCGGCGCGAGAGCTGGCGCACCTTGAAACTGGTGCAGCCGCGGGGCTTGGTGGGGGCGTCCATGGGATATTATTGTAGCTGCAACTATTGCATATGCAATCAATCGAAGGAATGACCGCATGACCGAATCCCAGAACCTGCTCGAAACCTGGCTTGCCGAGGAGCGGGACATCATCGCGAGGCTCGAAGCCGGCCCGGGCCCCGGCGTGGCCCGCCCCGAGCAGGTGAGCGGCAAGACCGGCCTGGAAATCATGCAGGCCATGCTGCGCGGCGACATCCCCTATGCCGCCATCGCCAAGACGCTGGACTTCACCGTCATCTCGGTCAGTCCCGGCGTCGCGATCTTCCAGGGCACCCCGCTGCCGCAGCACCTGAATCCGCTGGGCACCATCCACGGCGGCTGGGTCGCCACCCTGCTCGACTCCGCGCTGGGCTGCTCGGTCCACACGATGATGCCGCCCGGGCGCAGCTACACCACGGCCGAGCTCGGCGTGAACTACGTGAAGGGCCTCACGCCCAAGGTGCAGCGCGTGCGCGCCGAAGGCAAGGTGATCCACTGCGGGCGGCAGCTCGCGACGGCGGAAGCGCGGCTGGTGGGCGCCGATGGCACGCTGTACGCGCATGCCACGACGACCTGCTTCGTGTTCGAGATTCCCGCGGGACGCTGAGCTTCGGGGCCCGGGCGGTCGCCGGCCCTACAGCGCGGGCGCCAGCGCCCCCGCCATCAACCGCAGGTTCTGCACCGCCGCCCCCGCGGCCCCCTTGCCCAGGTTGTCGAGCACCGCGCTCAACACGACCTGCCCCGTGCGCTCGTTGAAAGCCACCGCGAGGCTCATGTCGTTCGTGCCGTTGTGGATCCGCGGATCCAGCTCGGTCAAGGGTGCATCGGCAGACAGCGGCAGCACCCGCACATGCGCCGCGTCCAGATAGCGCTCGGCCAGGCACTCATGGATGCGCGCACCCGACACGCCGGCGGGAAGCAGCCGCGCATGCAGCCCGATCGTCAGCACGATCCCCTGCCGATAGCTGCCATAGGCCGGCACGAAGAGGGGCCGCTGCGACAGGCCGGCGTAGGCCTCGATCTCCGGCACGTGCTTGTGTTCGAGCCCCAGCCCGTAGACCGTCAATGAATGCGCGCCCGCGCCGGCCTCGTGCGCTTCGGCGCCCGCCCTGCCCTGGCCCGAATAGCCCGAGACGGCATGGATGACCAGCGGATAGTCGGCGGGCAGCAGACCCGCATCCGTCAGCGGCCGCAGCAGCGCGATCGCGGCCGTGGGATAGCAGCCGGGATTCGTGACCCGCGATGCCGCGGCGATGCGTTCGCCCTGCCCCGCAGCCAGCTCCGGCAAGCCGTAGACCCAGCCGGGGCTGGTGCGATGCGCCGAGCTCGCGTCGATGACGCGCACCGACGGGTTCTCGATCATCGCCACCGCGTCGCGCGCCGCGGCATCGGGCAGGCACAGGATCGCGATGTCGGCCTCGTTGAGCGCGGCACGGCGCGCGGCCGGGTCCTTGCGCAGGTGGGTGGGCAGGGTGCGGATGCCGAATTCCCCGCCGCGCAGCCGGTTCTGCAGATCGAGGCCGGTGGTGCCCTGATCGCCGTCGATGAAGAGGTTGAGGTCCATGGAGCGAGATCGTAGGGACGAGGCCTCGATGGCTCCAGCTAAATATATGGAACCCCGGATTCAAAAAAGATAAATTGGCGCGATGCGGGAACTGAGCCTCGACCATCTGCGCACCCTGGTCGCCATCGCCGACCTCGGGTCGCTGGCCAATGCGGCGCGCGCGCTGCACCTGGCGGCCCCCACCGTCACCGTGCAGATCGCGGAACTGGAGTCGCGCCTCGGCGGCCAGCTGCTGGTTCGCGGGCGCGGGCCCGCGCAGCCGACGGCCCTGGGCGAACGCTTCATCGCGCGCGCGCGCCGGCTGCTGGCCGATGCCGACGATGCCGTGGAGGACGTCCGGCGCCAGCTCGCGGGGCAGACGGGCCGCGTGCGCGTGGGCGCCTCGACGGGCGCGATCGCGCACCTGCTGCCGCCCGCGCTCGAACGACTGGCGCGCGACCATCCGGGCATCGAGGTCAACGTGCAGGTGCTGACCTCCAACGACAGCATGGCGCGGCTCGCCGCGGGCAGCCTCGACCTCGCGGTGGTGGCACTGCCGCAGCCGCCGGTGCGCGGCGTGCACGTCACGCCGCTGCGGCGCGAGGCCGTGCTCGCCTTCCTGCCGGCGGCCTGGAAGGCGCCGAAGCGCCTCACGCCGCATTGGCTGGCCGAGCGGCCGCTGATCATGAACGACGCCTCCACGCGGCTCTACCGGCAGACGGCCGAATGGTTCTCGGCGGCCGGCGTGCATTGCCGCCCGCGCATCGAGCTCAACTACAACGACGCGATCCGCACGCTGGTGGCCGCGGGCTACGGCGCGGCCCTGCTGCCGGAGGAAGCGGACGGGCGCGCGCCCGATCCGCGCGTCGCTGTCCGGCCGCTGAGCCCGGCGCTGTGGCGGCAGCTGGGCCTCGCGGTCGGCGACCGCGACGTCGGCGGCCCGACGCGCTTCGTGCTGGAGGCCCTGCAGGCGTCGAAGGGTCGCGGCGGCCCGGGCGAGTAGGCCTGCGGCTTGTAAGTCCAAACGACGCGCGCCCACCCTCTCTGTTGATAATCGTTCGCATCGGCGCCGCAGGCCGGCCGCCGCATCGCCCCGAGAACACATCACCGACCTGGAGGATCCCGTCATGACCCAACGCATCGGCGCGCGCGCAGCACACGCCCTGATCGGCGCCACCGGCGCCTGGCTCGCCCTCGCCGCCCTGCCCGCGCTTGCGGCGGAAGAACTCACGCTCTACACCACGCGCGAGCCGGCGCTGATCCAGCCGCTGATCGCGGCCTTCAGCGCGCAGAGCAATATCAAGGTCAACACGGTGTTCGTGAAGGACGGCCTGCTCGAGCGCGTGAAGGCCGAGGGCGCGCGCTCGCCGGCCGACGTGCTGATGACGGTGGACATCGGCAACCTGGTCGACCTGGTCGACGGCGGCGTCACGCAGCCCGTGAAGTCGGCCGCGCTCGAATCGGCGATTCCCGCCAACCTGCGCGGCGCCGACGGCCAGTGGTTCGCGCTCTCGATGCGCGCACGCGTGCTCTACGCCGACAAGGCGCAGCCGCTCACCAATTTCCGCTACGAGGACCTCGCCAATCCCAAGTGGAAGGGCAAGGTCTGCATCCGCGCCGGCCAGCATCCCTACAACACCGCGCTGGTGGCCTCGCTGATCGCGCACGACGGCGAAGCCAAGGCCGAGCAGTGGCTGCGCGGCGTGAAGGCCAACCTGGCGCGCAAGGCCACCGGCGGCGACCGCGACGTGGCGCGCGACATCCTCGGCGGCATCTGCGACGTGGGCCTGGCCAACTCCTACTACGTGGGCCAGATGAAGAGCGCCAAGGAAGGCACCGACGCGCGCAAGTGGGGCGATGCCATCAAGGTGGTGCGCCCGACCTTCGCCAAGAGCGGCGGCACGCACGTCAACATCAGCGGCGCGGCGGTGGCGAAGAACGCGCCGCAGCGCGCCAACGCGGTCAAGCTGCTCGAGTTCCTGGTGTCCGAGCCGGCGCAGGCCCTCTATGCCGACGCCAACTACGAATACCCGGTGCGCAAGGGCGTCGCGCTCGACCCGATCATCGGCCAGACCATCGGCGAGCTGAAGGTCGATCCGCTGCCGCTGACCGAGATCGCCAAGTACCGCAAGCAGGCCAGCGCGCTGGTCGACAAGGTCGGCTTCGACCAGTGAGGTGCACCGCCGGGTGCCCTGAGTCCAGGGCATCCGCATGCTGATGAGGGCCTCGCGCGGCCCCCGCACGCTGCAGGCGGTGGGCCCGCTGTGGCGCGGGGCCGCGTTCCTCGTGGCGGCCGGCGTGCTCGCGCCGGTGCTCGCCCTGCTGTGGCTCGCGCTCGGGCCCGGCGCCCAGGGCTTCGCGCACTGGCAATCGCTGTTCGCGCACGTGCTGCCGCAGGCCACGCTCAACACGGCCATGCTGCTGGCGGGCGTCGGCCTGCTGGTGCTGACCGTGGGCACCGGCTGCGCCTGGCTGGTCACGGCCTGCGACTTCCCGGGCCGGCGCGTGCTGCACTGGGCGCTGCTGCTGCCGCTGGCGATGCCGACCTACATCGTCGCCTTCGCCTACCTCGACCTGCTGCATCCCATCGGCCCGGTGCAGGGCGCGATCCGCTGGCTGCTGGGCTACGACAGCCCGCGCCAGTTCCGCCTGCCCGACCTGCGCTCGATGGGCGGCGCGGTCTTCGTGCTGGGCTTCGTGCTCTATCCCTACGTCTACATGACGGCGCGCGCGATGTTCATGAGCCAGCCCGCGCACCTGATGGAGGCCGCGCGCATGCTCGGCGAGAACCGGCGCGGCGCCTTCTTCCGCGTCGCGCTGCCGCTGGCGCGCCCGGCGCTGGCCGTGGGCCTGAGCCTGGCGCTGCTCGAGACGCTCAACGACATCGGCGCTTCCGAATTCCTCGGCGTGCAGACGCTCACCGTGGCCGTCTACACGACCTGGATCACGCGCTCCGACCTCGCGGGCGCGGCGCAGATCGCCTGCGCCATGCTCGCCATGGTGATCGCGCTGGTCTGGCTCGAACGCAACGGCCGACGCCACCAGCGCTACGGCTCGGCGCAGCGCATGCGCGCGCTGCAGCCGCGGCCGCTGCGCGGCGCCATGGCCTGGGCCGCCACGGCGGCGGCCTCGCTGCCGGTGCTGATCGGCTTCGTCGCGCCGGCGCTCTACCTGGTCTGGGAAAGCGCCAAGCGGCTGCGCCAGGGTGGCGGCATCTCGCACGGGCTGCTCGCCAGCCTGGCCAACACCATCGCGCTGGCAGCCGGCGTCACGGCGGCCGCGGTGGTGGCCGGGCTGCTGGTGGCCTGGGCCGCGCGCAACCCGGGCGGCCAGGGCGGCGGCGCGCGGCGCGGCCGCTGGCCCGCGCGCGTGGCCACGCTGGGCTATGCGGTGCCGGGCACGGTGCTGGCCATCGGCCTGCTCACACCGGCGCTGGCCTTCGATGCCGCGCTCGCCACCGCGTTCGGCTGGCAGGGCCTGCCGCTGATGGGCGCGGGCGTGGTGCTGGTGGCGGCCTGCACCATCCGTTTCCTCGCGATGCCGGTCGGCAGCATCGAGGCCGGCCTGGCGCGCATCCCGCCGGCCATCGAGCAGGCCGCGCGCCTGCTCGGCGAGACCGCCCTCGGCGCGCTGCGGCGCGTGCACCTGCCGCTGCTGCAGCCCTCGATCGCCGCCGGCGCGCTGCTGGTCTTCGTCGACGCGATGAAGGAGTTGCCCGCCACCCTGCTGCTGCGGCCCGCCAACTTCGACACCCTCGCGACCTGGCTCTATGCCGAGGCCGCGCGCGGCACCTACGAGGAAGGCGCGATCGCGGCGCTGCTGATCGTGGCGGCCGGCCTGCTGCCCGTGATGCTGCTGGCGCGCAGCCAGCTCGCGGCCGCGCACGCGGCCGATCCCCTGCCCGTATCCTCCGCCACGCCATGAGCGCCAACCTGCACATCGACGCCCTCCGCCTCGCCTACGACACGCCGCGCGGCCCGCACGTCGTGGTCGACGGCTTCTCGCTCGCGCTCGCGGCCGGCGAGATCGCCTGCCTGTTCGGGCCCTCGGGCTGCGGCAAGACCACGGTGTTGCGCGCCATCGCGGGCTTCGAGCCGCTGCGCGCGGGCGAGATCCGGCTCGGCGAGCGCACGCTGTCCTCGACGCGGCAGCACCTGCCGCCCGAGGCGCGGCGCGTGGGCATGATGTTCCAGGAGTACGCGCTGTTCCCGCACCTCGACGCGGCGCGCAACATCGCCTTCGGCCTGCGCCGGCTGCCGCGCGCTCGACAGCAGTCGCGCGTGGCCGAGATGCTGGCGCTGGTCGGGCTGGCCGAGGCCGGCGAGCGCTATCCGCACGAGCTCTCGGGCGGCCAGCAGCAGCGCATCGCGCTGGCCCGCGCGCTCGCGCCCGCGCCGGCGCTGCTGCTGCTCGACGAGCCCTTCTCCAACCTCGACGGCGCCACGCGCGAACGGCTCACGGCGGAGGTGCGCGCGATCCTGCGCCGGGCCGGCCAGACCGCGATCCTCGTGACCCACAACGAGGCCGAGGCACAGGCCATGGCCGACCGCATCGGCGTGATGCATGGCGGGCGCATCACGCGCTGGATTGACACGTCGGCCTAGTGTCTTCTCGCAAAAATAGCTTGCATTGATCCTGCATGTTCTCCGGTATACGGACGACTGGAGAACGACGATGCACCTGCGTGAAGACGCGACGATCGAGTTGAGCCAAGAGCGGCGCACCGAGTTGGAGAAGGTGGAGCGCTCGCGGCGCACGCCACAAGCCGTTGCACAACGTGTTCGCATCGTGCTGATGACAGCCGATAGAGTCTTTCCAGGAAGCATCGGCGAGCAACTGGGCGTGTCACAGCCGACGATCCGCAAATGGCGCGCACGCTACGCAGAGCAAGGGTTGCCGGGATTGCGCAGTGAGCCGCGGCCAGGTCGCCCAAAAACACTGGACGATCAGCGAGTCGCTGACTTACTGAATCAGGCGTTGCAAACGCGCCCGGCCAAGCAGACGCATTGGAGCGTGCGCAGCTTCGCTGCCGAGGCCAATATCAGCAAGGACATGGCGTACCGGCTGTTCCGTGCAGCCAGCATCGCTCCTCATCACTCACACAGCTTCAAGTTGTCGAACGATCCAGCCTTCGTCGAGAAGGTGCGCGATATCACCGGTCTGTAACTGAATCCACCCGATCACGCGCTGGTGCTGTGCGTCGATTAGAAGAGCCAGATCTAAGCACTGGAGCACACGCAGCCCGTGCTGCCGATGGGGTTGGGCTATGTTGAAGGCATCACTCACGACTACGTTCATCACGGCACGATCACGCTGTTCGCGGCGCTCGATGTGGCTAACGGCCAGGTCATCTCGCGTGTTCGTGCGCAGCACCGGCATCAGAAGCTCCTGGACTTCCTGCGCCAGATCGACAAGCAGACGCCACCAGAACTGGACCTGCATCTGATCGTGGACAACTACACCCCCACAAGCACAGCAAGGTCAAGGCATGGCTGGCACGCAACCCGCGATTCCACCTGCACTTCACGCCGACCTACAGCTCTTGGCTCAATCAAGTCGAGCGTCGGTTCGCGCTGATCACCGAGCACGCAATCCCGCGCAACTCATTTACCAGCGTGCGCCAACTCAAGCAGCAGATCGAACTGTTCGTGCAGCGCTACAACGCCGACGCCACACCGTTCCAGTGGATTGTCACTGCAGATTTAATCCTGCAGAAGATCGAGCGGATTGCGAAACGTATTTCTGCGACAGGACACTAGCAGGCTGTTGAAATTCGTCCGCGCAAATGCTGACTCGCGAACGATCGGTGGTGGATAGGCTGCTTGGTATCGCAACGACACAGGCAGCAACGATGCGCGGCCCGGACGGAATGCAGGAAGCGCTGTTCACGGTGGCCAAGCTGGAGGACTTCGTTCCTCCCGATCACCCGTTGCGGGCGATCCGTGATCTGGTTAACGAGGCGTTGGTTGAGCTCAATGGCCTGTTCAACACGATCTACGCCGACAGTGGTCGCGCTTCGGTGGCGCCGGAGAAACTGCTGCGCGCGATGCTTATTCAGGTGCTGTTCTCGGTTCGCAGCGAACGGCAGTTGATGGAGCAGATCCGCTACAACCTGCTGTACCGGTGGTTCGTTGGCTTGGCGATTGACGATGCCGTGTGGGACCACTCGGTGTTCTCCAAAAACCGTGATCGCCTGCTCGAACATGCGGTGGTGGAGCACTTCTTCACCGAAGTGATGCGTCTGGCTGACAAGCGCAAGCTGCTGAGCAAAGAGCACTTCTCGGTGGACGGTACGCTGATTCAGGCGTGGGTCAGCCACAAGAGCTTCGTTGCCCAAAAATGGCAGTGAACCGTCTGATAAGGGCGGCGCAGGTGGTGGTGGCGGGCGCAACAGCCTGGCCGACTGGAAGGGCAAGCTGCGCAGCAACGACACCCACCGCAGCACCACGGACCCGGACGCACGGCTGTTCCGCAAGGGCAAGAGTCAAGCGGCAATCCTGGCGTACCAGGGGCATGTGCTGATGGAGAACCGATCTGGGCTGGTCGTGGGCGCCGTAGTGACGCATGCCAGTGGATACGGCGAGCGCATGGCCGCGTTGGCCATGCTGGATACGCTGCCGGGCGCTGGCTCCAAGACGCTGGGCGCGGACAAGGGCTACGACATGCGCGACTTCGTCGCGGGGTGCCGCCAGCGCGGCGTGACGCTGCACGTGGCGAGCAACCTCACGCATCAAGGCGGTGGCGCCATTGATGGGCGTACTACGCGCCATGCGAGCTATCGAGTCAGTCAGACCGTGCGCAAGCGCATCGAGGAGCACTTCGGCTGGGGCAAGATGATCGGGCGCATCCGCCAGACGGCCTACCGGGGTATCAAGCGGGTCGACCAGCACTTCAAGCTGACCATGACGGCCAGCAACATCGTGCGGATGGCCTGAATACTTTGCAAAGCGCCGCGGAGAGTGACGCCATGAGGGGCCAAAGTGCCTGCGTCTGGCTGCTACAGCGCCACGGAGACCTTGCCGCAAGGCCCACCACCACGTCCAACAGCATCCACTTGCCTCTCTTGAGTTCGCATCGGTTGCATCGGTCAGTTCGGCACAAAGAAATTCAACAGTCTGCTAGGGCCTGTCCACACTATTCAAGGGGTCGCGAAGCTCGCCAGAGCCCGCCCATCACGGCGCGCGACAACGCGTGTGCGTCCGCACACGCTAGGAGCGCAACGCCGAGGGGCGGGCTCTGGCGAGCTTCCCTCCGGGCTGCCCCGCAAAGGGGCAACGCGACCCCTTGAATAGTGTGAACAGGCCCTAGCACAAGACGCTCTTTTGCCGAATGGGCTTTTCGGGAAAAGGTTGTTCGCCCCCGGAAGAATCCGGCCCCACCGATTCATCCGGAGCGCCCATGTCCCAGCCCCTCACCCTCGTCAGCCACCTGCTGTGCCCCTATGTGCAACGCGCCGCGATCGCGCTGCACGAGAAGGGCGTCGCCTTCGAGCGCGTCGTGATCGACCTCTCGGCCAAGCCCGACTGGTTCCTCGCGATCTCGCCGCTGGGCAAGGTGCCGCTGTTGCGCGTGCAACGGCCCGACGGCGGCGAGACCGTGCTGTTCGAGAGCAACGTGATCTGCGAATACATCGAGGAAACCCAGCCCGGCGCGCGGCTGCATCCCGAGGACCCGCTCGCACGCGCCGAGCACCGCGCCTGGATGGAGTTCGGCTCGGCGATCCTGGCCGACCTCTGGGGCTACGAGACCACGAAGGACGCCGAGGTGTTCGCGCAGAAGCGCCAGGCGCTGGCCGACAAGTTCGCGCGCGTCGAGGCGGCGCTCGGCGCCGGACCCTTCTTCGCGGGCGAGCGCTTCAGCCTGGTCGACGCGGTGTTCGCGCCGGTGTTCCGCTACTTCGAGGTGTTCGACCGTCTCGTCGATTCGAAGCTCTTCGACGCTCTGCCGCGCGTCGATGCCTGGCGCCGGGCGCTGGCCGCGCGGCCCAGCGTGCGCGCGGCGGTGGTGCCCGAGTATCCCGAGAACCTGATGGACTTCCTGCGCAAGCACGAGTCGCTGCTGCTCACGCGCGCCGAGGAAGTCCGAGCGGCTTGATCGGGGCGCCGGGAGACCGACAATAGCGGGCTCCCACGACAACATTCACGGACTCCACGCGATGAGACTCCTCCACACCATGCTGCGCGTCGGCAACCTGCAGCGCTCGATCGACTTCTACACGAAGGTGCTCGGCATGAACCTGCTGCGCACTTCCGAGAACCCCGAGTACAAGTACAGCCTGGCCTTCGTCGGCTACGACGAGGGCAACCCCGGCCAGGCCGAGATCGAGCTCACCTACAACTGGGGCACCGAGAGCTACGAGCTCGGCACCGCCTACGGCCACATCGCGCTCGGCGTGCCCGATGCCTACGCGGCCTGCGAGAAGATCAAGGCCGCGGGCGGCAACGTCACGCGCGAAGCCGGCCCCGTGAAGGGCGGCACCACGGTGATCGCGTTCGTGACCGATCCCGACGGCTACAAGATCGAATTGATCCAGCGCGCCGAGCAGGCGGGCGGCGGCGGATTGCGCTGATCGACGATGGCCACGGGCGCCGCGAAGAAGAAGCCGGCCGCGAAAAAGGCCGCTGCCAGGGCCGGCAACAAGGCCGTGCGCCACGTCGCGCTGCTGCGCGGCGTCAACGTCAACGGCATCACGATCCGCAGCGCCGAGCTGCAGGCGCTGTTCGTCGAGCTCGGCTTCGGCGCGGTGCGCACCGTGCTCGCGAGCGGCAACGTGCTGTTCGACACCGACGAGACCGACACCGCCGCGCTGCGCCAGCGCATCGAGCAGGCGCTGCGCGAGCGCTTCGGCTACGAGGCCTGGATCGTGCTGCTCGCGCAGGCCACGGTGGCGCGCATGGCCGCGGGCTATCCCTTCGAGCGCGTCGACGAGGAGCGCCATCCGTACATCGTGTTCGGCTCCGATCCGGCGATGCTCGACGAGGTGATGGCCAAGGCCGGCGAGCTCGATGCGCACACCGACCGGCTGCAGCGCGGCGACGGCGTGCTCTATTGGGAGCTGCCGCGCGGCGAGAGCACCGACACGCCGGTGGCGAAGCTGCTCGCGAAGACGCGCTACAAGTCGAGCACCACCACGCGCAACCTGCGCACGGTCGAGAAGCTGATCGCGGGTTGAGCCGCCCAGGGGCCACGGCATAGGGGCAATCGCCCCTGCGCAAGGCACAGGATTTGCAATAGATTGAAAGGCCGACCGACGCGTCGGCCTTTTTCATTCGAGCGCCACGATGCACATCTCCAGAATCATTCCAACAGCCATGCTCGCCGTGACCGCGGCAGCGCTTTCCGCCTGCGGCGGCGGCTCCGGCGGCGGCTTCGCCCCGCTTCCCATCGGCAGCGCGCCACCGCCGCCCGCGGCGCCACCACCGGCCCCGCCCGGCGCGCGCTTCGATCCCGCGCTGTGCGTGCAGCAGGCCGGCACGCCGCACGGCCAGACGGCCGGCATCAGCGGCACCAGCCTGATGGTGACCTCGGCCCACTACGAAGCCTCGAAGGCCGGCTGCAAGGTGCTGGCCACCGGCGGCAGCGCGATCGACGCGGCCATCGCGGTGCAGGCGGTGCTCGGCACGGCCGAGCCCTTCGCCTCGGGCCTCGGCGGCGGCACCCTGGTCACCTACTACGACGCGGCCACCCGGGCCGTGCGCACCTTCGACGGCCTCTCGGCCGCGCCCGCGGCCACCGGCGGCGCGACCACGCTCTACCAGGCCGTGGCGCAGGACGTCTCGAGCGCCGCGCCCTACAACGTCTGCAAGAGCGGCCTCGCGGCCGGCGCGAGCATCTCCTCGCAGCAGGGCAACACCAACATCTCGGCGCGCGCGGTCGGCATTCCGGGCACGGTGGCGGTGCTCGACCTGGTGCACCGCGCCTACGGCCGCAAGGCCTGGAACGCCCTGTGGGACGACGCGATCGCGCTGGCCGAGAACGGCTTCCCGATGACGAAGTACATGTACGCCACGCTCTACGCCGACAGCGCCGAGTTCGACGACGACGGCAACCCGGTGGCCGCCGGCAGCGGCGTCCCGGCCTGGGTCAACTCGGCCGGCACGGTGCGCGGGGCGGCGCGCTGCAAGTACCCCGACATCGCGAAGCGCTACTGCGACCCGGCCGATGCCACGATGCAGAAGCCGCTGCCGATCGGCACGCTCATCAGGAATCCCGAGCTCGCGCAGACCATGAAGCTGGTGCGCGACGGCGGCGCCGCGGCCTTCTACGATCCGGCCCGGCCCACGGTGCAGGCGATCGTGGAGCGCACCACCACAGGCAGCCTGCCCTGCCGCTCGGTCCTGCCGACCGCGGGCACGCCCGCCAAGCCGGCGGTGGCGACCACCATCGCCTCGATCCCGAGCCTGATGCAGCCGGCCGACTTCGCGGCCTACCGGGCGGTGGAGCGCAAGCCGCTGGTGGGCACGCGCTTCGGCACCACGATCTACACCCAGCCCGCGCCCTCGTTCGGCGGCTTCGTCACGCTCTATTCGCTCGGCATCCTCGAGCGCAAGAAGCTGCAGGACGAGAAGGCGCTCGACACGCCGCGCTTCGTCTACTACGCGGCGGAGGCGAGCCGGCTCGCCAACATCGACCGGCGCGCCGTGATCGGCGACCCCGCATGGTCGAACGTCAACGCGCGCGCCTCGGTGCTGCTGAGCGAGGCCGAACTCGACCGCCGCGCGGCGCAGATCGCCGGCACGGCCTTCGACACCGCGCCCGCGGGCAACATCGGCAGCTTCGTGGCGGCGGACCCGGCGGGCTACGACACCATGGCCGCGCTCGGCAGGGCGCGCACCGGCGCGCCGGCCACGCGGCTGGCGCAGGTTCGCCCCACGGCGCGCGACGAGGACTGGAACACCACCAGCAACGTGGCGGTGGTCGATGGCTACGGCAACGCGCTGTCGATGACGACCACGATCAACACGCACTGGGGCGCGCACCTCGAGGCGGCGGGCATCATGCTCAACGACGTGATGTCGAACTTCTCGGCCGGCTCGAGCGCGCCGCCGAGCACGGGCTCGGACGTCAACGGCTACCAGGGCACGAAGCGGCCGCGCACCTCGATCGCGCCCGCGATCGCCTTCGATGCCGAGGGCCGGCTGCGGCTGGTCTGGGGGTCGGCGGGCGGTGGCCCGATCCCCGACTACATCGTCAAGACCTTCATGGGCCACGTGGTCTACGGCCTCGACCTGCAGGCCGCGATCAACGCGCCCAACTTCACGGGCCAGAACGGCGTGGCCGAACTCGAGGCCGGCTCGGCGCTGGCACCGCTGGCCGACGGCCTGCGCGCGAACTATGGCTACGGCACCGACAACCTGCTCGTGACCGGGCTGCTCAGCGGCCTCAGCGGCATCGCGGTGACGCGCGACGCGAACGGCCGCGCGGTCTACAGCGGCGCGGCCGACAACCGGCGCTCGGGCGCGGCCTTCGGCTACTGAGCCCGCGTCGCGCGCACGAAGAAAAGCCTGGCGGTGCCAGGCTTTTTCATGTGGCGCGGATCAGCAGCCGAGCAGCTCGGCCAGCTCGAGGATGTCGCGCGCATGCAGGTTGTTGCCCGCCACCGGCGTCACGTCCTTGGGCTGCGCGCGGCCGAACTCGAAGGGCCGCTCGATGTAGCCGGTCTTGAGGCCGCAGGCGCGCGCGGCCGCGAGGTCGTCGTGGTGCGCGGCGGCCAGCATCACCTGGCCCGGCGTGGCGTCGAACACGCCGGCCACGCCGAGATAGGTGCGCGGGTCGGGCTTGTAGGCCTTGAAGACCTCGGCCGACAGGATGCAGTCCCAGGGCAGGCCCGCGCGCTTGGCCATCTCGGTCAAGAGGCCGATGTTGCCGTTCGACAGCGAGCAGATGGTGAACTTGCGCTTGAGGCGCGTGAGCCCTTCCACCGCATCGGGCCAGGCCGGCAGCCGGTGCCAGGCGCAGCTGAGCTCGCGCCGCGCGGCGGCATCGAGGCGGTCGCTGAGGCCGAAGTCGCGCAGCACCTGCTCGAGCATGCTCAGGTGCAGCTCGTCGAGCAGGGTGAAGCCGCCCTCGCCCGCGGCGATGCGTTCCATCACCTGCTTCATCGCGGGCTGGTAACCGGCGCGCCAGGCCAGCGCGAAGGTCGCGCCGTCGACACCCGGCAGGGCCTGCTCGGCCTCGGCGGCGATGCCGCTGTGCCAGTCGACCACGGTGCCGAAGACGTCGAAGGCCACGACCTTGAGGTCGCTGGCGTCGAAATCCGCGTTGCCCATGGCGGCCTCAGCGCGAAAGCTGGCTCGCGGCGCGCGCGAGCTGTTCGATGCGCGCCCAGTCGCCGTCGCGGATGGCGTCGGTCGGCACGATCCACGAGCCGCCCACGCAGGCCACGTTCGACAGCGCGAGGAACTCGGCCGCGTTGCCCGCATGGATGCCGCCCGTGGGGCAGAAGACGACGTCGCCGAACGGGCCCTGCCAGGCCTTGAGCATCGGCAGGCCGCCGGCCTGCAGCGCGGGGAAGAACTTGAGCTGGGTGTAGCCGTCCTCCTGCGCCGACATGATCTCGCTGCCGGTGGCCACGCCGGGCAGCAGCGGCAGGCCGAGGTCGTGGCAGGCCTTGCCGACCGCGCGCGTGTAGCCCGGGCTCACGCCGAACTTGGCGCCGGCCAGCGCCGAGGCCTGGGCATCGGCCGCGCTGCGGATGGTGCCCGCGCCGGCGACGGCCTCGGGCACTTCCCTGGCGATGATCTCGATGCACTCGAGCGCCTGCGGCGTGCGCAGCGTCACCTCGAGCATGCGGATGCCGCCGGCGACCAGCGCGCGCGCGAGCGGCACGGCGTGCTTCACGTCGTTGAGCACGATCACCGGGATCACCGGCGCGTCGCGCATCACGTCGAGGGCAGTCAGTGCGTTCTTGTCGTTTACAGCCATGAGCAGGCTCCTTCTTCAGCAGTCAATGCATTGCGCCGCATGCCGGCGAACAGTTCGCGCCCCAGGCCATGGCCATCGGCGAAGCGCTGGGCCTCCGACAGCGTCGCGGCCTCGCGCTCGGCCCACTCGTCGGCGGGCAGCAGGACCTCGAGCGTACCCGCGACGGCATCCAGGCGTATGACGTCGCCGTCGCGCACCTTGGCCAGCGGCCCGCCCGCGGCCGCCTCGGGCGACACGTGGATGGCGGCCGGTATCTTGCCCGAGGCGCCGCTCATGCGGCCGTCGGTGACCAGCGCCACGCGGAATCCCTTGCCCTGCAGCACCGACAGCGGCGGCGTGAGCTTGTGCAGCTCGGGCATGCCGTTGGCCTGCGGGCCCTGCCAGCGCACCACGCAGACCACGTCGCGCTCGAGCTCGCCGGCCGTGAAGGCCTTCTGCAGCGCGGCCTGCGAATCGAAGACCCGCGCGGGCGCCTCGACCACATGGCGGTCGTCGGGCACCGACGAGACCTTGATCACGCTGCGGCCCAGGTTGCCGCTCAGCAGCTTCAGGCCGCCGGTGGCGCTGAAGGGCGCGGCGGCGGGCCGAGTGACGGCATCGTTCTGCAGCGCGGCGGCCGGCGTCCAGCGCAGGCGCCTGGCATCGGCCTCGCCCTCGAGCGACGGCACGCCGGCGAATTCGCGGATGCCGCCCGAGCGCACCGTCAGCACGTCTGCATGCATCAGGCCGGCCTCGACCAGCTCGCCGATCACGAAGCCCGGGCCGCCCGAGGCCTGGAACTCGTTCACGTCGGCGCTGCCGTTGGGGTACACGCGCGTGAGCAGCGGCACCACGTCCGACAGCTTCGAGAAGTCGTCCCAGTCGATCACGATGCCCGCGGCGCGCGCCACGGCCACCCAGTGGATCAGGTGGTTGGTGGAACCGCCGGTCGCGAGCAGCGCGGCCATGGCATTGACGATGCAGCGCTCGTCGACCATCTCGCCGATCGGCGGGCACTGGAAGGCGGCTTCGCCGGCCTTGCCCAGTACCGTGCGCACCGCCTCGCGCGTGAGCGTCTCGCGCATCGCGTCGCCGGGCTGCACGAAGGCCGTGCCGGGCACGTGCAGGCCCATGGCCTCGAGCAGCATCTGGTTGCTGTTGGCGGTGCCGTAGAAGGTGCAGGTGCCGAGCGTGTGATAGGCGGCCATCTCGGCCTCGAGCAGGCCCTGACGGCCCACGAGCCCCTGCGCGGCCTGCTCGCGCACCTTCGACTTCGCGTTGTTCGACAGGCCCGAGGGCATCGGCCCCGCGGGCACGAACACGGTGGGCAGGTGGCCGAAGTGCAGCGCGCCGATCAGCAGGCCCGGCACGATCTTGTCGCACACGCCGAGCATCAGCGCGGCATCGAACATGTCGTGCGTGAGCGCGACCGCGGTGCTCATCGCGATCAGGTCGCGGCTGAACAGGCTCAGTTCCATGCCGGGCGTGCCCTGCGTCACGCCGTCGCACATGGCGGGCACGCCGCCGGCCACCTGCGCGGTGGCGCCGAGGCGGCGCGCCTCGTGCTTGATGATGTCGGGATAGCCCTGGTACGGCGCATGGGCCGAGAGCATGTCGTTGTAGGCGGTGACGATGCCGATGTTGGGCGCGCGCTCGGCGACCACGCGGAACTTGTCGTTGGCCGGGATGCCGGCCACGGCATGCGCCACGTTGGCGCAGCCCATGCGGTCGGAGCCGCGGTCGCGCTGGCGCAGTTCGGCGAGGCGCGCGAGGTAGGCGCCGCGCTGCGCCTTGCTGCGATCGCGGATGCGATCGGTGACGTCGAGGACGGTGGGGTGTGTGCTGCTCATGGGGATGTTGTCGGTGGCTCTGCCGATGGGGTCGCCACTGTCGCGTGGGCGACCTCGAGATGGGTTCATCGTAGCAAGGACGACGCCAGGCCTCGATGGAAATCGGGCACCGTGCCAATACGAATCCACGCCCGGATACGGATGCTTGCAAAACACCCGGACGCGGGCTCGCGCGAGCCCGCGTGGCGGCGCATTCCGCGCGCCGCGGCGGCCTCGAATCAATCGAGCAGCTTGACCTCGACCCGGCGCGCCTGCGCGTCGTTGCCGCTGCCGGCCGTGACGGGCGGGCGCAGCAGGTCGATCCTGTCGGCCGGCACGCCGAGGCCGACGAGCACGTCGCGCACCGTCTCGGCACGCTTCTTGGCGAGCTGTTCGTTGACCGCCGCATCGCCGGTGGTGTCGTGGAAGCCCGAGACCACCGCCTTGCGGCCGGCCTCGACGCCCTTGATGACCGCGGCCAGCGCTTCCGCCGCGCCGGGCGCGAGGTCGGCGCTGCCGGTGGCGAAGTAGAAGTTCACCACGCCGTTGGCAACGCGGATGCTGGCGCCGTCGGGGATCGTGACGGTGACCGTCTCGGTGACCTCGGCCACCGTGGTCTGGGTGGCTGGCGCCGCGGCCGGCACCGTGATGGCGGTCTGCGCAGTCGCGGACGCCCGGGCGGGCGTCTTGTGCCACGCCGCGAAGCCGATCACGCCACCGACGATCAGCACCAGCAGGATCGCGAGCAGTCCGAGGGCGAAATTCTGCTGGCTGTCGTCGGTGGTGTTCGTCACGCGTGCTCCGTAGGATGAAAGCGGCCGGTAAATAATGGGGTGGTCAACCATGATCAGGAAATTGTAGGCATGGGTCCTTCTCCCGACACTGTAGGCGCTGGCCCCACCTCGGGCTCGGACCCGGCGCCCAATCCCGGGCCGCCGGGTCTGGATCCGCTGCCCAAGCCGCTGCGCGATCCCCAGCCGATGCTCGAGCGCACCATCGCCGAATGGGGCGGCCACGAGGACCTCTGGCTGTTCGGCTACGGCTCGCTGATCTGGCGGCCCGAGTTCGATTTCATCGAGCGCCGCCCGGCCTGGGTGCGCGGCTGGCACCGCGCGCTGAAGATGTGGAGCCGCGTCAACCGCGGCAGCGTGCAGACCCCGGGCCTGGTGTTCGGCCTGCTCTCGGGCGGCAGCGTGCGCGGCATGGTGTTCCGCGTGCCGGCCGCGCAGGGCCTGGACACGCTGCGCCGGCTCTGGCTGCGCGAGATGCCCACCGGCGTGTACGACCCCAAGTGGCTGCGCTGCACCACCGCCTCGGGGCCGGTGAGCGCGTTGGCCTTCACGCTGTCGCGGCGCAGCCCCAACTTCACGGGCGAGCTCAGCGACGAGCGCTACCGCCACATCTTCGCGAATGCCGTGGGCCGCTACGGCAGCTCGCTCGACTATGCGCAGCAGACGCTCGAGGAGCTGCGCCGCCATGCGATCCACGACGCGGCGCTCGCGCGGCTGGTGGCGCTGGCCGTGCCGCCGGCGGCGCCGGGCGACACATCGGCGCGGCACACTGCATCGCCGGCACCGGCCGATTGCGATGTGGTGCCGCCTCCGGTATACGTCGCAGGGTCGTCCGACAAGAAATCCTCCCAACCTTCCGGACCCTCCGGATCTCCCGACAAGGACCAACAATGAAGAACTCCTCCCGCCGCCTCGCCGGCGCCGCCACCGCCGTGCTCGCGGCCTCGCTGCTGGCTGCCTGCGGCACGCTGGGCGGCAAGCCCAGCACCACGGTCGACCTGGTGCCCACCGGCGCGATCACGCCGAACCCGACCACGGGCACCGTCACCTTCACCGCGCTCGAGCATGGCGTGCGCGTGGCCGGCATCGTGCGCGGCCTGCCGCCGAACACCGAGCACGGCTTCCACATCCACGAGAAGGGCGACTGCGGCGACAACGGCAATGCCTCGGGCGGCCACTTCAACCCCAGCGGCGGCACGCACGGCAAGTTCGCCGCGCCGGGCAGCCACGCGGGCGAACTGCCGAGCCTGGTGGCCAACGGCGCCGGCGAGGCACGCTTCAGCGTCGAGAACCATGCGATCTCGCTGACACCGGGCGCCGCCAACAGCGTGATCGGCCGTGCCCTCGTGGTGCACCGCGACAAGGACGACTTCACGACCCAGCCGGCCGGCAACTCGGGCCCGCGCATCGCCTGCGCGGTGATCGGCAAGTAAGAAGGGTTCAGCCGGCGCGCGGTGCGCCGGCTGCCTCGCGCGCGCGCCACAGCGCCTCGGCGCGCGCCAGGGCCTCGGGGGTGTCGATGTCGGTCACGACGCCGGCATCGTCGAGCGGCAGGTCGGCCACCGAACCCGCCGCGCGCAGCGCGCGCAGGACGGGCGCCGCGCCGAAGTTGCCCTCGAGCGCCGCGAGCGCCGCCTGGCAATCGGCGGCAAAGCCCACCGGATGCCCGCGCTCCCCCTGGTAGCTGGGCTGCGCCGCCTGGGCTCCGCCCGCGAGCGCGGCCGCCACCGCCTGCATCGTCCGCGGCAGCACCAGCGGCAGGTCGCCCGGCAGGATCAGCCAGCCGGACGCACCCGAAGTGGCGCGCACCGCGGCCGCGATCGAATCGCCCATGCCCGGATGGCCCGCGTCCTCCACGTGCCAGGGCAGGCCGCTCGCGCGCACGGCGTCGAGCGTGCGTTCGAGCACCGGCTTGCCGGCCAGCGGCGCGCGCAGCTTGGAACCGCTGCCGCCGGCGGCCACGAAGCGCTCGCCGCGGCCCGAGGCCAGCACGATCACGGTCGGGGGATTCGCGAGGGAGGTCACGGCGCGAGTATCGCTTGGGCAACAATGCCGGCATGACTTCCCCGACTTCCCAAGAATCGCTGGCCGCGCTGCGCAAGAGCTACGAGCGCGCCGAGCTCGGCGAGGCGCACAGCGCCGACGATCCGCTGCGCCAGTTCGAGCGCTGGCTCGACGAGGCCATCGATGCCCAGGTGCCCGAGCCCAACGCGATGACCTTGTGCACGGTCGGCAGCGACCTGCGGCCCTCGAGCCGCATCGTGCTGATCAAGGGCTACGACGCGCGCGGCCTGGTCTGGTACACCAACTACGAGAGCCGCAAGGGCCGCGAGCTCGCGGGCAACCCCTATGCGTCGCTGCAGTTCCACTGGGTCGAGCTCGAGCGCGTGGTGCGCATCGAGGGCCGGGTCGAGAAGGCCGGCGCCGACGAGAGCGACGCCTACTACGCGAGCCGCCCGCTCGATTCGCGGCTGGGCGCCTGGGCCAGCCCGCAGAGCGAGGTGATCGGCGGGCGCGAGGTGCTGGTGAAGAATGCCGCCGTGGCCGCCGCGAAGTACCTGCTCTCGCCGCCACGCCCGCCGCACTGGGGCGGTTACCGGCTGGTGCCCGACCGCTGGGAATTCTGGCAGGGCCGCAAGAGCCGGCTGCACGACCGGCTGCGCTACCGGCTCGAGGCCGGCCAGTGGGTGCGCGAGCGGCTCGCCCCCTAAGCGGTCAAGCCTCGCAGGCCGCCACCTTGAATTCGACGCGGCGATCGAGCGCGTCGCTCGCATCGTCGGCACCCGTGCCCACGATGTTCTCGCGGAAGCCGGCGCCGGCTTCGCGCAGCTTCTTCGCCAGCGGCGGGGCCTCGCCCACCAGCCGGGTCTTGACGATCACCGCGCGCTGCAGCGACAGCCGCTCGTTGACCGCCTCCGAGCCCGTGCGGCTGGTGTGGCCGGTCACGACCACGCAGGAATCGATCTGCGCGGCCTGGCGCGCGATCTGGCGCAGCCACATCGGGTAGGCGGCACTGATCTTCGGGTCGGCCAGGAAGTCGGTCGAGCCCGGCTTGAACAGGAACTTCACGCTGAGGTTGTTGCTTTCGAGCCCCAGCCGCGCGAGCGTGCCGAAAGTGCGCTCGGCGTCGGCGGTGCGGCCCAGTTGCGACTGCGTGAGGTACAGGCCGCTGTAGACGCGCAGCTGCTGGCCGTCGGGGCGGCGCGAGGCGGCCTCGTAGCGTGCCAGCGCCTCCTGCAGCCGGCCGGCCTCGTAGGCGGCGGTGGCCTCCTGCATCACGGTCGCGGTCGGCAGGCGCTCGAGATAGAGCGCGTCGGCGGCCTGGCCCGGCTGGGTCTCGGCGGTGCGGATGTAGCCCTCGACGCCGCGGTCCTTGCCGTTGACCGGGCTGTCGCGGAAGAAGGCGGTGGGCCGGGTGTCGAGCGTCGCGTCGCTGATGCGCGCCGTCGACTGCGCGATCACGGTGCCGCCCTTGATCTCGGTCAGCGCGAGGTTCAGCCGGTAGGGCGAGCCGCCCGCTTCCTTGTCGCGCACCAGCGTGCCGTTGAGCACGTACTGCGCGGTGGCGATCTCGGTGCTGTTGAACGGCGTCACGGTGAACTGCTTGAACTGCGCCTGCATGCGCTGGACGATGCGCTGCTCGGCCACGCGCGTGACCTCGGTCTGCTGGCCGCTCGCGCTCTCGAGCAGCGGATCGATGACGATGCGGCTCTGCTTCATCGAGGACTCGACCTTGGCGAGGAAGCCCGGCAGCTTCTTGGTCTGCACCATCAGGTCGTCCACCGCCTGGTCGACGGCCTGGTCGAAAGGCATCGCGTTGCCCGGCTGCGGGCGTTGCGCCGCGCAGGCCGCGAGCAGCACGGCGGCGGCGCCGAGCGCCATCGCGCGCAGCGCGCCGCGCAGGCTGGAGGGGATCTTCATCATCAGCATTGGCTCCTCAAGTACGTCATGTCCTGGTCCGACAGCGGCTCGCCCACGGCGGCGCGCATGTTGATCTCGGTGCAGCGCTTCGTCGGCGCCGGCCGGCGCGCGGGGGCGGGCCGGTCGGCCTCCTGCTCCGCCACGCGGGCCGGCGGCGCCTCGGCCGGCGCGCGCGGCTTCGGCGGCGGCCGCGCGGCCGCCCTCTCGCTCGGCCGGTCGACCGCTACCGGCGGCTTCGCCGGTTCGGGCGCCGGTTTTTCCTCCGGCTTGGGCACGGCGAGACAAGGCGTGCGGCATGGTTTGGCCTGCGCCGCCGCCGGCGTGGCCGCGCCCAGCAGCAGCCACGGCGCGATCGCCGTCGCGACCAGCACCATCGCAACAACGGGCATGGATCGCGTCTGGCAAATCATCAGCGGGGAAATGTAGAGCGGCGCGCGGCGCTCCACATCTCGCCAAACGGCCACCCTGCCGAACGGCATAGGGGGCACGAGGCGGCGAGAAAGATCGAAGGCTACGGTTTCGCGTGGCCCGCGGCGGATGTCAGGGCAGCCACTGCACCCAGAGCATCACCAGCGTGAGCGTGACCAGCGCGAGCAGCGTGGAGACCGCGACGCTGGCGGTCACCAGGTCCTCGGCGCTGCGGTAGCGCTGCGAGAACAGGAACACGTTGGCGCCGATCGGCAGCGCGGCTGCGACCACCATCACCGTGAGCGGAATGCCGCGCACGCCGAGCGCCCAGCCGATGATCGCCACCAGCAGCGGATGCAGCAGGTTCTTGACGCCGGCCTGCACCAGGGCACTGCGCCAGTGGCGCCCCACCGGCGTGAGCGCCAGCGTGATGCCCACCATCACCAGCGCCACCGGGCCGAAGGCCTGGCCCAGCAGCTCGATGGTGCGGTCGACCGGCTGCGGCATGACCCAGCCGCTCTGCGCGAACAGCAGGCCCGCGATGATCGGCAGCGGCACCGGATGGATGATGGCGTTGCGCAGCGCGCGCAGCACGGTGCGCAGCATCGAGCGCTTCTCGGTGCCGCCCAGCACCGCATGCTCGCGCGCCACCGCGAGCTCGAGCACCACGGTGGCGCTGGTCATCAGCACCAGCGAATGCAGCGAGATCAGCGTCAGCAGCACCACCATGCCGGCCTCGCCATAAGCCAGGCCGACCAGCACGATGCCGATCATCACGGTGTTGCTGTAGGTGTTGGCGAGCGCGAGCACCGCGCCCGTGCGGTTGAAGCCGCGCAGCGCCAAGGTGGCCGCGAACAGCAGCCCCGAGGCGATGAAGTAGGCCGCCACCGGCTTGAAGCGCAGTTCCTCGACGTGCACGCCGCTCATCGCGCGGAACAGCAGCGCCGGCGCGAGCAGCAGGAAGATGAGGTTGGAGAGGTCCTTGACCGCATTGCCGCCGATCCAGCGGCGCCTCCCGGCCAGGTAGCCCGCCGCGATCAGCAGCACGACGGGCAGGAGGGATGAGATGACGAACGAATTCACCGGTCGAGGATAGCCGAGCGATTGCCGCCCTCTCCCGCGGGGAAGGGCGGCACATGCACGCTCAGAAGGTCACGCGCACGCCCACCTTCAGCGAGCGTCCCGGCAGCGGCGCGGCCGGGTACACCGTCGTCGTCAGGATCGAGGTCGGGCTGTAGGCCAGCTTGTTGCCGATGTTGTCGATGCGCGCATACCAGGTGAGGTTGGCGCGCTGCACCTTCATGCGGTAGGCGATCGAGGCATTCCACAGCGTGTAGGCATCGGTCTCCCGCGCGCCGACGCCGGGCACGCGGTGCTGCGCGGCGTTGTAGTCGAAGCCGACGCGGCCGCTCCACGGGCCGTTGCCGTAGACCAGCGTGGCGCCCAGGCGCAGCGGCGCGATGCGCGGCAGCGGTTCGCCGGTGTCGGTGTTCTTCGCGCGCACCAGGTCGCCGCGCCACTCGAGGTCGAGCGTGCCGGCGTCCGCCATGCGCGCGAAGCCGTCGCTGCCCAGCAGGCGCAGGTTGCCGCTGGCCTCGATGCCGGTGAAGCGCGCGCGCACGCCGTTGTAGAGGTACTCGGCCAGCGTGTCGGTGACCTCGGGATCGGTCACGACCTGGCCCTCTCCGTCGAGCGTTCGGCCCGAGGCGGTCAGGCCGATGTAGTTGCGAAAGCGCGTGACGTAGGCGTTGACGCGTGCCGTGTTCGGCCCCGACTTCCATTGCGCGCCGAGGTCGAAGCCGGTCGACTGCTCCTTGCTGAGGTTCGGGTTGCCGACCTCCCACGCGGCCGTGGCCACGTGCGGGCCGTTGGCCAGCAGCTCGTAGTCCTTGGGCGCGCGCTCGGTGTAGGCGATGTTCGAGGTCAGCTGCCACTGCGGCGCGAGGTTGACCAGGGCGCCGAAGGCGGCGCTGTTCGGGTTGAAGGTGCGCTCGCCGATCGCGAAGCGGTCGATGCTCGGATCGTCGGGATAGCCGAGCGATCGCACGGTGACGCGCTCGGTGCGCGCGCCGAAGCTCAGCTTGCCCCACGAGGTGCCCATCTCCTCGTAGAGGAACAGCGCGCGCGAGCGCGTGCGGCTGTGCGGCGCGAAGGCCTCCTCGCCGTCGGCGGCGAAGCGGTTGGTCTCGGCGCTGAAGCCCATCAGGCCTTCCAGCGGCCCGATCTTCTCGTGCCGCACCTCGACGCGCAGGTCGTTGCTCATGTTCGAGAAGGTGGTGCCGGCTTCGGCGCCCTCGAACTCGGTGTGGCGGTAGTTGGTGTGGCTGAGCTTGGCGTGGACGCTGCGGATGATGCCGCCCGGGCGCCACTCGCCCTCGATCGCGTAGCGGTCGGACTTCATCGCGATGGTCACGTCGTCCTCGGCCACGGTGCCGTAGTTGCTGCGGTAGGTGCTGGCCGAGGCGCCGATCCAGCCCTGGTCGAAGAACAGCGTGCCGCCGATCGCGCCGCCATGGGCCTCGTTGGCCGAATTGCAGATCTTGCGCGCGCGCCAGGGCGAGCCGGGCTTCTCGCAGTTCAGGTCGATCGGCACCGAGACGTCGCTCGAATCGCGCTTGAAGGCATCGGCATGCAGCGCGAAGCGGCCGTTGCCGCCCTCGAGCATCACGGCGCCGTTCTTCTCGCGGTTGCCGGTGGCATAGCCGAGGTCGGCACGGCCGCCGAAGCCCTCGATCGGCTCGCTCGGGATGCGGTTGTCGATCAGGTTGACCACGCCGCCGACCGCGCTGCCGCCGTACTGTAGCGCCGACGGGCCGCGCAGCACCTCCACGCGCTCGGTGACCAGCGCGTCGACCGGCACCGCGTGGTCGTAGCTCAGCGCCGAGGCGTCGGGCGCGCCGCCGCCGTTCTGCAGGATGCGGATGCGGTCGCCGTCCTGGCCGCGGATGATCGGGCGGCTGGCATTGGGACCGAAGTAGGTGCTGCTGACGCCGGGGATGTTGTCGAGCGTCTGGCCCAGCGTGGACTGCGAGCGCAGCAGCAGTTCATTGCCCGAGAGCGTGGTGGTGGGCGCGATCAGGTCGCTGGCGCCCAGCGGATTGCCGGTGACGGTGATCTCGCGCAGGCTGGTGGTGGGTTGCGGGTTGGGCGAGGGATCGGCGGGTGCGGTCTGGGCCAGGGCCGCGGCCGAGGCGAGCGAGAGGACGGCAGCGCCGATGGCGTTGCGACGGAATTGGGGGGTCATGAATGAAAACTCGTTGAATCGATGAACGACCGCCGGCCACCCGTGCGCGACGGGTGGCGGCGAATCGGAAACGGGGGATTCAGCGAGCCGGAGGCGGGCCGCGCGCGTCGAACAGCGCGACCCAGCGCGCCAGCGCCTCGCCCTGCAGCCAGGCAAAGGTGGCCGCGGGCAGCAGTACCGGCAGCACCACCAGCGGCACGCCCGGCGCGCTGGCGCCGTGCGCGAGCTGGTCGTAGAGCCGGCACTCGGCATCGGTGTGCAGCCCGAACAGGCTGGCGATGCCATGCGGATGCACATGGGCCTGCGCGGCGGGTGCCTGGACCGCGGCCGCCGGCGCGGGCAGGCCGGGCACGTGCAGCGTGCGGTGCATCAGCCCGAGCGTGCCGGACAGCCACAGCGCCACCGCCAGCACGACGAGCATCGCGCGGGCGGAAACGGGGACGGGACGGCGAAGCGTGTGCACGAGGGAAAAGCTGGCAGGAATCGGGCCAGGGCGGCCCGGAGCGGCAGGGTCAGTCCTTCTTCACTTCTTCACGCGCGCGGCGAAGGTCTTCTGGAACTTCTCGACCTTCGGTCCCACGACGAAGGCGCAGTAGCCCTGGTTCGGGTGGTTCAGGAAGTAATCCTGGTGGTAGGCCTCGGCGGTCGAGTAGTTGTCGAGCGGCTTGACCTCGGTCACCACCGGCGAGGCGTAGGTCTTGCCGGCCTCGATCTCGCGGATGACCTCCTCGGCCACCTGCTTCTGCGCCTCGGTCGTGTAGTAGATGCCGCTGCGGTACTGGGTGCCGACGTCGTTGCCCTGGCGGTTGAGCGTCGTGGGGTCGTGCACCACGAAGAAGATCTCGAGGATCTCGCGCAGGCCGATCTGCGCCGGGTCGAAGCTCAGTTTCACGACCTCGTTGTGGCCGGTGCGGCCGGTGCAGACCTGCTCGTAGCTGGGGTTGACCGTCTGGCCGTTCGCATAGCCCGATTCCACGTCGACCACCCCCTGCACGCGGTCGAACACCGCCTCGGTGCACCAGAAGCAGCCGCCGCCGAGCACGATGGTTTCGGTGGTGGAAGGCGAAGAGGACATGGGAAGGCTCCTGAGGAACTGACAAGCGAACCCGATATTGTCGCGGCTTGACGCATCCGATGCGGCTCACTACATTACTAACCCGCGAGTCATTAAACAATGCCCACTCCCCGATTCCTTGCCGACAAGATCTGCCCGGTCCGCGCCAAGCGCGAACGGCGCAAGGAGGCGCGCCCCGGCGAACTGCTGGCGGCCGCCCTCGATCTGTTCGTCGAGAAGGGCTATGCCGCCACCCGCTCGGAAGAGGTGGCGGTGCGCGCCGGCGTCTCCAAGGGCACGCTGTTCCTCTATTTCCCGAGCAAGGAAGAGCTGTTCAAGGCCGTGGTCATCGAGAACCTCGGCGGCCGTTTCACGGAGTGGAACCAGGAATTCGAGACCTTCGAGGGCACCACGGCCCAGATGCTGCGCTACTGCATGCGCGTGTGGTGGGAGCGCGTGGGCCTGACCCAGGCCTCGGGCCTCACCAAGCTGATGATGAGCGAGGGCGCCAATTTCCCCGAACTGGCCGCTTTCTACCGCCAGGAGGTGGTGCAGCCGGGCCATGCGTTGCTCCGGCGCATCATCCAGCGCGGCATCGACCGCGGCGAATTCCGGCCGGTCGACGTCGACCACACCATCTACTCGGTGGTCGCGCCGATGATCTTTCTGATGCTCTGGAAGCACTCGGCCAACCTCTGCGTCGACGAGGGCGGCAACTTCGACCCCCTGCGCTACATCGAGGCGCAGGCCGACGCGGTGCTCTACGGCCTCAGCACCCGGCCGCGGGCGCAGGCCGAACCCGACGAAGCCGCTGGCCCGTCGGGTGCCGCCTAAAATTGAAGGTTTGTCCTGACCCGCCCCCCAGAAGGAAAACCCATGAGCACCGCCCCCACCCTCGAGCGCTTGCGCTTCAACATGATCGAACAGCAGATCCGCCCCTGGGATGTGCTGGACATGGAAATCCTCGACCTGCTCGCGGCCATCCGCCGCGAGGACTACGTGCCCGAGGCGCACCGCGCGCTGTCCTTCTTCGACATGGAGCTGCCGCTGCTCGACGGCTCGGTGCCCGGCGAATTCATGCTGTCGCCCAAGGTCGAGGCCCGCACGCTGCAGGACCTGCACGTGCAGAAGCACGAATCGGTGCTCGAGATCGGCACCGGCTCCGGCTTCATGGCCGCCCTGCTCGGCGCCCGCGCCGCCAAGGTGCTGTCGCTCGAAATCAACCCCGAGCTGGCCGCCCGCGCCGCCGAGACGCTGCGCCAGAACGGCGTGACCAACGTCGAGGTGCGCCATGCCGACGGCGCCGTGCCGCTGCCCAGCGGCCCGAGCTTCGACGTGATCGTGCTCAGCGGCTCGGTCGCGCGCATTCCGCAGAACCTGCTCGGCTCGCTCAAGGTCGGCGGCCGCCTGGCGGCGATCGTCGGCGACGAGCCCATGATGCGCGCCCACTTCGTGACCCGCACCAGCGAGAGCAAGTGGGACACGATCCAGCCCTGGGACACGGTGGCGCCGCGCCTCCTGAACTTCCCCGAGCCGTCGCGCTTCGCGTTCTGATCCGGGTCCACCGCATGATCGATCAAGTCCGCCCCGCCGACCTCGCCGCCTGGTTTGCACAGGACGCCGACGCACCCGCCGTGCTGCTCGACGTCCGCGAGCCCTGGGAGCTGCAGACCGCGAGCGTCGCCCCGGCGGGCTTCACGCTGCTGGCGATCCCGATGAACGAGATCCCCGCGCGCCTGTCCGAGCTCGACGAGAACCAGCGCATCGCCTGCCTGTGCCACCACGGCGCCCGCAGCCAGCGCGTGGCCGCCTTCCTGCACCAGAACGGCTTTGCGCAACTGGCCAACGTGGCCGGCGGCATCGACGCCTGGTCCGCGCAGCACGACCCCGCCGTGCCGCGCTACTGATTCTTCTCCCCCCAAGGACTTTCAATGCCTCCCAGGCCCCGGCTCCTGCCTCTTTCCGCAGCCATCGCAAGCCTTCTTGCCACGCTGCTCGCATCGCCGGCCCAGGGCCAGACACTGAACGAACTCTATGAATCGGCGCGCGGCTTCGATGCCACCTACCAGGGCGCGCGCGCCCAGTACGACGCCACCGTGGCGCGGGCCGCGCAGGCCAGGGCCGGCATCCTGCCGGCCGTCGGGCTCAGCGCGGGCGTGAACCGCAACAACCTCGACATCGACGTCATCACGGGCAACCAGCAGGGCAGTTCCTCGCGCGACTTCACGCAGCAGAACATCGGCATCAACGCCACCCAGCCGCTGTACCGGCCCGCCAACTGGGCCACCTGGGAACAGGGCAAGCGCCAGGCCGAGATCGCGCAGTCGGTGTTCACCATCGCCGAACAGGACCTGATCGTGCGCGTGAGCCAAGCCTACTTCGACGTGCTCGCGAGCCAGGACAGCCTGGCGCTGGTGCGCGCGCAGAAGGCGGCCGTGTCCGAGCAGCTCGCCTCGGCCAAGCGCAACTTCGAGGTCGGCACCTCCACCATCACCGACTCGCGCGAGGCCCAGGCCCGCTACGACCTCGTGGTGGCGCAGGAGATCGCGGCCGAGAACGACCTGCGCGTGAAGAAGATCGTGCTCGACCAGCTGGTCGGCCGCCCCGGCAGCGTGCCGGTGCCGCTGGCGGTGCCGGTGGTGCTGCCGACCGCGCAGCCGGCCGACATCGAGGCCTGGGTGGCGCAGGCCGACGCCGGGCATCCGGCGATCCGCCAGGCGCAGCTCGGCGTCGACGTGGCGGGCCTCGAGATCGAGAAGGCGCGCGCCGGCCACAAGCCCACGCTGGACGCCAACCTCGGCTACAACGTCACGCGCAACCCCAACGGCACCAGCACCAGCAGCGTGGGCACGCGCATCAACGCCGCCACCGTGGGCGTGACCTTCAACCTGCCGCTGTTCGCGGGCTTCGCGACCGAGAACCGCATCAAGGAAACGCTGGCCCTCGAGGACCAGTCGCGCAGCGTGCTCGACGGCACGCGCCGCAACGTGGCGCAGGCCACGCGCGCAGCCTACCTCGGGCTGGTCTCGGGCGCGGGCCAGGTCAAGGCGCTCGAGGCCGCCGAGGCCTCGAGCCAGAGCGCGCTCGACGCCAACCGCCTGGGTTACCAGGTGGGCGTGCGCATCAACATCGACGTGCTCAATTCGCAGAGCCAGCTCTACCAGACCAAGCGCGACCTCGCGCAGGCGCGCTACAACGTGCTGCTGGGCAACCTGAAGCTGCGCCAGGCCAACGGCACGCTGAGCGTGGCCGACATGGACGCCATCAACGCCACGCTGGCAAAGAACGGCAGCGTGCCCGCGGTGCCGGCCCCATCGACCGCGCCGGCCGATCCGAACGCCGTGGCCGTGCCGCCCGCGCGGCCCAGCGTGCCGGTGGTGCCGCCGGTGCCGGTGGCGCCGTTCAATCCGCCGCCGCCCGCGATCCCCGTGGCACCGCCTCCGCCGCCGGTGCTGAACCCGGGGCGCTGAAACCCTAATCGAGCGTCGGTTCCGCGCGCTCGCGCGGACCTTCCGGCGCGGGCTGCGCGGCCTGGACCGGCGGCTTCGCGGGCTCGTCGGCCAGCGCGGGCTCCACCGCTTCCTCGGGCTCGGCCGCCATCGCGATCGCGAGCACCGCAGCCGCCGTGCGCTCGGCCGCGCCGCGATTGGAGGACGAGAAAGCCTGCGCGGCCTGCGACATCGCCTCGCGGCGCTCGCGGTTCTCGACCAGCTTGAGCGCGCTGGTCACGGCCTGCTCCATGGTCTCCACGCGCAGCGAGGCACCGGCCGCGAGCGAGAGCTGCGCGGCTTCCGCGAAATTGAAGGTCGACGGCCCCATCACGACCGGGCAGCCGCAGGCCGCGGGCTCGATCAGGTTCTGGCCGCCCAGGGGCTCGAAACTGCCGCCGAGCAGCGCGACGTCGGCCAGGCCGTAGTACAGCGCCATCTCGCCGAGCGAGTCCCCGAGCCAGATCTCCGACTCGGACGGCTGGCCCGCGGCGCTGCGGCGCGCCACGGCGAAGCCCTCGGCCTCGATCAGCGCGGCCACCTCGTCGAAACGCTGCGGATGGCGCGGCACGATCATCCACTGCACGTCGTGCACCCGCTTCGAGATCGAGCGGACCGCGCCCTGCTCGGGCGGCACCGGCGCGGTGGCGCCGAAGCGGCGCAGCACCTCGAGCAGCAGGCGTTCCTCGCCGTCGCGCGAACTGGCCAGCACCACGATCGGCTTGGGCAGCGTGCCGCGCAGCCGGGCGGCTGCATGGAGCTGGCGCACGTCGGGCGTGGCGTCGAACTTGAGGTTGCCGTAGATGCCCGAGACCTTGGCGCCCAGCGACACCAGCCGGTGCGCGTCGGCCTCGGTCTGGGCCCAGACCGCGCTGAGCGCCGAATAGGCCGGCCGTGCCAGCCAGCCCAGCCGCTCGGCCGAAGCCAGCGATTTCTCATTGAGCCGGGCATTGGCCAGCACCAGCGGGATGCGACGCTCGGCGCAGGCCGCGGCCATCTCGGGCCAGACCTCGGTTTCCATCAGCACGCCGATGCGCGGCTGGAAGCGGTCGAGAAAGCGCGCCACGGCGCCCGGCGTGTCCCAGGGCTGCCAGACCTGCGTGTCGCCCTCGCGCAGCAGCTTGGCGCCCTCCTCGCGGCCGGTGGCGGTGCCGTGCGTGAGCAGGATCGGAATCTCGGGGAACTGGCGCCGCAGCTCCTCGATGAGGATGGCGGCGGCGCGCGTCTCGCCGAGCGAGACCGCGTGCACCCAGCACTGGGCGTGGCCGGTGGTGGCGGTGTCGTAGTGGCCGAAGCGCTCCTCGACCGCCACCGCGTAGCCGGGCTCGGCCGCCGCGCGGCGCCGCAGCTTGCGGCGCACCAGGGGCTGGGCCAGGGTGGTGAAGGCGCCGTACAGGCGCAGCAGCAGCGAACGCACGGCCAAGGTCTAGTGCGCCGCTTCGGCGAGCGTGGCGTCGGGCTTCACGGTCTTGAGCAGCGCCAGCATGCGGGCCTCGATGCGCTCGAGCGCCGCCTGGGTCTGGCCCTCGAAGCGCAGCACCAGCACCGGCGTGGTGTTGGAGGCGCGGATCAGGCCGAAGCCGTCGGGCCAGTCCACGCGCAGGCCGTCGATGGTCGAGACCTTGGCCGGGGCCTCGAAGCTCGCCTCCTTCAGCAGCCGCTCGACCACCGCGTGCGGCTCGCCCTCGGCGCACTTCACGTTGAGCTCGGGCGTCGAGAAGCTCGTGGGCAGCGCGTTGAGCACGTCGCTGGCGTTCGGGCTCCTGCTCAGGATCTCGAGCATGCGGCAGCCCGCATAGGTGCCGTCGTCGAAGCCGAACCAGCGCTCCTTGAAGAAGATGTGGCCGCTCATCTCGCCGCCCAGCGGCGAATCGAGTTCCTTCATCTTCGCCTTGATCAGCGAGTGGCCGGTCTTGAAGATCAGCGGCTGGCCGCCCGCGGCCTCGATGGCCGGGCCCAGGCGCTGCGAGCACTTCACGTCGTAGACGATGGTGCCGCCCGGCACGCGCGACAGCACGTCCTGCGCGAACAGCTGCATCTGGCGGTCGGGGAAGATGTTCTGGCCATCCTTGGTGACGATGCCCAGGCGGTCGCCGTCGCCGTCGAAGGCCAGGCCCAGTTCGGCGTCGCCCCGCTCCAGCGCGGCGATCAGGTCCTCGAGGTTCTCGGGCTTGCTGGGATCGGGGTGGTGGTTCGGGAAGTCGCCGTCGACCTCGCTGAACAGCTCCGTCACCTCGCAGCCCAGGGCGCGGAAGATCGCCGGGGCCGAGGCGCCGGCGATGCCGTTGCCCGAATCGACCACGATCTTCATCGGCCGGGCGAGCCGCACGTCGCCCACGATGCGCTGCGTGTAGGCCTCGGTCACGTCGACCTGGCGCACCGAACCGCCCGCGGCGAGCGTCGCGCTGCCGTCCTCCATGGTGCGGCGCAGCGCCTGGATCTCGTCGCCGTAGATCGCGCGGCCGGCCAGCACCATCTTGAAGCCGTTGTAGTCCTTGGGGTTGTGGCTGCCCGTGACCTGGATGCCGCTGGTGGCGAGCGTGTGGGCCGCGAAATAGAGCATGGGCGTGGTGACCGCGCCCACGTCGATCACTTCGACGCCGGTGGCCACCAGGCCGCGGATCAGCGCTTCGGACAGCGAAGGCCCCGACAGGCGCCCGTCGCGCCCCACGGCCACCGACTTCTCGCCGGCGGCCCGCGCCGCGCTGCCGAAGGCCCGGCCCAGGGCTTCCGCCACCTCGGGGTTCAACGTGGAGGGCACCACGCCGCGAATGTCGTAGGCCTTGAAGATCGACGCGCTGAGCTGCATGAAAAAGGATTCCCTGTGATTCGTGGACCGGGGGATTGTAGGCACCCGCCATGGGGCGCACATGTCCGAAAACGGCCAGTCGAAACGCCTCGAAACCTTAATATTTGGCCCATGACGAACGCCAATGCCTCCCCCGAAGAGCTCGAGAGCGATGCCTGCTACCTGGCGCTGAAGACGCACGACGCGCGCTTCGACGGCTCGTTCTTCACCGCCGTGACCTCCACCGGCATCTACTGCCGGCCGGTCTGCCGCGTGAAGCTGCCGCGGCGCGAGAACTGCCGCTTCTTCCGCCACGCGGCGCAGGCCGAGGCCGAGGGCTTCCGCCCCTGCCTGCGCTGCCGGCCCGAACTGGCGCCGCGCCCCATGGGCACGGCCAACTGGTCGACCGAGGACGCCTCGCGCATCCTCGCGCAGCAGGCGGCGCGGCTGATCGACGAGCCCGACGCCTGGACCGACGAGGGCCCGGGCGCCGCGCAGATCGCGGCCCGGCTCGGCGTCAGCGACCGCCACCTGCGCCGCATCTTCGAGGCCCAGTTCGGCGTCTCGCCGCTGCAGTACCTGCAGACGCGCCGCCTGCTCGCGGCCAAGCAGCTGATCGCCGACACCCGCCTGCCGATGACGCAGGTGGCGCTGGCCAGCGGCTTCGCGAGCGTGCGCCGCTTCAACGCGGCCTTCGTCGAGCACTACGGGCTCAATCCGAGCGCCTTGCGGCGCGCCGGCGGCGCCGAGGGCGGCGACGGCCGCGCGATCGAGGTGCGGCTGGGCTTTCGCCCGCCCTACGACCCGAACGCGATGCTGGGCTTCTTCGCGCGGCGCGCGCTGCGCGGGGTCGAGCGCGTGACGGCCGAGGACGGCAAGGTGCCGGCGGTGGGCAAGAACACCCAGGCCCCGGCCTTCACGCGGCTGGCGCGCACGCTGCGCGTGCAGCACGGCGCGCAGGTGCATGCCGGCTGGCTGCAGCTGCGCTTCGACATCGCGCGCGAACAGATGCTGCTGTCGGTCAGCGACTCGCTGGCGCCGGTGCTGCCGGTGGTGATCAGCCGCGCCCGCGCCATGCTCGACATCGACGCCGACCCGATGGCCATCAATGCCGCGCTGCACGACGCCTTTCCGCATGGCGACGGGCTGCGCGTGCCCGGCACGGTCGACGGCTTCGAGCTCGCGGTGCGCGCGGTGCTGGGCCAGCAGATCACGGTGGCCGCGGCGCGCACGCTGGGCTCGCGGCTGGTCGAGGCCTTCGGCGAACCGATCGCCACGCCCGTCGACGGGCTCGACCGCCTGTTCCCCACGCCCGCCGCCATCGCGGCCGCCAGCGGCGATGCGCTGGGCCAGCTCGGCATCGTGCGCCAGCGCCAGGCCGCGCTGCATGCGCTGGCGCGCGCCGTGGCAGAAGGCCGGCTGCCGCTGCATGCGGGCGCCGACGTGCCCTCGACCATCGCCGCGCTGCAGGAACTGCCGGGCATCGGCGCCTGGACCGCGCAGTACATCGCGATGCGCGCGCTGCGCTGGCCCGATGCCTTCCCGGCCGGCGACGTCGCGCTGCAGAAGGCGCTGGGCGTGAGCACCGCGCGCGCCGCGAGCGAGGCCTCGCAGGCCTGGCGTCCGTGGCGCAGCTATGCGGTGCTGCGCGCCTGGCACGCACCCGTCCCCTCCACGCCGTCCGCCGAGCCAGCCGCCGCGGACATCCCCTCCACTCCCACGGCAGGCCTCACCGCCTGAGAAGCCATGAAGTTCAAGAAGACCGTCATCTACACCTCGCACTACGACAGCCCGCTCGGCGGCATCACCATGGCCGCCACCGACGCCGGCCTGGCCGGTGTCTGGTTCGACCAGCAGCGCCACTGGCCCGACACCACGGGCTGGCAGACACGCGACGACCACCCGGTGTTCGTCGAAACCGCCGCGCAGCTGCGCGACTACTTCGCCGGCAAGCGCGACCGCTTCGAGCTGCCGCTCGACCTGTCGCACGGCACGGCGTTCCAGCAGAGCGTATGGCAGGCACTGCTCGCGATCCCCGCGGGCGCCACCACCAGCTACGGCGCGCTGAGCGCGAACGTCGGCAACCCGGCCGCGGTGCGCGCGGTGGGCGCGGCCGTGGGCCGCAACCCGATCAGCGTGATCGTGCCCTGCCACCGCGTGCTCGGCGCCGACGGCTCGCTGACCGGCTATGCCGGCGGGCTCGAGCGCAAGAGCGCGCTGCTCGAGCTCGAAGGCGTGCGTTAGGCTCGCGGGTCGGGAACGCCTGGCCCACGGCCAGGCGCAAGAGAACACACAACGACAACACCGCATGACCACCTCCACCACCACCGCCGCCGGCGCGCCCAAGCCCAAGGGCTGGCTCGTCGACCTCGTGCTGCTCGGCGCGCTCTGGGGCGCCTCCTTCCTGTTCATGCGCATCGGCGCCGCCGAGTTCGGCGCGCTGCCGACCGCGGCGGTGCGCGTGAGCATCGCCGCGCTGTTCCTGCTGCCGATCGCGCTGCTGCGCGGCCAGGGGCCCGCGCTCGCGCGCCACTGGAAGCCCAGCTTCTCGGTCGGCGTCTTCAACTCGGGCCTGCCCTTCGCGCTGTTCAGCTTCGCGGTGCTCAGCATCAACAGCAGCCTCGCGGCCGTGCTCAACGCGGCCACGCCGATGTTCGGCGCGCTGGTGGCCTGGGCCTGGTTCCGCGAGCGGCCCGACGGCTCGCGGCTGGTCGGCCTCGTGATCGGCTTCATCGGCGTCGCCATGCTCGCCAGCGGCGGCGCGGGCCTGCACACCGGCGCCAGCAACCTCGCGGCGCTGTGGGCCATGCTGGCCTGCCTCGCGGCCTGCCTGTGCTACGGCATCTCGGCCAGCGCCACGCGGCGCTTCCTCACCGGCGTGCCGCCGCTGGCCACCGCCACCGGCAGCCAGATCGGCGCCTCGCTGTTCCTCGCGCTGCCGGCCGTCTGGCTCTGGCCCGCGCAGATGCCGGGCCTGCGCGCCTGGCTCGCGCTGCTCGCGCTCGGCATCGCCTGCACCGGCGTGGCCTACATCCTGTTCTTCCGGCTGATCGAGCGTGCCGGCCCGGCGCGCGCGCTGACCGTGACCTTCCTGGTGCCGGTGTTCGCGGCCTTCTACGGCGCCGTGTTCCTCGGCGAGACCATCACGCAGTGGATGCTGACCTGCGCCACGGTGATCGTCTGCGGCGTGGCGCTGTCGACCGGCCTCGTCAAGCTCGGGCCGCGCGCCGCGAAGGCCTGATCCGGATCAGATCGCGCCGGCCACCACGTTGACCGACAGCGCGAGCACCAGCATGTTGAAGGCGAAGGCCAGCACGCTGTGGATCAGCGTGATGCGCCGCATCTCGCGCGAGGTGGCCTGCACGTCCGACACCTGCGAGGTCATGCCGATCACGTAGGCGTAGTAGAGGAAGTCGAAGTAGTCGGGGTCTTCCTTGCCCGGGAAGTCCAGCCCGCCCGCATCGGGCCCGCGGTGCTTCTCGTCGTTGTAATAGCGGTGCGCGTAGTGGAAGGCGTAGATGGAATGCATCATCAGCCACGAGCCCGCGAGCGCCACCAGCCCGAGTCCGATGTGGACCGCGCGCTCGATGCCGCTCAACTGCTTCACCTGCTGCAGCAGCATCGCGATCGCCACCACGCTCGCGCCCACCACCACCAGCATCGACACCAGGATCATCAGGTTCGGCTGGTCGAGCGACTGCGCGCGCTCGCGCGTGCGCTGGGCATCGAAGGTGTCGGCCAGCCACCAGGTCAGCACCTGGTAGACCAGCACGGCCGCGCACCAGCCGGCCAGCCCGCGCGCCATCAGGCCCAGCGGCCAGGGGATCGCCGCGACGGCGACGCCGACGATGCCGCCATACAGCAGGCGCTGCGGACCGGTGGTGGTGGACAGGGGATGGAGCGTGGACATGGGGCGCAGCTTAGCGCCGTGGCCACGGCGCTGCGCGGTGCGGCGCGAGCGATGGGACTTTTTGTCCCAGCGCACGCCGCCGCGCGCGGGCGCTGGTATGGTCACGACGTCCCCGGGGCACCGCGCCGGGCCCGACGACGTTTTCCCACGAAGCAACGACGTGCGGCCGATGCAGCCGCGCCCTTCCGCCATGAGACACGTGCGACTTCCTTCGCGACCCCTGCACCACGGGCTGCGCGCCACGCTGGCGGCACTGGCCGTCGCGACCTTCGGCCTGCTCGGCCTCCAGTCCGCGCGCGCGGCCGAACCGGCCGGCGTTCCCGACACCATCGAGCAGCGCGTGGCTGCCTGCATCGCCTGCCATGGACGCCAGGGCTCGACCGGCAACGCGGCCTTCTTCCCGCGGCTGGCCGGCAAGCCCGCGGGCTACCTGTTCAACCAGCTGCGCAGCTTCCGCGACGGCCGGCGCTCCAACACCGACATGAACTACATGGTGCGCCACATGTCCGACGCCTACCTGCAGGAGATCGCGGACTACTTCGCCGGCCTCGACCTGCCCTATGCCGCGGTCTCGCCGACCAGCGACGCGGCTCCCGCGCAGCTCGCGCGCGGCCGCCAGCTCGCGCTCGAGGGCGACGCCGCGCGCAGGATCCCGGCCTGCGTGCACTGCCACGGCGCCGCGCTCACGGGCGTGCAGCCCGCCATCCCGGGCCTGCTGGGACTGCCGCGTCTCTACGTCTCCTCGCAACTCGGCGCCTGGCTCACCAACGAGCGCCATGCGCTCGCGCCCGACTGCATGGCCGAGATCGGAGGCCGCATGACCACCGCCGACATCAACGCCGTCGCGAGCTGGCTCGCGGTGCAGCCGATGCCCGCCAACCCCAAGCCGGTGTCCGCGCCGGCCGCGCCGCTGCCGATGGCCTGCGGCGGCATGCAGTGAGGCCGCGACGATGACCGCGCTCAAACGCCTCTGCTGGACCCTGCTCGTGCTCGTGCTGCTGCTGGCCGCCGTGGCCGGCGGCGTGGTCGCGCTCAACCTGCGCGGCGAGGCCGCCATCCCCGAGCAGGCCGAGGCCTTCGAGGCCACGCCGCAGCGCATCGAGCGCGGCCGCTACCTCGCGCTGGCCGGCAACTGCGCGGGCTGCCACACCACGCGCGGCGGCCAGGCCTACGCGGGCGGCCTGCCGATCGAGACGCCCTTCGGCACCATCCACTCGACCAACCTCACGCCCGATGCGCAGCACGGCATCGGCGGCTGGAGCAGCGCGCATTTCTGGCGCGCGATGCACAACGGCCGCTCGAAGGACGGCCGGCTGCTCTATCCCGCCTTCCCCTATCCGAGCTTCACGCGCGTCACGCGCGAGGACTCCGACGCCATCTACGCCTACCTGCGCAGCCTGCCCGCGGCCGACACGCCGAACCGGCCGCACCGGCTGCGCTTCCCCTACGACACGCAGGCCGCGCTCGGCGTCTGGCGCGCCCTCTTCTTCACGCCGCAGACCTTCGTCGCCGACGCGGGCAAGCCGGCCGAGTGGAACCGCGGCGCCTACCTGGTCGACGGCCTGGGCCACTGCATCGCCTGCCACGGCAGCCGCAATGCCTTCGGCGCCACCGAGACGCAGCGCGGCCTTTCGGGCGGCCTGATCGCGGTGCAGAACTGGTACGCGCCCTCGCTGGCCGATCCGCGCGAGGCCGGCGTGTCCGGCTGGCCCGCCACCGAGGTGGTGGCGCTGCTGAAGAACGGCAGCGCGCCGCGCGGTTCGGTGATGGGCCCGATGGCCGACGTGGTGTTCGAGAGCACGCAGCACCTGTCCGAGGCCGACCTCTCGGCGATGGCCGCCTACCTCAAGGACCTGCCGGCCGTCGCGCAGGAGGCCGGCGACGCCAAGCCCGCGCGCCCCGCCACCTACCGGCGCGATGCCGGCGAGATGGCGCGCGGCAACCGCATCTACGACCAGCGCTGCGCCTACTGCCATGGCGACCAGGGCCAGGGCGCGCCGGGCGCCTACCCGCCGCTCGCGGGCAGCCGCGCCGTCAACATGGCGCGGCCCGTCAACCTGATCCAGGTCGTGAGCCATGGCGGCTTCCTGCCGACCACCGCGGGCAATCCGCGCCCCTACGGCATGCCGCCCTTCGGCGAGACGCTCGACGGCACCGACCTCGCGGCCGTGCTGACCTACATCCGCGGCTCGTGGGGCAACGACAGCGCGCCGGTCACGCAGCTCGACATCGCGCGGCGCTGAGGCGCGAACCGCGCCGCGCCCTAGGCCGGCGCGCGGCACATTACCGTCGGCTGAAGGCGAACGCGGGCATGGCGAATCTCCTACAGGCGCTGGCGGCTTCGACGCATACGCGCTATGGGCCGCACCTAATAACTTGGGGGTCAACAACAGGGAGCAGCGCCCCGGACACCGAGCGACACCGCAGGCCGGCACCGGCCTTCGCGGTACGGCGATCGGAGGTCCGAGGGTTCCATTTTTTGCCTCTTCTTCGAAGGACCTTCTTCATGCCCTTGCCCCGCTCGCGCGCCCGCGGCCACGCCACCCTCGTCGCCGCCCTGGCCGGTGGCGGCCTGCTCGCAGCCGCCACGCCCGCCCTCGCCGACCCGTCGCCGGCGCTCGACCGCTTCAGCCTTTCCGTCGGTGCCTATGGCGCCGACCCCAAGTTCGACGCCTCGGTGGGCACGCCCTATGGCGCGCTGCGCACCGGCGACATCAAGCCCGGCCGCGTGACCATGCCGCGCATCACGGCCGACGTGCTGCTCGGCGACACGCAGGGCATCTCGTTCGACTACTTCCGCTACAAGCGCGACTACTTCGGCGGCCTCTCGGGCGGCACCTCGCTCGGCGGCTTCGGCACCATCGCGGCCTTCGGCAATGCCAACGTCGACACGCAGGTCGACTTCGCCAAGCTCTCGTACAAGTGGTGGATCGGCTCGGGCAACACGGTGCTGGGCCTCGGTGCCGGCGCGGCCTACTACCGCATCAAGCTCGGCGTGAGCGCGCTCGCGGGCGTCAACGGCCAGTTCGGCACGCTCAGCGAAAGCTCGAGCCGCGATGCGATCGCGCCGCTGCTCGAGATCGGCGTGCGCCACGCGATCACGCCCGACCTGCGGCTGTTCGCCGACGCCTCGGGCGTGTGGAAGAACGGCGGCAGCTCGCACGGCAACATCTACAACGCAGCGGCCGGCGTGGAGTGGTTCCCGGTCAAGAACGTGGGCCTGGTGCTGGCCTACAACGTGACCAACATCGACATCACGCGCGACAGCGGCTTCGCCGACGCGCGGCTGAAGATCCGCCTGCAGGGCCCGACGGCCTCGCTCAAGGCGCGCTTCTGATCGGAGGCCCACCGGCGGCAGCGCACCGCCGCCGGTCGGCCGCTCCTATTCGCCCGGCTCGCGCGTCAGCGCCGCGAGCAGGATGGTGCGCACGTCCTTCTTGAGCACCTTCCCCACCTTCGATCGCGGCAGGTCGGCCCACACCTCCACCTGCTTGGGTGCCTTCACGCTGCCGATGCGCGCCTTGACGAAGGCCTTGATCGCCTCGGCGTCGATGCTGCGGCCCGCCTGCGGCTGCAGCACCGCCACCACGCGCTCGCCCCACTTCTCGTCGGGCAGGCCGATCACCGCGCTGTCCTGCACGTCGGGGTGCTGCATCAGCGCCTGCTCGACCTCGGCCGAATAGACGTTGAAGCCGCCCGAGATGATCATGTCCTTGGCGCGGTCGACGATGTAGAGGAAGCCGTCGTCGTCGAGCCGGCCGATGTCGCCCGTGTGGTGCCAGCCGAAGCGCGAGGCCTCCTGCGTGGCCTTCGGGTCCTTGTAGTAGCCCTGCATCACGAGCGAGCCGCGCACCACGATCTCGCCGCTCTCGCCCACGGGCAGCAGCTCGCCTTCGGCGTTCATCACGCCCACCTGCACCAGCGGCCCGGGCCGTCCCGCCGAGGCGAGGCGGTGCTTCGCCACCGAGCCGTCGGCATTGAAGTGCTCGCGCGGCGACATCATCGAGATCATCATCGGCGCCTCGGTCTGGCCGAAGAGCTGGGCCATCACCGGGCCGATCTTCGTGAGCGCCTCCTCGAGCCGCGCGGCCGACATCGGCGCGGCGCCATACCAGAAGCACTGCAGCGAATCGCGCTTCGTCGCCGCGAGTTCCGGATGCTGCAGCAGCATGTAGATCAGCGTCGGCGGCAGGAAGGCGTGGGTGATGCGGTGGCGCTCGATCAGCGCGAGGAACTCGCCGAGGTCGGGCTTGGGCATGATGACCACGCGCCCGCCTAGCGCCATCACCGGCAGGCACAGCACGCCGGCCGCGTGCGTGAGCGGCGCGAGCGCGAGGTAGGCCGGCCGGCCCTCGAAGGGATAGCCCATCAGCGTGAGCGCCGACATCGCCTCGAGGTTGCGCCCCGTGAGCATCACGCCCTTGGGCTGGCCCGTGGTGCCGCCGGTGCCCGCGATCATCGCCACGTCGTCGATCGGCGCGATGTCGAGCGGCGCGTCGTCCAGGCCCTCGAGCCAGTCGTCCATCGACGGCGCGAAGGGCTGGCGCGCATCGAGGCAGACCAGCGCGCGCAGCTTGGGCAGCTGCGAACGCATCTGCTCGACCATGGGCGCGTAGTTGCCGTGGAACACCAGGCAGGCGCAGTCGAAGGCATCGAGCACGAAGGCGTTCTCGCTCGCTTCGTTGCGCGGGTTGATCGGGCACCACACGCCGCCCGCGCGCGAGATGCCGAACACCGTGGCGAAGGCCATCGCATCGTTGCTCGAGAGCACCGCCACCTTGTCGCCCGGCTGCAGGCCCGCGCGCTGCAGGCCCCGCGCCACGCGCCAGCTGATGCGCTGCACCTGGGCATAGCTGAGGTCGGCCTCGCCCAGGGTCAGGCAGGGCGCATCGGCGCCCAGCTGGGCGCCCTTGTCGAGGTAGTCGACGAGACGCATCGGGGTCAGCCCATGCGCGTGATCACGGGCTCCTGCACCAGGCCGAAGCCGCGCAGCGCACCCAGCAGCTCGCGATGGCCGAAGGCCTGGCAGCCCGAGGCGAAGCCCGCGCGGCGCGGCGGCTGCTGCAGCAGCGAGGCCGCCGCATAGGCCTGCAGCAGGCCGGTCTGCTTGTAGTTGCAGTTGCCGAAGATCACGCAGTGCACGCGGCCCAGCGGACCGGAGGCATGCACCGAGTCGACCGACTTGTTGATGCGCGGGTTCTCGCGCGGCGGCATGGTGTTCATCACGCTCGATGCCGTCTGCGCCAGCGCCGCGTAGCGGTCCTCCTCGTTCATGCCCTCGGTGGCCTTGAGCGCGGCGGCCACGATCTGCGGCACGCCCATCATCAGCGGCTTGTTGAAGACGCCGCCGAGCACCTTGACGTTGGCCACGCGCGGATCGCGCTTGAACCACACGGGGTGCGAGGTGCCGCCCCAGGGCAGCGCGAGCGCGGCCTCGTGCTGGCCCGGGATCGACAGGTGGTAGAGGCCGGCATCGGGCTGCCACTCGACGTACTCGTTCTGCTCGAGATAGTAGGCCTTCGACGTCGCCGCATTGACCAGGATGGTCTGCGTCGACGCGATGGTCGGGCTGCCGCCCCAGAACACGGCGATGTCGAGCGTGTCGAGCCCGGGGGTCTCGAGGCACAGCTGCGCCGCGATCTCGCCCGTGGTGTACATGTGGGCCAGGCCCGGCGACAACAGCAGCCCCGCGGCGGCGAACTTGGCGCCCCACTGCTGGTCGAGCGTGATCAGCCAGTCCTGCTCGCCCGTGGTGTCGGTGTAGTGGCAGCCGGCGTTGAGGCAGGCCTCGACCACCTCGGGGCCGAACTTGGCGAACGGCCCCACGGTGTTGAGCACCACCGAGGCGCCGGTGAAGAGCTCGGTGAGCGCCTCTACCGAATGCGCCACCTCCACCACCTCGTAGCGCGCGGTCTCGATGCCGGGCACGTTCGATTTCATCGCGGCGTCGAGCTTCTCCTTGCTGCGGCCCGCGGCGATGAACGGGATGTTGTACTCGCGCAGGTACTCGCAGACCAGGCGCCCGGTGTAGCCCGAGGCGCCGTACACGATGACCGGCTTCTTGTTCTTGCTGCTCATGTCGTCTCTCCTTTTTCTTGCCTGATGTGTGACTCGTTCTGTTCGCGCATGGCCTTCACATGCCCATGCCGCCGTCCACCGCGATGCCGGCGCCGGTGATGAACCGGGCCGCGTCGGAGCAGAGGAAGACCACCACGTCGGCCATGTCGCCGACCTCGCCGAGCCGGCCCAGCGGCGTCTGGCCGATCACGTCGCCGACGGCCGCTTCCACGCTGGGCGCGAGGCCCGCGGCGACGATGTCGTTCGCGAGCTTCATGCCCATGTCGGTGGGCACCAGCCCCGGGTAGATGCAGTTGACGCGCACGCCGTAGCCCAGCTTGCCGGACTCCATCGCGGCCACGCGGGTCGCGCGGTCGACCGCCGACTTGGTGGCCGAATAGCCCGCGATGGCGGGAAAGGCGATGGTCGCGGCGACCGAGGCGATGTTGACCACCGCGCCGCCCGCGCCCGCGGCGCCGCCCGGGCGCATCGCGCGGAACGCGTGTTTCATGCCCAGCAGGGTGCCGGCCACGTTCACGTCGAGCATGCGGCGCAGGTCCTCGGCCTGCACGTCGACCACCAGCGAGGTGATCTCGATGCCCGCGTTGTTGACCACGATGTCGAGCCCGCCGAGCTCCTTCACCGTGGTCTCGACGGCCGCGGCCCAGGCCGCGTCGTCGGTGACGTCGAGCGGCACGAAGCCGGCCTTCGCCCCGCCGGACGAGAGGCGCTGGGCGGTGGCCCGCCCCACGTCGGCGAGCACGTCGCCGATCATCACCGCCGCGCCGGCCTCGGTCAGCGCCTGCGCAATGCTGGCGCCGATGCCGCGCGCGCCACCCGTCACGAGCGCCTTGCGCCCCTTCAGATCGAACTGTCCCATCGCTTGTCTCCTGTGGTCTGGTTGTGAGATGGAGCGGTCATCCTAGAAATCGTCTTGACGAGTGTCAAGAATTTCTTTGACGAGTGTCCAGATTTTTTAGAATGGGGTCCGGCACGGGCTGGAACGCCGTTTCGCACGGGCGTGCCATGCGTGCTATGGTTTGCAGATCAACGGACAACGAGAGCGGCTCGCGCATCGCGCGGCGCGGTGGAAATGACGACACGACAGCAGGAACAACCGTCGACGGCCCGGGTGCCGAAGGCCAGGGTCGACAAGTTCGAGGAGCGGCGCGCCGAGCTCGGCGAGGCCGCGCTGACCACGCTCGCCACGCTCGGCTACGCGCGCACCAGCCTGCGCGAGATCGCGCAGAACACCGAGTTCTCGCACGGCGTGCTGCACTACTACTTCACCGACAAGGTCGACCTGATCGTCTGCAGCGTGAAGCAGTACAAGGCGCGCTGCGTCAAGCGCTACGACCATGCGGTCGACAGCGCCACCACCTTCGACGAGCTGACGGAGGGCTTCCTGCAGAGCCTGGCCGACACGCTGCGCGACGAGGGCCACATGCACCGCCTGTGGTACGACCTGCGCTCGCAGGCGCTGTTCGAGGCCGCCTTCCGCGACGACGTGACCGAGATCGACAGGAGCCTCGAGGCGATGATCTGGCGCATCATGGCCCGCTTCGAGGAGCTCGCGGGCGTGGCCACGGGCCTGCCGCCCGCCGCGGCCTATTCGCTGTTCGACGGCCTGTTCCAGCAGGGGCTGCTGCGCCACCTGTCGGGCGAGGCCGATGCGGCCGAGCGCATGAAGGACGACGTGCGCGCGGCGATCCTGCGACTCTTCCCGCGGCCCGCCGAGCTCCGCAAGCCGGCTGTCGCGCGCAAGCGCCGCGCCTGACTCAGGCCTTCGTTTTCCTCGCGGCCTGCACGGCCCGCGCGCCGGCCCATTCGCCCGACGCGCACAGGCCCTGCATCACCTCGGCGATCAGCGCGCAGATGGCGCGCTTGGCGTTGCCGGTCGGCAGGTGCACCGAGACGCACAGCCCCAGCGTGCGGAAAATCGCGCCGGAGGCGATGCGGTGCGCCGCGAGCCGCCCTTCGCTCACCTCGCGCTGCGCGAGCCCCAGCGGCATGATGGTCGGCCCGAGCCCCGCCTCGACCGCGGCCTTGAGCGTGTAGACCGAATTGATCTCGGCCGCCACGCGCGCGGCCGGCTGTCCCGCGGCCTCGAGCACCGCGTCGACCAGCCAGCGCGTGCAGTGCCCGTGCGCATTGGCGGGCCACACCAGCGGCCGCGCAGTCGCCTGCTCGATGCTCACCTCGCCCTCGGGCAGCGCATGCGGGCTCTGCGGCGATTCGAGGAACACGAAGTCCTCCTCCACCAGCGGCGTGAAGGCCACGTCCTCGGCCGGCATGGTCGGCGAGAACACGGCCACGTCGACCCGGCCGCGCGTGAGCTGGTCGGCCATGTTGCCCGTGAGCTCCTCGTTGAGGTGCAGCACCACGTCGGGATAGCGGCGCGCGGCCGCGCGCATCAGCGGCAGCGCGATCATCGGCGACACGCTCTGCGGCAGCGCCGCCACCACCGAACCCACCACCGAATCGGCCGCCACGTGCACCGCCGCGCGCGCATCGCTGACCTGCTTGGTGATGCCTTGCGCGTATTCGTAGAACACCTTGCCGGCCTCGGTCATCGCCACGCCGTTGCGACTGCGCAGCAGCAGCTGGGTGTCGAGCTCGGCCTCGAGTTCGGCCATCTGCTTGCTCAGCGCCGACTGCGCCACGTAGAGCTGCTGCGCGGCGCGCGAGAGGCTGCCGCAATCGACGATGGCAACGAAATACTTGAACTGGCGCAGTTCCATCGGCGGGGGTCTCCGGCCATTCGCCACAGGGTTGCGGGAACGGCCGGCCATTCTAGGCCGCGCGTTCGCGGCCCATGGGTCGGACAAGGCCTCAGTTCACGCAGTCGAAGCTCTTCGCATCCTTCGTGTCGCCCGCGCCCTTGTAGCGCGGGTACGCCGGGTACTTGCACATCGGCCGCGCGAGCGCGGTGGCGCCCGTGGCCGCGTCGAGCTTGCGTTGCACCAGGCCCTGGGCCGACGCGGGCACGCCCTGCTCGACCCAGGTCGCCATCGCCTTCAGCAGGTCGACCTTGTCGGCGCCCGGGCCGCCCGCGCAATGGCCCACGCCCGGCGCGAGGAACAGCTCGACGGTCTGGTCGGCCTTGGGCTGCCCCAGCTTGCCGACCACCTGGTCGTAGTAGCGCGAGGTGTCGCGCGCGCTCACCGAGGTGTCGTTGGTGCCGTTCCACAGGATCAGCTTCGCACCTCGCGCATGCAGCCGCTCCAGGTCGGGATCGGCCGCGCTGAACAGGCCGCCAACCACGCCCATGCGCGCGAGCCACTGGTCGGGGTTCCAGGCCAGCGTGTCGAAGGCCGGGTCCTGCGTGATGAACGAGCGCACGAAACCGTCCGAGAACATGCCCTGGATCGAGTTGCCGCCGAGCGCCGCCTGCGGCCAGATGTACGAGCCCCATCCATCGGTCGTGTTCTCGAGGCCGAAGTTGTAGCCCGGGTGCGACCAGGCGCCGTCCGCGGTGGCGACCGCCGAGGTGATGGTCTTCACCGTGGCGATCTGCGCGTCCGACAGGCAGGCATCGCCGGTGTCGGCGCCGCCCGCGCAGCGCAAGGGCGCAGGGTCGTAGTTGCAGGCCGCGGGCTTCGAGACGATGCCGTCGGCCACGCCGTCGAGCGCATCGCACTGCGCGAGCACCGCGTTGGCCAGCAGCGTCTGCTTGGCCGGGTTCAGCGTGTTGGCCGGCACGCGCACCTGCTTCGAAATGCGGTTGAACTGCACGAACAGGCCCATGATGTTGCCGGCCGGCGCGCGCGCCACGATGCCGTCGAAGTCCTCCGGGAAGCGCTGCGCGAGCATCAGCGCGTCGTGGCCGCCCATCGAGCAGCCCTCGAAGTAGCTGCGCGCGGGGCCGCTGCCGAAGAAGGCCGCGATCAGTTCCTTGCCCGGCGGCAGCGCACGATGCTCCGACTGCTGCGTGAAGTCGAGCAGCTTCGCGGGATCGGCCGCGAAGCGTGCCGCGAAGTAGCCCGCGTCGCGCACGCCGGGGTAGTCGTAGCCGCCGTTGGTGCCGATCGTGGCGTAGCGCTCGCTGAAGATCGAGGCGCTGAACTGCGGATCGGCCGCGCTGGGCAGTGCGCCATCGAAGCCGCCGCCGCCGATGAAGGCCAGCTTGCCGTTCCAGCCCGAGGTCGGCAGCCGCGCCTCGAAGCGCAGGCTCGAGCCCTGGAAGCTCGCGGTGAGCACGCAGTACTCGGGCTGCACGCCGGTGGCGGCGACCACCTTCGCATCGTCGACGCGCACCGCGCCTTCGGCCACGGCGCGGCCCTTGAACGCGGGGCATTTCTCGGCCAGCGACTGCGCGGGCGGCGGCGGCGCCGGTGGCGCGCTCGCCGGCGGCACCAGCGGCACGAAGCCGGATCCACCGCCTCCGCCACCACATCCCGCGATCAACGCTGCCACCGCCATCGCGACCCATGCCTGCCTGTGCGAATGCTTCATCGTCTTGTCTCCTGTGTTGTCGTATTCGGGGGTACTCAGTCCGTGGCGTGGCCCACGACCTTGCCGGGATTGAAGATGTCGTGCGGATCGAGCGCGCGCTTGATCGCGCGCATCAGCCCCACCGCCTGCGCGCCGTGCTCCTCGACCAGGTACTGCATCTTGTGCAGCCCCACGCCGTGCTCGCCGGTGGAGGTGCCGCCATGGCGCAGCGCACGCCGCACCAGCCGGTGGCTGAAGGCCTCGGCGGCGGCGTTCTGCGCGGCATCGTCGGGGTCGACCAGCACCAGGCAATGGAAGTTGCCGTCGCCCACATGGCCGAACACCGGCGCCAGCAGCCCGTGTTCGACGATGTCGGCCTGGGTCTCGTCGATGCATTGCGCGAGCGCCGACAGCGGCACGCAGGCATCGGTCGTGAGGCTGCGGCAGCCGGCCTGGAGCTGCAGGCAGGCGAAGTAGGCGTGGTGGCGCGGCGTCCACAGCCGCGAACGTTCTTCCTGCCGCAGCGCCCACTGGAAAGCGCCGCCGCCATGGCCGGCCACGATCTCGCGCACCAGCGCGGCCTGCTCGTCGATCTGCGCCTTGCTCGCGCCGAACTCGAGGAACAGCGTCGGCTGCTCGGCCAGCGTGGTGCGGCTGTGGGCGTTCACGGCGCGAATGGTGAGCGCGTCCAGCATCTCGGCGCGCGCGAGCGGTACGCCGAGCTGGATCGCCTCGATCACCACGTCGACCGCCGCGCGCACCGAGGGGAAATGCACCACCGCCGCCGCATGCGCCTCGGGATGCGGATGCAGGCGCACCGTGGCCTCGGTGATCAGCCCCAGCGTCCCTTCGGAACCACAATAGAGCTGCGTGAGGTTGTAGCCGGCCGAGCTCTTGCGCGCCTGCGTCGCGGTGCGCACCACCTCGCCGTCGGCCGTCACCACCGTGAGGTTCACGAGGTTGTCGCGCATGGTGCCGTAGCGCACGGTGTTCGTGCCCGAGGCGGCGGTGGCGACCATGCCACCGATCGAGGCGTCGGCACCGGGGTCGACCGAGAAGAAGAAGCCCGTATCCGCGAGCGCCGCGTTGAGCTGGCCGCGCGTCACGCCGGCCTCGACGGTGGCCGTGAGGTCGCCGCCGCGGATCGCGAGCACGCGGTTCATGCGCGAGAAGTCGATGCACACGCCGCCCTGCACCGCGAGCAGGTGGCCCTCGACCGACGAGCCCACGCCGAAGCCGATCACCGGCACGCGCTCTCGTGCGCAGGCGCGCACCAAGAAGGCGACCTCGTCGGTGCTCTGCACGAACACCACCGCGTCGGGCGGCTGCGGCGCATAGGCCGATTCGTCGGTGCCGTGCTGCAGCAGCACAGCCTGGCTGGTCGACAGGCGTTCCTCGAAACGCCGTTGCAGGAGCGCGAGCAGTTCGGCCGAGGGCGAACGACGCGCAGGGGAGATCACGACCGCATCCATGGGGTGGGACTTTCTGTGGGGAACCGGGAACGAAGCGCCGCGGGCGAACGCCGCGGCGCGAAAAAGACGAAGACTCAGCGCCGCGCGGCGGCCGGCTTGGCCAGCAGCACCAGCACCGCGCCCGCCACCAGCAGGCCCGCGAGCATGTGCAGGCCCGCGTCGGTGCTCTGTGTCGCGTCCTTGATCAGGCCGATGAGGAAGGGCGCGCTGAAGCCCGAGAGGTTGCCGAAGGAGTTGATCAGCGCGATGCCCGCGGCGGCGGCGGCACCACCGAGGAAGGCCGTCGGCATGCCCCAGAAGATCGGCAGGGTCGACATGATGCCCATGGTGGCCAGCGTGAGCCCGGCCATCGCGAGCACCGCGTTGCCGTGGAAGGCCACGCTGAGCACCAGCCCGATCGCGCCCACGATCGCGGCCAGCGCGCTGTGCCAGCGGTACTCGAGCCGGCGGTCGGCGCTGCGCGCCATCAGGTACATCGCGATCACGCCGAAGGTCCACGGGATGGCGCTCAAGAGGCCGATGTCGAGCGCGCCCTTCACGCCGATCGCCTTGATGATGCTCGGCAGCCAGAACGAGATGCCGTACAGGCCCGAGGTGTAGGCGAAGTACACCAGCGCCAGCAGCCAGACGCGACCGTTGCCCAGCACCTCGAGGATGCGCGGCTCGGCCTTGCCCTGGTTCTCGGCCGCGATGTCGCGCGCGATCAGCTCGCGCTCGGCGGTGCTGAGCCATTGCGCGTCCTTCACGCGGTCGTCGAGGTAGCGCCACACGACCAGGCCCAGCGCCACGGTCGGCAGGCCCTGCAGCAGGAACAGCCATTGCCAGCCGGCCCAGCCGTTGACGCCGCCCATGCCCTGCAGGATCCAGCCCGAGATCGGGCCGCCGAGGATGCCCGCGAACGGGATCGCCGCGAGGAACAGCGAGGTCGCCTTGCTGCGCCGCGCGGCCGGGTACCAGTAGGTCAGGTACAGGATGATCCCGGGGAAGAAGCCCGCTTCGGCTGCGCCCAGCAGGAAGCGGATCACGTAGAAGGACATCGGCGAGCTCACGAACATGGTGCCGGCCGACAGCAGGCCCCAGGTGATCATGATCCGCGCGATCCAGCGGCGCGCGCCCACGCGGTGCAGGATCACGTTGCTCGGCACCTCGAACAGGAAGTAGCCGATGAAGAAGATGCCCGCGCCCAGGCCGTACACCGCCTCGCTGAACTGCAGGTCGCCCTGCATCTGCAGCTTGGCGAAGCCGACGTTGACGCGGTCGAGGTAGGCCACGATGTAGCAGACGAAGAGCAGCGGGATGAGCCGCCAGCCGACCTTGCGGTAGACGGCATCGGCGCCGCCGTCCTCTTGCGCCGCCGCTGCCCGGGGCCGTGTGATCGCGCTCGTGTTCATGGAGTGGGTGTCTCGCTGTGCTTGTGATTCGGTGCGCCGATGGTCGCGGCGGCACGCGAAGGCACCGCAGCGGGTTTACGCGCAAGATTCATATGGATTGAAGATCGGCGCATCTCCGATCGAGATGCTTGGCGCCGGGTCGCCGGCGTCAGCCGGTGCGCCTGCGCCGTCACCCAATTCCGCAACGCCCGTGAAGCAAGCACCGCTTCATCTTGATGCCGACGACGGATAGCTCGTCAACCACGGTTCAACGCAGCCGATGCACAGCTCGGCTGACAGCCGTTCAACGGCCAACGGCGCGGCTTTCCAAATTGGATATCGAGATTGGCTACAACGACCGTATCAGACGAGAACGGCACGTCGACGCGAACGCAGCCACAATAACAGCGCTATTGCGACATTCACAATGTTCCACGCCAACCCGTTCAGAAAGGCCATTTTGTACGACCCGAAAATATCGAAGATAACGCCGGAAATCCAACCACCGAAAGACATCCCCAACAAGGAGACCATGATTACGATACCAACTCGCGTAGCAGCCTCTCTCGCCGGCATCGTCTCGCGAACGATGATTGCATAACTTGATACGATTCCACCTTGGAAGAGGCCGAACAATGCAGAGACCGCGTAGAGCGGCATGAGGCCATCAAAGAACAGATACATCGTGAGCGCGAAGGCCTGCGCGGTGGAACCGATCAGCAATGTTGCAAGCCCACCGATTCGATCGGCCAGGAAGCCCGAACCAATACGGCTGATGATACCGAAGGCCAGCATCAGCGACAACATCTGCGCTCCACGCGCGACGCCGTATCCGAGATCTCCGCAATAGGCAACGATATGCACCTGCGGCATAGCCATGGCCACGCAGCAGGTAAAACTCGCGACCGATAACAATGCAGTCAGTGCGCTGGGACTGATATCGAGGTTGACGCTCAGCCGCTCCTCCGCACCGAGCAAGCCGCGCTCCGAATTTCCGATACTCGACCGAAGAATGAGGACGAGCACGGTCATCGAAGCCCCGCAAAGAATACCCAGGGCGATGTGAGTAGCCTGCCAGCCGAATCGAGAGATGCTTCGCTCGATCAGCGAAGGCCACAGGACACCAGAGAGATAGTAGCCGCTGGCGGCTATTCCCACCGCGATTCCACGTCGGCGCACAAACCAATGCGACGCTTCAACCATCAACGGTGCAAAAGTCGCCGAAGCGCCCAATCCAACAAACAAGTGCGCCAGTGAGAACTGCCACAGCGCAGCGGCGAAACCCGCTGCAACGAAGCCAAGCAACAAGGACAGCACACCCGTCGCCATTGCGGGGATGATGCCCAAGCGGTCCGTCAGGCGACCCGTAACAACCCCGCCCAGGCCAAAACCGATCATCGCCAATGTATATGCGAGAGATGCCGCTCCACGCGTGCCGCCGAGCTCTCCCTGCACCTTTGGAAGCACCACCACAACCGACCATAGACCGATGCTTCCGATTGCGCCTATTGCGAGGGCGACTCCCAACCGCCACCATGCCGTCGGCGAGTCGGGAACAAATGACGAATCACTCCGTTCGCGGATAGAAGATGTATCCATTGGACTCCCTCTTTTTATTCAGCACTTTCAGTGCGTTTCGCGCTCTGACAAACTGCGCACGGTAGCCCACTCGGCAATGCGCTCAAGCTAGAGGCGGTCCATTACCAACACCCGGCCTTTGGCACTGACAGAGGTCTTGCCGTCCTGTCCTTTGATATGGCCAAACAATTGGACGACCTCTCCCTTTAACTTTTCATTCCAGGAAACTTTTCTAACCAACCATTCCAACTTGATAGTTTCCTCCGGATAGATTGGTCGACGGAATCGCACCCAGAACTCTAAGCCCAGCATTGCGCCCATTTTTGAATAATGAGCGGCTGTCAACGCCAACAGCAACGAGCTGGCATGAGGCCCGCTTGCGGTAGGGCGACCAAATCGTGTAGATACGGCATATCCGCTATCACGATGAATCGGATTCATGTCACCCACCGCATCGGCAAACTGGACGATCTGCGTCAGCGACAACTTCACCTCCGAAAAAAAACGCTCTCCTCGATATGCTTTCATGATCATCTCATTAAAAATCTCGAGAGACGAATGATTTCTCCAACATTCCTGGCCGAATCATTTGCGACGCTCATCCATGAATTTTCGGTCTTTCCCGTGCCGTCTCGTCCGTCTTCACTGGGCGGTCATCCCAGTATTCCGGTGACATAGGCACGTGCCACAGCATGCGGAATATTTATGGCATCTAATTTTTGGACGGCATTTCGAATGTGAATTCGCACTGTGCACACGCTGATCCCTAGTTGAGTGGCGATGTTGCTACCGGTGTTTCCCTCGGCGAGCAAGCGCAGCACTTCGAACTGCCGTTCGGTCAGCAATGACTCTCTACTACGAAGGCTCATGACCAGCACTCTCCCCTATCAACATTGGAAGCGGTTCGCGTATGCTTCTCTGAAAGAACACTCCCTTGATTGAGGAAGAGTCTCCGCTTTTCTACGAGCGGGAGATTCAATGCACATTCCTCGACTCTCGGACTCCAATCCCTTTCAGGAACGGCGATCTTTGGAATCTTGACGCGTCGCTCGCCGCTCGGAGAACAATGCCATGTCGATCAGTTGCTCCCTGCTGCAGCCCCATTGCAACAGCAGTGCGTTGACTGCCGCGCAATCGGCGGTGGCAAGCTCAGGTTGCAGAGCCTGAGTACGACTGAAGCGCGGGATGGGCGCGTTCTGTGTGCTGCCAGCCACGGTAACGAAAGCTTTCCGAGCTTGGTTATGCGAGTCCCTAGGAGCCTCTTCGAGTGTCAGCACCGGTGTGACGCACGCATCGCTCCCCGCAAATACAACACACCACTCATCTCGCGTACGAGTCATGAATTGTTTGGCCACGAGCGGCTTCAGCTCCGCCCAGGCTTCGGCGTCATTCTCAGCAAGACTCGTGAAGTTGCGGCCGCCGAAAGCGCTCGGATCCAGCCCTGCCTTTTCGACGAACTCGGCGTAAAAAGCTGGCTCGAGAGCACCCACAGCCATGAATTTCCCGTCCTTCGTCCGATAGGTATCGTAGTAGTGAGCGGCGCCCGACAAGAAGCTGCTTCCGACCTGATTGCAACTCAAGCCACGCGCCTGCATTCCCAAGAACATGGCCATCAGCGCAATAGAGCCATCCACCATCGCCGCATCCACTACCTGCCCCTGTCCAGACCGCTCGCGCTCCAACAGTGCGCACACCATCCCGAATGCAAGCAGCATTCCACCTCCGCCAAAATCTCCCACCAGATTCAGAGGAGGCACTGGCCGCTCGCCGCGTCGGCCGATGGCGTGCAGTGCGCCGCTCAGTGCGATGTAGTTGATGTCGTGTCCGGCGATGTGTGCAAGCGGCCCCTCCTGCCCCCAGCCTGTCATGCGACCGTACACAAGTCTCTGATTGCGGCGCAGGCAATCGTCTGGCCCGAACCCTAACCGCTCCGCGACACCTGGGCGATAACCCTCGAACAAGGCATCGGCATGCTCGACGATGTCGAGCAACAGAGCAACTTGTTGCGGGTCTTTTAGATCGAGTGATAGACGCACTCGATTACGGTGCAGTGGGTCGAGCACATCGACACTAGCTCCTTGACGTTCAATCCTTAGTACTTTCGCTCCCAGGTCCGACAGCAGCATGCCGCAGAACGGGCCGGGCCCAATCCCAGCCATTTCGATCACGCGAACTCCCTCAAGTGGCCCCATGTGCATCTCCCTTTGGTTGATTTTTCGTTCTGCAAACCAGCCTGTCGCGCAAGCGGGCGGCTGAGTTCACGCATCGCGCGGACAACTGCAATGCTCTCCGCCCGCGCTATGCATGCAACGATGACAGAGATAGATCGCACACACAATAGTCATTTTTGATAACCACTCTTTGGCTTGCAATCATCGCCACGCAAATGCTCTTTCCATCAAAACACATCATCGGATTTAATTCCCATGCCCCCCGTGCGCTTAGTACACATATGCCAAACCACCGCACTCCGATTCTTTCGCGTTGAGCCATCCGAGCCTGAGAGACGAGGCATTCCCTCTCACCCTATCGAGAGCCTTCTTCCCTCGATGTACCTCTTGGTTCAAAGGACTTTCATCAATGAATCGATTGATCGGCGCCGTACAAGACAGATGAACTTCTAGTCACTTCTCTCCACGTCACTCTTGATTATTGCCCGTTGCACGGATTCCCACTACTCTGAGGACGAAGAAATAGAAAGATGAAGGCATGCGGAGAGTTGAGTGTGATCAATGGGTGTCGCGACTGCGTACGCACGACTCATCCTTATGCGAAATCGCATCTAGATCTCGGTCCGTCAATGGACTCGAATTATTAATCGCCACAATTCTTTCCTAAATGCAAACCATATGTTGCAAATTTCTATCAACCATAGGGAGATTTTTTTATGTTGAGCTATGTCAGTGGAACGAGCGACCTACCTCTGCTGTACAAGACGGTAGGAGCAATACTCGAGGATGCAGCCGAGAAATGGCCCGATCGCGAGGCATTGATCATTCCGAACGAAGGCACTCGCTGGTCGTGGAAACGACTGAACCATGAAGCGGATCGACTGGCACGCGGCTTCATTGGTCTTGGCCTGAAGCCCGGCGATCGGATCGGCATCTGGTCACCGAATCGTGTCGAGTGGATCGTCACCCAGTTCGCCTCCGCAAAGGCCGGACTCGTTCTCGTCACCATCAATCCGGCCTATCGCGTCAACGAGCTCGAATTCGCCTTGAACAAAGTCGCTGCCAGCGCACTCGTTCTGGCACCCTCGTTCAAGACCAGCAACTACATCGCAATGATTCAGCAGCTCGCGCCGGAGCTTCAAACGAGCACCGGGGCGCTCGAGCTTGCTCGCCTACCGCATCTGAAATCGCTTGTTCTCATGGGCAATGAGACGGTGCCCGGCTTTGTCGCCTACGACTCGTTGCTCCGAGATACCGGTGAGAACAGTGACCTGCGTCAGCTTGCAGCACAACTGCAGCCAGAAGATCCCATCAATATCCAGTTCACCAGCGGTACGACGGGACTTCCGAAAGGCGCAACGCTCACGCACCACAACATCGTCAACAACGGCTACTTCGTCGCGCGATGTCAGCAATTTACCGAGCAAGACCGGTTGTGCATTCCTGTTCCGCTCTATCACTGCTTCGGCATGGGCATGGGAGTACTCGGCTGCACGACGCATGGCGCCGCAATGATCCTTCCAGGACCGGGCTTTGACCCGCTTGCTGTCCTGCAAGCCATCGATGGCGAACGCTGTACGGCGCTGTATGGCGTGCCGACGATGTTCATCGCCGAACTGGATCATCCGGAGTTCCGTGCCTATGACCTGAGCTCGTTGCGCACCGGCATCATGGCGGGTGCACCCTGCCCGGTCGAGATCATGAAACGCGTGATAACTCAGATGCACATGCCTGAGGTGACGATCTGCATGGGGCAAACAGAAATGAGCCCCATAACCTTTCAAAGCAGACCCACCGATTCATTGGAGCGCCGCGTATCGACCGTCGGAACGATCCATCCGCACGTTGAAGCAAAGATTGTTGGTGCCGACGGGTGCGTCCTTCCCGTGGGGACCCGCGGCGAACTACTCACGCGTGGATACGGCGTCATGCGGGGCTATTGGGACGAGCCGCAGAAGACTGCCACTGCAATCGACGCGAACGGCTGGGTACACACAGGCGATCTCGCTACCTTGGACGAGTTTGGCTACTGTCAAGTCGTCGGCCGAATCAAGGATCTGATTATCCGCGGTGGAGAAAATATCTCGCCAAAAGAGATCGAGGACTTTTTGCATGGCCATCCAAAAGTACAGGATGTGCAGATCTTTGGTGTACCCGATCGTCGCCTGGGCGAAATCGTTGTTGCGTGGATCAAGTCAAAGCCTGACCTCGAATGCACAGCCGATGAAATACGGCTCTACTGCCACGACAACATTTCTCACCACAAGGTGCCGACTCACATTTGGTTTGTCGAAGAGATTCCAATGACTGTGACAGGCAAACCACAGAAGAACCTCATGCGGCAAGCCGTCATCGAGAAGCTCGGTCTTCGGGAAGATTTCGGCTCCTGAACCGTCTCTTCGAACCATGGATCCGCAGTCCAGGGACGCGGCGCATCGTTCCTCGGCCTTAGATAGCGCACTCAGGGGGAAACTTTCAGTGAAGAAATCACTTGTACTATTCGGTGCCGGTCATATGGGCGCGGCCATCGCACACGGTGTGTTGCGAGTCGGAAATAGCGCTATCCGAATCGTCGATCCAGACATCAGCAAACTTCGAGAGTTCAGCGCACTCGGCATACGCACCGAGACCGCTTGCTCGGAACTTGCATCGGATGATGTACTGATGCTGGCCATGCCACCGCAGATGTTTGGCGCTTTCTCATCCACCACCGTCTGCGCGCATCACCACCAGGGACTTGTCGTTTCGGTAATGGCCGGCGTCCGGATCGATAGCATTCGAAGAGCACTTGAGGTTCGGAATGTGGTCCGCTCGATTCCAAACACACCCTCGGAAGTGTTCGATGGGATGACGGTGTACTGCCGATCCTCGTCGGTGGACGGCGACCTCGCAAGAGCGGCTCGAGAGGTTCTCGAAACCTTTGGTCAAGCAATCGAGGTCAATGACGAGGCACTGATGGATCCTGCCACCGCGTTGTGCGGAGGAGGTCCGGCATTTGTCGCCTACTTTGCATCCGCGCTGCGGGAGTTTGGCATCAAGTCTGGCTTCTCCGAACATGACGTACTAGCCATCACTATTCAACTTCTAAGGGGGACTTCGGCGTTACTAACGGCGACGGGGAAACCGCCCATGCAAATATGCCGCGAGGTAATGACGCCCGGTGGAACGACCGAGCAAGGCGTCCGGCACTTTGACAATGCGGCGCTTCAAGATACGGTCCTGGATGCGCTCGCCAAGTCATCTTTCCGCTCGCGTGAGCTTGGTCTTTTTCTTGCTGAGGCCTTTGCCGACCTGGAGGTAGCAAAATGATTGGCGTGAGCGACAAGGGCTGGCTGATCGATCTGCTGTCGAACACAACACCCGACAGGCTAGCGGCTGGGCCAAAAGATTACGAGGACAGCAAGGACAGCATCTACTCCGCCTACTTTGGGCTCGGCCATCAATTGAAATTGCGAGACCAACCCAATGTGTTCAAGGTGAGTCTCGCAGGCATCGCGCTCGGGAGCTACTTGCTCAAAGGCCTGACACACAATGAATTGGCTGGCAGATTGCTGGATCTGGGAACTGGAAGTGGCGCGCTAGCCCTGCTGCTGAGAAGCCTTGGTGCACATGAAGTTACTGCATCAGACGTCAGCGTCGAATCTATCCGATTAGCTCGGGAGAACGAAATATTCAATTTTCACGATGCCCGGATCCACTTTCTCGCGAGCGATCTTTTCGCAGGCCTCCCGGAGAAGTATCCCTACGATACAGTGATTTTCAACCCCCCGGGCTGGCGTACGCCTTCGAGAGATTTTCTCGACCGCCTATCCGGAGACGGGCATGGCGTTGACATGGAGCCCGAATCCATGTTTTACGGGGACGAAGTGTTGCTCCGATTCCTCAAGGCACTTCCGGAACGAATGCACCGCACGGGCCGGGCAATCATCGGAATGAACTCTCTCGTGGGAATTGGCGATGTGTTGGCCCGCTACAGGTCCTCCTATCCATCAGGTGCACCTTTGCAATTTCAGTTGCTGGAGCGCCACTCGCTGCCTCTGCTCTTTTATTCTTCATCCTGGAGGCGTGCAGAGCCTTTTCTCCGGAAAGAGTTTGAAAAATGGCGCGACTTGCATGGTGCCGCCTACACCATCGACGGACAGGGCCGAATTTATTGGTCCTATGAAGTCATCGAATGCAGACCCAGAATTGATGCATAAGGAAGCGCAAGTCTTATGGAACGGTGTGACATCCTCATTGTTGGACTGGGCATCATGGGAGCCGCCGCAACGTGGCGCGCAAGCCTTCTTGGGGCAAGAGTGCTTGCCATCGAGAAGGGCGGCCCCACCCATCGGAAGGGTTCCTCACATGGCTCCACACGCATCTTTCGAAAGGCTTACTGGGAAGGCGAGCGCTACTTGAAATTGCTCTCGCTTTCCGATAGAGGCTGGCGAGAACTACAGCGAGCGACCAACACGCAACTTATCGTTCAAACAGGAGGCCTGTTCATTGGCTCCAGAAGTACCGGAATTGTTGCGGGAAGTCTTCGCACCGCCTCGTACGGAAAGGTTGAGCATGAACGCCTGACTGCTGCGAATGTTCGGCAGCGATTTCCACAGTTTCGCGTAGACGACGACATGGAGGCGGTGTATGAGCCCGGAGCCTATGCGGTGCTTGCCGAGGAGGCTCGGCTACAGATGCTCAACGAGGCGGTGAGTCTAGGCGCACAGCTCTCATATGGAGAGGAGTGCGTATCAATTTCCAGTCAACTTGGCGATCCCATTCTCACCACTCGTGGCGGTCGCCGAATAATGGCTAGTTCCATCCTCGTGTGCGCCGGTGCTGGAAACTCCCTGCTGTTACCGGAGCTCGCCTCCGTTCTCCAACCTAGGCGCGTACCGATCTACTGGTTCGAACCTCGGCCAGGATGCGCCGACAAATTCGGCTCCACGGTCTTTCCCGTTTTTTTGTACGAAACAAAGAGCGGTGCCTTGCTCTATGGAATCGCGGCGGGGGTGTCTTCGGAGTCTGGCGTAAAGATCGGATTTCACAATCGACAACACGTACCGTATGCCTCTTGCGATGAACGAATGCCCGCCATCGATAGGTATGCGCAAGAGATCGAGCGTTGTGTGGCAGATATCTTTCCCGATCTCGTGCCCTCACCAGCTCGCGACAAGTGGTGCATCTACACTTTGACGCCAGACGAATCGTTCGTGATCGATCAAAGTTCCCAACACTCAGGGGTCTTCCACGCAAGCGTCTGCTCTGGTCATGGTTTCAAATTTGCGCCGGCGATCGGCCAGGTGTTGGCAGAACAAGGCATAGGGCTCAAGCCGTCCATCGACCTCGGCGCATTCGCTCTCAACCGCTTCGACAATCACACTCCTTTTCGAAAAGGCGGAAGCCAAAGTTGACGCGCGATGCGCGAGATCGTGGAAGAACTCGGGCGCGAGGTGCTGCCGCGTCTGAAGAGCGCAGCGGCCTGAACCTCAGTTCGCGCTCAACGCCATCAGCATCCGTGACAGCAGGTACAGCCGCGGCACGATGCTCTCGACCTCGGCGTATTCCTCGGGCGTGTGGATGCCGCCGCCCACGATGCCGAAGCCGTCGAGCACCGGCACGCCGACACCGGCCACCAGGCTCGCATCGGCCGCGCCGCCGCTGCTCTCGATGGTGAGCTTCTTGCCGATCTCGGCATAGATGCCCTCGGCAGTCGCCACCAGCTTGTCGGAAGCGGGCGAACGCGGCATCGGCGGCAGGCCACGGATCAGGCGCACCTTGACCTCGGTGTCGGGGATCAGCTTGTTCTGCGAGATGCGCTGCAGGTCCTTCTCGACGCGATCGAGCTCCTCGGGCGTGGCGGCGCGCACGTCGCCGCGCGCGCTCGCGGTGGCGGGGATCACGTTGGTCGGGCCGTTGGCGGTCAGCACCGTGAAGTTGACGGTGGTCTTCTTCGCGGCATCGGCGGTCTTCGACAGCTGCAGCACCTGGTGCGCCACCTCCATCGCGGCATTGCGGCCGGCCTCGGGCGCCACGCCCGCATGCGCGGCCAGGCCCTTGACCTCGATCAGCGCGGTGGCCGAGCCCTTGCGCTCCACCACCAGGCCGTCGGCCGGGCGGCCCGGCTCGAGGTTCAGCGCCACGTCGTGCTGCTTCGCCACGCGCTCGATCAGCGCGCTGGTGCCGACCGAGCCGGTCTCCTCGTTGGTGTCGATCAGGAAGGTGAGCTGGCCGTAGTCCTTGAAGCCCAGCTGCCGCAGGATCTTGAGCGCCTGCAGTCCCGCGACCACGCCGCCCTTGTTGTCCATCACGCCCGGGCCGTAGGCGCGGCCGTCCTTCACGTAGAAGGGCTTGGCCGCGGCGGTGCCGTCCTTGAACACGGTGTCGATGTGGGCCAGGATCAGGATCTTCTTCTTGCCCGTGCCGGTGAAGGTCGCGACCACGTTGCTGCCCGGATGCGGCTCGGCCGGGAAGGTCTCGATGCGCGCGCCGAGCTGGCGCAGTTCGTCCACCACCAGCGTGCGGACCTTCTCGAGGCCCTCGGCATTGGTCGAGCCCGAGTCGATGTTGACCAGGCGCTCGAGCAGCTTGAGCGTCTCTTCCTTCTTCTGCGTGGCGGCGTCGAGCACGGCCTGGTTCGGCTGCTGCGCCGAGGCGGCACCCGCGAACGCGAGCGCGCAGGCCAGCGCGATGGCCGGGGTGCGAAGGAAGGGGAAGGCGAAAGTCTTCATAAGTCTTGTTGTCCGTTCTTTGACGATGGCTGGTGGCTCCGCGAGGAGGCGCGGCACTCCCTTGCGCCGCGCGGGCGCAGCCTATCGCCGGGATCGCGCGCGGGTCAAGCGCGGTTCAGCATTCCTTCGCCGCGACATGGCCCAACACCTCGCTGGTGGCCGCCGCCTCGCGCAGCACCGCGGTCGCGATCTCGCCATCGGCCGAGGGATCGAAGCCGCCGCTCGCGCCCAGCGCGGTGATGACGGCGCACACGCGCCCCGTGAAGTCGTAGACCGGCGCCGCCACCGCGCTGATGCCGCGCAGGTAGGTGTCGCGCACCACCGCGCAGCGCAGCGCGCGCACCTCGGCGCGCAGGGCCTCGATCGGCTGCTTCGCGTCGAGCTGCGCGCGCATCTCGCGCGGCGCCGCGGCGAGCTCCTGCTCGGCCAGCTCGCGCACGCGCCGCTCGTTGAGCAGGCCGAGGAAGGCGCGGCCCGTGGCCGACCACAGCATCGACATCACCGAGCCCGCGCGCACGTTGACCGTGACCGGCAGGCCCGGCTCCTCGAAGCGCATCACGGTCGGGCCCTTGTTGCCCATCACGGCGACGAAGCAGGTGACCTCGAGCCCTTCGCGCAGCCGCACCAGCGCGGGCTCGGCCGCGCGCACCGGGTCGGACTGGCGCATCGCGGCCAGGCCGATGTTGATGGCCTCGGGGCCGAGCCGGTAGCGCTGCGAATCGACGTCCTGCGCCACCAGCCCTTCCTGCACCAGGCTCGCGAGGTAGCGGTGCACCTTGGCCGGGCTCTCGCCCACGTGCGCCGCGAGGCCCGACAGGCCCGCGTTGCCGCCCATGCGCGCCAGGCCCTTGAGCACCGCCATGCCGGTCTCGGCCGACTGCACGCGCTGGCGCCGCTCGCGCGGCGCGGGCGTGGCGGGCAGCTTGGCGGCGGCGGGCGCTTTCTTCTTCGGGGTGGAAGCCATGTGCTGATCGTCTCGTTCTCGAAAAAAGTGGGGGCACCCGATGGTAAGTACGGTGGCACCAGGGCTTGCCTCGCAATTTACGCTATGCGTACAATCATTACGCAAAACTCGCCGTCGCGGATTTTGACCCCGGATTGCGCTTCCCAGAACCCTAGAAACCAGGAGACACGATGAAGAAGTTCCTGGCCGGCTGCCTGCTGGCCCTCCCCGCGCTCGCCGTCACGAGCACCGCCTTCGCCCAGGCCGCCGCCTACCCCGCCAAGCCCATGCGCTGGCTCGTGCCCTATGCCGCGGGCGGCGGTTCCGACTTCCTCGCGCGCACCATCGGCCAGACGCTGTCGACGCAGGCCGGCCAGCCGGTGCTGGTGGACAACAAGCCCGGCGGCAACACCGCCATCGCGGCCGCGGAGACCGCGCGCTCGGCGGCCGACGGCTACACCGTGCTGTCGGCCGACAACGGCACCATGGTGTTCAACCCCTCGCTCTACAAGTCGCTGTCGTACAGCCCCACCAAGGACCTCGCGCCGGTCACGCTGATGGGCCGCTTCCCGATGATCCTGGTGGTCAATCCGGCCAGCGGCATCGCCGACGCCAAGACCTTCATCGCCCAGGCCAAGGCCAAGCCCGGCAGCTTCTCGTACGCCTCGGCCGGCGCGGGCAGCCCGCACCACCTGGCGATGGAACTGCTCAAGACCGAAGCCGGCCTGTTCATGGTGCACGTGCCCTACCGCGGCGCGGCACCGGCCCTCACCGACGTGGCCGGCGGCCAGGTGCAGGCCATGATGGTCGACCTCGCCGCGGGCGCGGGCTTCATCAAGGGCGGCAAGGTCAAGGCCATCGCCGTGGCCAACGCCACGCGGCTGCCGCAGCTGCCCGACGTGCCCACCTTCGCCGAGCTCGGCCACAAGGGCGTGGAAGCCGCCGCGCTGGTCGGCATGGTGGTGCCCGCCGCCACGCCGCCCGAGGTGGTGAACGCGCTCAACAAGCGCGTGGTCGCGGCCATCAACGAACCCACGGTGCGCAAGCGCCTCGAGGACTTCGGCGTCGAGCCCGTGGGCAACACGCCCGCGCAGTTCGGCGAACTGCTGCGCAGCGAGACCGTGCGCTGGCAGAAGCTGATCCGCGACCTGAAGATCACCCTGGACTGACGCGCAGCGCGGAAGGAGCTTTCTCGATGTCCACCGTTTCCGAAGCCGCCGCCGCGCGCACCGGGGGTTGCCCCGTGGCGCACGGCGAGCTGTCCGCCGAACGCTCGCCCACCGGCTGCCCGGTGAGCCGGCGCGCCGCCGACTTCGATCCCTTCGAGGACGGCTACCAGCAGGACCCGCCCGAGTACGTGCGCTGGGCGCGCGAGCAGGAGCCGGTGTTCTACAGCCCGAAGCTCGGCTACTGGGTGGTCACGCGCTTCGAGGACATCAAGGCGATCTTCCGCGACAACCTCACCTTCAGCCCCTCGATCGCGCTCGAGAAGATCACGCCCACCGGCCCCGAGGCCAACGCGGTGCTCGCGAGCTACGGCTTCGCGCTCAACCGCACGCTGGTCAACGAGGACGAGCCGGCCCACATGCCGCGGCGCCGCGTGCTGATGGACCCGTTCACGCCCGAGGCGCTCAAGCACCACGAGCCGATGGTGCGCCAGCTCGCGCGCGAGTACGTCGACCGCTTCATCGACGACGGCCGCGCCGATCTGGTCGACCAGATGCTGTGGGAGGTGCCGCTGACCGTCGCCCTGCACTTCCTCGGCGTGCCCGAGGAGGACATGGACACGCTGCGCCAGTACTCGATCGCCCACACCGTCAACACCTGGGGCCGCCCCAAGCCCGAGGAGCAGGTGGCGGTGGCGCACGCGGTCGGCAACTTCTGGCAGTTCGCGGGCAAGGTGCTCGACAAGATGCGCCTGAACCCCGACGCGCCGGGCTGGATGCCCTACGGCCTGCGCAAGCAGAAGGAGCATCCCGAGGTCGTGACCGACTCCTACCTGCACTCGATGATGATGGCCGGCATCGTGGCCGCGCACGAGACCACCGCCAACGCCACGGCCAATGCGATGAAGCTGCTGCTGCAGCATCCGCAGGCCTGGCGCGACATCTGCGAGGACCCGGGCCTGATCTCGAGCGCGGTGGAGGAATGCCTGCGCCACAACGGCTCGGTCGCGGCCTGGCGCCGTCTCGCGACCAGGGACGTGCAGGTCGGCGGCATCGACATTCCCGCCGGCGCGAAGCTCTTGATCGTCACCTCCTCGGCCAACCACGACGAGGCGCATTTCGCCGATGCCGACCTGTTCGACATCCGACGCGACAACGCCAGCGACCACCTGACCTTCGGCTACGGTTCGCACCAGTGCATGGGCAAGAACCTCGCACGCATGGAGATGCAGATCTTCCTCGAGGAGTTCACGCGCCGCATCCCGCACATGCGGATCGCCGAGCAGCAGTTCAGCTACGTGCCCAACACCTCGTTCCGCGGCCCCGAGCACCTGTGGGTCGAATGGGACCCGGCCCACAACCCCGAACGCCGCGATGCCGCGCTGCTGCAGCGGCAGGTGCCCGTGCGCATCGGCGAGCCCTCGAAGCATGCGATCTCGCGCCAGATGGTGGTGCGCAGCGTGACCCCGGTCGCCGAGGGCGTGGTGAAGCTGCGCCTGGCCACGCCCGACGGCCGCCCCGTGCCGCGCTGGACGCCGGGTTCGCACATCGACATCGAATGCGGCTCGCCCGAGCGCTCGCGCCAGTACTCGCTGTGCGGCGACCCGGCCGAGGCCGACGTGCTCGAGATCGCGGTGCTGCGCGAGGAAGAAGGCCGCGGCGGCTCGGCCTGGGTGCATGCCAACGTGCGCCCCGGCGACAAGCTCAAGGTGCGCGGCCCACGCAACCACTTCCACCTCGACGAGAGCCGCCAGCGGCTGATCCTCATCGCCGGCGGCATCGGCATCACGCCCATCGCCGCGATGGCGCGCCGCGCCAAGGCATTGGGCCTGGATTACGAAATCCACTACAGCGGCCGCAGCCGCGCGCGCATGGCCTTCGTCGACGAACTGGCGGCGCTGCATGGCGAGCGCCTGCATGTCTACGCGAAGGAGGAAGGCCTGCGCTGCAACCTCGCCGCGCTGCTCGCCACGCCGCGCGAAGGCACCCAGGTCTATGCCTGCGGCCCCGCGCGCATGCTCGACGCCCTCGAGGCCTGCTGCGCCGCCTGGCCCGAGGACTCGCTGCGCGTGGAGCATTTCGAATCGAAGCTCGGCACGCTCGACCCGTCGAAGGAGCACGCCTTCGAGGTCGAGCTCAAGGACTCGGGCATCGTCGTGCCCGTGCCGGCCGACCGCACCGTGCTCGACGCGCTGCGCGCCGCCAACATCGACGTGCAGAGCGACTGCGAGGAAGGCCTGTGCGGCTCGTGCGAGGTGCGCGTGCTGGCCGGCAGGGTCGACCACCGCGATGTGGTGCTGACGCGCTCGGAGCGGGAGGCGAATGGACGGATGATGACTTGCTGCTCGCGGGCTTGCGCGGGGGAGCGGTTGGTGTTGGAGCTTTGACCGAGGACCGATAGTTCTCAGGTTCTAGGACCTTGCCGACGGGCCTTTACAGGACACTTGTCAAAAGCTCCGGAGCTTTTGTCATTGAACTGTCGTTGTAGTTCGATCCATCTTCCGCTACCGTCCCCGGCACAAGAATGTGCAGGGAGTGAAAAGTGGGAGAACTGGGCCAAACGGGTGCCAGATCGGCATCGGCCGTGGACAGCGCGGCCATATCCAGCATGGAGGATGAGGTGCGATCCGAGGCATCGCCGCCTCTGGCGATGCTGTGCACGCTCGCGCGCTTCCACCAGATCGCGGCAGACCCCGCTCTGCTGGCCCATCAGCTGGGCCTGACCTCTTCGGAAGCTGTCGACACCGCAACACTGTTGCGCGCAGCCCGCCACCTGGGCCTGAAGGCCAAGTCCAGCCGCAGCGGCATCGAGCGCCTGGCCCACACGCCCCTGCCCGCCCTCGCAGCACTGCGCGATCCCGACGGCAGCGAACGCTTCGTCATCCTCGCCCAGTGCGACGGCCAGCGCGTCCTGCTGCAAGACCCGGCCTCGCCAGATCCGACACGTGCAGCGCGCCCCGTCATCGAACCCCTGGAAGTCTTCGCCACTCACTGGAGTGGCGAACTCATCCTCGTCACCAGCCGCGCCAGCCTCGTGGGCGAGTTGGCCAAGTTCGACTTCTCCTGGTTCATCCCCAGCCTGGTGAAGCACCGGCGGCTGCTGGGCGAGGTGCTGCTGATCTCGTTCATGCTGCAGCTGTTCGCGCTGGTCAGCCCGCTGTTCTTCCAGGTCGTGATGGACAAGGTGCTCGTGCACCGCGGCCTCACCACGCTGGACGTGCTGGTCGTGGGCCTGGTGGTGGTGGTCATCTTCGAGTCGCTGCTCAACGGCCTGCGCAGCTACGTCTTCAGTCACACCACCAGCCGCATCGACGTGGAACTGGGCGCGCGGCTGTTCCGCCACCTCGTGCAACTGCCCCTGGCCTACTTCCAGGCCCGGCGCGTGGGCGACTCCGTGGCGCGCGTGCGCGAGCTCGAGAACATCCGCAGCTTCCTCACCGGCAACGCCCTGACCGTGCTGCTGGACGTCGTGTTCTCGGTCGTCTTCGTGGCCATCATGCTGTTCTACAGCGTGCCGCTCACGCTGATCGTGCTGGTGAGCCTGCCGCTGTACTTCGGCCTGAGCCTGGCGGTGGTGCCGATCCTGCGCCGGCGCCTGGACGAGAAGTTCGCGCGCGGCGCGGAGAACCAGGCCATGCTGGTGGAGACCGTGGGCGCCATCCAGACGGTCAAGGCCACCGCGCTGGAGCCGGCCTTCGCGCGGCGCTGGGACAACCAGCTCGCCGCCTACGTCAGCGCGAGCTTCCGCACCCAGAACCTCGCGAGCTGGGCCCACGAGGGCGTGAACCTGATCGGCAAGCTGGTCAATGCCGCCACCCTCTGGTACGGCGCCCACCTCGTGATGAACAACGACGCCACCGGTGCAGGTCTCACCGTGGGCCAGTTCGTCGCCTTCAACATGTTCGCCCAGCGCGTGTCGCAGCCCATCATGCGCATGGCGCAGCTGTGGACCGACTTCCAGCAGACCGGCATCTCCATGGCCCGGCTGGGGGACATCCTCAACACCCGCACCGAGGTGCCGCCGAGCACCGCGGCCCAACTGCCCGCCCTCAAGGGCCGCGTCACGCTGGAGGGGCTCACCTTCCGCTACCGCCCCGAGGCCCCGCCCGTGTTGCACGGCGTGAGCCTGGACGTGCGTCCGGGCGAAGTCATCGGCATCGTCGGGCGTTCGGGCTCGGGCAAGAGCACGCTGACCAAGCTCGTCCAGCGGCTGTACACCCCCGAGCAGGGACGCTTGCTGGTCGACGGCATCGACATCGGCCTGATCGACGCGGCGCAGCTACGCCGGCAGGTGGGCGTGGTGCTGCAGGAGAACACCCTGTTCAACCGCAGCGTGCGCGAGAACATCGCGATCGCCGACCCGGCCGCACCGCTGGAGTCGGTGCTGCATGCGGCGCGGCTGGCGGGCGCGCACGAATTCATCAGCGAGCTGCCCGAGGGCTACGACACCGTGGTGGGCGAACAGGGCGCGAGCCTGTCGGGCGGCCAGCGCCAGCGCATCGCCATTGCGCGGGCGCTGTTCACGCAGCCGCGCATCCTGATCTTCGACGAGGCCACCAGCGCACTGGACTACGAGAGCGAGGCCATCGTGCAGCGCAACATGGCGCACATCTGCAAGGGGCGTACGGTCTTCATCATCGCCCACCGCCTGAGCGCCGTGCGCCACGCCGACCGGATCATCGTGATGGAGAAGGGGCGCATCGTGGAAGGCGGCACGCACGAGGCGCTGCTGAATCGGCCCAAGGGGATCTATGCCTACCTGTGGAACATGCAGGGTGGTGGGCACATGGAGGGCAGCAAGCCCGCGGGCATGGAGGTGCCGGCATGACCTCCTCCGTCCAGCGTACCGACGCGGCAAACCAGCCGAGCGTGCGCCATCCGGTGTTCGAGCTGCTCGGGCGTTATGGCGCAGTCTTCCAGGCCGCCTGGCGCCATCGCCATGAACTGGCCGGCCCGAAGCGCCTGAGTGACGAAGCCGCCTTCCTGCCGGCGGCGCTGAGCCTGCAGGACACGCCCGTGCACCCCGCACCGAGGCGACTGGCCTTCGCGCTGATCGCGCTGTTCCTAATCGCGCTGGTGTGGTCCATCGTCGGGCAGGTGGACATCGTGGCGGTGGCGCCGGGCAAGATCGTGGTGAGCGAGCGCACCAAGCTGATCCAGCCGCTGGAGGTCAGCGTGGTCAAGCGGGTGCTTGTGAAGGATGGGGACCATGTGGAAGCCGGGCAGGCATTGGTCGAGCTCGATCCAACCAGCGCCAATGCAGACAAGACCAGCATCGACGAGCAGCTGAAGTCGGCGCAGTCGGAGGTTCTAAGGACACGGGCCTTGCTGCAGGCACTCAATGCCTCATCTCCCCGCACGCCGGAGCTGGGCACGAACCTGCCGGCGTGGAGCGAGGTGGACGTCGCCGCGGCGAAGCTTCAGCTGAGCGACGAATGGAGCGACATCACCGCCAAGCTCGCGAAAGCGGCGGCCGAACTGCAGCGCCGCCAGGCCGAGATCGCCACCGTGCGTGAGATGGTGGCCAAGCTCGAGACCACGCTGCCGATTGCGAAGCAGAGAGAAGCCGACTTCCACCAGCTGGCCAACCAGGGCTTCATCTCCAGCCATGCGAACCAGGACCGCACGCGCGAGCGCATCGAGCTGGAGCGCGACCTCGCCACCCAGCGCGCGCGGCTGGCCGAGGCCAATGCAACGCTGCGCGAAAGCGAGAACACCAGGGCCTCCTACATCGCCGAGACCCGCAATGCACTGCGCACCAGGGAAGCCGCGGCCGAGCTCAAGCGCCAGCAGGGCACGCAGGAACTCGCCAAGGCGGGGCAACGAGAGCGCCTGACGACCTTGAAGGCGCCGGTGGCCGGCACGGTGCAGCAGTTGGTGACGCACACCGAGGGTGGCGTGGTGACCGAGGCACAGCCGCTGATGGTGATCGTGCCGCACGACGCGCAGGTCACGGCCGAGGTGACGCTGGAGAACAAGGACATCGGCTTCGTGAGCCCGACGCAGGAAGCACGCATCAAGCTGGAGACCTTCCCGTACACGCGTTACGGGACGGTGGATGCGACGGTGAAGACGGTGACGGCCGATGCGGTCAATGACGAGAAGCGCGGGGCGATCTTCCCGGTGACGCTGAACCTCAACGCCACCAGCATCGATGTGGATGGCAAGCCGATCAAGCTCTCGCCGGGGATGAACCTGACGGCGGAGATCAAGACGGGGAAGAGGCGGGTCATCGAGTTCTTGCTCAGTCCGGTGGAAAAAGCCACCAGCGAGAGCTTGAGGGAAAGATAGCGAAGTGCAAAACATCCGAACAGAACGCAATTGAATAGAAGGGCAGATGGATATGAAAGAAGTTTTTGCGATTCGACATTGCCTCATTCGGGCAACGGTCGTCCTGGTGCTGGCCGTGAAGACAACTTCCGTGATAGCAGCCATGGCATTGGTGGTGGCGCTTACGCCCATGGCGCGAGCGCTGGCGGCGACACCGAGTGCTGCTGAGCCCTCCGCACAGGCAGCCACGCCCGCACCACCCCTGCCGATGCCGCCCACACGGCTGATACCGCAACCCGAGGGCACGCCGCTGCCGCCGCAGGACCCCACCATCGCCGACACCTGGCCGCCTGAGTTCAAGCAGCTGATCGACAACATGATCACCTTGCTAAACAGTACACCGGACACGGCGCCCAATATCGAAGAAGTTCAGCGGAAATTTGGAATGACGCTGACTAAAGAAAAACTGAGCGAGTCACTCCAAAAGAGTTGGGGGACGCGCTACACCGTGCACCAAAGCCGCTACGGAGATCCGACCGAATCAATCATTTTTAGGTCTTTCTACGCAGTCAGTAATCCTGAGGGCGATAGCAATGCAAGAAGTCAAAGGCTGAGACTTCAGATTGGACCAAGTCTGAGCGGTTTTTGCCTAAATCCCTACGACCTGGCCGTGTATACAGGATGGAAATTTCAGAACTTCGATACGTCTCCCCATGCAAATATTCGCCGCTGGTTGCCGGCTTATGTCTGGGGAATGTTCGCTTGGAGCAATACAGGTAACTATGGCGGGCCAGGCTACAACATCGTCGTCGGGCTTGACAAGGACCCGAACACCCAAAAAATCACCGAAGTTGGCTGCGTTTTTTCAATCACTGTAAGCGGTCGCTACCCTAAAGAGGAGGAATAAATCATGGCTGAAATCACCAAATCGATGTTCGCTGGTTTGAAGGACGCCAATGAGGCGCTTATCAACGACGTTGTCCGGATTCTGAACGACGCTCGATTTACCTTCGCAGAACCGTTGCGGCAAATTCTTTTGAATAACACCTACGCCTTGAGGACCCCCAAAGATGGGGACAGCATTAGCTCAAAGGACGGCGGACTATTTATCAATCCAGTCAGGAACCCAGCCGGTGTTGTTCTTACTCCTGGCCAGATCGTGGTTTCCACCGACTTCGTGACCTCGAATGGCATGCTGGCGGCCATCAATCTCATCGAAATCATCATTCACGAGGGGATGGGCCATGGAAATGGTGAAAAAATTGCACTACGCCTCGAGGCGCTCAACGCCCTGACAAAACCCGATCCCCTGAAACCCCTGACCCCTACACAGCGCGGCACTCAATACATTCAAGCAATGAATGATGACGAAGCCTCTGCACGGTACCAGTCCTATCTGGGAATTACGCAGGCTGCGGAACTCGGGCTCTTGTCGTTGGGGGCAACCAAAGCGTTGATTGGCGGCAACGCGTTGTTTTCGGAATTCGCGCGCCTCGAACCTTTGGCGATGGCGCAAAATCTCACAGGCGACAAGAAAGCAGCCTTCATGATCGCAGGCACGCGCTCCATCATGGGCGGCTACGGCAATGGTTCGTATGTCGACAGCGCCACGAAGACCGCGCTGGCGGGCCTGGGAATGGCCACCGGAACGCCCGAAGCGGCGGCATTTCTGGCGCACGTCGCGAGGACCTACAACGGTGCGCGGTTTGAAACGTCCCGACTTTTCATGCACGACGACGGTTCCTTTAGCACCACCACCACCTTCCCGCAGAGCAAAAAGACATCGGAGTCGGTTTTCGACGCCTCGGGCAGGTTGTTCCGCCATACGGAGATCATTCCAGGTAATGCGGACACGGGCCAAGCCACCATCATCGCCACGTACTCGGAGGCAGGCGGCAACTCCCCCGACCACATCGAGGTTCGCGAATCCGATGCGAGCGGCCAGGTTTCCACGACTTTCGTCCGGGACGAGGATGGCACCTGGAAGCCCACTTCGTGGAAGCAAGACGGCCAGACCTACACCGGGGACGATCTGGGCGCGTTCATCTCGAATCTCCAGAACAATTCCGATGCAGCCGATTTGAGCAGCAGCGAGTCGGCGACCTATGGCCGCTACGACCAGCAGTTCGCCAGCTCCGGGGGTAACAACGCCGCTGGCGTCAGCAATGCCAAGGACACGGGCGCATCGTTGGACACGCTGGCCAAGCGTCTTGGGATGCCTTCGGTCGGTGATCGATGGGCGCCGTACGTCCTCGGTGCCGGCATCCCCTCCACGCTGCTGCTGTCTAGCGGGATGGACGCGGCCGTCAGACAAGCACTGAGCATCCTGTCGCAAAGCCGCGTCAGCACATTGCGCCAGCAGACGCCCTCGTACTTCACAGTTCGCGTACTCGGATTTGGCAACATGCCTCCCCCGCCGTCACCGCCACCATCGCCGCCTCGCGCGGCATCTGCCAACCTTTCGCTGCCGCTGGTGCTCGATCTCGGCGACGACGGGCTTGAACTGACGGCACTGGACCGCAGCAACGCCACATTCGACGTCGATGCGAATGGCCAGGTCAAAACAGTGGGCTGGGTAGGACGCAAAGAAGGCATCCTTGTGTTCGACAAGAACGCCAACGGCGTTGTTGACAATGCCAGCGAATGGTTCGGTCAGCAGTTTGCTGCCTCTGGCACACCGCCGGCGAACCAGGACGGCTTCAAGGCCCTGGCCACGCTGGCCAACGCCGGAGCGACGTCTTTTTCGGCAACCACCTCCAAGATCAACCCGGCCACCGGCAAACGCTACTTCGACGAATTGCAAGTCTGGGTCGACGCCGACCAGGATGGCAAGACGGATGCGGGCGAGTTGCGCACCCTCGCGAGCCTGGGCATCACCTCCATCGATCTCGCCTCCCAGGCGGTCAACCGCAACGACGACGGCAACGTCATCCTGAGCAAGGCGAGCTACACCACGGCCGACGGCAAGCGCCACACGATCAACGACGTGGGATTGGCCACGGAACTGACAACAATCACGGACGGCGTGCGGCCAGTATCGGCCGCCGCGCTGGCCTTCGCGGAGTATGCGGGCAAGGGCTACGCGGCGATGGCAGCTGGTCAGGCCAAGGCGATCGCCATCCTCGCGATGAGCCGCCAGGCCAACGAGCAGTCGGCGATCTCGGCACTGCAGCGCACGTTTGGGATACCCCCGGGTACACCGCCTCTCGGTTCGGCCATGATCGAGTACCGTATCAAGGCGAGCTGGTCCCAGCAGGCAGGCCTGGGCCCGACGGGGCTGAACGACAAGATCACGTATTACTTTGCTCCGCCGGGGAGCGATCTGACGAGGATCGACCCCGCATTCCGGCGCATCAATAGCGCTCCAGCGGATATCGTCAATGTGCTCAACGGCATTGCCTCGCTGCGCCAGGGAGAGATCAAAGCAGCGCAGGCCATCGAATGGGCCGGAAACAAGCAAGCCGAGGCGCAGCGCAAGGCGCAGGTGGCCAATGCCACGCAGACAAGCGGTGCACGAAATGATGCCTCCGCAGCCGCACGGGTCGTCGCCGAGGCCTGGGATAACTCCATCGTCAACTACCTGGACGTGAGGGACCAGATCGAGGCCATGACGGCCCGGCTGCCAGACATCCAGAACAAGCTCAACGAACTGGTGCCGCAGAACCTCAATGCCAACGGACATCTGCCCAATGGGTGGACCTTCTTGACGCGCGCGGATGCCACGATGGCAGCCGAGGCGTTCCGGGCGTACGCGGCGGCGTTGCAACCGATGGCAGAGCTGAAGATCCTCGGCGACCAGATGCTCGGTGCCATCGCGCAGTCCAACGGCTACTCCAAGGCCTACGTCGGCAAAGACGGCCAGACCACCGCGGTGGACAACGGCTACAACCTGTTGATCGCCAACAGGGGCAACCAGACCTTCGTTCTCAACTCGGGCGTGGACAACGTCGCGGTGACCAACGTGTCTGGCCACATCACGGTCAGTGGCTTCCAGACGGGGACCAAGGGCGATCAGATTCAGTTCATCAACAGGCGCGGCAACAATGACTACATCACCGTCGTCGATGATGGCCGAGGCAACACACTCCTGTACTTCAACGGTCAGCCCAAGGTGACCTTGCTGGGGGTGGATGCGGCGACGTTCAACCTGTATGCCAATCTGACGGGAGTCAATCACGTCGGATTCAGAACCTCCAAAAGTGGCGTGCGCAGCCTTCAAGGAGAAAACACCTTCGACGGACAAACCCACGTGACGTCGATCTCCGCCTCTGACGCTGGCGATACCTTGATCGGCGGCGAGCGCGATACCACCCTCGTCGGAGGAGATGGGCGCGATACCTTTGTTATCACGGGGGTGGGAACTCGCGTGGATGGTGTTGGGGGCAACGACACCGTGTCCTACAAGGAAATCAATGCTGGCGTCAAGGTTCGAGGTGAGAGAAGTCTGTCGCATTGGGGTGACGGCGATCCGATCTATCGCGACACCATCGTCGATTCGCTGGGAAGCCAGATCAAGGATGTGAAGAACGTCATCGGGTCGCAGTTCAACGACCAGATTTCCACCAACGACTTCGACAACGTGATCGACGGTGGAGCTGGCAACGATGTGCTGGATGGCGGTTTGGGCAACGACACGCTGATCGGCGGCACCGGCAACGACACCTTCGTGGTGGATGCGGTGGGTGACGTCGTCACCGAACTGGCCAACGAAGGTACCGACTTGGTTCAGAGCGCCATCAGTTATACGCTCGGTGCTAACGTCGAAAACCTAACCTTGACAGGAACGGCGGCCATCAACGGCACGGGCAATGCCCTCGACAACGTGATCACCGGCAACGCCGCCAACAATACCCTGACAGGCGGTGCTGGCAACGACACGCTCATCGGAGGTGCCGGGATCGACACGTTGATCGGCGGGGCGGGCAACGACACCTATGTGATCGACACTGCGGCTGACGTGATCACCGAACTTGCCAACGAAGGTACGGACCTCGTGCAGAGTGCCATCAGCTACACGCTGGGCGCCAACGTCGAGAACCTCCAGTTGACCGGAACCGCGGCCATCAACGGCACCGGCAACGCGGCGAACAACGTCCTCTTCTCGGGCGCTGGCAACAACGTGCTCAATGGCTTGACCGGAATCGATACAGCCTCCTACCAGTACGCGCTCTCCGGCGTGACGGTCAGTCTGGCCGTGACCACGGCGCAGGCCACAGGCGGCTCTGGCAGCGACACGCTCCTGGAGATCGAAAACCTCACCGGCAGCGCCTTCAATGACAAGCTCACGGGCAACGCGACGGGCAACGTACTCGACGGCGGAACTGGCGCGGACACGCTGATCGGTGGAGCAGGCAACGACGTCTACGTCGTGGACAGCACAGGCGATGTCGTGACGGAGCTGGCCAACGAAGGCTCGGATCTTGTGCAGAGTGGCACCACCTACACGCTTGGAGCCAACGTCGAGAACCTGACGCTGACCGGCATCGCAGCCATCAACGGCACGGGAAACGCCCTCGACAACGTGATCACAGGCAATGCCGCCAGCAACACGCTGACCGGCGGCGCCGGCAACGACACCCTCAACGGCGGGGCCGGTACGGACACGCTGATTGGCGGCGCGGGCAACGACACCTATGTGGTCGATGTCGCTGGCGACGTGGTCACCGAACTCGCCAACGAGGGAACCGACATCGTCTACGCCTACGTCAGCCACACGCTCGCCGCCAACGTGGAGAACATCCGCCTGCACACCACCGGCAACATCGACGCCACCGGCAATGCGCTGAACAACATCCTGTACGCGGGCGACGGCAACAACGTGCTGAATGGCGGCGACGGCATCGACACGGTGTCGTATGCCTATGCAGCCTCGGCCGTCACGGCCAGCCTGGCCATCACCACGGCTCAGGCCACCGGTGGCTCCGGCAGCGACACGATCCTCAACGTCGAAAGCCTCGTGGGCAGCAACTTCAACGACAAGCTCACCGGCAATACCGCGGCCAACAGCCTGAACGGAGGTGCCGGCGCGGACACGATGATCGGCGGCCTGGGCAACGACGGCTACTACGTCGACAACATCGGCGACGTCGTGACCGAACTGGCCAACGAAGGCATCGACACCGTCTACAGCACGATCAGCTACACGCTGGGCGCCAACCTCGAGAACCTCTACATCAACACCACCGGTGCGGTGAATGCCACGGGCAATGCGCTCGCCAACGTGCTGTATGCCGGCGCGGGCAACAACGTGATCGACGGACTGGACGGCTCCGACACGGTGTCGTACGCCTATGCCGCCTCGGGCGTCACGGTCAGCCTCGCCAGTACCGCGGCGCAAGCCACCGGCGGCTCGGGCACCGATACGCTGCTCAACATCGAAAACCTGGTCGGCGGCAGCTACAACGACATCCTGATCGGCAACGCCGGTGCCAATGGCTTGACCGGCGGCGCGGGCAACGACACGCTCAACGGAGGCGCCGGCGCGGACACGCTGGCAGGCGGTGTCGGCAACGACACCTACGTGCTTGGCCGCGGCTACGGCATCGACACCATCACGGAGAACGATGCCACGGCGGGCAACACCGATGTGGCGCAGTTCGCCGCCGATATCGCCATCGATCAGCTCTGGTTCCAGAAGGTTGGCAACAACCTGGAAGTCAGCGTCATCGGCTCCACCGACAAGTTCACGCTGAGCAACTGGTATCTGGGCGACCAATACCAGGTCGAGCAGTTCAAGGCCGGTGGCAAGACCCTGTTGGACAGCCAGGTGCAGAACCTCGTGCAGGCGATGGCGGGATTCGCACCGCCGGCAGCCGGGCAAACGACCCTCCCGGCCAACTACCAGAGCAGCCTGGCACCAGTGCTGGCGGCCAACTGGCAGTGAGTGCGATGCCTGTGCACGCCGACCTCGTTCCGAGACAACCGCGATGAATGTGGTCCTGGTGCACGGCATCTTCGACGACGGCGCGATCTTCCGGCGCCTCGAGCGCAGCCTGCGCGACGCCGGCCATCGCTGCTGGGTGCCCGCGCTCAAGCCGGCGGATGGACGCCGCGGCATCCATGACCTTGCCTGCAAGCTGAAGGCCTATGTCGACGAACAGCTCGAGCCGAACGCGCCGATCGCCATCGTCGGCTTCAGCATGGGCTGCATCGTCTCGCGCCACTACCTGCAGCTGCTCGACGGGCATGCGCGCTGCGAGGCCCTGTTCGCCGTCTCGGCGCCGCACCAGGGAACGCTGCTGGCCTACCTCTACCCGGGAAAGGGCGCCCGCGACATGCGGCCCGGCAGTCCGGTGCTCGAGGAACTCCGGCGCACCGAGCATCGGCTCGCACGGATGGCGGTGTTCGGGTACTGGACGTCTTTCGACGTGACGGTGTTCCCGGCCCGAAGCTCCCACTGGCCTCGTGCATCGAGCAGCCTCGATGCCCGGGCCCTGCTGCATCGGTTCATGCCGGGCAACGAACGCGTCTGCGCGGACATCGTCCAGCGGATGAGCACCCTGAACGCACCGCGCGCCTGAAACGCGTCGTTCAGGGCCGCAGCGTCTCCCGCACCAGCAACGGATCGCGCGCGATCTCCTCCTCGCGGAACGGAAAGCGCAGCCAGTCCTTGCGCGCATAGCGCAGCACCGGCGCGGCGCCCGCGCCATTCGTCACCGCGGTCTCGCGCTCGCCGTGCGCGAGCAGCGTACGAGCCTGCACGCCGCGTGCGTCGAAATGGACGATCTGCAGGTAGGTGTTGCCGTGCGAAAGCTCGCCCATCGCGTAGTCGCCGTCGCGCGCGCAGGCCACGGTGAAGTAGCCCTCGGCATCGCAGCCGCCGTAGAGCGGCACGGCGCGGCCCTCGCTGCGCGCGAAGCGTTGCGCGCCCAGCGGGGTGTCGAGCGGCCAGCCCCTGGCCGCCATGTCCTCGACCGCGCCCGCGAGCGCGCGCGCCACGCGCGGGTCCGACGCCCGGATGGCGTCCGGCGTCGTCAGCGGCGACCGCGGCGAGAACGGCGTGGCATAGAGCTCGGCCGGCGGGATCTTCTGCACGCGGGCCCAGAAGAAGTCCCACAGCAGCGCACCGCGGTCCTGCGCATCCGCGCGGTCGGACCAGCGGCGCAGCACCTCGCAGGCCGGCTGGATGTCGACCGAGCGCGCGGCGGCCACGGCCTGGCCCGGGGCGGTATCGCCGGCGCCGAGCGCCACGCTGCCGGCCGGGCAGATGCCGTCGAGCAACGGCGTCTTGAAACGCTCGGCGCTGTAGGCGCGCGCTTCGAGCACCTTGGCGGCCACGCGGTCCGCGAGGGAGCGGGCCGAGCGCGAGCCGGCGCCCGCCAGTTCGCCCGCGATGCCGAGGCCCTCGAGCGCGCGCAGCGACAGCGCCGCTTCGCCACCGCCGAGGTTGCTGGCGAAGCCCGTGAGCGGTTGCGCCGGATTGGCCAGCCAGTGGCTGTTGTTCATGTTGGCGACGAAATCCCGGCGCAGCAGGCCGGGCATGCGCGCGGCGGGTATCGCGCCCTGCTGGACGGCGGCGCCATCGCCTTGCCAATCGCAGGCCGAGCGGCTGCCGTCGAGCACCGGCGTGGCCGCGTCGAAGGCCGCGAAGGCCTGCGACAGCGGCGTGGCGCAGGCGGCTCGCAACGCATCGGGCACGTTCGGCGCGGCGCCGATGTCGGCATACCAGGCACGGTCGTCGCCGCGCCCGATGGCCGCGGTGTTGACCCAGGGCATCGCGGCCTCCTCGCGCTGGATGGCGATGAACTCGTCGAGCGAGCGGGCCTGGTTCCAGCGGAAGAAGTTGCGGAAGATGCGGTGGTTGTCGGCATTGACGTCGCGCAGCGCGACCGCCTTGCGCGCGCTCCAGCCGAGCGCCGGGTGGCGCGCGCCGAGATCGGCCACCGGCCCGAAGCGGGTGCTGTAGAGGGTGCGGCGCTCGATGGCGGTCGAACCGTCGGGCCGCCGTACCTCGACGGCCAGCGGCCGCGCCCGCATCGGCTGCGAGACGCCATCGACCATGTAGCGCGTGGGATCGGCCGGGTCGAGCGTGAGGTCGAACAGGCCGAAGCGCCGAGCGGCCGACACGGTGTGGCTCCAGGCCACGTCGTTGTTGAAGCCGATCATCACCACCGGGATGCCGAGGAAGGACACGCCCGCCACGTCGAGCCGGCCCGGCAGCGTGAGGTGCGACTGGTAGAAGCGGTCGGGCCCGCCCCAGTACCAGTGCGGATTGCCGAACAGCACCCCGCCCCGCCCGCCGGTGGCCTGGCCGCCGAAGGCCAGCACGTTGCTGCCGACGCCGATAGCGTCGCCGACCGGGATGGCCAGGCGCGAGGACAGCGAGAGCCGGTCGGGCGACACGGGCGGCGCATCGGCCGCGGGCCGGGCCTTCACGATCTCGGCGAGGAAGGGGAGGTAGCCGCCCACGAGGGCCGCGGCCACCATCCGCCGGTAGACGTCGTCGGCGCCGATGGGCTGCACCCAGGGCGCATCGGCGCAGGCCGGCCTCGCGGCGCCCCGGGGCCGCGGCTTGTCCAGCGTCGCCAGGTAGCGGTTGTAGCCCTCGGCGTAGCCCGCGATCAGCGCATCGAGCGCCGCGGGCTGCTCGCGCTTGAGCGCCTCGATGGCCGGCGCATCGGCGAAGGCCTTGAAGAAGAAATCGAGGTCGAGGTTGGCGGGCGTGCCGAAGGTCGATCTCGTCGCGGGCTTGCTGTCGGGACCGAAATAGAACGAACGCTGGCCGCGATAGGTGACGAAGGCATCGGCCAGCGTGCACAGGGCATCCTGTGCCTGTGCATAGCCTTGCCCGATGCCCAGGCCGCGCCAGTCCGATGCGCGCACGTGCGGCATGCCGTCGGCGGTACGGCGGATGTCGATCGCGGAGGCGGACACGCGCTCGCGAACGGGCTCGCCGGGCTCGCGCGCGCCGGCGGGCGGGCCCGCCAGCAGCGCCAGCACGAACGCCATGCCCAGGGCACGCGTGGCGCGCGCCGTCGGTTGCCGGCCCGATGCCGCCGGGGCACCTGCCATCGAAGAAAAGATCACGCGCGACTCCGCCTGGTTGCGGCAACACAGCCCGATCGGTAGCCGAGGGCCGTTGCTCCTCCGGAAGACGGCGGTGGCGCCGCCTTGTTCACTGCAGCCCGGTGCGCGGGACGGTGGCGTCGTCGCCGCACGCGGGCCGCGACAGCGCCGCGCCGGCCAGTGCCCACAGCGTGAGGGCATCGTCGAGCGCGCGCACATGCAGCGGGTCCTCGCCGAGCCAGGTCACCAGCCTGTGGGCATGGGCGCGCGAAGGCTCGTCGTGCAGGCGGCTGAAGAGCGTCCAGGCAGTCGCGACGGCAGCTTCGGAACGCGTGAGAGAAGAGTTTTTCATCGTCGACTGCCTTGCGAATGTGCCGAAGCGTTGTCTGCGTCTTCGTACTGACGCACGACCCTGGCCTATGTTCATTCCGGGCCGCTCCGGGAAAGCAGGCGCTCACCCGGGCGCGCGGCGCGAAGGCCTCGGCCGCCCGGCGGCGCCTCGCGCCATCCCCCGCCGAGCGCCCGATAGAGCGCCACGCGCGCCTGCAGGCGCGACTGCAGCAGCTGCACCTGCTGGTCGCGTGCGCCGTAGAGCGTGCGCTGCGCATCGAGCAGCGCGAGCAGCGTCTCGGCACCGGCGCGGTAGCGCGACTCCGAGAGCTCGGCGGCACGGCGGGCCTGCAGCAGTTCCTCGGCCTGGATCTCGGCCTGGGCGTCGAGACCGGCCAGGCCGTTGAGGGCGGTCTCCGTGTCGGCGAAAGCGGCGGCGATGCTGCGGCGGTAGGCCTGCAGCAGTTCTTCGCGGCGCGCCTCGGCCAGCGCCTGCTCGCCGCGCAGCCGTCCACCATCGAAGACCGGTGCCGCGAGGCCCGCCACGAGGCCGTAGGCCGGGTTGTCGAACGGGTTGCCCGCGCCGCTGCCGCCGCGCCATCCGAGCGTGGCGCTCAACGACACGCTCGGCAGCAGCGCGGCGCGCGCGGCCTGCACGTTCGCATCGGCCGCCGCCAGGCGTGCCTCCGCGAAGGCGATGTCGGGCCGGCGTGCCAGCAGTTCGGAAGGCAGGCCGGCGTCGATCGCGGGCACGCGCAGGGCCTCGAGGCGCGCGTCGCCGGCCGGCACCCCACCCTGCGCCGACGACGGCAGACCGAACAGCAGGGCCAGCGCCGTCTGGGCGTCGGCGGCCTGCTGCCCCAGCGCGAGAAGCTCGCGCTGACGCGCCGCCACCAGCCCGCGCTGCTGCGCGAGCTCGAGCGGCGTGGCGGCACCGGCGGCATGGCGCGATGCCACGAGCCGCAGCACGCGCCGTGCGTTGTCGAGGTTGTCGCGCGCGATGGCTTCGCGCTCGCGCAGCGCCGCCCGCTGCAGCCATGCCGAGGCCACCTGGGCATTCAGTCCGAGGCGCGCGGCATCGCGGTCGAATTCGCTGGCGCGCAGCCCCTGCAGCGCCTCGCGCCGCGAGGCTTCGAGGCGGCCCCAGAGGTCGAGTTCGTAGCGTGCCGCGAAGCCCAGGAAGTTCGAGTCGCCGCCTTGGCCGCCGCGGCCGCCAAGGCGCGCGTCGCGGCTGGCATCGACGGTACCGGCCAGCGTGGGCAGCAAGGCCGCGCCCGCGATGCGCGCCTGCGCGCGGGCCGCCTGCACGCGCGCGGCCGAGATCGCGAGGTCATGGTTGCCGGCCTGCGCCCGTTCGATCAGCTCGTCGAGCTCGGCGCTGCCGAAGCCACGCCACCACTGCGCATCGGCGGCGTCGGCCTGCGCGGCGGCCGGCGCCGCGGAGCGCCACGCGGCGGGCAGGACCACCGCGCGGTCGGCGTCGGCCGGCGGCGTGGCGCATCCCGCCAGCAACAGGGCACCGAGCGCCAGCGGGAACCACGGCGCGCGAGGGAACGGGGAAGGCAGCGGCATGGCGTCGGAAGGCTGGGGACGAAAAGGGCGCACGGTCGCTGCCTACTGGGATGCGAGGGCCACCACGGGATCGAGGCGGGCCGCGCTGCGCGCCGGCATGAAGCCGAAGACCAGGCCGGTCAGCACGGCGCAGCCGAAGGCGCCGAGCGTGGCGGCGAGCGAGAACACCACGGGCACGCTCGCGAGCATCAGGCCCGCGACGATCAGCAGCCCGGCCACCACGCCGACGGTGCCGCCCACCGAGGTGACCAGCACGGCCTCGGTCATGAACTGGCGCAGGATGTCGGTCTGGCGCGCGCCGGTCGCCATGCGGATGCCGACCTCGCGCGTGCGCTCGCGCACCGTCATCAGCATCACGTTCATCACGCCGATGCCGCCGACCACCAGCGAGATCGCGGCGATCAGGCCGAGCATCACGGTCATGGCGCGCGCGGTGGCCGACTGCACGCGGATCGCCTCGACGCGGTTCCACACGCGCACGTCGCGCACGCGGCGGCGCTCGGCGAGCGCCGTCTCGATCGCCTCGGCGGTCTGCGTGGCCTGCTCGAGGTCGCGCACCTGCACGCCGATCCAGGTCGGGTTGCGGTGGCCGAACAGCCGCGCGGCGGCCGAGGAGAACGGCACGATGACGCGTTCGTCCTGGTCCTCGCCGTCGGTGGAGCCCTTGGCCGCGAGCACGCCCACGACCTGGAACGGCACCTTGTCGATCAGGATGTCCTGCCCGACCGGATCGCTGCCGTCGGCGAACAGCGCACGGCGCACGGTCTGGCCGATCACCGCCACCTTGGCCACGCGCCGCTCGTCGAGCGCGTCGAACATCTGGCCCTCGCTCACGCCCCAGCCGAGCACGCGCGCGAAGCCCGGCGTGGTGCCGCCGCCCTCGGTGGCATGGTCGACGTTGCCGCGGCGCGCGACCACGCGGTCCTCGATGTAGGGCGCGACGTCCTCGACGTTGGGCACGCCGGCCACGATCTCGGCATCCTCGAAGGTCAGCGGCGCCACGGGCGAGCGCACGCTGCCCTCGCGCGCGGCGAGGAACATGGTGCGCACGCCGAAGGTCTCGAACTGCGCCATGACCTGCCGCTGCGAGCCGCCACCGACCGCGAGCATCGCGATCACCGAGGCCACGCCGATCACGATGCCCAGCAGCGTGAGCCCGGTGCGGAAGCGATGGGCCCACATCACGCGCCAGGCGGCGCGCGCGGCCTCGTGCAGGTCGGCGGCGAGCGAGGCCTGCGAGCGCGGGCCCGCGCGCCTCGAGGCGGCGGCATGCGCCGGCGGCGGCGCATCGGTCGCGACGGCGCCGGAATCCGCCACGATCTCGCCGTCGCGGATCTCGATCACGCGCCGCGCCTGCGCCGCGACCTGCCGGTCGTGGGTGATCAGGATGACGGTGTGACCCGCGTCCGCGAGTTCGCGCAGGAGCGTCATGACCTCGGCGCCGCTGCGGCTGTCGAGGGCCCCCGTGGGTTCGTCGGCCAGCAGGATGCGCCCGCCGTTCATCAGCGCGCGCGCGATCGCCACGCGCTGCTGCTGGCCGCCCGAGAGCTGGTTCGGCCGATGGTCGAGCCGCGCGCCCATGTCCAGCCGCCGCAGCAGCGCGGTGGCGCGTTCGCGGCGCTCGGCCTCGGGCATGCCGGCATAGAGGGCCGGGATCTCGACGTTCTCGCGCGCCGACTCGGTCGGCACCAGGTGATAGCCCTGGAACACGAAGCCGAAGGCCTCGCGGCGCAGCCAGGCCAGCGCGTCGGCATCGAAGCCGGCCACGTCCTCGCCCTCGAACAGGTAGCGGCCGCCGCTGGGCCGGTCGAGGCAGCCCAGGATGTGCATCAGCGTGGACTTGCCCGAGCCCGAGGCACCGACGATCGCGACGAACTCGCCGGCATGGATGTCCAGCGAGATGCCGCGCAGCACCTGCGTGGCGGGACTGTCGGGGTCGCCCTCGCGGCCGTAGGACTTGCGGATGTCCCGCAGCGAGATCAGCGCCGCCGCGCTCACGGCTTGGGCGCCCCCGGCACCAGCGCGCCGACCACGACGCGGTCGCCGGGCACCAGGCCCTCGAGCACCTGCGCGCTCACGCGGTTGCGCACGCCGATGCGGATCGCCCGGGTCTCGATCGAGCCGTCGGCGCGCAGCAGCCGCACCGAGGGCCGGTCCGCGGCGCCCGCCCCTGCCGGCAGCAGCGCCGCCGCGGGCACCGCGACGACGTCCTTCGCCGAAGCCTCGACGAAGGCGACCTGCGCGGTCATCTGCGGCATCAGTTCGCCGTCGGCGTTGTCGACGTCGAACAGCGCGGTGTAGACCACCACCTTGCTCGGCGCGCCGGTCGGCGTGGCGCCGCTCTCCGTGCTGCCGGTCTTCGAGGCGGGCGTGGGCGGCGCGGGCAGCAGCTGGCGCACGGTGCCGCTCCAGCGGCGCTGGTCGGCGGCGCCGAGCGTCGTGAAGTAGACCGCCATGCCGGGCTTGACGCGCCGCACGTCGGCCTCCGAGACCTCGGACCAGACGGTCATCGAGGACAGGTCGGCGATGCGCAGCACGTTCGGCGTCTGGTAGGTGGCATTGAGGGTCTGGCCTTCGCGCGCGTCGACCGAGACCACGGTGCCGGCCATGGGCGCGAAGATGCGCGTGTAGCCCAGGCGCGCCTCGTCGGCCTGCAGCGTGGCCTGGGTCTGGGCGATCTGCGCGGCGAGGTTGTCGATGCGCGCCGCGGCCGAGGCCAGCGTCGCTTCGGCCGACTGCACGTCCTCCTCGCGGGTCGCGTTGTCGGCGGCCATCCTGCGCTGCCGCGCATGCTGCTGCCCGGCCCAGCGGTGCTGGGCGCGCTGGTCGGCGAGTTGCGCGCGCAGGCCCGCGAGCGAGGCGCGCCCGGCATCGACCGTCGCGCGCTGCACGCTCGGATCGATCTCCACCAGCAGCTGCCCCTTCTGCACCCGGTCGCCGGGCTGCACCGCCAGCCGCAGGATCTGTCCCGAGACCTGGGCGCCGACATCGACGTAGCGCCGCGGCTGCAGCGTGCCGACGGCGGTCACGCTCGATTCGATGTCCGCGCGCGCGATCGCGACCGAGGCCGCGGGCGCCGCGGGCCGGCTCGTCCAGAGATAGCCGGCCCCGACGGTGGCCGAGACGAACACGAGGAACAGGGGAAGGACGAATCTGCGCATGGAGGAGGAACGGGGCATTCGGCGGAAGCGGGCGATGGAGGACGCCGCTCTCGCCCGGCGCGCGGGACACCGGGGGAAAAAGACGGCGCACATGGCGGGACGCGGACCGGCGCCGGCCGCGCATGACCGCACGGGACGACGGTCCGTGCCGCCGCGCCGGCGGCGACGCGGTCCCGGTGCCTAGAGCTGCGCCACCCGGACGTCCTCGCGCGCCGCGCTGCGCATGCGCGGCAGCGCGGCGAGCAGCGCGTTGCCGATCTCGCCGGTGCGCACGGAGGTCACCGACAGCAGCGTGTCGCTGATGCCATGGCTGTCCTCGCAGGCGCCCTGCAGGAAGATGCCCGGCTGGAAATCGGGCGTGGCCTCGAGGCGGTAGTGGCGGTCGACCGAGAAGTCGCCGAGGTACGGCGCCAGCGGCTGCAGCAGACCCTTGTGCTGCTCGCGTTCGTAGCCGGTGGCGAGCACCACGGCGTCGTAGCGCACCGTGCTTTCCACGCCCGCGTCCTGGTCGCGCAGCTGCAGGTGGATGCCGTCGGCCGAGGCGCGCGCCGCGCGCACCTCGTGCTGGCGCAGCATGCGCAGGCGCTCGCCGCGCGCCACCTTCTGGTCGTAGAAGACCTTGTAGATCTGCTGGATCAGGTCGAGGTCGGCCACCGCGTAGTTGGTCTGCGCGACTTCCTCGAGCAGCGCGGCGCGCTCCTCGCTCGGGCGGCTGTAGACATAGTCGGTGAAATCGACGTTGAAGACCTCGTTGACGAACGGACTGTCGTCCGACGGCCGGATCGAGCGGGCCCGCATCACGAAGTCGACCCGCGGCGCGCCCGGGCGGCCCTGCAGGTCCATGAAGATCTCGGCCGCGCTCTGGCCCGCGCCGACGATCGCGATGCGCCGGCCCGCGCCGCCATCGAGCACCTTGGCGATGTCGCGCAGGTAGCCGCTCGAATGCAGCACGCGCCCGTCGCCGCGCAGCGGCCGGAAGCACTCGGGAATGCGCGGCGTGCCGCCGATGCTCACCACCAGGTTGCGCGCGAGCCGCTCCTGCACGCCGCCGCCCTCGCGCCGCGAGCGCACGCGCAGCAGCGGCACTTCGGCGCCCTGCTTCTCGGGCAGCACCTCGAACACCTCCTCGCCGTAGGCGCAGGCATCGTCGAACTGGCGCGCGGCCCAGCCCAGGTAGTCGTTGAACTCGTGGCGGCTCGGGAAGAAGCTCTTGAGGTTGATGAAGTCGGGCAGGCGCCCGCTCTCGTGCAGGTAGTTGATGAAGGTGAAGCGGCTGGTGGGATTGCGCAGCGTCGCGAGGTCCTTGAGGAACGAGATCTGCATGTGGGCCTGCTCCAGCAGCATGTGCGGATGCCAGGCGAAGCTGGGCTGCCGCTCGATGAACAGCGCGTCCGCCGGCCGGCCGCCATGGCGCTTCTCCTCGAGCGCGATCGCCAGCGCGATGTTCGACGGGCCGAATCCGACGCCGATCAGGTCATGGATGTGCTGCATGAATCTCAACTCCTGTCTGTTGGGTGTGGGCGTGCGCGGGCCGCGCCTCAGGCCGCGAGGCTGCCGGGCGCGCGCGCGCGGTCCTCGGCGATGCGTCCCGCGCGCATCGTGATGACGCGGTCGGCGACGTGGAAGTAGCGGTCGTCGTGCGAGATGACCACCAGCATGTGGCCCTTGGCGCGCAGCTCGGGCAGCAGCTCGGTGTAGAAGAGATGACGGAAGGCCGGGTCCTGGTCGGCCGCCCACTCGTCGAACACCAGCACCGGCCGGCCCTCGAGGTAGGCATGCACCAGCGCGAGCCGTTTGCGCTGGCCGGTCGAGAGGTCGACGGTGCTGAAGGCGCCGTCCTTCACGCTCACCTTGTGCGCGATCTCCAGCCGCTGCAGGTAGGGCAGCGCCGCCTGCGGCAGCGCGTGCGCGGCGGCCTCGCCCTTCTCGCGAGACACCAGGTCCTCGAACAGGTAGAAATCGGAGAACACCGTGGTGAAGAGCTGGCGGTAGTCGTCGCGCGACTGCGGCGTGACGGCGGCGCCGTCGAGCAGCACCTCACCCTGCTGCGGCGCGTACAGGCCCAGCAGCAGCTTGATCAGCGTGGTCTTGCCCGAGCCGTTGTCGCCCACCACGAAGACCATCTCGCCGCGGCGCAGCTCGAGGTCGATCGGGCCGAGCACGAACGGCGCCTCGCCCTCGGGCGCGTCGAAGGCATAGCGCACGCCGCGCATGCCGATGCCCTGCGCCATCGCGGCGCCGCCGCCGGCGCGCTCCAGGTGCAGATGCGGCTCGGGCGTGGCGAAGCGGGCGGACAGGTCGGCGATGCGCTTGAAAGCGACCTTGGCGCGCCCGACGTTCGGCAGCGTGCCCGCGATGATGTCGATCGGCCCCTTGATGAACAGCAGCACCAGCACGAAGCCGCTGAGCACCGCGGGCTCGGTGCTGCGGAACGCGGCCCAGCCGAGGATCAGCGCGATCAGCAGGAAGAACAGCGCCGAGCCGAAGGCGGTGGCCATGACGTGGATGTTGATCGCGCGGCCGTTGACGCGGCGGATGTCGTCGACGATGCGCTCGATCTGGCCGCCGAAGATGCCGACGCGGCGCTCGCGATGCATGCGCAGTTCCTTGGCGCCCTCGCTGATCTGGCGATAGGCCTTGTGCAACTGGTCCTCGTGCTCGCGCGCCTTCCAGAAGCCGGCCTCGGCGCGAGTCTGGGCCACGATCTGCGCCGTCGCGCCGAGCACCAGCGCCACCATCAGCAGGCAGAACAGCGGCAGCGACAGCACCGCCAGGTAGGTCAGGCAGCCGAGCGCGACCGCCAGCGCGATCAGCGTGGACGAGAGCACGAAGGCCGCGTCGCTGATCATGTCGACGTCCTGCGACAGCACCGGCATCAGGCGATGGGTGCGGTAGCGCTCGAGCGCGTCGATCGGCGCGGCGAGGATCTTCTGCGCCAGGCTCTTGCGCACCTGCGCCACCAGCCGCTGGCCGACGAAGTTGGTCGACACGTCGGAGGCCATGCGCCCGAACAGCGCGACCAGGCACAGGCCGATGAAGGTGAACAGCAGGCCCCCGGCCATGCCGCCCTGCTGGTTGAGCACCTCGTTGATGGTGCGCAGCAGGAACACGGTGGCCACGCCGGCGCACACGCCGGTGATCGCGGACAGCGCGATCCAGGGCAGGAAGGGTCGCAGCAGGCGCAGGGCCTCGGAGCGGTGGCCGCCAGGGGATGTCATTCGAAGACTCTTTCCGCCACGAGGGGCGATTGCACGGCCCCGCAGGGCACGGATTGCCGGCGGCACGACGCCGCTTGCGGGGTAGACGCGCCAGCGGCGCCGATGTTCATCGCGCAGCCGGCGATGAACATGCGGCGTGGCCGAACGTCCTTGCGTGATGTACCGCCCCATCCGTTGCCCGTGTCGCGGGCGAGCCCACCCATGCTCGCGCTGCTGAAGCCGTTCTTCCAGGGCCAGTTCGCGCCGATGGGCGAACGCCTCCAGTGCGCGGACGCGATCCCGCCCGGTGCACTGCGGGTCGACAGCCTGCTGCACGGCGACGCGCTGCGCGCCCTGATGCAGCGCCAGGCCGCGGTGCGGCAGGTGGCCGGCCCCGACCTGCGCGCGGTCGCCTCGGCCTGGGTGCTGGACTACCTGGGCGCGCTGCTGCCGCCGGTGGTGGCCGCGGCCACGGTGGTGCAGCACGTGTTCCCGATGGATGCCGCCGAGGTCTGGGTGCGGCTCGACGCCGGCGGCGGTCCGATCGACTTCCACCTGCGCGAGATCGGCATGCCGCTGCCCGGCGCCGACACCGCGCAACGCTACGAGGCCCTGCTGTGGCGGCACCTGCATCCGCTGTTCGAGGCGCTCTGCGCGCTCACGAAGGTGGCGCCGAAGATCCTCTGGGGCGACGTGGCGCGCGTGCTCGAGCCGATCCTCGCGCAGGCCCATGCGCTGACCGGCGGCATGGCCCGCGTCGCCGAGGACCGCGAGCACCTGCTGTGCGCCACCCGCTGGCCGCGCGCCCCGGAGAGCCTGCAGGGCGCGAACCCCATGCACGGGCGACAGCGCGTGCTGCCGCGCCCGGCGGGCGATCCCCGCCCACCGCTGCGGCTGCACCGGCAATGCTGCCTCTACCACCTGCTGCCCGGCGAGGAGCACTGCGGGGCCTGCCCGCTCGCGCCGCGGCATCGCGAGGCCGGCGCCGCCGAGGCGTGAACAGATCGGACGCCCCCGCGTCTCTTCACGAAGGTACCGGCGGCGGCCCGCCTGCGAGCGGTCGCCGCCGGCGTTCGTCCATCCCAACCCGCACACATCCATGCCCAAGGCAAAGCTCGTCTACGTTCTTTCGCTGAGAAACGGCGCCGCCGACAAGGCCGGCCAGCACATCGCCTACCAGGGCGGCCAGCGCTACATGAAATCGCCGCTCGAGTACCTGGCCCACGCGCTCGAGCACACGCCGCTGAGCGAGCAGTATTCGCTCGAGGGCATCGTCTACGACGACGACGAGCAGTCGCCGCGCGACCGGGCGGCCCTGCGGGACTACGGCTTCGCCTGGCATCCCGACAAGGCGTGGATCTTCCCGGCCGAACAGCGCGTGCAGGGGCGGCTGCTGCGCGAGATGCTGCACGCGGTGCCGTCGACCTACAGGCGGCTGCCGCTCGATGCCGCCGAGCGGCCGGCCGCGAAGAGCGCCTACGAGCGCACGCTGCTCGACAAGCTGCTCACGCTGCAGGCCGACATCGTCGTGCTCGACGGCCTGCTGATCATCCTCGACGAACTGGTGCGGCCCGGCGCGCATTTCCATCGGCGCATGGTCAACATCCATCCGGGCATCACGCGCATCGAGTCGCCCTACGAGCGCCGCGGCGCGCACGCCACGCTCGACGCGCTGCACGGCGCGCAGGGCCTGCGGGTGAGCGACTGGCACACGATGGCGAAAGTGCCCGCGCCACGAGTGACGAAGACCGGTGCGTCGCTGCACTACGTGGACAACGGCATCGACTCGGGCGAAGTGATCTTCGACGTGCTCGGCACCGACATCGGGCCCGGCGATTCGATCCTCGAGCTGCGCTGGAACAACTTCAACCTGAGCCTCTTCCCCGCGCTGCACCAGGGCCTCGAGTTGCTCGCGCCGCACGTCAGGCGCGGCGCATAAATACGAAAGAACTATTTCGCCACCCGGTTGCAGAAAAAGCGCATGCCTCGGGGAACACCTGTTGTAACCATGTCACACAAATAAGAACCATTCTCACTAAAATCCGGCCGGCTCAACAATGAAGAGAACTTTCATGCGCAACCTTCCCCTGCCCCGCCAACGCCTGCTGAATGCCTCGCTCGTGGCGGCCTTCGGAACCGCCACCGCGCTGTGGGGGCTCTGCGCCGCGGCACAGACCGCCGACGCGCCGCCGGCCGGCACGGCCCCCGTCACCGGCCAGAGCGGCCAGACGCTGGCGCCGGTGACCGTCAACTCCGAGACCGAGTCCTCGGCCACCAGCCGCGTGAACGGCTACGTGGCCAAGCGCAGCGCCACCGGCACCAAGACCGACACGCCGATCATCGAGACGCCGCAGTCGATCTCGGTGGTGACGGCCGATCGCATCAGCTCGCTCGGCGTGACGCGCCTGTCCGACGCGCTCGCGTACACCGCGGGCGTGAAGATGCTCGACGGCCTCGACAGCCGCTTCGACTGGCTCACGCTGCGCGGCTTCGACGCCTACTCGCCGGGCTTCTATCTCGACGGCATGCAGGTGCGCAACAACTCCAACTACGCGGTGTGGCGCCTCGAGGGCTACGGCGCCGAGCGCATCGAGGTGCTGCGCGGCCCCTCGTCCGTGCTGTACGGCCAGACCGGTCCCGGCGGCATGATCAACGTGGTGAGCAAGCGCCCGACCGAGGAGCGGCTGCGCGAGATCCAGGTCCAGGTCGGCAACCATTCGCAGAAACAGATCGCGGCCGACTTCTCGGGCCCGATCGACGCCGAGGGCAAGCTCCTCTACCGCCTCACCGCGCTCGGCCTGGACAGCAACACGCAGGTCAACTACGCGGCCGACAAGCGCCAGTACTTCGCGCCCTCGCTCACCTGGCGGCCCTCGAGCGACACCTCGATCACGCTGATGGCGCACTACACGAACTACAAGGTCGGCAACACCTACGGCTTCCTGCCCCCGCAGGCCTCGCTGCTGGCCTCGCCCAACGGCCGCATCGCGACCTCGACCTTCCTCGGCGAACCCGACTTCGACCGCTTCAACCAGAAGCAGTGGGACGTCGGCTACCAGCTCGAATCGCGGCTGAACGACACGATCACCATCCGCCAGAGCGCGCGCTACGGCAAGATCAAGACCGACTACCGCCAGATCTACGGCGGCGGCTTCGCCACCCTCGATCCCGAGAACCCGTTCAGCCCGCTGAACTACCGCGTGGTCAACCGCCAGCTGTTCGCCAGCAGCCCCGAGCAGGGCGACCTCTTCACCATGGACAACCAGATCCAGGCCAAGCTGAAAGCGGGCTCCTGGCAGCACACGCTGCTGGCCGGCCTCGACCACCAGCGCAGCAGCTTCGACACGGTCCAGTACTACGGCGCCGGCCCGCAGCTGGACGTCTTCGCGCCGGTCTACGGCGCGCCCTTCGAGCTGCCCGCCACGCCGAGCACCAACTCGTACGTGCGCCTGGTGCAGACCGGCTTCTACCTGCAGGACCAGATCAAGTGGGGCGATCGCTGGGTCGCCACCCTGGGTGGCCGCTGGGACCGCGCGAGCGTCTTCAGCATCAACCGGCTCGACGACAACAGCACCTCCTACCAGGTCGACCGCAAGTTCACCGGGCGCGCCGGCCTGGTCTATCTCGCACCCAACGGCATCGCGCCGTACGTGAGCTATTCCGAGTCGTTCTCGCCCTCGACCTTCATCAACCCCGACACCAAGAAGCCGTTCCAGCCCGAGACCGGCAAGCAGTACGAGGTCGGCGTGCGCTACCAGCCCACGGGCACCAAGAGCAGCTACAGCGCCGCCCTGTTCGACCTGCGGCGCAAGAACATCGTGACCTTCGACTCCGACTTCGTGCCGCGCCAGACCGGCGAGGTGCGCGTGCGCGGCCTCGAGCTCGAGGCCACCTTCGAGCCGGTGAAGAACCTCAACCTGGTCGCTGCCTACACCTACACGCCCTCGGCCAAGATCACGGCGGACGCGAACCCCGAGAAGATCGGCAGGCAGCTCATCGCCACGCCGCGCAACCAGATCGCGATCTGGGGCGACTACCGCTTCGGCAACGGCGTGAAGACCGGCCTGGGCGTGCGCTTCGTCGGCTCGACCTGGGGCGCCAACAGTTCCTCGATCGCGAAGATCCCCTCCTACACCGTGGTCGATGCGATGGTGGGTTACGACTTCGAGAACTGGAGCCTCGCGCTCAACGTGCGCAACCTGACCGACAAGATCTACGTGGGCCGCAGCTGCGACCAGTACAGCTGCGGCTACGGCGAGCGCCGCAAGGTGGTGGGCACCGCGACCTATCGCTGGTAGGCACCCGCGCCGCGAGGCGCACTCCACGCAAGAAGAGCGGGACCTTCGGCAACGAAGGTCCCGCTCTTCCTTTTGGGGAAGGTCGCCGCTCGCGGCAACCTGGTCGGGTGGGGACGCGGCAGGCGGACGCGCCCGCCGCGCCCCGGCTTCAGGCACTCGCTTCCCGCGCGAGCAACCTCGACAGCGCCTGCAGCAGCGGTTCGCTCTCCACGATCCGGATGTGGTCGGCATCGACATAGCCGTGCGCGACCGACGCGCCGAGCTGCCGGCCCAGCCCCTGCACCTGCGCCTGGGGCCGGTCCTTCACCCACCAGCAGTGCGCGGCGGCGGCCACCGCATCCACCGGTCCGCGCGAGCGCCGTGCCGTCTCGGCGAGAGCGCGGCTGGTGACGTACAGGCGCACCAGTTCGGCGGCGGTGACGCCTTCATGCGCACCGAGGCCTGTCGCGCGGCCCTGCGTCATCTGCGCCTGCATCCAGTCGCGCAACGCTTCCTCGGCCTGCATCGGGTCGGCGATGCCATCGGGAAGCACGCAGGCCGCGTCGAGCCGCATGCCGATCGATTCGAGGAAGACCGGGAACTCGCTGCGCCAGGGCTGCGGCACCTCGTGCTCGCCATCGAGCGACACGTAGGAGTCGACCAGCCCGAGGAAGCGCACGTCCTCGCCCATGGCCTCGAGCCGCGCCGCCATGCGCGCGGCCAGCGTGCCGCCGAGCGACCAGCCCAGCAGGTGATAGGGACCGACGGGCTGGCGCTCGCGGACCATCGCGACGTAATCGTCCGCCATGCGGTCCAGCGACTCGTCTCGATGCGCGGGATCGGCCAGCGTCCGGCAGGCCAGGCCGAGGACCGGGCGCACGCCGTCGAGCCGGCGCGCGATCGGCAGGTAGCCGAGCACGGTGCCGAAGCCCGGATGGATACAGAACAGCGGCGGCACCGCCTCCACCGCCTTGTTCAGCGGCGTGAGCGCCGAAGCGCTCGTCGCACTCGCTTCCACGAGGCCGCGGATGGTCGGCCGCGCCATCAGCCGCTGGAGATCGAGGCCCAGGTCCGGCAGGCGGCGACGCAGTTGCTCGAGCAGGCGCAGCGCGAGCAGCGAATGCCCGCCGAGCTCGAAGAAGTTGTCGTTGCGCCCCACGCGCTGCACGCCCAGCACCTCCGCCCAGATACCCGCCAGCGCCTGCTCCACCTCCCCCTCGGGCGCCTCGTACGCCCGCGCACTGTCCAGCTCCGGCGCCGGCAGCGCCCTGCGGTCCACCTTCCCGCTCGCATTCAGCGGCAACCCCTCCAGCACCACCAGCGCCCCCGGCACCATGTACTCCGGCAGCACCGTGCCCAGCCGCTCGCGCAAGCGCGCCACATCCAGCGCCTGCCCCGCATGCGCGCTCACATAGCCCACCAGCCTCGCGCCGCCCGCGCCCTCCAGCGCCACCACCACCGCCTCGCGCACCTCCGGCTGCGCCAGCAGCTGCGCCTCGATCTCCCCGAGCTCGATGCGAAGCCCGCGCACCTTCACCTGGTGGTCGATGCGACCCAGGTAGTCCAGGTGCCCTC